>ERZ772945.1608-NODE-1608-length-15482-cov-8.385493_pt1 | contig 15482 bp, 14 predicted proteins | sample MGYA00511681_ERZ772945 | MGnify/ENA primary metagenome ERZ772945 (study PRJEB29015, sample SAMEA2737943) | human oral metagenome | biome: human oral; feature: human-associated habitat; material: dental | place: China | collected 2143 ...
CTTCGAGATCAAAGGCAAGGACGCAAAAGTCACCGTCATCCCCGACGGCGTTTCCGTCATCGTGCGCTGAAAAGACGCTTGGCAACAAAAAAGGCTGCTTGCGCAGCCTTTTTTGTTGCCTATTTTTCATTCAGGCGAAAAGATCGTTGAACGCCTCCGTCATCGTCGGGTGCGTGTAAACGGCATCCGCCAGCGTACCCGCCGTGATGCCCGCATCCATGGCGAGCTTTATGATATTGATCATTTCCTGCGACTCCGGGCAAAAGAGATGCGCCCCTAAGATCTTGTCCGTCTTTGCATCGATGACCGCCTTCAACAACCCCGCGGGCTTTCGCAGCACCTGCGCCTTCGGGATAGCGGCAACAGCAAGCTTGCGCACGGCGACCTCGAAGCCTGCGGCTCGCGCTTCCTCCTCCGTCATGCCCACGCGAGAAAGCGGCGGGTCGAGGAACACCGAATAGGGCACGACGCCGCGGTTCTTCGTCGTGCGTTCGCCCTTGCCAAACAGCGTATCCTTGACGATGCGGAAATCATCGAGCGAAATGTACGTGAACTGCAAGCTGCCCGCGACGTCGCCCATCGCCCATATATGCTCTGCCGTCGTCCGCAGTTTCTCATCGACTGCGACCGCACCGCGCTCCGAAAGCTTTACGCCTGCCTTTTCCAACTGCAAAGCGGCAAGCTCAGGCCGCCTGCCCGTCGCAACGAGAACGGCGTCCGCCGTGAGCCGACGCTCGCTGCCCGCCGCCTCGACCGTGAGCACAGCAACGCCGTCCTCATCCTTGACGCCGAGCACCTTCGCGCTCTTCACGATGGATATGCCTCGCTCTTCAAGCACTTTCTCCACGCAGGCAGCGATTTCCTTGTCCTCACGCGGAATGAATTCCGCCGTATCCTGCACGACCGTGACGTCAGAGCCGAAATTTGCATAGTAAGATGCAAACTCCAAACCGATATAGCCGCCGCCAATGATGACAAGCTTTTCAGGCAGCTTGTCAAGCTCCATCATTCCCTCGCTCGTATAGACATGCGCACTCTCCTTAAGCCCCGGAATCGGCGGCACGAAGGGCGCCGCGCCCGTATTGATGAAGATGCGCCCGGCGCGCACGATTTTTTCTCCCGTCTCCGTCACAATGCGCACCGTATGCGCATCGAGGAAAGAAGCCTCGCCGTCGATGACCTCCGCCCCCGCCGCCGTGACCTTCTCGTAATTCTTCTGGCGGAGCATCGCCGTCAGACGCCGCTTTTCAGCGATTGCCGCCCGATAGCGCGCCGCCCTCGCCGCAAAGTCGCCACCCGCCGCAGCAGAAAGCCGCGCACTGTACTCAAGCGACTTCGACGGGATGCAGGCGACATTGATGCAAGTGCCGCCGTAGCGCTCCTTCGAGCGTTCGACAAGCGCGACAGACTCGCCGCGCTTTGCCAGAAGCCCCGCCAAAGTCTTGCCCGCCTTGCCGAAGCCAAGGATCAAATTCTGATATTCTTTCGTTTCCTGCATGAAAAATCCTCCTTATTCATATATAAAAAGTACGCATAGATGCGCAGAAAAACAGCGCCATGCGCCTCATGACAAGAGAAAGAGAGCCGCGCCCTTCACCTCTCCCACACCCTCGTCTCGACCGCCCCCATGCCGAGTGCCGTCTTGATGCCAATACCGACGAAAGGCGCGAAGGAAAACAACATTCCCAGAATCCGCCGCATGCCGTCCGTGCCGAAAAACCGCACGCGCATCGTGCCGCAAAAGCCACGAATCGTATGACCTTCGATAGAAAAAGGAACGGAACGAAGCGCGTATTTAGAAAGCTGACAGGCCAGCGCCATCCGCTCCGTCAAATCCTCATCATAGAGATAAATTTCCTTGGCGAAGCGATTCCATCGCATCAAAAGGCTCTGGCAAATCAAGAAGAAATCCGGCAGCATCACATAGCGCCCCTCGCGCTTGAACGAAGTCGGCGTGCAAAAAGAAAGCTCCGCCCCCTTGGGCGCCGCCTCCTGCAAGAAGAACGTATCGGCAATCTCCTCAAAAGAGCTTTCCGCCAACAACTTCCGCTCGCCCAGACGCACCTCATACCCTTTCTGTCGCAGGAATATGCCATCTCCTTGCCGCAAGCCCTCCCCGATCGCCTCGCCGACCTCTTCCCCCACGACGCCGATGCGCCAACGGGCGAAAGCCGCCCGCCCTGTCCCACGAAACACTCTGACTGTACGGGCGCATATCCGGTTCGTGCAGCCTCTCTACCAACTCCTTCGGCAGGCGCTCCATCAAAGCTCCGTGCAGCAACGAGCCAAAAGAGCTGACTGCACGCTCTTCCTCGGGCAAGAAAAGCCGCACCTCAAAAAGACGCATCATCGACCGACCTCCCGTATGCGGCAAAGCCCCAGAATCCATTCGTCGTAATCCTCACACGCCAGTTTCAGCGTGCGCGGCGAAAGTTTCGCATCGAGCAATTCATGGTCATGCGCTGGCCTGCGCCTTCCTGTCGCACGATCCCGTTTCGTAAACTTCTCGTCGAGATGACGCGCGATGAAGTGCCGCGCCTCCTCCTCCGACGGTGCGAGCGCATGGACAAGCGTCTTCGAGAGGAAGCCCGTACCGCCGCCCAGAAGGCAGTCCGCCGCCCCCGCCTCTTCGAACAGTGGACGATACGCCTTGTCACCAAACGTCCGCTCCTGCAGGCGCAAGCCATCGTTCATGTATGTGCGCATCATGCCGATGATTTCATCCAACGAAGAAATCCCCAGAGACTGCAGCATGGAACGATCCGCCGTAACGGAAAAACGCAATCTGCGCCCTGCGGGCAAACACTCGCGGAAAAGAGAAATCTTGTTCTCTCCTTCCTCGCCTTGCCCTTTCTTCGTCGTCAAATCGACCTTCTGCAGTACGATTGTTTCTCTTTCCCCCTCCGCGCAGACAGCATCGCTGACGCGAAGCCCACGCAGAGCACTCGTGACGGCATCAGCCGCACGCGTATTCGGAAAGGAAAGCGTATGAAGAGCCTCCTGCTCAAGACGCGCCATCGTCTTGCTCCACATCTTCTGCTTTTCACGCAGAGGCCCTCTTGTCGCGTTCATGATCTCCTGCCAAAAGCGCTGAAAACGCTGCGGTTCTCTCCCGATGATGCCATGGAGCAATCCTGTGCGCATAGCCCCCTTGATCGCGCTTCCCGGGATGTACGGTGCACCGTCCGCCAAGGCCGCCTGACAGACGATGTCGTTGAGCGTTTTCTTCCGATCACGCTCTGCCGTCAATGTCGCTGCATGCGCCTTGCGCAGTGCCAGCGCACGCAGTTCCGCCTCTCGCACCCCCATGCCGAGAAACCATTCCCAGAGACTTTTTCGCTGAAACTCCCTGCGCTCGACATAGACGGCAAAATCATCCAGCAAAGACCGCTTTTCCAAAAAGGCGATCCACTTCGACTCATCGAGAAAGTACACCTCCTGCCGCTTACGATCGTACAAATATTCAAACGCCATGAGCTTTTCGCCCGAGCCGACATGCAGAGGGGCGATGCACTCCAATTCGTATTCTCCACGGAAAAGCCCGTTCATCATGCCTCCACCCCCACATAGAGTCCCAAGCCGTAGCGCCATACCACATGACCGTCGCACTCACCGAGATGTCCGAGCACACCCTCGATGCGCTGTGAAAAACACGAGCCGGCATCGAGCAGATGAACGCTCGCCTTCTTCTGCGCCTCGCGCCTCGGCGCCGTGATGAAGCCGCCGCTTCGCCGCAGGCGATACGCGCCCGCCCGTACGACATCGAGCGAATTCTCATCCGGCAATATAGGAGAAAGAGCCATCTGGCACGACGCCCCCTTCGCTTCCAGCATGGCGAAGAGCGCTGCATCATCCGCATATATGCCCGTCTCATCGAGAAAAAGGACGTCCTCTGCCAGGTGGAACTTCCCATAGCCGCTGCTGCGTTTGCCGCCGATTCCCGCGCAGCCGAGCCAGACGAGAAGCTCCTGCAGCCAATCCGCCGTCGCTTCATTCTCAACATAGGCGAGAAGATACAGTCCTGCACCAGCACGAAAATCGAACTGCCCCACATAGTACGGCAAGGGCTCCACCCCGCGGCAGTTCACGCGCTGGCGCAGAGACACCTCGCCAAAATCCGCCGCATCCCCAAAGAACGCGCCGGCCTTCGCTGCCTCGATGTACGCTGCCATGCGGCTCGCTCGAATGTACCCGAGCCTCTTCTGCCTCTTGCGCTCGCTTGCAAGGCGGCAAGCCTCGCCGTATCCCCCTTTTCCCTCCGCCTTCCAAGGCATGAGGCGCAGTACGGGACGCGGCAAGAAAAACGACAGCTCCTCATCCTCCCCCCTTTGCCACGGCAAAAGGTCGGAAAAGAGCAGGCGCCGCGCCCGAACATACTCGACGAGCCTTTCCAATGCCGCCGCTTCGCCCGCTGCCGCAAGCTCCGCGCAAATGGCGCTGAAAAGCACGTCTGCCGGATACTCCATGCCCACCTGCTCAAGCCTGCCGCCGCCCGCCTGCCCGAAATGCACAGGCGTATCAAACGCCAAAGGATAAATCGCATAACTCACGCCGACCGCCCGCCCTTCGCGAGCATTTCCTTGATATGGCCAAGCGCCTCATCGTCGAGCACAGGCTCTTCTCCCAGCGAAAAGCACGACGCCGCAAAATCATGGAGCGACACGCGCCCGTAGCCGCGCGAACCGTGTCCGCCGAGATAATCCATCTGCAAAAGCTCCAAACCCGCCGCCAGAAGCTCCATGTCCTCCATCAGCTCAGCCTCATTCTCGATATTGTAAACGAGACGAAAGTCGAACTCCGCGCCTGCAGGCACGCGCTCGATCTGGCGCGGATTCGCCCCAGCCGTCAGGCGGTCGATGGCGTTCTCCCACTTGATCTCGCCGATGTACGTATCAAGCTCCATCGCATCAAAGCGTGCAAAGGAATCCTCCGTCATGCGAATATCATAGAACTGAAGACGCGCGGGCCTGCCGCCCGCACTGCCCTTCGCCGCCGAGCCGAAGAGACGGCAGATCTCCTCTCGATCATCCTCAATCTTGTTGAGGAAGTACCCGTCGGCAAAGCTGCGTGCCAGCAGCGTGCGCAATTTTCCCTTCAAAGAACTGCCGGGAATGATCGGCTGCTTTGTCAACGGATCACGCAGGAAAGGGCTGTCCACCGCCCCGATCGGCGCAAAATCGGAAGAGGCCCCGATATGAAGCCCCGTATCGACGCGAAGCAGCGCCCGCAGATCCAGCTTGCCCCTCAATGCCTTCTGATTCGTCTCCTGCTGCCCCATCTCAGTCTCTCCCTCCGTAGAACTTATGGTATGCGACGAGCGCCTCCATGAAGTGCGCGAACTCCTCATACCTCTTCATATCCGTGCCGATTTGATCGATGCGCTCCTTGAGTTGCGCCTTTTCGGCAAGATCTCCCACCGTTCCGCGATTCCTTGCCGCCTGGTAAACCAGCTTCACTTTCAAATACCTGACCTCGGAAGCAAGCGCATCGCTCAAAAGTTTCGACTGTCCGCTCTGCGTACGATAGACGGCGACCTTGTTCGTCAGCGCATTGACCGCCGCCAGAAACTTTCTGATCTGGCTCTTCGTCAGCTGAATCTGCCCGTGCCCCTGCCTGTCCGGCTTGCGATTCAACGCCTTCACGACGGCCTCCGCCTCTCCTGCGATGTCACGAACCGCCTCCTGCACCCTTCTCGTTTCAGCCATCTGTCCTCGCTCCCTTTTCCCTTATGCTGTAAATGATGAACTGCAAAGCTGTCGAAAGCTCCTGCCTGTCCTTCGGCCTCTTGTACCACTCGTAAAACTGCCGCCGAATCCTCTGATACGCCTCCTGAGAATCGGCCTTTGCGCCCGGGGCGAGACGCGCAAGCACATAGGCGAAGCGCGCGAGCTGCACCGACTTCCCGTCCGCCTCCAAAAGGTCGAGCAGGCGGTAAGCCGCGCTCTTGCCCAATCGCACACAGCCGGAAACCTTCGCCTCACCGAAAGAAAAATTCCGACGCAAAAACGCCAGCTTCTCACCGCAGACGCCGTCGATGAAATCATCCCAGCCATAGACCTGCGCACGTTCCCCGCCGCGCTCCTCCGACGCCGTGCCGAAGAGCGCCACAGCATCCTTCTCCGGACGGCTCTTCGCCAGAGATTCCAATTCGCCTGCCTTGCGCGCCATCTCTGCGACAGGACTCTTATCCTTGAAAAAGCCGATGCCTGCCGAAAAATGCAGCCGTCCGCTCGTAAATCGCCGAAAGGCGCGCCGCAGATCGACGGCAAGCTCCACGACGTCATCCCACGCACCGAGCAGGAAGATGTCATCGCCGCCCGAATAGACGATGTGAATGTCACGCTCCTTCTTCTTCTCCCTGCCAAAGAGCGAAAACTTCTCCTGCCCGCTCTCGCCCACGCCGTTGACTTCGCCACGGCACAGCATATTGATATAACGCTTGAAGAATAGCGAAAGCTGGCGCGACAAGACCGCCGTGCGCGTCAAAGTCGCATACTTTGCCGGGAACCCCGCGCGAAACGCCGCACCAAGATTATCCACATCGGCGCGCAGCACGCCCAGGCGACGAATCCCCGCACTCTCCTGCGTCCCGCCGCTTGCGTCTGCCAGCTCGGCAAACTCCATGACCCTGCCCTCTCGGCGTGCCGTGTAGTCACCGAGCCACAAATGCGTAGCCAGACGCTCGCCCGTATAGACCTTGTTCTTGACATAAATTCTCTCGACGGCATAAGGCAGACGCTCCACGGAATCCAAGGATTCCGCCGAGAGATAAAGCTCGCGCCCACGCCCCGGTAAAGGCAAGGCATCTTCGTGATTTTCTTCCGAAACGCAGAACACAGCCTCCGCCAAGATCCTCTGTCCGAAGAGGTAAAGATTCGCACACATCGGACAGGCGTCCGTGCCTTCTTCGCCACGATAAGGCACAAGCTGCGTCGAAGACGTATGACAGATGCTGCACTCACGCGTCGCATCAAGCGCCCGATTGCACGCGCTCTCAGGCGAAAAAAGAGAAGCGAGCTGCGCCGGCGAATAGCGTGCGACCTTCTCCGCTTCCAACATCTCGCTCAAGCGCTGAAATGCGGCCTGCGTGCCGCACCTTTCCCCATCTTCCGCTGACCCCGCACCCTCCGCGCGAAACTCCTCCGCAGCGCACGGCGTCCATGCCATCGCCAAGTAAAGAGCGTCGCCGAAATGCCGTATCATCCAATCGTTGATCATCTCATGATATTCCGCGAGAAGCGACCGCACTTTCTGCGTATTCGGCAGCAAGAGATAGAAATGACCGCCGCCCGTATAGAGCAAGGCGCTCCGGCTCATCGAGCAGGCAGTAAGAATCTCATCGGCAATATTCTCCAGCAGGATCTCCAGATAGAAAGAGCGCCCGCGAAGGCTCTTCAAAGCTCCCTTCGAAGGAATCGCATAGATGAACGGCTGGATGCCCGAAACGTCCGCCGATACGAGCAGATACATCGGCTCTCTGCGCATACGCTGCCCGCCCTCGCCCGTCGTATGCTTCTTGTAGTCCGCAATGTCATGCGCCTGGAAATACTGAAACATCGCGCCCGCATACGCCGCCGTCAGGCGCACATGATCATAAAGAGAAATATCAGCTGCCTCAGCACGCGCCGTGCTTGAAGGCACATAGCTCAGAATCGCCTCTAGTACGCGCAAAAGCTCATTGAGCTGCATATCACTCGGTGAGCGCCGCAGGAAATTCGCCTCCAAATGCTGATAAAGCTCCTGATACTCGCTGACCGACGCCTGCATCCCGCTCCTCTCGTGCGGAAACTGCATACCGTCCTCATCCGCAAGACCGCGCAAATAAAAAGCTTCCTTACCTGTCTGCGATTTCACATCACCAAAAAGATTGAAGACGCTCTCCAAGTTCGCCGTCGCCGAAAAGCCGCCGCCGCCGTCCTCCAACGTGCGGCGGTCGCTTGCCGCTGCAAGATTGTCTGCTTCATATACGATGTAGCTGATATCATCCGCCCCTGCATGAAGCCCGCGCAGCTCATCTGCATGGTGATGGCGCACCGCACGCAAGATATCCGCATCCTCCTCACGCAAGAACTGCGCGAGGAACTTCGCCCCCGCCTCCGAATGCGTTTCCTGTGCGGGATTGGCGCGCAGGACGAGCTTGCCTATATCATGAAGCAGCGCCGCCCGCTCCACACGCTCGCACAAATCCTCCACAGCCTCATCTCCCCTCTTTGTCGAAATCATAAGAACCATATTGGAAATATTCTGTTTCCAAAGAAAATTTCCTGCCCACCTCGCCCTGGAATCCTGGCTTTTCCTGCAAATTCTAAAAAATAATGACATCCTCGATATGACGATCACCCACACCCCCATGAACGAACTGACGTATGATCGGCCAACAAATAGATGCGCAAAGAATCCGTCTCCAAATCAATCAAGCGGCTCGTTTCCTCGACGAGCCGCTCGTACTTTTTCTTACTCAAAAACGCCTCGAAGGCAGACTTCTGCACACGAATCCCATAGCGCTCAACGCACTTGACCATGCGACTGCGGCGCTTGTTTTCCACGATGTCGTAGATTACAAGCACGATGTAACGGCGCTCGTCAGCAGCGACGAACTCCATCTCCTCGTATTCCAAGTCCAGCTCCATATCTGCCATGCCACCACCTCATCGCAAAAGAATCGGCTCATATATCTCCGCATTCTGTGCCATCAACGCCTGTGCGTACTGCCCCGCCTGCTGCGCAAGGCTGTGGCGATACGAATGCTTGCCCGGCTTGTACTGATTGACCGTCCGAAGCTTCTTCTCATAGGCGCGCAGGAAGATGCCGCGCCCCTCGCGCGTGAGGAAAACGCCTTCGCCATCGTCAGATGGCGGCGCAAAATGCTCGGACTTGATCTCATGATGCTGCACGAGAGCGAGCACCATAGAATCGACGAGCACAGCGCGCCACTCCTCCATGAGATCGGATGCCAAAGCAGGGTGACGGTTCTTCAACGCATGAAGAAATCCAAAGTACGGATGCAGCCCCTCGTTGCTCAAAGCCGTATAGATGTCATACATCAAAAGCGTATAACCAAGACTCAGCATAGCATTGAACGCATCCAAAGGCGGCCGTCTGCTGCGGCGCGAAAAAGAAAATTCCTCAGGCACGAGCCGCCCCAAAGCGCGGAAATACACCTTCGCAATGACGCCCTCGTATCCCATGAGCTGCTCGCTCGTCTCGCACTGGAAGATATGCTTGCGCAAGGCAAGGATCTCCTCGATGTCCCGGCGAACCTCGGGGAGTTCTGCCCGACGATTGTAGCGACGTAAAAGCGTCAGTTGATTGTGCACCTTCGCTGCAACCGCCTTGCGTCCCAGAGCGAGATAAAAGGACGAACCCTTGAGCAAGACCTGCTGCTCCTGTCGAAAGACATGCACATGGCGCGTCGATTCAAGACGACCGAAGAACGCCCCTGTGCGCGACAGCCACGTGACAGGAACGCCCAAGCGCAGAAGCTCCACCATCGCCTGCGAGGAAACCTGCACGCGGTCGATTAGCGTCAGCCCTTCCAAGACCTCCTCGGGAATCTCCATGATGCACTCACGGTTGCGACCGATAACGAAATTCCCGCCGCGCTTCTGAACATAAGCGCCCTCTTCCGTGATATAGACAAAACTCATGCTCACACCTCCAAGAACTGCCGTCCCCTTTCGAGGTTCGCGTTCTGAAATAAATCATGACCGCCGCGTATACGCTGCCGAAAGGCCACACGTTTCCGTCCCCTTTCAGGGTTCGTGTTCTGAAATGCGGCAGCAAAAACTATTACGAATAATGACCTCGGCAAGCAATTACACGCAAGACATCTTCAATCACATCATAAACAATACGATTCGTGTCATCAATGCGACGACTCCAATAGCCTGACAAAGAGCCGCGCAGAGGTTCCGGCTTGCCAATACCATGAAACGCATCCCTTTGCATATCTTTGACAAGTTCATTGATTCTCTTCAGTGTCTTTCGATCCTGCATCTGCCAATAGAGATAGTCTGCCCAAGCGCGCTCTTCCCACAGAACCTTCATGCATCTGCCTCAATCAACGCGTGTTCCTGAAATTTCGCAGTTCCGTTTTTAACGTCGGTAACAATGCTCTCAAGATGAGCGATATTCGCAGAGGAATAGAACGGATCGACGGAAACCTCAAACGGGATCCGCCTTTCGCGACTCATCTTTTTAGCAAAGATCGTGAATGCAGTTGTCATATTCATTCCAAGGTCGCGACAGACAGCTTCCATATTCTGCTTTAATTCAGTGTCCATACGAATATTGACCAATGTTTGCGCCATATAAATCAACCCCTTTTCTGCCAGTTTAGCATAAGCAAAATACACTGTAAAGACAACACATAAACAACAGGCTGCGATTTCATCAATAAGAAATCATAGCCTGTTCCGTCCCCTTTCGGGGTTCACGCTCTGAAATACGAAAATGAAAAATTGTGCATGTTGTGGTAAACCTTATAAAGTTTCCGTCCCCTTTCGGGGTTCACGTTCTGAAATTGATTGTGTCCTCAGAGCAGGCCAGCAGTTCCGCCGCCTGTTTCCGTCCCCTTTCGGGGTTCACGTTCTGAAATCATAGAAGATACCAATAGCATGGAGAAGTTTTTTGATTGCGTTTCCGTCCCCTTTCGGGGTTCACGTTCTGAAATTAAAGCGTTTGATAAGGTATATCCCAATGTATATCATAAGTTTCCGTCCCCTTTCGGGGTTCACGTTCTGAAATGAGAGTTCGCGCTTGTCAATCGCGACTACAGCGCGGAAGTTTCCGTCCCCTTTCGGGGTTCACGTTCTGAAATTCTATCGTCTGCAGCTCCCCTTGGAGGTCAAAATAAATTTTGTTTCCGTCCCCTTTCGGGGTTCACGTTCTGAAATTGAAAGGAAGGTAAATCATGGCACGAATTTTTATCCCGTTTCCGTCCCCTTTCGGGGTTCACGTTCTGAAATGCGAATGACGTCGAGCTTAAAGGCAAGCTCAAGGCTGTTTCCGTCCCCTTTCGGGGTTCACGTTCTGAAATGGCATGGTCGGAAGGTCGTTTGACGGACGACGACATGGTTTCCGTCCCCTTTCGGGGTTCACGTTCTGAAATTAGAAACGCTTGCCTTCCATATTTCTCACGTCGAGAAATAGTTTCCGTCCCCTTTCGGGGTTCACGTTCTGAAATTAGCCTTAAGAGAGAGAACGCACGCAAGGCGGCACGGTTTCCGTCCCCTTTCGGGGTTCACGTTCTGAAATGTCACTCCCAGCTTCTCAGGAGTGACTTGGACGCAATGTTTCCGTCCCCTTTCGGGGTTCACGTTCTGAAATATGACACAGGCACCCATTCGCCATAGGTACCTTAGTTTCCGTCCCCTTTCGGGGTTCACGTTCTGAAATTCGCTTGCTTCACGGCTTGTTGTGTGACTTCCTTGCCTGTTTCCGTCCCCTTTCGGGGTTCACGTTCTGAAATGAACATAGTATTCTAGTCTTGCTAAGGCGGTACATCTTGTTTCCGTCCCCTTTCGGGGTTCACGTTCTGAAATTTCTCGCCATTTTTTACCTTCCTTTCTCCTACCCGTGTTTCCGTCCCCTTTCGGGGTTCACGTTCTGAAATTCCTCGGCTTGCAAGCCCTGATTTTACGCGGCTTCAAGATGCTGTTTGCGGCGCGGATTGTTTTTTTGTCCCTTTCCTGCTGCGACCTCTCGAAAAAATGCGCTTCAAGCCTTGTCATTGCTGATGCGGCGCGGATCTATCTTACAGTATAACATAAAGGAAGCAGAAGGACAATGATTTCTACTTCCTTTACGTTCTTGCACGATACAAACGAACCTCATATTCCCATTTCAGAAGCCATCGTTCCCTTTGACAGCATATATCTATCAATATCTCTGCAGGAACTGTGCGTTTTCCAAATCATTGCGTTCCAAGCAGTAGTCAATCGCCGTATGGCCAGACTTATCTTTCAAATGCGGGTCTGCGCCCGCATCAAGGAGGATTTTCAAATACTCACGTTTCTCCTCTGTAGAAAGCCAAGTATCCGCCACACGCATCAAAGGTGTTCCAAGCCATTCTGTTCGATAATTGACATCAATTCCCTGCGAGACCAAATACCGGAAAACATCGCTCCCATTTCCCGAAAGGTTTACATAAAAGAGTGCATTTCTACGGTCATTGCCCACATAATGCTCGACAGAATTGACATCCGCCCCCCAATTATGCAGGTATTCTACCAAAGGAAGATCATTCCGTTCCGCCGCTTGGACGAGGTACGAATGCGGTTCATAGCTGTTTTGCCTAGAATTATAACCGCGCACATCAGCACCACGTTCAAGCAGGAACTGCATCATGGCACGATCATTGTTCCGCATAGCGCGTCCAAGCGGCGTTGCATAGATGAACCGATAAAAGGCGTTGATATCTACACCGGCATCAAGCATCTGCTGCACCGTCGCCGTATCACCTTTGTCGATTGCAACAAAAAACATGCGCTCATTTGTCGTCGGTTCTCGCTCAATGACTCGGTTACTTCCATTTCGCGGAACACCCGCTCCTTTCGTACCAGACGGATTCGATCCTTCCGCCGACTGAGAATCGTCCTTCGACTTTCCCGAATTCAGGATCGCACCGATAACCGATCCTACAATTTTCCCCCAATCGCTGGACGCGTCTGCCTTTTTCGGTAATGCTACGCCTGGCACTCCAACAAACAAGACCGTCGCGGCAGTCACCATGGCAACAAATCTCTTCATATCGTTCGCTCCTTCATTTCGCGGCGGCTTGGTCGCCGCGCATCGCCGGTTCTATTCCAATTCCAAAGATACCAAAAAGGCGCCGCTTTCGGTCGGAGCGTCACACCCGACATCTCTTTTGCCCATTGCCGAAGCATGCGGCGCGTGAGGACGCTTTTTTCACCTCAAAAGCCAGTCGCCTTTTCTTAGTTTCAGTATAACAAGATTACTCTCGCCTGTAAAGGATAACTTTGTTCCTCAATATTTTCTTCCAGGTAGCGTCGCCAATTCGCCAAAAAGAAATAATGGAATGCCTGTAGTGAGATGGGTCTTTTTCTACTTTCAAACGCAAGATTGCCTTGAACCGTTCTCCATTTTCTTCTATCATTTTCAGGATCACAGCGGTATGCGGTTTCGATGCTGCAATGATGTAATCCGGCTCTTGTATGATTTGCGGAATGTACCTCATGAATCTCTCATAATCTTGAGGATGCCGTTCTTAATTTAGCTCATGCTCATTTGTTTAGTATGATCTATCTGATTTTTTATTGCCAAAATATTTCCATGAAGCACTTATACTATTCCGTTTTGAATTGATATCAATTTCTACTTTTATGTTTATCTATATATTCATATATCAGTTTTGAAAGAGCGCCCATGGATTTACACAAATTCTCTGATGTGTTATTGCTATCAAGCAATTCAGATGATGAATGCGATAACGGATTTGCATTTCTTAGTTTATGAGCGTCTTGGATAGCACTTTCACTATCAACAATACCGACGTAGAACTTTATAAGTGCACCCTCTTTATAAAAAGCTTTGTAATTGGGCTTTTTGAGGCTTAAGTCATTGCCATATGCAAAGTCCAAATCTGCTGTTACTCGATCAAAATAATTCTTATAGTAAGCGAAAGCTGCCATATAGTTTGCTCGTTTCATCTCACATAAGTACATAAAATAAAGATAATGAGCTTTGTGATCCTTGGCAATAATTTCGCTTAACCGCTTCACCGCCCAAGGATTAAAGCACTCGATTGTACTACTTTTACAATGGTGAATATAATAATTATAAAGATTTGGATGCCGATTACGAAGAATATCCAGTAAATCCATATGCTTGAATTTTCTCTGTATTAAATACGAAATCGCTATGGTTGTATCATAGGAATTCCATTGATCTGAACGATTTCTTTTGAAAAGTTGCTCTAAAAAACCTTTAATAGCCTTATCACTTCTAGTTTTCACAATCATTACTGTCAGTCGCTTAGGATCAAGACTAATAAACGATATGCTTTGCTTAACAAGCTCAACGATTTTTTTAACTACTGGCTCTGATCGTAATTCATTCTCATCTTCATATACAAAATAATTAAAAACTTCACTCGGAATAAATTCTATATCGTCCGAAGAAAATTGCTTATTGATCAGCTCATTGTATCTTTCTATATCAATACTGTCCAAAAGCAATTCACTAGACAAAGCATTCAAGAAACGGTACAGAGCACCAGAGAACAGCTCCTCAATATTATGTTTTTTCCCATTAAAGCATTCATCATATAATGATTTCTTAAGTTCTACATTGATTTCTTTTAATTTTTTCAAACAACATTTCTTAGCATTTAATGCTAAGCCGAAATCCTTGAGAATGGACGAATACTCATTTCTTATTTCATTATAAGCTTTATGCAAATATTCTATAGGCTTGTCTGATGAAATAAGTATATACATATCATCAACGTAACGAACCATGCGAAAAGAAGAGAATACCGCAACATTGGCAGAAATATATTCGTGAAGAGCTTTGTCTATGGGATCAAGATAGACAACTGTTGCAAGAAATGATGAACCGACACTATTTTCAATCAGTGGAAATCTACCATTACCGCAGTATATAAGAAGTTCTTTGAATAAATACAACTGTGTCTGAGAGAATGCTACGACGACCTCAGAATTACAAATTTTATCTATTTGTGCAACCAGCTTATCGATACTTATATTTGCGAAGAAGTTGGTAATGTCTGTTTTGATAAAATATTGATACTCATCAATAGAAGAATTTAGTTCTTTGAAAAAATCATCATAGTCTTGTTTATATTTAGAGCGTAAATGCTTATAGTTTCCAGCATAATAAACGGAGATCTCAGGTGGCCTGATGGGCGAATAGTGATTGTGTATCTCAAATCCCACCGACTGGAAAAACAAAAATAAAATAGGTGAAAGCAATGATGAATCTCGGAAACTGCCATCACCTTTTTGCAGATAATTTTCTGACTGGTGCATAGCGGGAGGAAAAAACATAAATGATGCTGTTTTAATATACTTATTATAAAAATCTTCTCCAGAAATAAAAATTTTTTCAGAGCAGGAAAGCTTTCCAAAGGGAAACCATTGCAGATAGGCATTTTGTGAGCCTATATTTAAAGAAAAATACATATCACAGACATTCTTCCAAGTATCATAAGAAATTCCAAACAAGTACATCCCTCCTCTAGAAATCTATAGGAAACACTCATAAATTCAGTCGTCCATCTTCACACATCTGCTCTGTCCCCGCGTAGCCAACAAATCCTCGACCTATCCTACGGTTATATTTTATCTCCTAAGCAGACACCGTGCATCTGAACGACTTCATTGTATCAGTATTTTCTTAATACAACAATATAGCAAAACTGCCGCACGCGGATGCGTGCGGCAGTTTCCATTCGTACAGCTTAGCCGACGATGACCAGCGGATCGCCGGCCTTGACGCTC
>ERZ772945.1611-NODE-1611-length-15460-cov-4.344563_pt1 | contig 15460 bp, 10 predicted proteins | sample MGYA00511681_ERZ772945 | MGnify/ENA primary metagenome ERZ772945 (study PRJEB29015, sample SAMEA2737943) | human oral metagenome | biome: human oral; feature: human-associated habitat; material: dental | place: China | collected 2143 ...
AATTTCTTATTAAAAAGCCGACGCAACTCTTCGAGATTCATATCACTGATAACTGCCTCATTCGGATATGATACAGCTCTCTGATACGCTTTTTCCGGTATACTCCCGGGAAATAATGCTGCTGAAATCAGAATATTGGTATCAATAAAGATTTTCATCTTATTCCTCAGCTCTCACGGATTTAACAAGCTTCAGAACATCTTCCTCGCGCTGAATCCCTGCTGCTTCTGCCTGCCCTTGCATACCTTCCTGCAAAAGTTTCATCGCATAAACCGCTGAATTGATAATTCTCACCTCTCCCTGACTGACAACAAAGGTCACCCGGTCTCCTGCCTCAACCCCCAGCGCCTTTCTGACATCCTTCGGAATCGTAACTTGTCCTTTTGGCATCACTTTCGCGTTATCCGTAAAAACAGTTGTCATTGTATCCATATTACGCCTCTTTCCCATAATTCCCTACTTATCGTACTTCTAGGATAAAACTTACTCGCACAAAATGCAAGTGACAACCTCCTTCGCAGACCTGACACCATCCTTCATCGGCGGCAGTTTACTTAGCGCAGGTTGGCAAGCGACCTCATCACGAGGTCAATGTCCTGGTTCTCGAGTTCCTGAATTACATGCAGATAGGTCTTCTGCGTCGTGGTCATACTCGCGTGCCCGAGGCGGCGCGCCACACTCGCAATCGAGACGCCCGCATAGAGCAAAATCGACGCATGGGTGTGGCGGAGCCCGTGCACGGAAATCACGGGGATATTAAGCGCCCTGCAGTAGCGCTCCAGACGGTCATTGACGGTGGAATTGTAGACCTTCTCTTCCGGCACAAAAATCGGCTGATCCGTCGGCAGGTCTTTCACCAGTACGGCGAACTGCATAATCAGCTGCCAGTCAAGTTGCACTTTCCGCACCGAAGAACGGTTCTTGGTCGGCGCGAATCCGCCGCCGTCCTTATAATTCCAGGTCTTTGTGACCGATAGCGTCTGGTGCGCGAAATCAAAGTCCGCCGGTGTGAGCGCGAGCGCCTCCGAAAACCGGAGGCCTGTCTTTGCCACCAACAAGATGAACCAGTCCCAATCTGCCCGCTCTCCGAGTTTCAGACTTCGGAGCAAGGCGTGCAGTTCGAACTGGTTCAGATACTTCCGCTTCTTTTCGGCAGGCAGTTTCCCCTTGATAATCACTTTTCGGGTCGGATCGCGGGGAATGAGTCCGTCATCGACCGCGTCGAGAATGGCGCCCTTTAACTGGTGATGGAAATCCATCGTCGTCTGGCGCTCATGCTCCAACGCATAGGCATTCAGGAGCTGCTGGTAAGCAACCCGGGTCAGCTCGCAGAGTCTGAGACTCGGTGCGAGCCGCTCCACCCAGGCGAGACTCATCCGGTACTTTGCAAGTGTGACATCGCGGATGGCTCCCTCCTTGTAAACAGAAATCCAGGTTCTATAGTAGTCCTTCAGGCAGTCAGTCGGTTGAAACGCATTTGGCATAGTTTCTCCTTCCTACGCCGATGAAGGATGCCCCCCTTGCCGCCTCATTCCTCCTGCTGCCTGTCAACTCCGGGAATCGGGATGTCAAATCCACCCGCCAAAATAAACTCCTTGAGCAGTTGTTCCAGGCGATTGTTGACAATGAACAGGGGGAGCGGCTTTCCCTCTAGCTCCTCAAAGTAGCGCTTTGCCGCCTCTATGTCGATGCTCTTTTTCAGGCGGTCAAATCTTCCGTACTGATTCAGTTCATCTTCCGCAATATGCTGTTCCGTCATCTCTGTCAGCAGCGTTTCATCGCAACCGGTGTATTTCACCACGCGCCGCCTCTGCTGTGTTTTCTCCCGGTTTGCATACTCCGCGAGATAGTCGCGAAACCCCTTTCCCGTATCCAGACTGATGGTGCCCGCGCCGACATCGGCGAGAAAAAGATCGGCCAGCCGCTGCTCTTCCTGCGACAAGAAGGCAAAACTCTTGTGCAATTCCTCGAGTGTCGCCGCCCGCTCCTCATCCGTGGCGCTGCCGTCGTTCAGCTTTCGCAGATATTTCCGGAAACGGGAGTTCATATAGTCATTGTCAATTTTTCCTGTCTCCAGCTCCGTGAGATAGGGATCCAGCGAAAAGGTCGGCGTTTCCTCCGGATCCCCACCGTCGCCCTCTGTCTTTCCCGGACGAAGTTCCTTGTAGCGCTGCAGGAATAACATAAAATGTGCTTCCGTCGGCTTTACGACAATGGTCTCGCCTCCGCCTTCCTCTTCCGCTTCGGTGGAATAGGTCTGCTTATCCCAGGTAAAGCCCTGAATCTCCGCTGCTTGCAAATAGGTGCAGAACTCGCGAAAAGTCTCGGCAAACTTTGCCCTGAGAACCATATCTTCCGGCAGGTGATCGAGGTCCGGAATACCCGCCTCTTTGAAAATCGCCATCATATCCTCGAAGCTCTCATTCATATGCCGCAAATGATCCGGCAGATGGTCGGCAAACAGACCGCGCGGCCTGTCTCCGGAGTAGAGCTTCACCGCTGCCTCAATGTTCCGCTTCATGCTGTGCGGGTAGCGATAATAGCGGATGGAACCAAAGGGCTTCTCGTTGCTGTTGTAGAGGCGATTCGTGCGCGAAAACGCCTGAATCAGATTCTGGTATTCGAGAACTTTGTCGAGATAAAGCGTATTGATCCACTTCGAGTCAAAGCCTGTGAGCATCTGATTCACGACAATCAGAAGATCCAGCTGCTGCTCCGGCTTGACACGCTCATAAGGCTTTTTGTGCGCAAGCCGCGCCGCCACATCTTTCTTGAACTTGTCATAGCCACCGATGTCAAAGCGCTGCCCGTAGCGCGCGTTGTAGTCCTCGAGCATCGCTTTCAGGCCCTCTTCTTTGTCGAGAGTCTTTTTCCCGCCCTTGTTGTCAATGGTCGGGTCAAAAAGTCCGGTCACGCGTAGCTCCGGATACCGCTCGCGGAACTTCCGATAGTAGCGCACTGCCTCCGGAATGCTGTCGGTCGCAAAAATCGCATGAAATTTGCTGCCGCGACTCAGCGTATTCCAGTTCTCCCGGATATGATCGACAATCTCCCACTGGTACTCATCTGTCAGAACAAGATCCCGGAACGCTCTTCCGTGCAGATAGTCCTCAATTCCCTTCTCGTAAGTGCCGTCTTCCTGCCAACTCCCCGCCATCGGCACATCATTCAAAAATTCATAGTAAATGGCACTCTTCTTCGGGTCCTGCAAGACCTCTTCCTCGGAGCTCGCGCCCGCCTCATGCAGTGCGACCAGCTGCCGGAGCTTTTTATCCGGATAGACACAGACCATCAGCGGGTCAAAGCCGAGCACATTCTTGTCGCGAATGCCGTCCGCAATGCTGTAGCGATGCAGCTCATCGCCGAAAATATCACTGGTTGTGCTGAGCGCCCGCTCATTTTCCGTAAAGACCGGCGTGCCTGTAAAGCCAAAGAACAGCGCATTCGGAAAAGTCCTCTTAATCGAGGAGAGCATGTCGCCGAATGTCGAGCGGTGGCACTCGTCGATGATGAACACAAGGCGCTTGCTCTGCATCTCCTCGAGATCCCGCCCGCGGAGCTTTGACTCGGCATCGTCCTTAATATTGCTCATCTTCTGAATCGAGGAGACAATCAGCATATTCTTCGGGTCTTTGCTCTTTAACTTGGCAATCAGCGCAATCGTGTCCTCGGTGTCCTGCACATCGTCCGCGCGGTCCGCAAAGGCGCGGTACTCTTTCAGGGACTGGACGCCGAGCTCAATCCGGTCCATCAGAAAGACCACCTTGTCGGCATCCTTCGTATAGGAAATCAACTGTGCCGCCTTGAACGAAGTCATGGTCTTGCCGGAGCCTGTCGTGTGCCAGATATAGCCGCCGAGTTGATTGCCGCTCTCCCATTTCTGCCGCTGCACCCGCGTTGTAATCTGATTGACCGCCCAGAACTGATAACTCCGCAGTACCTTTAAGACGCCGTCGGCATCGTCCGCGACCGTATAGAGACCGATGAGCCGGTGCGCCATCGGAATGGAGAGCAGGCTATCGGTCACCCGGTGCCACTCGTTCATCGGCTCATTGTTCATATCCGCCCAGTGAAAATAGAAATCCGGATTGAATTTACCGTCGGGACCCGGATTTGCGAAGTACAAAGTCTCTTCCGGATTCATCGCGACAAAAATCTGCACCAGCGAGAAGAGCCCCGTGAAGACACCCTCGTGCGCATACTTTTCAATCTGATGCACCGCCTCCATGACCGGCACACCCGAGCGCTTTAATTCAATGTGAAAGAGCGGCATCCCGTTGATTAAGAGCATCACGTCCCCGCGCCTGTCCTGCAACACCGCATCGTGCCGCGGAAAAATAGGCTGCTCGACAATCTGATAGACACTCTGCCCCGCCATAATCTCAAAGCGGTCGTAGATTTTGAGACTCACCTCTTTGCCGAAATGCAGGGTATCCTCCGGGTTCTTCCGGGTGATTGTGACCGTGCGCCCGTTGATCAAGCCGTTCAGCGCCAGCGGGGTGCGCTGCGCCTTGATTTTCTCTATGAGCTCCTGCATCTCCTCCCGAAGAAGCGGCACATGATTCAAGCGGTCCACATCCTGGTTATTCTGGTATAAGATATCCGCCCAGTTCTGCAGCAAATCCTCCTCAGTCGGACGGTACAGAAGGGCTCTGTCTTCCCAACTGTTATTTTGGTCGCTTCGGTCATTCTTCCAGCCCTGACGCTGGAGCGCAGCAATCAGCGCCCGCTCAAAATCCGCCTCCCGGGTAAATGCTTCCATGAAAAAACCTCCTGATTCTGTGAAATGCGAGGGTCAAACACTGTCGATGATGAAGGGAGAGAAGCATATCAAAACCATCAAGAAAACGCGCTATCTTCTCTTGTTCTGATATTGTCGGAATTTTTATCCTAGTCCTCAATATGTTGTCATTATAAAGTCGTTTAATAGTACTTCCCTCAACTCCAGACCATTTAACAACCTCATAGGCATTGCGCAAAAATGTATTAATAACACTCTCATCATGTTTCAGCCAAACAATGTTGGAATCTTGAAAATACGCTTCCTCTCCAGTATATTCAACTGTTCTACCAATACTCCCCGAAGCTGATATTAGAACATCTCCCTTTTCTGGAAATGGATATTTCACTCTATACTCTTCGAAAAGTGCCTTAGAAATGAATGCATCAGCCACACCTCCAAAAGTCCCTATCTTATAGAATGGAATCTCTCCAGATTCGGATGTTTGATTTTTAAAAACTCTACGACACATCATGACGGTGCCAATTTCCCCCAGCTTACGCTGTTCCCAAGAAATATTCTGTCGCTTTGAAAAGCTTGATACTCCTCAAAAAGGCTTACGCTGATGAAGGGAGAGAAGGGAATCGAGAGTAGACAAAATCTCGCATATTTTCTTCTGTTCCGCAATAAATGGATATGACATCTCTACTTGCACGAAATCATTTGTATTCAGGTTCTGCCTGCCTCCCTGAGTAGTAACCATCTGCACTGCTAGCATTCCAAATTGAGAGTTTAAATATTGTGAAAGAAAATCTCCTAGAATCTTTAAGCTATTTGTAGTTGTTACTAAGGTTGTAAATGTCAAGCAATTATCATACTGTGGAGGAACTACACAAGATGTTCCAATATATCCAGTATGAACAGTCAATACATCTCCAGTACGGATTTTCTTGCTGTTTTGTTTGTCTGCATACATTCCATCCAAGTAGAGAAGATCAGAATCATCTAGATGATTCTCTTTAATATTTAGATTTCGAAGAATAGGAACCCCTTGCTCACGATAATAAGGAGTCACTGATGTAGCCAGTCCAACAATCACTCTATTCGCTAACTCCTTTAGCTTACGCTGTTCCCAAGAAATCTCCTCTTCTTCTCATACCTTCTTTCATCTTCCCCGCAAGAAAAGCACCGTGAGCCACCAAACGGCGCTCACGATGCAATTCAGTGATATGATTTCTGCTCTGCTCCGTTTTCCCAACTGATTTCTAGCTTCGAATCCTCAGACAAATATTCTCTCTAGCATAGACTTCTTAATTTGGCGCAATTTTTCGAGCTTACGCTGATGAAGGGAGAGAAGGGAATCCATCAAATTGAAATATCCAGATATTGCATCCTGCTCCTCTTGTTGAGGCGGAAATGCGATAACAATTTCTGCCATAACATTATTCATTAGCTTGGGATTTCCCACATAAGAAACATACTTTTTAGAGATTACATTCAATGCCTCTGCAACCATCTTAGAAACTTTGATCACATCAGATAGCAGCACTCCACAGACATTCGTACAATAAAATTTACCATCTCTGTACCTAACTGTTCCAGCATTTGCACCATCAGTTGTCCAAGTGACCGCATTCTCATATAGATATTGCTTATAATATCCTAATAATCCATTAAAAGCAGTTTGCGAAGAATACACTGGATAGCGATTTTCATCATCCGGATATTCTGTTGTCACTGTTGCCGACAATACATATCCTCGTGTAATCTTGAACATTTCCGAGACCTTACGCTGTTCCCAATCGTCTGTAAATCCAGAAAAACGAATCTCCGGAACTTTTGCTCCGTTTTTCGGGAACATTTTTTCGAGCATCGCTTTTTTGAGAATTTTCAGCTTTTCAAGCTTACGCTGATGAAGGGAGATACACTTATCTATAGATTCCAAAGATTCTCCGATTACTCTTTGTTCTTGGATGACTGGAATATGTACTGTTGTATTTCCTACAAGTTCTTTATTTAAATTATTGACCGTACTTCCAGCAGCAAACATCCTGTACTGTTCCAGCATTTGATTCGATCCCAGCAAATGGCAAAGAAACTTTGAATCAAATTTTGCCCCAGTATCTCGAATAAGGAGCCATCCATCATGTATACAGCCATGGATTCCCATAATATAAGGTTTTCCGAAACTCATAGAATTTGAGAGAATCAAATCTCCGGGCTGAACTTGCCTAGTTTTTGAAAGACCCTGTGGTTTGATTTTTTCAGCAGTTTGGAAAATATATCTTCCTTGTGCTGGGGCATCTCCAATCTTGACCCAATTCAGACCATCAGGTGCATCAGTAATATAATTATCTATCGGTCTCGGTGAACCTCCGCGCTCAATCAATACCAACTCTGAGAACTTACGCTGTTCCCAATCTTCCTCAAATCCTTTGAAGCGGATTCTCGGCACTTTTCTCTCAGCCATGGATATCCTCCCCGAGGAGTTTCCGGAGTTCCTCGATGCCCGCCATGTCGGCTTCGGATCCGGTCAGTTCGCCGAGCATGGCCGCGAGTTCGCGCTCGGTCTCGCGTATCTCGGCTTCAAGCGCGCTCATCGTGACCGAATACTTTTTGGAGAGCGCCTCAATTTCCTTCGTGAATTGCCCGAGCAGTTCTTTCGGGAGTTCCTGAATGCCGGTTTCAATCGGCGCCGCCCACTTCTCGTGTAAGAGTGTCCGCACTTCTTCGTCCGTCAGCGCCTGTATCACGCATCTGGTCTCCTCGTGCAGCGCATCTTCCGCTTCTTTGATTTCTGTCTTCAGGCGCTTTTCCGCGGCACTTTTTGCATCCGCCTGCTTCAGCACCCGGATTAGTTCTGCATTTGCCGCCTTATCTTCCTGCAGCTGCTTGACCACAACCTTGATATTTTTAAAGACAAAGGCATCGTTGGTCTCATTCAGCGCATCGGAAATCTGCTCTTTCTCATCCTCGCTGAGATTTTCGAGCAACTCTTCATAGGCAGCCGGAATCTCCGCGAGTTCCTCCCGCTTTTCCTGCAAGGCGCAAAGCTTCTCCGGCAAACAGACCCGCTGCACCAAGTCAAAGGGCAGCACATGCCCCTTCCAGCCTTCCTGCACTTCGGCGTCCTTACCGTTCCGCTTTTTGATGACCATGTTCGGGTCCACCTGTCGCACGGCCTGCATCCCCTCGCTCTGAAGAATCTCGAGATCCCCCGAAATCTCGGTAAAGTGGTGCGCAAAGAGCTCATACGCCCGGTAGGCATCGAGCAGCGGCAGCGCTTCAAAGCGCCGGAAAATATCGGCGGCAAGCGACTCCTGCACCTTCGGAATCGAGAGCTGCAGCGCATTGTCAATCAGCGCCTTGTCCATCTCCGCGCCAAAGTCCGCAAAGGCTGCCTCGCTTGTTCGGAGAAACGCGTTGACATCCAGATTGTCGTGAATGGTCTCTTTCACGTTTTCTGTCTTTAAGGACAGATAGCCATCCCCGGCGAAGAGTTCTCCTTTCAGCGAAGGGAATACCTGCCAGAACGCATCAAAATTCGAGAGTTCATCGGTGGGGATACCGCCGAACATCGAGGCATAGATATCGTAACTTTCCGCGCGTTCCGAAGAATCCACATAACGCGGGATGTTCAGATTGTACCCGTTCTGCGCAATTTCTTCGCGGCTCACGCGGCGTGAGTACTTCTCTGTGTCTTTCCGCTCCCGCACGGTATCGACAATGCGGCGTATATCCGACGCGCGAAGCCGGTTGCTCTTGCCGTCTTTCTCAAAGCCCTTGGACGCATCGACAATCAGCACATCGGTATTCTTTCGCTTTTGCCGCAGCACAATGATGATGGTCGGGATACCTGTCCCAAAGAAAATATTGGCGGGCAGACCGATAATCGCATCGATATGGTTCAGCTCAATTAACTTCCGGCGGATTTTCCCCTCCTCACCGCCGCGGAACAGCACGCCGTGCGGCAGCACAATGGTCATCATGCCGTCCGGTTGCAGGTGATAGAGGTCGTGCAGCAAAAAGGCATAGTCCGCCTTTGCCTTCGGCGCAAGTCCGTAATCCGCATAGCGCGGATCGTTTTCTTTGCCGTCCGGCGACCAGCGCTGCGAGTAGGGCGGATTCGAGACCACCGCATCCGCATAGAGCGGCTCGTAGGTGCCTGCGGGATCGCTCTCGTCGAAGTAGGGCCAGTCATCCTCGAGCGTATCGCCGTTGCGGGTGATGATATTGTCGGGGAGAATGCCGCGCATCACGAGATTCATCCGCGTCAGGTTATAGGTATTCGACTTCAATTCCTGCGCATAGTAGCGGATGGCATTCGCGTGCTCCAGATACTTGGCGGTCGTCTTGCCGATGTTGATTAACAGGCTACCCGATCCGGAGGTCGGGTCATAGATCCGGATTTCCTGCCGCCCGCGGAGATGCTCGGCAATCAGCTCCGACATGAGCAGAGAAACTTCATGCGGCGTATAGAATTCGCCTGCCTTCTTGCCTGCATTCGACGCAAACTTCTCCAGGAGATACTCATAGATAAAACCGAGCACATCGTAGTCCTGCCTGCCGTTCATCGGAATCTCGTCAATCAGATGAATCAGATCGCTCGCCGCCTTACTCTGCATCTTCGCATTTTCGCCGAGCTTCGAGAGTCCCACCTCGAGCGTCTGGAAAATTCCCTCAAAAACTTTTTTATGCGTCGGCGAAATCAGGCGGTTAAACGCAGAGAGCGCCACGCTCACATCGTCAATCGAAAAATCAACGCCCTTCCGAATCCAGGTTGAGAACAGATTCTCGTAGGAAATAAAATAGCCGAGATTATGCTGCAGGTTACTCTTGCCGGAATAAGCATCGGGCGCTTTTTCGTTGACATATTCCCGAATATTTTCCGCTTCATAGCCCTTGCTGTGCAGCCACTTTTCCTCCTGCTCGGAGAGGTATTTATAAAAAATAAAGCCCAGAATATAGTCCTTGTATTCATTCGCCTCAATCTTGGAGCGCATCTGATTTGCCGACTCCCAGATTTTTGCGGCCAACTGCTGTTTGTTCATCCCCCACGCCTCCTCTGACAAATGTTTGACATTTGTACCAACATTATACGCGCGAAGTGAGCGTCTTTCTACCATCTCTCAGTCCCAGCGTAAGCTCTGCGGTATAAAAAGGCAGCGACCTCACGGCCGCTGCCTTTTCTCTTTTCTATATTACGAATTCTGCTTCTGCTTAATCATAGCGCGCTTCCGGAGGGTCGGATCCAGAATCTTCTTCCGGATGCGGAGGTTCTCCGGCGTGACCTCAAGGAGCTCATCCGTATCGATGAACTCGAGGCACTGCTCAAGACTCATGACCTTCGGCGTGACGAGCTTCAGCGCGTCGTCCGAGCCGGATGCACGGGTGTTGGTGAGTTTCTTCGTCTTGCAGACATTGACCTCGACATCCTCGGACTTGCCGCTCTGGCCGATGACCATACCGGCATAGACCTTGACGCCCGCGCCGATGAAGAGCTGTCCTCTCTCCTGCGCCTGGAAGAGGCCGTAGGCAACCGCCTCGCCGCTCTCGTAGGCGATGATAGAACCGGTCTTCCGGTAGAACATATCGCCCTTATAAGGACCGTAGCCCTCGAACTCAGTGTTCAGGATACCGTTGCCCTTCGTGTCGGTCAGGAACTCGCCGCGGTATCCGATCAGGCCGCGCGACGGGATATTGAACTCAAGGCGCGTAAAGTTGCCGTGAATCGGCGTCATGCCGATCAGTTCGCCCTTTCTCGAGGTCAGCTTCTGGATGACCGCACCGGTAAACTCGTCCGGCACATCGACAAAAGCAATCTCCATCGGCTCCTGTTTCTTGTCGCGCTCGTCATAGTGATAGATGACCTCTGCCTTCGAGACCGCGAATTCAAAGCCCTCGCGGCGCATGTTCTCGATGAGAACAGAGAGATGCAGCTCACCGCGGCCGCTCACCTTGAAGCAGTCCGGCGTGAGTTCTTCGACGCGGAGCGAGACATCGGTATTCAGCTCGCGGAACAGACGGTCGCGCAGATGGCGGGACGTAATGTACTGGCCCTCCTGACCGGCGAGCGGGCTGTCGTTGACCATGAAGTTCATCGAGATGGTCGGCTCGGAAATCTTCTGGAACGGAATCGACTCCGGGGACTCGGGGCTCGTGATGGTGTCGCCGATATGCAGGTCGGAGATGCCGGAGACCGCGACAATCGAACCGAACTCCGCTTCCTTCACCTCGACGCGGTTTAAGCCTTCGTACTCATAGAGCTTGCCGATTTTCACGCGGCGCAGCTTATCCGGCTCGTGGTGGTTCACAATCGCAACTTCCTGGTTCACGCGAATCGAACCGTTGTCCACCTTGCCCACACCGATGCGGCCCACATACTCGTTGTAGTCGATCGTGCTGATCAGAATCTGGGTCGGCGCTTCCGGATCGCCCTCCGGCGCCGGAATGTGGTTGATGATGGCCTCAAACAGCGGCTTCATATCCGCATTGTCGCTGTCCATCGAAGTTCTTGCCCAGCCGCCGCGCGCCGACGCAAAGATAAACGGGCACTCAAGCTGCTGGTCCGTCGCGTCGAGATCCATGAGGAGCTCCAGCACCTCGTCCACAACCTCGTCCGGACGCGCCTCCGGACGGTCACACTTGTTCACACAGACGACGACATCGAGCGAGAGCTCCAGCGCCTTCTTTAACACAAAGCGGGTCTGCGGCATGGTGCCCTCGAAGGCATCGACCACGAGGACCACGCCGTTCACCATCTTTAAGACACGCTCCACCTCGCCGCCGAAATCCGCGTGTCCCGGGGTGTCGATGATGTTGATCTTGACGCCGTCATAGTTTACCGCCGTATTCTTGGAGAGAATCGTGATGCCGCGCTCTCTCTCAATATCGTTGGAATCCATGACGCGATCCACAACCTCCTGATTGGCGCGGAACACGCCGCTCTGCCGCAACAACTGGTCCACGAGCGTCGTCTTGCCGTGGTCAACGTGGGCGATGATTGCGACGTTTCTCACATCCGTTCTCGTACTTCTCATTGAAAAATTCCTCTCTCTTTCTGCCTGAGCATATCAAAACGCAATGTAATATTTTACTATGCTTTGCGTGGTATGGCAAGGAATCTTGTCTCTGTCACCGCTAATTTACGCCAAACAAGATTCCCGCGAGCGTGAGCGCCAAGCCACCCGCGCGAAGCGCAATGCCGCCGCCCATCATGACCGCCATGAGGGATAGGACTTCCGGTCAAAAAACTTGAAAAAGGGCTGGCGCTCTTCCTCATTTCCTTGTTTCATGAACCGTTCCGCAGTGCGGCGACGGCCGTGTCTATTCTGTGATACGGAGTTTAAAATCACAGAGTGCATCCCCATGCCCTATGGTCTTGGTTCTGCCCCACAAGAGCCCGGGGTGCATGTTCCCGTAGCAGATGTCATCCGTGTCACAAAACCCTTTCACAAGTTCCGGGCAGCCGTAGCGCACACAGCTGTCTTGGTAAGGACATTTCACCATATCGAAGCGCATCCCGGTTTTCGATAAAAATCGGTTCTCGGTTAAAAATCCCGCTTCCGGAACACAGTGTTTCAGCACTGTATTCAAAAACAGTTTCGGAACCAGTCTGTATAAGCCCGGGATTTTCAATACAGCTCGAATCACGGGCGCTGCGCGTTCGGCAAGCCGGCGGTAGTAACCCGTCACAAACGCAGCGGCTTCCTCGCGCCCCATTCCCGCATCCACCAAGGCATGGAACAAGGCGATACACGGATAAATGCGCTCCCGCTTCTGCCCGGAATACGCCGGTGGGTCACCCTTGTTTTCTTCGAGGAGCGCGGCATAGCGTTTTTCCGCATTCGTTAGGATTTCCCGCGCCTTTTCCTCACCGTATTTTTCTTTTACTTGCGGAACCATATTGCGCAGATACTTTGGCTGCTTTGTCATATCGATTCCTTCTTTCGCTTGTTTTCTATCCTGTTTTTACCGAAACTCCTTCATCTATTTCGACATTTTCTCATCTGCCAACAGATTTTCCACCAAATGTCAAACGCCCCCGTTTCCCTCCTCTCAATTTTGTCAACACCTCATAATCGCGTCTTTCATACAATTTATTCCATTTCTACCGTCACAGGGTTTAATGGGTATTCTATTCTTATGTCGCCACATGAAAATGTATGAATGTAATTTTATTACTGCCACTTTCTGAGATCTTTTTTCTCCATTGCAACCAGCAATACTTCATCCTGTCGTAGCGGCTCTTCGGGATTCCCGAACCTCCACTTTTTCCCCTCTGCTTTTAGGGCAACCACGTTCATCATGTGATTTTTTCGAAGTTGAAGTTCTATCAGCGTTTTGCCAATCCACTCTTCTCGCACTTTTAGTTCCACCACATACAGGTTGTCATCAATTTCCCAGAAATCCTTAAATGAGGATGAAAGCAAAATCCTTGCAGATCGCATTCCTCCCTCTCCCTCCGGATCAAGAATCTTATCCACACCGATTTTACGAAGAATCGAAGCCGTTCTGTCGGTCGATGCTTTTGCAACGATGAGAGGAACCCCCTGCTCCTTTGCAACCGCAACCGACATAATGGCTGCGGCGATATTTGTTCCCGTACATGAAACGACAATGTCCATATTCTTCAAGCCAAGCGCCACAACTTCTTCTTCGTTCTCCATGTTTGCCTGTACAACAGACGTGCATTTCCCCGAAAAATCATTCACTACCTTTTCATCACTGTCCACGGCCAGAACATCCGCCCCCATAAGATATAAATTTTCAGCCAGACTTCTCCCGTATTTTCCGAGTCCCAGTACCGCTATCGATTTTTTCATCATTTTAATTCCCTTTACCCCACATAAAACATTCCCTTGGAATGCCTGATTGTATTGCCTGCTTTTACATCTCCCACAAAGAAACATGCCATCGAAATCGGTCCGATTCTACCGAGATACATCGATACAATGACCACAATTCTTCCGTAAGCGTCAAGCTTCGGTGTAAGCGCCCTCGACAATCCAACTGTACCAAGTGCGCTTGTAATCTCGTAGCAGGCATCCGTCAATTCGATATTCTCAACTGCCATCAGAAGCACGGTCATCGTGAGTAAGACCGAAGCGCTGACCGCTACAATGGCCGCGGCTTTTCTCATCATCTCTGCCGATACGCTTCTATGAAAAATCACTGTCTCTTTTCTTCCGTTAATATAGGAGTACGCATTCATGAAAACCAGAAAAGCAGTAACCGTCTTGACGCCGCCTGCGGTTCCTATCGGAGAACCTCCGATAAACATTAAAATGTATCCTATCAAACAAGAAATCTCTGTCAGCTTTTCCTGCGGTACCGACGCAAATCCCGCAGTTCTGAAACTTACAGATTGAAACAAGCTGTTGCAGAATTTGTCCCACAAATTCATATCTCCGATGGTTCCCGGATTGTTAAATTCTGCTGCCATGATTCCGACAGCACCGGTAATAATCAGTATTGCGGTGACAAGAAGTACCAATTTCGTATGCTCCGGAAACCGTTTCACCGTTGTGACCGGTCCCAAACGATGACGGAAGCCCTGCTTGATGCCATCGACTACATCAAACCACACAACGAAGCCGATTCCACCCAGAATAATGAGTAGCATGGTGGTAAACATGAGGAAAGGCGAATCCCTGAACTCCATCATACTGTTTGGGCCTGTGACATCCATCCCCGCATTACAAAATGCAGAAACAGACTGAAAACAAGCTGCCCACAAACCTTTCAAAATACCGTACCTCGGTATAAACCTGCTTGCATAGAATAAGGCGCCCATACCTTCAAGCAAAAAAGTCCCTTTAAATATTCGCAACAGGAATGCCAAGTGTCCCCTATTTCGCTCAATATTCAGCGCACCACCCAGCAGTTTCCGATCTCCGAGCGTAAATTTCTTTTTCCCCATCAACATAAACAACGCCCCGACCGCAACGACACCGAGTCCTCCGATTTGTATCAGCAACAGAATGACCATCTGCCCGAAAAGGCTCCAGTGCGCATATGTGTCCACAACCACAAGCCCGGTCACACACACAGATGTCGTTGCCGTAAACAGCGCTGTCAAAATCCCTGTACTCTCTCCCTCCGCTGTCGCAAACGGAAGCATCAACAGAAGCGTTCCCAAGATAATGGCTAACAGAAAACTCAAGGGAATCAAGCGTTCCGGCGCAATTCTCATCTGCCTGCGTTTTATCATTTTTTTTATCATAGACTCTCTCTTTTTAAAATTCATCTCATGAAACAACTACTGAAAACACATCCTTATTATACGCACACCTTCCTTTCCTGTCACTGTCCTCACTCCACAGAATCCTTTCCACGCTTCTCCCTTTGCTTTCCCGGATAAAAAAGAGAGAGGCCCCCGCCTCTCTCTTTTCTCTGCTTACCGCGCTCAGCGCACGTTCTTAACCAGCTCCGACAGTTCTTCCTCGGTCATCGGATTTGCCTGTGCTTCAACGGAATACGAATAGCCGTCTCTCGTCCATGTCGCGAGCGACCAGCGCCCGTTTTCACCGCGGAACGTGACATTTATGCCGTCAACGCGCTTTTCTGTCGTTTCCGCATACTCGGTAAAATCTCCACTCGGGTCAAGTTCACCTTTCTCTTTCCGGAGCTCGTAGCCGATTTCCCCGCTGTCCTCACGCATGTAAGCGACACTGATGACTTCGCGATTGAGAACGCGAATCACCTCTCTGGTATAGGGGGATTCGGGCTCCGGTAACA
>ERZ772945.1612-NODE-1612-length-15459-cov-8.670151_pt1 | contig 15459 bp, 26 predicted proteins | sample MGYA00511681_ERZ772945 | MGnify/ENA primary metagenome ERZ772945 (study PRJEB29015, sample SAMEA2737943) | human oral metagenome | biome: human oral; feature: human-associated habitat; material: dental | place: China | collected 2143 ...
GGATACCTGATGATTATATTTTCTTTTTCTTTCATTGATTATATCTTACTACATATATGGGGCACAGAATGAAACGTATATAGATGAGGAGAAGTCGAATAGGGATGAAGTTGTTTAATATCAAGATGTTACGCGTATTTAGATAGTCGAGGCTTCTCAAAACGAAACGTTACATCGTGTTACATTTGTGTTACATTTGAGGGTTTATCCGACTGACGATTGATACATAAATGTTACATGGGTGTTAATTTAGGGTTACAGATGGAGGATGCGGAGCGATGAGGGAGCGATTGTATCGCTTCTTTTTTGTTGCCTCTTTTAAAAATATTATATGCGTTTTTATTCTATATAATTATTATTTGGTATATTTACAGCAAACTAACAATGAGAATATGGCAAAGGTTATACATGTGCATTTACTGCACGGAATAGAGGGAACGGAGCGGAAAGATTGGTATTTCAGCAGTATATCGGCTGTGTACACGGTGTTCACAGCAAAACAGGTTGGAGCAACACGTAATTACTTGCTCCATGCAGGGCTTTCAGGTAATGGTACAATCGTTACGAAACGGGCCGTAATAAAGCAATCTACACTAATTTCGGGTGGTTCGGGAACAATATATAAGGACTGAGAAGAGACGGGATTAGAACTCTATAAAAATGGCATTAGAATGGGAGGTAATGGCAGGAATGGCATTACCTCTTTTTGGGGTATATGACGAGGTTGGTTTTGGGAAAAATACATAAAAACATGTGGATTTTAGGTGTTAGGTGGACTGTTAGATGGACAGTTTAGATGGACAATTTCAAAAGTTTAGGTGGACAAAACTCCTGCCAAGCCCCCCACTGCGGGGATATAGCAACAATCCAAAAAAGGGGGGATTGATACAAGAAACTGACACTTTGCGAGCAACTTTGAGATAGCGTTACACCTTATTATGTATAGGGATTTAGGATAAAAAAGGCGTCTTCCAGGGGGGGGCACCCCACACGGGGGTGCGCTTGGATGGTTTGGGAGGTGCCATCAGACGAGGCGGACAGGTCCGATGATGGTGCTGTGGGAGAATGTTGAAGTGACTGAATTAAAAACCTATATTATTGGGTGATTATCACCAAGTATCAATGTTTTTATCGTCATTATGTTTATTTAAGTAAGATAAAAAGGATGACATTATATTGTAGGAGTATGCGTTGCAGTTAATAAATGCCTGCGAATAAGATTCTTTATGATCACCATTAAGATTTGATGGGAACACATCTTTAGGAGAAATTAAATTTGATTCTGCCCCATTTTTGAATAAATCAAATGCGCCTAAAATATAATGAGGTACTTTTGTTTCAAAAGTTAGAGAATCTTTATATATCTTTATTCTTATTTTTAATTCAGCATGTATAATAGTTGCATTATAAAGTCCTATAACCTGCCCCACATTTGCCCATTTCCCTTCACCGTAGCAAATATTATTAATCGTGTCTATCTTTATTTCTGCACCTTTTTCTAAATTAAGAATTGATTTTAAGAAGCCATCACTCCTTTTCGTCATTTCCTTTATAGTCATATCGCAATTATTAAACACTGTATACTTATAATAAATATCTCCGTCCAAATTAAGTGGGAATTGTTTTATTGCCTCTTTTGCCCATTTCTTATTGCTACTTTTTTTTATTGCATTCCATTTTGCTCGTTTAGAAATAAAATCCATACATTCAAATTTTTGTGCAATAGAATTTGTCGAAGTTAGAAACGCAAAAGCTAATAATAGTAATAGATACTTTTTCATTGTGTAAAATTTTAATTAGTTTATAATAAAGGATCTACAGATACAGAAAGCGGCGCGGGGTTGTAATCCCGAGAAAAGGACGGAGGGATGTCGGATTTTGGGGAGACTTTTCGTTATTCTTTCTTTTGCCAACGCCCTCCTTTTATAACTTTGAAATATTCTACCCGACGTTCGCAGTGGTTGAAGAGTGGACATTGGTGACAAGCTTTTCTTTTTCAAAAGTTAGTTGCCGGATTTGCTCTTTAAGCTGTCCGATTTCTTCTGCTTGTTGTATTATCTTTGCATCTTTTCTTTGTATATAAGGTTCATACGTCTTAAAAAAATCAGTTAATAAAGATTGGTCTGTTAGAGGAGACGGCACTTCCTCTGGCTGGTTAGGAAGAGTTTCATACCCTGTTCCTGTCAAAAGCCACATAGCATTGACCTCGTAAGAAATCACGATTTTTTCCAAAACATCAGCTTTAGGAATAACCCCTTTGATATATCCTCTTATATTAGCCTCACTAACCCCTAATTTTGCTGCGAATACAGTATTCTTTCCATCTGCAAGGGTCTTAACTAAATGCTCTATTCTTTCGTGTATAGTCCCGTTTTTCGTCATAAATCACATTTTAATCGAAAATAATCACGATAAAACTTGTGTTATTCGTGAGAAATCACTATCTTTGCAACGTGTTCTATTTGGAAACGCGCTCAAAGATACGAAAAAGGGGCGATAAAAAAGAATGTTTCATTTAAAAATTATAGAAGTATGAAGACTTACGATGTGTATTTTAACGACACAATGAGCAGTAACAACAAAGGTTGGAAATCGACTTACGAATACTGCCTGAATTGGATTCGTGATTTCAACGGAACGAGTGAGAGTTACTTCGCCGACTATAAGGGTGGGGTTGTATCGATCGTGTGCAATGAGACGGGTGAGACCGTGTATGAGGAAATTGTAAGGTAGTTAGATTGTAGGATAATAGCTTAAGGCGGCTACGTCCGAATGGTAGCGGACTATAATATCAGCAACCGGGGTTCGATTCCTCGCCGCCTGCAATTGTTTAACGATTTAAGAAATTAAAGATTATGAAAAAGTACATTCACATCAAGAAGGAAGACCGCGAGTTTATCGCGAAGGCGTTCAAGGTTTCCAAGCGTACCGTGTATAACGCTATTCACTTTGAAGACATGAATGAGGGTAATGACCTTGCAAGGAAGATACGCACCCTTGCGTTGGAGCGTAGAGGTATCGTGATGATTGAGGCTCCCGAATGGGAGGTTCTGCATGACGCGGACGGCTACATGAGATATTATCGTGGCGATATTCTGCTGGAGTTTTCAAAGAAAGAACCCGTGTGCGACGTGTTCAAACATGGTGAGAAAGTGCGCCATTACGACAATGTGATGACAAGCGACATACAGGGCATTCAGGACTGGGCTACAGGGTTAAGGTAAAGGAGGAGCGCAATGGAGTACTACGAAGGCAAACTGTGCATCTCTGCCCGTGAACTGGTGGGCAAAGGCATCATGACCAGTGCCAACTACGCTAAGAAAGCGGGGCGTGGTCAGATAGATGTTGTCCGTCAGGGAAAGGGGCTGGGTAACTATGCCCTCATCGCCATTGACAGCCTTCCACGCATCTATAAGGAAAAGGTGCAGGAACTCTATCCCGACGGTGACCTCACCCATCTGAAGCTATGGGTATGCAGCAACTACGAAACCGACCAAAATGCCGTGGCGTTCTTTCATGACAGGGACAAGATCGGCTTGGAACTGAGTCCTGAGAAAATCAAGGAGTATGTGACAAATGCGAGCGTGCTGAATTGCTGCATTAAACTCTACAACCGTGCCGCTACGGCACAAAAACTGATGGGACGCAAGTATAACTGGGAGGATATGGTGCAAGCCATCAAGGCTCTAAAAGATGAATTCGCCCACACGCTGCCCACGAGCGCACTGCGTTTCAGAAAAAAAGTGAACGAGTATAGGGATGGAGGCTACGGTAGCCTTATCAGCGGCAAGTTCGGCAATCAGAACACGCGAAAAGTGGACTACAAGACCGAACGACTGATACTCGGTTTGGCCGTGTTGCCCAATAAGCCGTTCAACACGAACATCGCTGAAATGTACAACATGTTTGTCTGCGGCGAGCTGGACGTGTATGATCCGAAGACCGGCGAACTAATGAACCCTGATGACTTTACCGACAAAAAGACGGGCGATCCGAAGGAGTTGAGCGAGACCACCATCAACAACTACCTGAACAAGCCGAATAACAAGGTACTCATTGATCAGCAATTATCGGGCTGGAGTACTTTCATGCACGAGCAGATGCCCCACATGCACCGTCATGGCGGCTCGTTCTCATTGAGTCAAATCACGATGGACGACGTGGACTTGACGCGCAAACTGAAAGATACGAAACAGCGCGTACATGCCTACTATGCTTACGACGTGGTGAGCCAGTGTGTACTTGGTGCGAGCTATGCACGGAAGAAGGACGAGGGACTCGTGGTGGACTGTTTCCGCGATATGTTCCGGCTGATAGCCCGCCATGGTTGGGGCATTCCTGCCGGCATTGAGGTGGAGAACCACCTGATGAGCCGGTACAAAGAGGGCTTTCTGAAAGCTGAGAATGTGTTTCAATTCGTGCGCTTCTGCGCCCCATTGAACTCGCAGGAGAAATATGCCGAGCCGCTGAACGGTGCAAAGAAGCGCAGCGTGATACACAAGAACCACGAAGGTATCGGCCGCTTCTATGGTAAAGGAAAATGGCGTCAAGAGTATAAGAAGGTGAGTGATGAAACCAACGAACATTATGAGGATAAAGAATACTTTACATGGGAGCAACTGGTGGCCGATGACCGTAAGGATAATGAAGAGTGGAACAACATGCTGCACCCTAATCAGAAAATGTATCCGGGCATGACACGTTGGCAAGTGCTCGAAGCAAACATCAATCCGGGTCTGCTACCCTATGACGAAAAGACACTGGCCTATCATATCGGCGAACATGTGGAGACAAGTATCCGCAGGAACTCGACGGTACGGGTTGCACACGAAGAGTGGTGGCTGAGCGACACGAGCGTGCTGGAGAAATTGGAGCCGAACAATTACAAGGTGACAGCCTGCTATCTTCCCGACGATGAAGGTAAGCCTGGCGAAGTCTTTATTTATCAAGACGGTAAATTCATTGACACCGTGGAAAAGGTGAAGACCTACAACCGCGTAATGGCTGAACAGACTGAAGAAGACCAAGCGGCATTCGTAGAGCAGCAGAAAAAGATTGCAAAGTTTAGCAAATATATAGAGGACAACACTATCGACGGGCTGGGAATACTGAAACCGACCACGCAGATGCAGCATGAGGAGCCATTGGAACTTACCCCCATGACTACAAAAGACTATAAAAACGAGCCGACGGCATTGCTACCAAGTGCAGAGGAAAGAGCGTATGCAGACATATAGCATAAACCAACTGATTACTGACGCGTCATAAGCAGCAAGTTTTCAACAGAACAATATTAGAACAACATTAAAACACCATTTGAATATGATTTCAACAGAGCAAAAACAGCGGATATTGGAGGCCATGGCAGCCAACCGCAGAAACTATCCGAGTGACGCAAAGCACGCATCGGCATTGGGTATCTCGGCAAGCGTCTACAACGCGCTGAAAAAGGGGCAGACGGAACGCGCACTGAGCGATGCCAACTGGGTGAATATCGCTCGGAGACTGGACGTCAGTCTACGCGAAACGATTGAGTGGAAAGGTGCACAGACGGAGACGTTCAAGTATGTCAGCCTTCAGATGGAGGCATGTCAGGAACGTAGCCTGAGCGTCATTCTCTGCGATTTGCCGAATATCGGCAAGACCTATACGGCACGCTGGTATGTAAACGAGCATCGCAATGCCGTGTATGTGGACTGCTCACAGGTAAAGACCAAGCGTGCACTGGTGAAAAAGATTGCCCGTGAATTCGGCGTAGGCACAAGTGGTAAGTATCAGGATACCTACGAGGATTTGGTGTATTACCTGCGCTCAATGGAGCATCCGCTGGTGGTACTCGACGAAGCAGGCGACCTGCAATATGAAGCTTTCCTTGAGCTGAAGGCCTTATGGAACGCCACAGAAATGTGCTGTGGTTGGTATATGATGGGTGCCGACGGGCTGCGCGCCAAGATTGACCGCATGATGGAATGCCGTAAGGTGGGCTATGCCGAGATATTCTCGCGTTATGGCGGCAAGTATAGCCGGGTGACACCCGACCAGGAAGATGACCGTAAGGCGTTCTTGATGGAGCAGGCCCGCGTGGTAGCAAGCGTAAATGCCCCGAAAGGAATCGACATCGGACAGATTGTGCGCAGAAGTGGCGGCGGACTGAGAAGGGTATATACAGAGATAGAGAAACTAAAAAAAGCATAGTACATGGAAACAAAGATAACAGTGACATTTGAAGGCGGAACACGCAGGGTGCTGAAGAGTCGAAGCGAGTTGAATAATATAGATGAGCACCAAGAGGCCTGCTTCGTGATGAATAATCTACAGGTATTTCATGGCTATTGTGATGGAGAAGTGGACGACGATGGTGATTTTGCAGTATTTAATACCATTCACGGCATAGCACTCCCTTTCAACCGTCTTATGGGCTGGTTCTATAAATATAGCGGGAAAAAGAAATCAAAGAGGAGAAAGTGATATGGCCAAACGAGCATACAGTCCTAAAGAGATTGCTATGAAGACCTACAAGACGCTGCCTTGGAACGGTCGGTGGGCGGAGTGCTTTGGTTTACCCGAGGAAAACTCTACATGGTTCATCAGCGGAGCCAGTGCTGCCGGGAAAAGCTCGTTTGTGATGCAGCTGGCTCGTGAACTGACCCACTACGGGCAGGTATTATATGCGAGCTATGAAGAAGGTATCAGTCAGAGTTTCCAAGACCGTATCAAGCTTTTTGAAATGGACAAACGGCAGGGCTGGTTCCGCGTGGTAACGGAGGACACGATAGAAGACCTGACGGCGCGGCTGAAAAAGCGGCACAGTGCGAAGTTTATCATCGTGGACAGCTATCAGGAAAGCGGCTGGGAATGGCCGGAGACGAAGAAGCTGATAGAAACCTTTCCACGGAAGAGTTTTATCTTCATCAGCATGGAAGCCAAAGGACAGCCACTGGGCAAGCCTGCGCTCCGGCTTCGCTACAAGGCGGGCGTAAAGGTGAGGGTTGTCGGTTTCAGGGCTTATTGTCAGGGACGTTTCAATCCTGATGCGGGTAACAGTTTTGTAGTTTGGGAAGAAGGTATTTTAAGAACATCGAATAAAGTGTGATATGGCAAACAAGCGAGACAACCTGCTCTATAGGTTACGGAAAAAGGGCGTGCAGGCCAATACCCGCGAGCGCATTATCTTCTTCGGCGTGGGCGGCGATCCGTTCAAGATAAGGCAGATAATACGGCTGTGCCGTGAGTTTCATTTCAACGTACAATTAGTAATTGAGTAAAAAATATGAGCAAGGAAAAACGAATAAAGAAAGTATATATCGCAGGAAAGATTGGTGAGGATATTCTTAGCGATTCGACTCGCAAGAAATTTGCAGAAGCAGAAGCGTGGTTGAAAGCAAAAGGATATAAAGTGTTTAATCCGACTCAGAGCGGGCTTGGCATCATGGCAGAGAACTACGCAAAGGCATGTGGTACGAACTTCTATGAAGAGATACTTCTTCTTGACATTATGCAACTGAAACGGTGTGATATCATCTGTCTGCTTCCTGACTGGCACGAAAGCCCAGGTGCCTTGACAGAGTTTTTCTTCGCTAAAGCAATAGGTAGGGAAATAAAACAGATTACAATGTTTGAAAATAAAATAGTAGATTGGATATGAGCAAGGAAAAACGAACAATCGAAATCACCCCCGGGCTGATGAGCCCAGGAGGGCGTATGAAAGAGCGCTTTTTGAGCCGTGGACACGTGTGCACCTATTGTCAGGGCAACGGCTATCACTGGCAGGAAAACTGCTATCGTGAACGCTACAAGCAAGGGTGCCCTGTTTGTAAAGGCAGCGGACGTCTTGATGCCGTGGTAACGATCGAGTGGAAAGTGGGAGAATAGTAAGGAAGTAAAAACCGAACTAATGAAAGGAGGTAAGTAAGATGTATTTAAGAACAGTAGTAAAACAAGCAGAGGCTGATGCAAATAGATTAAGTGCTTCCTTACAAGAAGTGGAAAGGCATTTGGTTTTTCGTGGTTTTCAAGAATATGATACGCCACAAGTCACTATTTGCGGGGGTGATGAGATAATTGCTGTTTACAATGGTAGTGAAATAGATGCTCCAACATTCATTAAAATAATGGAGGAGGTAGGCTATATAACGAAAGATGATTTTATATTATGACACGAGAAGAAATATTAAAGCAAGGCAGACCAGTAGAGCCTTACTGCTTTGAAACTAACACAGAAGAGCAATGGTACAAGGTCGGACTGTACGAGGGTGCAACAGTAAGCCCTTGGCACTCTGTTGCAGACGGGGATTTGCCCCTGAAAGCAAAGAACAACAACAGGGTGGAGTTTTCAGTAGAAGTTTTAGTACGTCTTGATAAAAACAGACTTGCTTTTGGGCGTTACGACTACACCTATAAAAGTTGGTATGTAGGACTACAAAGGGTATATCCTACTCATTGGGCGGAAATACCTAAGTTACCAACAGAATAAAAAACAGAATTATGAAAAGAGAAATATTATTTAGAGGAAAGTCTATCGGCACAGGTAAATGGCTTTATGGATATTTGTTCAACTATGGGCTAACTGCACCAACTAATGTGCCTTGTATCTGTGTTTGTGTGCCAAAATTTTGGGAAGAGGCACGTCTTCTCTATACTGTGTTTCCAGACACTATCGGTCAATACACAGGGTTAAAAGATAAGTACAAAAGGAAAATATTTGAGTGGGATATTCTTAAATTCATAGCGCCTGATGGTACTATACGATATTTTGTAGTAGAATGGGCAAGTGAAGATAGAATATTAAGGCCATTGTCCAATTTTGTGCCTGACGGCAACCCTATCCGCATAAGCGGTTGGTGCTTCAACTGGAATGGACACCGCTTGTATCCAACTGTGATGGACGGAGTTCCTGACAATGAAAGGATGGAGATTGTTGGAAACGTTCATGACAACTCCGACTTACTTAAAGGATAATCGGGCAAAGCATAAAAAGTAAAACAAATATGACACAATTAAGACACTATTCAATGACACCGAACGACAAACCGGAATGGCTGTTGCGGTTGCAGTTTGAAGTCAGTCAGCACTACGCCCTGTGGGGCATAGAAGATACGCCCGAAGACTGGTTGGCACTTCAGGACTTCGTAGATGCTTTTATTCACAGCATCTATGTGCGTAAGGATATCAACGTGAGAAGCGACGTTGCGGCTGACCTGCTGACCGAAGACGGAGAGACACGTCTCATTGTTAAGCGAAACGGCAAACCTTTACAAGTGTATTACATGCAAAAATAACCTCCCTATTAAGCAGAAGCGGGGAAGATCATTATCAAACTTCAAAGAAAAAGGAAAATGGAGAAGAAAGAAAAAATTCAAATCATGGAATGCAAAGCCTTCGGCAAGTTTTTCGAAAACCTAACTCCGGGTAGCATACATGAAGTATTAACAGCTCCGGAAGGCAAGAGAACCGAAGGCGGCGTATGGGTCATGGGTGTAGGTGAGCCCGTATTTGTGTTGGACAGTGAATATAAACGAGTGTATAATTCTTAAAAACAAGAATTATGGAAAAAGGATTTAACTATGCCCGCTTCTACACCCTGCTGAAGCTGTTGCCAGGTGCAGATAAGGAAACGCTCGTAGCGCAATACACCGACGGCCGCACCACCTCGCTGCGCGAAACTACACCACAGGAATACGACCTGATGTGTCGCGACATGGAACGCCTCACGGGTCACGATGCGCAGCGCGAAGCCTTGCGCCGACAACTCCGGCGCAGGCGCAGCGAGGTGCTGAAGCTCATGCAGCAGCTCGGAATCGACACCACCGACTGGAACCGCGTGGATCGTTTCTGTAGCGATACCCGAATCGCCGGCAAAGCCTTTCGCCACATCAGCATCGACGAATTGGAAGCCCTTGCCGTGAAGCTGCGCACCATCGCGCGCAAAGGGGGATTGAAAGCCCATCCGCAGCAGCCCGAACAAACCACAACAGCAGCCCGCCTGCAACAAACCATCGTGGTGGTTGCGGCGGAGAAAGCAATCGAAAATTAAACATTTTATTCAACATTCAACATTTAACATTCATAATTATGGCAACAAGGAAAAAGAAAGTGATTATCACGGGCGTGAGCAGAGAAGCTGCAGACGAAGCGTTTGCAGCTTATGCAAAGAGCGACGCTCAAGTGCAGAAAATCAATGCGGACATCGAGCTGCAGTGTGCAAAAATTCGCGAGAAGTATGCCGACAAGCTGGCAGTTCTCACTGACGAAAGGGACAAGGCTTTCGACACCCTGCAAGCCTTTGCAACCGAGAATCAGGCCGAACTCTTCGCAAAAAAGAAGAGCCTCGACATGGCGCACGGCACAATCGGTTTCCGCACCGGAACCCCAAAGCTGAAGACACTCAAGGGATTCACCTGGCCGAGTGCCCTGCAGCTGGCAAAGAAGTTCCTTCCGTTCACTTACATTCGACAGACCGAGGAGATAGCGAAAGACAAGCTGCTTGCCGACCGCGACCTCGAGGAGGTTGCCGTGTACGATACCCCGACGGGCGATGATCGCACGGTCACGATGCGCGAGGCGATGGCGATATGCGGCATACAGGTGACACAGGAAGAAACCTTTTATGTTGAGCCTAAAAAGGAAGACGCGGTGTAGACGTTATATCGGACACTCATGCGACGGCATGGCAGCAAATGGGCTGTCATGCTTTTGCGGTTAAATGAATTAATAACAAAAACAATCTTTATAAACAATGAAAGTGGACAATGAGCGCCGTCGTGGCGTGAGCTATCTCAAGCGCGTGGCCGACGTGAACGCGATATATCAGCAATGGGCAAGGTCGGGTCTCTCAAACAGGGAGATTTGGCGTCGTTATATCTATCCCGTTTATGGCATCAGTGAGCGCGCCATGTATAAGATGCTCAAGATTGACGTGAAAGTGCGCCGCGACAACAACGACTCACCCCGTCCACTTTTGCTCTTCGATTTCGACGACGATGGAAAATGATTTAACACAAGTGTTTGCCCGCATGCTGAAAGACGTGCAGGTGGAGCTGAAAGATGAGTTCGACCAAAACTTTGCGCGTCAAGCTTTCTTCACCGAAAAGTGGGCACGCCGCCGCAGCCCCTTGCGCCCCGGGCGCGCCACATTGGTCGACACAGGTGGTTTGCGCCGCAGCATTATGAGCAAAATCACCAATGACGGCGTAACGTTCTATTCCACTCACCCTGCGGCCGACCTCCACAACGAGGGCGGCGAAATCAAGGTGACGCAGCGCATGAAAGGCTATTTTTGGCATCGTTACTACGCGTGTGTAGGCGGTTTCGGGCGCAAGAAGAATGGCGAAAAGCGTAACGACCACCGCACACAGCAGCTCAGCAGTGAGGCCTCCTTTTGGAAATTCATGGCCTTGATGAAGGTGGGCAGCAGCATCAAGATACCTCGGCGGCAGTTCCTTGGCACGTCGGCAGAAGTGGAAAAGGCTGTGACGGAAATCATCGAGCAAAACTTAGAGGAATATTTTAACAACGAATTCAAACTGAACGGAAAATGAGAAAAGAATTGTATGCAGCCCTCAAGGCAGCAATGGAAAAGATTGAAGCAGTGAAGCACGTCGACCTTTGGAACCACAACGTGGAGTTCATTGAGCAGGAAGACAGTTGGGCACGTCCTGCCGTGTTCGTAGAGTTTGGTCCGATTGCGTGGCAACCCTACGTGGGTGGCGGCTATCGTGGTGAAGGCAGCGTCAGGTTGCACGTCGTAACCGACTGGTTAGAGGGTGGACAGGAAGCCGCTTGGGCCTTGATTGCCCAAATTCGCGCAGCCATGGACAGCGTGGAGGGCGATAGCTTCCACGGCCTGCGTCTCACAGAAACCATCACCAACCACAACCACGAGGATATTCTTGAGAGTATTGAGGTGTATGGCGTGAAAGGTGTGTTATAAACAGCGTATCATTCAGGAAAAAGCCTGTCGGTCTCCATTCCGGCAGGCTTTTTTATTGGAATATGAAAAAATATCGTCCGTTTTATTGTTTGTATTGAAATAATGATTATATTTGCAGTGAAGAAGCAATATAGGAGGCATTTCACACGTCGGCATCGCAAGATGTGCAGGTCGCCGGAATGACCATTTGCTTCTTTTTTTTTGTTTATATGAACTTCATCATATAGAGCAGTTCTCCATCTGTCATTTTACATTTGAATTCTATTGTCTGCCCTTGATACACCACGTGGTAGACACTAAACATACAGTTGTGGTGCCGTCCTTGCTCTGTTCTGACCAATGTTGCCTGTGGCAGCCATTCATTGAATTCGGTAGCAGTTTTCAGGATATGGGCTACATCGGGATCATGTATTGCCTTAGCTGCTGTTTCTGAAAAGAACTTCTTGCCGACCCCAATAACATGATTGTCTGCCGTCTGCACAAGACTTCGCTTTGCCGGCTGATTGTTGATGACAGTCGGGGTAAGATTGTTCTCTGCCCACTGAATGGCTTTATTGGATGCTTCCCTGAATTCCTGCGGTGTAAGTTTTTGGCTCTTTCTTGACTGCTGAGACAATCTGATTAGCCTGCACACAGCACATAATTCATTTTCGGGCACAAAGGCGAGAGTCGCTTTTCCCTTGGCAAGGTCGCAGTCGTTGCAACGGCGTATGCTGTAGGGATTGTAGTCGGGCATGGCCTTGCGCTGCTTGCCGGGATTGAAGCGGAAGATGCCGCGCGTGTCGTTAGCCAAGGCCTCGGCCCCACGCTTGTAGGCTTCCTCACGCGGTGTTTCGGGATATTTCGTCTTGCGCACCTGCACCACCGTACAGCGGCAGTTCCACCCGTTGGGCGGATAGTAGCTGTCCCAGAACGCATCGCTGAAAGGCAATGTCGTGCCGTTGAGGGCAGCGTGCTCGGGGCGCACATGGTCATCGCCCACCGTGCGGTATTGCAGGTTGTACGTGTCGCCGTCGTGTGAGAACTCCTCCCACTTCGCCGCCATCCCGGCCGAAGCATGTGCAAAGTTATATTCCGCCCGCAGGTAGTGCTCATTATAGGTTTTGTCCACCTTTTGAACGTCGTTCAAAAACCGTTCAAACGGTTTACGATTGCCGTTCTCATCAACTAAGGCAGGGAATGCCTCATTCAGTTCATGAAAGGTTTTGAGCCCCGAGAAAACATAGGTGGAACGCTCCAAGCTATCGCGCATGGTACTACTCATCTTCGTCTGCTCAAAAGCACAGTTCAACACATCGGCATGTGTTTCGATGAAGGCTTGTGCCTCCTTGGATGTAATGATGTCTATATCAAGTGATGCGCCCTTCTGCTTAAAAAGGCCTTTCATCATCGACTTGAAAGCTGCACGAAGCTGTTCCTGTTGCTTCGGCTCAATCTTTTGGGCTAATAAAGCACAGCAATGATCCCCAGCGAGCAATGCTTCATAACGACTGTGCAGCCCCACATAGGCAGCGGGGCTTAGTCGAAAAAATCTTTTCCCAAAGACTTACCTTGCTTTCCTTTTCCGCTGTTAACCAAAGAAGCTGGCAGGGCAGCCTCTCTTCTCTCCCCTACAGGCATGGCATATTTCTTGGCGAAATATTCAGGGTCGACCTCATAGCGGTCGGCAATCATCGACTCATAGGCCACCTGCTGTTCGGGGGTATAGTCGATGGTGTCGTTCCAGTCGAAGCGGCAACCTGCGAGTGGGAACTTATGCGCCACCATGCGCGGCAGCAACTGGTTGTTGATAACATCGCGCAGCATATCGGCATCGCCCTCGACGAGGTTCTGAAGCACCTGCAGGTGGGTTTGACTCTGCGAGAGCGACGAACCGTCCTCAATGGTCATCGTCTGCCCGATGATGAGTTTTGAGATTTCCGAGTTGGCCCTGCTAACACGCTCATTATACACATGAAAGGCATCGGCCTTGGTCGACTCGACAAATTCTATCTCTGTATCAGCCGGCATGACGGCCGTCTGTGAGGCCCCCGATTCAACAAGCAAGCGGTGTATGCGGTCGATCTCCTTTTTATCGCGCGAAGAAGTCTTTGCGATGCGCATCGGCATGCCGAAGATTTCGCCGAATGTGTCCCAAAACGAGAGCATGTTTTTCTTCGGTATGGTGTGCAGCGTGGCCTTCAGGAGCAGGCCGAGGTCGTAAGGCTTGCCCGCCTCAATGAGCGAAGCAGCTATGGCTGGGTCGTGGTAGTCAATACCTGCGCGCCAGTCCTGTCCCTGCTGTAGGATGACACGTCCATATTCAGGAATGACATGCTTGCGGGGAATGAGTCTCACGCAGTCGTAGGTTATGCCTGTAGTACCTATCCCCACAACATCGCCCAGCTCAATGAGCGAATGCCCCCAATAGACCGATTCGAGCACATACAGACAAAAGTCCTTGAACCAGGAATGGTCGAAGTAGTCGAGCAGATCGGGCTTATCCTCTCCCTTGTCATCTACAATCTTGAAGGACTTGGCCATGACGAAGCCCTCGCGCTGCCGGATACATCCTGACAAATGACCGTCAGCATCGGTGTCGCGGTAGATGTCGTAGAGCGGACTGCGGTTGGGGTTGTCGATGTTGATAGCTGCCTGCCACGCACGTCGCCAGTCGGCGATGTCCTTACGCGTGAGCGCGTCGGTGGTCTGTTGCAGCTGCATGATAACATGCTTCACGCGCGCTTGGTCTTCACCCTTGGCTAAGTTGAAGTTGCCGTAAGGGGTGCGGAGTATGTGGTCGTTGTCATTACGGCCGCGAAGTGAAGAAAAAATATCTTTGATATTCATAGGAATTGCTTTAATGGATACTTACCAGTTATGTCTGAGAGGCTTTTGTGAGTGCCACACCACACCTGTCCCGGAAGGTTCACCCGTGGTGGCATCTGTGGCCACAGGCAGGGCAGGGATAATCTTGCCGGCCTGTACGCCCTCAAGCCATTTGATGGCCCGCTCGTAGCGTTCTTTTCTTATCTCACTGCCCATCTTTTGGGGCATGGCTGCCGTCATGTGATACAGGGCGATGTCGCAGGCATACATGACGATGAGCCTGTTGCGGTTATCACCTTCAGCCCTGAATGCAGTCTCGGTGTCGTAAGTCGGACGCAGATACCCTGCTATCTCCTCCATGGCCTCGCGCTCAGCGTTAGCCCGTATCTCGGCCGATGTCTGCGAAACGACTTTTAAAGCGGCTTCGCCGATGACCACCCGATAGTCTTCATCTGTTACAAACATAAGCTACAATGTTATATATATTGCTTTGCGTTCGATGTCGCCCACGGTCATTCCTTTTCTAAACACCCCGCCTGCAACGAACTTTTTGATATCTTGTTTGGAAATGACTTCAAGTCTTCCCCAAACCACGATGACCATATACTTGCGGTGCGTGATGTGACGCAGATAGTCTGCCTTCCTCACTGCACGCTTGTATTTCCACGCGAAAATGATGTCTTTGATTAATTTTTTCATTTTACCAACTATTTTTTGAGGTT
>ERZ772945.1613-NODE-1613-length-15457-cov-6.156733_pt1 | contig 15457 bp, 11 predicted proteins | sample MGYA00511681_ERZ772945 | MGnify/ENA primary metagenome ERZ772945 (study PRJEB29015, sample SAMEA2737943) | human oral metagenome | biome: human oral; feature: human-associated habitat; material: dental | place: China | collected 2143 ...
GGAACGACCGTGACCGACCGCTACGAGCTGATCAACCGCGAAGAAGGCCACTATCCCATCTCCTCAATGTGCCGATGGTCCAGGGTATCAAAATCAGGATACTAGTCTTGGTGCGACTGACCCCAGCCACAGACAGCCACTAGGAGGGAGGAGCTAGCCATTCTGATTAAGGAGGTTTTTGAGGATTCCGTTCTCCGATTGCCTGCACCCCGGTTGTCGTGGTCCTACCTTATGTCTCCCGTTCGAGGGGTAAAGGGGGCGAACGCGACACCCACCCCACGACCGCGCGCGGCTGACAATGATGAACGGCCTCCCCCACCTGGGGGAGGCTCCCGCGCAGGCGCTCTCAGTAGGGTCGGCCCATGTCCGACGCCCCCGTCTCCTCCAGCACGCATGCCCGCAAGGTGCAGATCCTTGTCTGGAGCGGCACCGCCTCGATCACCGTGGTGCAGACGCTGCTCGCCCTGATTGCGTACCTCAAGCTGGAAGGCGGCTCCACGGTCGTGCCGGGCCTGGACCGCTGGCAGGTGATGTATGCCGGACACGTACTCATCTCCCTGACCTGTCTTCTCCTCCTCATCCCGGTTCTCAGAGGACCCTGCCCGTCGCTGTCGATCCTTATCGTTGTCCTGGGGTTCATCCCCACCTGGCCGCAGGTGGCGGCTTATGTGTCTGCGACCGTCATCGGCATGCGTAAAGGGGCGAAAGGGATACCGGTCGTGGTGGCCGTCATGGTCGTGGGCGTGGCCATGTCTCCGCTCCTCAATCCGAGTCGCGAAGAGGCCACGCTATCGGCCGTCGCCACATACGCAGTGGCTACTCTCCCCATCTGCATCGTCTGCGTCATGCTGGGCGTCAACCTGCAGGCCCGCGAGGAGCTGCTGCGCTCAGCCTCCCGCGAGGCCCGCCTCATCCGCACCACGCAGGAGGCACGCATCGCCCAGAGCCGCGCCGAAGAACGCGCCCGCATCTCCCGCGAGATGCACGACTCCCTTGCCCACCGCCTCTCCCTGGTCTCCCTCCACGCCGGCGCGCTCCAGACCCGCACCGACCTGGATCTGGGCAGCGTCCGCAAGATCGCGGGCAGCATCCACACCCTCGCCGCCGACTCCGGACGCGAGCTGCGCCAGATCCTCGCCGTCCTGCATGACGACGGTTCCGCTGACGGCGCCCGCGCCACCTGGTCCGATGTCGAGGACGTCCTGTCCTGGGAGCGGGAGGCCGGCCAGGAGATCGAACTGCACCTGGCCGGGTCCTGGGCAGATTTCTTCGAGGCTGCTGACGCCCGCAGCCGGCACGCGGTCCTGCGCACCATCGAGGAGCTGCTCACCAACGCCCGCCGCCACGGGGCCGGCGGCGTGGTGCGGCTCGACTGTGAGGTCGAGGCCTCCGATGGTCTTAGCGACGACGGCGCAGCCCTCGTGGTGCGGTGCGTCAACGACTGTCCGTCCACGCCTCGGCCGACGGCTCCCGGCGGCGGCCTGGGCCTGGAGGGTCTGCGCGAGCGGCTGCGGCTTCTTGGTGGCGAGCTGCACGTCTCGCAGCGCACAGAGCAGTTCATCGTCATGGCTGCCGTCCCCGCCCGCCCCGACGTACAGTAGACCTCCAGGTAGTTGAAGAAGCAAAGGATTTGGCATGGACTCACCGCAGCGCCGTGTACGTGTTGTCATCGTTGACGACGACGCCCTCGTGCGCGCCGCCTTGCGTCTCATCCTGGAGAGCGACTCCGGCGTCACGGTCCTCGGCGAGGGGTCCGACGGGCGCAGCGGCTACGACGCGGCGCGCAGTCTGCGCCCCGACGTCGTCCTCATGGACCTGCACATGCCCGGCACCGACGGCGTCTGGGCCACCGCCCAGATCGCCGCCAACTGCCCTGACACCAAGGTCCTTGTGCTGACCGCCTTCGACACCGACGCGATGGTCGCTGCCGCCCTGCACGCCGGCGCCACCGGTTTCCTGCTCAAGGACAGCGCCCCTGAGATCATCTTCCGTGCCGTGCACGCCGCCGCCGACGGCCAGCGGGCCTTCTCCGGCTCCGTCTTGGACCGGCTCGTCGAGGCGGCCGTCGATGCTACCCCGCAGCGCCGCGCCTTTCCCGAGACCGTCACCGACCGGGAGCGCCAGGTCGCCCTGCTCGTGGCGCAGGGCCTGGGTAACGGCGAGATCGCCGAGGAGCTCGTCGTCGGTGCCAGCACCGTCAAGACTCACGTCTCCGCCCTGCTGGACAAGTTCGGCGTCACCAATCGGGTCCAGCTCGCCGTCGCCGTGGCCGAGTGCGCCGTCGATGACGTCGCTCGCTGAACCTGCTGCCGCCGACCCGACGACACCCAATCCCGCTCAACAGACTGGGGCCTCGGGCCACTCGCCAGGAGTCAGCCCGAGGCCCCGGAGTGTTTCGCGGGTGTGGTGCTATTTGTCAGCTCTCGGTTCCGCCGTCGGCGGCGGGTTGGGGCTCGGCGGCGGCCGGTGGGGGTTCGGCGGCGCAGGTGGTGCCGTCAGCCGACATGGTTCCGTCGACGAGGAAGCCGGTGATAGCTGTGGTGGCGCAGTTGTTCGTGCCGAAGGCGCCGTGACCGTAGCCCTCGACGGTGAGCAGGTGGCCGTTGTCCAGCTGGCCGGCGAGGCTCTGGGCCCAGGAGTAGAGCGTTTGTATATCTCCCTTGATCCCGACGACGAGGATTGGGTCGGAGCCCTTGGCGCGGGTCTCCCGGGGCGGGGTCTTCCCCCGATGCCCCCAGCCTCGGCAGTAGGCATCCATGGCGTTCGAGGTGCCGCCGAAGAAGGGGTAGGTCTTCTTCTCGGCGGCTGACTGCGCGTCCCAGTCGGAGGCGGTGCCGCCCGTGTCCGGGTCGTCGTTGCAGATGACCGCGGCGAACATGATCTCGCTGTTGGCGATGTTGACCGCCGCCTCGACGGGCATCGTTGATGACTTGTTCGAGCCCTGCTTCGCTTTTGCCATGAGAGTGCCGTCGTGGTTGGTTATCGCCGGGGTGAGCATGGCGGTCAGTGCGTCCCAGTCCGGCTGCTTGACGGCGAGCCGCTGGATGACGGCGGTGGCGTCTTGCGTGTTGACGGTGGCGTCGGAGTCCGGGACAGTCAGTGGTGCCTGGTCCAGGCCGTCGACGAAGGCGGCCAGCTGGGCGACCGCCTCGTCCGTGGAGCCGGTCAGGGGGCAGCCGTTCTGGGCCTGGCAGTGCTCGACGTACTGACGCAGGGTAGCTTCCGAGAACGTGATCTGCTCGGCTCTGATTTCGCCACCCGATCGTTTCGACGGGTCCATGGCGCTGTCCAGGACAACGCGGCCGACGCGGTCGGGGAAGAGATCAGCGTAGATGGCTCCAATACGGGTGCCGTAGGAGATGCCCAGGTAGTTCAGTTTCGTATTGCCGTTCGTGGCGCGCAGGATGTCCAGGTCGCGGGCGACGTCGCGGGTGCCGACGTGGTCGAGCAGCTCGGGGACCTGCGAGTGCTGGGCGCATCTGGCGGCGTTGGCCGCGCCCTGGTCGATCTTGTCCTGGGCTGGAACGTTCTTGGAGGTGACGCCTTTAAGCGGCTTCATTGGGTTGGTGCTGCCGTCGTCAGGGGCTGCCAGGGACTGCTTGATCTCGTCATCGGTCCAGCAGGTGATCGGGGTGGACTGTCCGACTCCGCGAGGATCGAATCCGATGATGTCGTAGGCGCCTCGAAGCTCCTCGGGCATAGCGGCCGGGTCCCTCACCGTCTCAATGCCGCTGGCGCCGGGGCCTCCTGGGTTGGTGAACAGGGAGCCGTGCTCAGCGTTGCCGTCAGAGGCGGGGAGCTTCTTCAGGGCGATCGTGATGGTGCGGCCATCCGGGTGCTCGTAGTCCAGGGGGACAGTGGTCGTCCCGCATTTGAAGGGGGTGCCGTCCGAGCAGTCCTCCCAGTCGATGGTCTGGCTGTAGAAGCTCTCTAGCCCTTGGGGAACGTCGCCCTGGGAGCCGCCGGGGCTGCCAGTGGAGTTGCTGGAGCTGCCGAGGGAACCGCTGGCAGGGGCGCTGGCCTGGGCGGTGGGCGTGGGTGCGGATGTGGGTGGTGTGGTGCTGGCGGCGGAGGCCTGTGGTTGGCAGGCCGTCAGGGCAGTCGACAGCATCAGTACTGCCAGGACCGCGCCCGCCTTCCGCGCGGTGAGGGGTATCGGTTTCATAGGGCTTCTGCTCCTTGGGGGCTGGAACGTCTTCGGTCGCTGCCTGCCGCGGGCAGAGGCGGCCGCGGGCGGCGCGATGCCTCGTGTCCGGCTCATTCCCGCTGGTAGGTTTTGCCCGGGCTGCGCCCCCGCGGCGCCCGGACACTTGCGACGTTAAAGGCGCGGCGGTGTCGGTTTCCTCAACCGTCGGGAGGATCTTGGAGGCGCCGGTTTGCGGCCTCTGAGTAGATGATATTGACCTCCCGGAGGAAAACGGACGAGGTCCGTTTTCGTCCTCCGGGAGGTTGACGCGTCCATACCTTTCGGCACGCGGCAGGCCACGGCCGTACGGTGGGCGTGCTCGCGGCTGCGCCGTCCTACGCCGTCTCGGTGGCCGGACCTGCAGCGCCGTCGAGAGCGGCGTCAGGTCTGCTGCTGGTCCGCGCGGTGGTGCGCTGGGTGCGTCGGGAACCGGCCTGCAGGAGCACGAGCGTCAGCGGCGCCACCGGCACGATCGCGAAGAACACGGTCACCCACACCGCGCTGAGGCTGAGCAGCTCGTGGATGAGCAAAACCGTGGGTGCGAAGATCACCACCATGATGAAGGCCGCTAGGGCCCCGACCACCGGCCGCATCCGCTGTGGCGCCAGGGCGGTCAGCGCCAGGGCGAGCGTGGGGAGGACCAGGACATAGGCGGCGCCGGGCACCAGCACCATGAGCGGCACGCAGGCGGCTGCCAGCAGGAGCAGCACTGCGGCGAGGGTCTCCTGCCCGAGCCCCTCCTTCCAGCGCCGCACCACGAATCGTGCCGTGAGCCCGGCCCCGATGAGCGCTCCGCCAGCGAACATCCATACCAGTAGGGGGTTCGGCCCGAGCCCGCTCTCCGGCGCCCACTTCATCGCCATGGCGCCCAGCTGCGCCAGTCCTGCGGCGGCGGATGCGGACGCGGCCCGCCAGGTCAGGCCCCAGACAGTTCCCAGGACTCGCTTCCAGCGCAGCGACCTGACCCGTACCACGACGACGCCGAGTGCGGCGATGACGGCCAGGCACCCCAGCCCCGTCCCGACCGCCGCCGGGTAGCGCACCGTCAGTCCCCGCCACAGCTGGAAGAAGTGGAGGTCGCCGTCGGCCGTGAGCGTGGGGGCCTGCCCGTCGAAGGCCCAGGCCCGCGTGAGGCCGAGGACCTGGTCGCCGTAGTGCTGGAGGGTCGAGTGGTCGACGTAGCGCGGGGCGTCGGTGGCGTGGTGGTAGTGGTCGGCCTCCCCAATCGCCGCGATGTTGAGTACCGTGAAGCCCTCGGGGATGACGGCCGTCATGTCGGTGCTGTTGGGGATGCGCGCATACAGCGAGGGGAGCAGCGAGCCGGTCACGGGCTGCTTCACGTGACTGAGGAAGTAGCCGGCGACGGCGCTGTTGTTCGAGGAGGTCTCGAACATCAACGCCGGGCCGCTCATGCCGCGCGCCTCGAGGTTGAGGACCAGGTCGACGTTCTCGTAGTCGGCGCGGTGGTAGCGCATCTCGTTGCGGGCGCCGACGAGGCCGATCTCCTCGCCATCGGTGATGACGATCTTCAGCGAGTTCTCCGGCTGGCGCCCCTCGGCCTTAATTGCCCGGAGCGCCTCGACGATGGCGGCCACGCCGTAGCCGTCGTCGGCCGCCCCGTGGGAGGTCCCGGCGGTGATGCTCTGCTGACCGTTCTCGTCGGCCTCGACCGTGGCCGAGTCGTAGTGGGCCATGAGCGCCATGGTGCGCTTGGACTTCCCCGGCACGTCGACGACGATCGTGTCGGCCGTCGCGTCCTTGAGCGTTGCCTGCTGCTCGGTGGTGAAACTCTCGAAGAGCTCCTTATCCTCCGGCTTGCTGAAGTCGAACATCGGGTCGGAGTGCACCTCGGCGGTGTAGCCCAGGTCGGAGAACATGCCGATGACGTCGTCGCGCGCCCGGTCATGCGCCTCGCGGCGCAGAACACTGTGGGGCTCATCGGCGAGCCGGTTGATGGAGGCCATGGCGCGCTCGGCAGAGAACGTGGTCGGGTCAGCGGTGGTCGGTGCGGGGGAGGGCAGGATGAGAACGCTCAGACCCGCCACCAGCCCCAGCAGGGCGGCGATCGGAGCCAGCAGGCGCCGGGCGAGACCGGGTGCGGAGAAACGTTGATGAGTCATGGTGGCAAGCTCCTTGAGGATGTGAATCGGTGGTGAGTGGGGGAGGAGGGCCGGCGCCGCGTTCGTACCTTCCGGCTCGACTTCGGCGGGTCAGGGCTCGAAGGCACGGCGCGGGGTACGAACGTGGTGCCGCCTGTCAGTTCCCGGTTCCGCCGTCGGCGGTGGGCTGAGGCTCTGTGGCGCAGGTGGTGCCCTCTGCCGGGACGGTGCCGTTGACGAGGAAGTCAGTCATGGCCGCGGTGGCGCAGGTGTTGCTTCCGAAGGTGATGTGCCCGTAGCCCTCGACGGTGAGCAGGTGGCCGTTGTTCAGCTGATCGGTGAGGCTCTGTGCCCAGTCCAGGGGGACGGTGACCGTCCCGCACTGGAAGGGCGAGGTGCCGTCCGAGCAGTCCTGCCAGTCGATGTCTTGGTTGTAGAAGCTCTCCAGTCCTTGCGGGGCGCTGGCCTGGGATGTGGAGGCGCCGGTGGTGCTGGCAGTGGATCCACCAGTGGAGCCGTCAATGGATTCTCCGGCTGCGGTGCTGGTCTGGTTGGTGGGTGCCGGTACGGATGTAGGGGTTGCGGCGCCTGCGGCGGAGATCTGCGGCTGGCAGGCTGCCAGGGTTGCCGACAGCGTCAGTGCTGCCAGGGCCGCGCCCGCCTTCCGCGCGGTGAGGGGTGTCGGTCTCATAGGACTTCTGCTCCTTGGTGTGTCGGGGTCGTGGTGGGGCTGTCTGCCTCGTCCGGGCTTGTGCTCCCGCGCAGCGCCCGGACCTCTGTGACGCTAAAGCTGAGGCGGCACCGGTTTCGTCGGCCGCTGGGGCGGACTCGGCTGGCCTCTCGGAGGAGGTGGATGTCGTCGTCCTCCCCCAGGTGGTCGCCGCGTTCGTACTTTCCGGCTCAGGGTTGGTGGGCAAGGCCCCGAAGGCGCGGTGCAGGGTACGAACGCGGCACCAGGCGTGGGTGCTCAGGCCTTGGGCCAGCCGACGATCAGGCAGAGGGCAACGAAGGCGAGAGTCAGTCCCACCTGCATCCAGCCGAGCCAGGCCCTGCGATGCGGCAGAGTGGGTAGATCCGGCCACAGCGTGATTCCCCGGACGATGCCGTACATGCCGGGCAGCGCCGCCACCGCCAGGATCCAGGTCGGCAGGGACGTCCAGGGCCCGCTGGCGGCGGCTGCTGCCAGGCAGGCAAGGAGTGCGGTCACGCGGCAGGCCACCGCCATGCGACTGGGTGCGCTCGCCGCGCGGGCGGCCGTGTACAGGCCCATGACCAGTGCCAGGATGGTGAAGGCGCTGAGGATCATGCCCTGGAGCAGCACCTCGGTCGGCACCGGTATGCGTGCCGTCGAGGCCTTCTGGCCGTCGGTCAGGAGCGCCGCGGCGAGCGCGGCGGCGGTGCCGTCCGTGTTCTGGTCGGTGTAGACCATGACGGCCTTGCCCGACTCCTTGTCGATGGCCAGGTGCGTCATGTACTCCATCGTGGTGCCGCCGTGATTAATGATCGTGTGCCCATCGACGACGTCGGTGTACCAGGTGTAACCGACCTTCTCTCCCGGAAGCTGGACGCCGGCCATGACCTCCGCGGGCCACCGCGCCTCCTGTGGGCCGGCCCCGCCGGGGACGGTGCCGGACAGGACCGCCTGGGCGTAGCGGGTCATGTCCTCCGGGGTGCTCCACACCCCGGCGCCGGCCGGGTTGGATCCTGGGCCGCTGAGCGACTGGCCGCGGCGCCCATTGGCCTGGACCCCGTGGATGGCGCCGTCGGGAATCTCCGACTGGCCGGCGATGAGACTCGTGTGCTCCATACCCAGGGGCGTGAAGAGCCGCTCCGAGATGTAGGACTTCCAGGAGTCGGCTCCGGCGGCGCGCCTGAGGGCCTCCCCCAGCAGCGAGATGCCCAGGTTGGAGTAGGCGAACTCGCCGCGCTTGCCCATCGTGGTGGCGCGGGCGCTGTCGATGAGCTGGTCGGTGCTGTCGGTGAAGGGGTTGAGCCCCAGGATGTTTGCTCGCAGCACCCACCTGCTCTCATCCTGCGTGGGGATGCTTGGGAGACCGGAGCGGTGTGAGGCGAGCTCCTCCAGGGTGGCCTCGCCCGCCGGGGTGCCGGCAAGCTCGGGCAGGTGGGTGGACAGCGGGTCGCTGGCCTTGACCTCGCCACGCGCAATGGCATCGGCCAGGAGCTGGCCGGTGAAGGTCTTGGTGATCGAGCCGATCTCCATGGGAGTGGTGGACGTGTACTGCTGGCCGGAGGCGGCGGTGCCGATGCCGGCATGACGGGCGTCCTCGGCGGTGATGACGGAGACGTGGATGCCTCGGGCCTGGTAGTCGTCGGGCAGAAGACCGATGACCTGCTTGGCCAGGTCCTTGTCGCCGGTGATGGAGGAGGTGTCGGCCTTCGGTGCGTGCGGCCCGGCGGCGAACACCACCAGAGCCAGGCAGGCCGCCAGGATCGCGCAGGCCCAGCGGGGGAGGAGGCTGCGTGACGGCCGGATGGGAGATGTGGGCCTGGCCTGCGGTGATGGCGGCTGGGGACGGGGAATTGGAGAGGTTGCGGTGCTCATAGGACCAGGCTGTCCTGGCGCTCTCACCGGGACGATCCAGCCAGCCAGTCAACTCATGTCGGGCCAGCCCGACAAAAGAATGTCGGCCGTCGAGAAGGTCGGGGCGTCTACCCGCAATGCGGGTAGGCAATCTCCGAGTCGGGCGAGTGTGGTGACTGTGATGCCGGTGAGCGCTCCTCGAGGAGCCCTTACCGGCCGAGAGGCCCGAGATACTCCTGGCGAACGATCGCGGCTCGGGGTGATCCTGCCCCGTCTTTCGCGCGACGCCCTTGCTGTCCGGGGGCCACAGTCTGATGGCTGCGACGGTTGTCCACAGGGCTCCGGCAAGGTGTTGCGTCCATTCCGCCGGTGAGCGGCAATGGGCTCCATGAACGCCATGGACGCTGATCTTCTCACCGTTGTTCGTGGCTGCTATGGCGCAGTGCGCATTCGGGATCTTGAGTTGACTCGCACCCAGCGCCGTCATGTCGCCTCGCTTGTGAGAACCGGTGAGCTCATCGCCCATGAGCACGGTGTCGTCAGTCTTCCAGGTGCTGAACGTGCCGTCGTTCTGGCTCGCATTCACGGTGGGCTCCTCAGCTGCCAGGCAGCCATGCGCTACTACGATCTTCCGTTTGCAGAAGGATCTGAGCAGGTTCACCTCGTGGTTTCGGATAGCGGACGATTCGCAGCCGTGGGACGTGAGGTTATCCATGTCGATCGGAGCCAGGGCTCAGCATCTCCGACTCGTTTCCCCGTACAGGCACTTCCTGAGGCTCTGGCGCGTCTTCTGCGCTGTCACCTCCAGGACGACTCCCCACTCATCGCTCTCGATGCGGCACTTCACAACGAGCGCGTCACTGCCGAGCAGATTCGCAATCTGCTTCGTGGCCCTGGCTCGGCTCGGGCGCTTGCACGACTCGATCGCGCCAGTGACCGGGCCCGTTCCCCGTTGGAGACGTTGGCGCGAATGGACCTGCATGCTGCAGGACTGAGCTTCGAGGACGGGGTGGAGATTGAGGGCGTCGGCGAGGTGGACCTGGTGGTCGAGGGATGGGTGGTCGTAGAACTGGACGGCTACACCTACCACTGCGACAAGTACCAGTTCGGCCTCGACCGTTGGCGCGACCGCCGGCTTGTTGCCCGTGGCTTCCTGCCGCTGCGCTTCACGAGGAAGGATGTCTACGCGCATCAGGTCGTTCCGGATGTGCTGAAGGCCGTGGAGTGCTGGGGAGTGTCCAAATCTGCCACAAAGGCTGCTGTGAGTCTCGGATAGAAAATACAGAACCGCGCAATTCTGCGGTTCCTGCTGCTCAGTGAACGGCGCCTGAACCCCTTTGTGGCAGATCTGGACACAGAGCCCCTCAAGGAGGTCATCGGCTGCTCTGGTGACGGCTCCTCAGCGAGAGTGACGGGGCGTCCAGGGTGATGATGTTGGAGTGAATCCTCAGTAGGTCAGATGACATCAGTATCGATAGTCATGACAGGTCAATCGGGTTGTCCGGGGAGCGGTCTCGTGCTGGGTCGAGGTCCACGCCGACGATCTCGTCCCTGATTGACGTGAGTAAGGAGCCCAGTCGTGGCTTGTGGTCCTGAGCCGCTGCATTGCCAAGGATGCGGCGTATTTCTGCCTCCGTGCTGCGGCCGTGCAGCTGGGCACAGGCCTTGAGGTCCTGGTGTGTTGTTTCGGGCAGGTTGCGAACGACAGCACTGGGCACAGCCTCTACCTGGATTTCGTTGGCAGAAAATGATGTCGCCGAGATCGACCGTGGTCGCCCCTCGGCGGCCCGGCTCACCAGACCCCGATGACGTTCCACCAAATCGGCCCGGCCACGAGCCAGATGGCCATGTGCACGACGCCCAAGACGAGCCCCGTCCTCCACCACGCCCCGAGTTCGACGTATCCGGACCCGAAGTACAGCGGCGCCGGCCCGTTGCCGTAGTGGGTAAGGCACCCCATGAGGGTCGGGATCGCGCCCAGCAGCACGGTCAGCGGAACGCCGGGCAGCCCCAGCGCCAGCCCCACCCCGAGGAACACCGAGAACATTGACGCCGTGTGTGCCGTCCCTGAGGCGAACAGGTAGTGGGTCAGCGCGTACACACCCGTCAGAGCAGCGAAGGCGGTGATCGTCCCCAACCCGCCCATCATGCCGCCTACGTGCTCGCCCAGCCAACCGATGAAACCGAGGTCGTTGAGCGCGGTGCCCATCATGACGAGGGCCGCGAACCAGGTGAGTGTGTCCCAGGCCGACTTCTCCGCCTTCATCTGCTCCCACGTGAGCGCCCCTGTCAGCAGCAGCGCCCCCAGCCCGAGCAGTGCCACCGTGGTCGCGCTCATAAACGAGTCGCCAATGACCCACAGGACGATCATGCACACGAAGACCGCGAGCGTCGTCCACTCGTGAGCCGTCACCGGCCCGAGCCGCCGCAGCTCGCGTGAGGCCATCGCGGAGGCGTCGGGCGTGCGCCGAATCTCCGGCCGGTTGAGCCGGTAGATGACCAGCGGGACGGCGATGACCCCGATCAGCCCCGGAACCACCGAGGCCATGAGCCATCCCGGCCAGCTGACCTGGACCCCGGCCACGGCCGCCAGCCGAGAGGCCATGGCGTTCGGTGCGGCTCCGGTGAAGAAGATGACCGAGACCGCCAGGTTGAGGTTGTAGGTCGTCAGCGCCAGGTAGGACCCGAGGCGCCGGTGGGTCTCCGGCCTGCCCGGCTCGGACCCGAACGCCCTGGCCACGCTCATCATGACCGGGTACACGTAGCCCGAGCGCGCGGTGTTGGACGGGATCGCCGGGGAGGTGAGCAGATCGGCGAGCCCCAACCCGTAGGCGAGCCCGATGGTCGACCGGCCGAAGACCTTGACGAACAGATAGGCCAGCCGCTCACCGAGCCCAGAGGCGATGACGGCTCGCGCCGCGAAGAAGGCTGAGACGATCAACCAGATCGTTGAGTTCGAGAACCCCGACAGGGCCTGCGAGATCCTGTCCCCGGCGTCGCCGTCGGGCGCGACGACCCCGGTGGCCGCGCACAGCGCCATCGCGATGACGGACAGCGCGCCCATCGGCGCCGCCTTGCCGATGATGCCGACGATCGTCGCCAGGAAGATCGCGAAGAGGTGCCAGGCGGCGGGCTCCAGCCCCGAAGGCGTCGGGATGAACCAGGTGATCAGGCCGACGACGAGGCACACGGCCAACGCCAGCGGTCGGGTTTCCCGCCCCAGTCCCGGGCGTTTGTCGGCCGACGACGTCGATGGCCCTCCCGCCTCCGGGCTGCCTTCGCCCGCGGGCTTGCGGGCGTCGAGGGTGGGCGTCGGCCCCGACGCCGCCTCGGTTGTCCTCTCCCCGCTGTTGCCGGGGCTGCGGCCGCCCCCTCCTCCGTCGCTTCTGTCCGGCGCGACGGTACCGGCGTCCGCGCTGCTCATTTGATGTACCGGACCTTCTGCTCCAGAGCGGCCAGCGCCCGCTCCTTGCGCTCGTTGTAGACGACCTTCTGCTGCTCGAAGAGGTTGTTGCCCTCGGCGTCGATCGAGACGATGAGCGGTCCGAACTGCTTGACCCGGAAGATCCACAGGGTCTCGGGCATACCCAGCTCGCGCCAGTAGCCGCCCTCCACCTCCTCGACCTCGGTGGCCGCGATGACGGCATTACCGGCGGGGAAGACGCAGTGCAGGGCGCCGTAGGTCCGGCAGCCGGCCTCGGTTCCCGGCCCCATGCCGCCCTTGCCGACGATGAGGCGCACCCCGGTCCGCCGGATGAACTCCTCCTCGAACTTCTCCATGCGCATTGAGGTGGTCGGCCCCACCGAGACGACCTCGAACCGGCCGGCCTCCTCGTCGATGACCCGGATGATCGGGCCGGCGTGGAGGATGGCCCCCTCGCGGATGTCGACGGGCAGCTCGCGACCGAGCTCGATGAGCCGTCGGTGCGCGACGTCGCGGCAGGTGACGATGTGCCCGTCCAGGAAGATGACGTCGCCGACCCTGATGCCCTCAAGATCCTCGCGCTTGATCGGCGTCGTCAGCGTGATGTGGCGGCCGGCTCTGACGGTGGTCTCGGGGAGGGTCTCGTTCGTGGTGCTCACAGCTCGACTCCCTTGTGCGTGATGAGCTCGTAGCTCAGGTCCTTGTCGAAATGGATGGTGCCGCGCCGGTGCGACCAGCAGCCGGTGTTGACCGCGACGGAGAGCACCGAGGGATGGCGCGCCGAGTTCTCGATGTTGACGCCCATCGTCGAGCCGCTCCCACCCAGGCCCTGGGGACCGAGCCCGATGGAGTCGATGGCCTCCTGGAGATCGTCCTCGAGCTGGGCCACCTTCGGGTTGGAGGCGTGGGAACCGACCGGACGCATGAGCGCCAGCTTGGACATGTAGCTGGCTGCGTCGATCGATGAGCCGATGCCCACGCCCACGAGCAGCGGCGGGCAGGCGTTAAGGCCGTAGGAGGTCATGACGTCCAGGACGAACCGCATAGCCGCCTCGTAGCCCTCGCCCGGCATGAGGGTCTTGCCCTGGCCGGGCAGGGAGCAGCCGCCGCCGGCCAGGTAGACGTGCAGCGTGAGGTCATCTCGGCCCTCGGCGACGTCCCAGTAGATCCACGGTGACTTCGAGCCGACGTTGGTTCCGGTGTTGAACTCGTCGAAGGTCTCCACGGTGTTGTGCCGCAGCGGCGCGATCCTCGTGGCCTCGGCGATGGAGGCCTTGAGCGCCTCGGACAGTCCGTCGGTGTAGGGGAAGTGGCTGCCGACGGTGGCGAAGATCTGGACCAGCCCGGTGTCCTGGCACGAGGGCCGCTTGAGTTTCTCGGCCAGCTCCTGGTTGCGCCGCATGGTCTGGTAGATCATCGTCGCCATCGGGGTGGTCTCTGCCTCGGCCAGCGCCTTGAGGCGGGAGGTGACGTCGTCAGGCAGACGTCTGCTGACCAGTGAGGTGAAACGGGCGACGACGTCGGTGAGCCGGGACAGCCGGCTGCGGGCGTCCACGGTTGCGATCGTGCTGAGGCTGTCTGCGGTGGTGGTCGTGGTGGTCACGATGGTTCCTCCTTCGGTATCGGACCGATCCGTCCCCAAGCACCACTGTCCCGTGACGGCGTGTCAGAATCTTTCCGTTCCATCAGGAGGGCGGTCGGGCCGCAGGTCCCACTCCGGCTGGTTGCCCGGGTTCGACGACGTTTCCGGCGGCCGGCAAGACCTGAGGATTCGCCCATCCCGTTTCGCGGCGCGGCGCGCGTCATGGTGCGTGGCGTGCGTGCCGGGGGAGCCGTCGGGAAGCTGGGCGTGCGTCGTCGACCTACAGATTCACCCGGCTGGGAACCGCGCCGCTGGTGCTCGGAAGGTGACCGCTGCTACCGGGTCTGGCCGGCGAGCTCCTCCAGGTGCGCCGACAGGGTGCGGGCCAGTTCAAGGGCCTCGTCCATGGGGGACAGTCGGGCCAGGCGCGACGCAGTCTCGCAGGGTCCCTCGTTCGCATCGTCGGCCACGGAGGGCAGGCTCGCCCAGTGGCGCAGGATTTGCGTGACCTCGGCGTTCGTGCGCGAGATGTAGCTCCGGTGGAAGACCGAGTCAGCCTCGCGCGTGTCCTCGGTGAGCAGCCGTCGGTAAGTCGACGGCGTGCGTCCGAAGGTACGTCGGAACGCCGTGTTGAAGGCCTTGACGTCTGGAAATCCGTTGTGGAGGGCGACCTCGGCGATGAGGTGGTCGGTCTCGCCCAGCTCGCGCGTGGCCTGGCGCAGCCGTACGCGCGTGAGGTACTCGGAGAAGGTCATGCCCACGTGCTGAGGGAAGAGCTGGGAGAGGTAGCCCGGGCTGAAGCCCGAGTGCTGGGCGAGCAGTTCGAGCGTGATGCGCTCGCGGAAGCTTTGGTCCACGTAGGCCACCGCGCGGCGCAGGGCCTGGTGGCTCTCGATGGCGGTGGGCAGGTCGGTGGCCGGCTCCCGGGAGGGCTCTGGTGGGAAGTGGTCGAAGAGGGTGGCGACAACGCTCAGCAGCCCGGCCTCCCAGGCGGCCTTACCTCCGGGTCCGGGGCGGTCGCTGGCGAGCATCATTCGTGCCAGCAGCGTACGCAGTCGCGCGAAGCCGGGCTGGTCGCGAGTGCTCCCGGCGGAGCGGCAGCTGAAACGGGGGACGGAGCCGTCCTGCGTGAAGCCGGCCAGGTATCCGGCGTCGATATGCAGCAGTAGCACGGTTGTGTGTGGCTGCGTGGCAAGGGTGGCGTGCCCGTCATTGGAGTTGATGACCATGACGTCGCCGGGCTCGCAGCGCTCCACCCGGCCGTCCGCGCACACCTCCATCCCGCCGGTGACGACGACGAGGATTTCCAGGGCCGGGTGCCAGTTGTAGTGGTAGGAGCCGATCCCGTAGACGTACTGGCGAGCCTTGAGGCCGCGCGCTTCGCCCCGGTGCTCGTAGTAGAGCTCTCCGTTCACGTGGCGGCTCGCGGTGGCGTCCATGGAAACCATCGTAAAGGCGGCGAGGATCTGGTGTGCCGTCGTGAATGGCGTAGTCCCAACACGCCGGGCAGGAGTGATCTGGACCTCATATGTGCTCTCCGAGCGGTCCTGCCGGCTCGCGTTCCAGCTTCGACGGCATCCGCGAGATCGCGCGGGAAGGCGTCACCTATCGGGACAAAAGTCCT
>ERZ772945.1615-NODE-1615-length-15451-cov-4.877111_pt1 | contig 15451 bp, 13 predicted proteins | sample MGYA00511681_ERZ772945 | MGnify/ENA primary metagenome ERZ772945 (study PRJEB29015, sample SAMEA2737943) | human oral metagenome | biome: human oral; feature: human-associated habitat; material: dental | place: China | collected 2143 ...
CGCAGCGCCAGTCTACTCTTCCGCACCGCCGTCCGGGTCGCTCGTGAGCGGACGCGAGCCGAGCATGGTGCAGAGCGTCTCGCGCGTGAAGCGGTAGGTGCTGCTCGCAAAATCCTGCCCCGGATCGTAGCGCTCGGACGGTGCGTTTAGGAGGCCGCACATCGTGTCGTAGAGCATGTCGTTCGTAAAGTAGCGGCTCGCATGCTGGCGCAGCGCGCGCGTATGGCCGGGCATCGCGTGCTGGTAGGCGTCCGACAGGTAGATCCACATCGGGATGCGCACCATATCGAAGCGGAAGACGTCCGGGTTGTGCGAGATCTCGATGTTCTCGCCATGGTCGGAGAAGTAGACCATCGCGGTGAGGTTGAGATTCTTGCGTGCGTAGTCGTAGACCTGCGAGAGGATCGCATCCGTGTAGAGGATGCTGTTCGCGTACGACGCCATCGAGACCATGCTCGACGAGCCGTCCTCCGAGGAAAAGCGGTTGAACGACTCAGGGTAACGGTTGTTGTAGTAGATATGGCTGCCCATGATGTGCAGCACGATGAAGTTGTTCTTCGCGGGGTCTATCTGCGTGAGGTAGGGGAGGAGGTCCTCGTCGTACTTGTCCGTGAAATTGTAGGAGTCGTCCGTCCACTGCGCGTGGTCGGCCGTCTTTGCGACGAGCGTGATGGCGCTGTCGTACTGCCCGTATCGGCCTTGGTTGCTGAACCACCACGTCTCGTAGCCTGCCTTCTTCGCGACGTCGATGAGCGATGCCGAGTCGAAGAATTCCTTGCCGTTGTACTGGCTCTGCTCCGTGAGCGCGCGCTGGAGAACGGGGACGGTCTGCGTCCAGCAAGAATAGACATTCTCAAAGAAGAGGAAATGGTCGTCTGCGCGCATGGCGCTCTGCCAGGGCGTGTCGTCGTAGGAGTAGGCCGGCGTGTACACCTTCATATAGTTGCGCGACGAGGATTCGCCGATGATGAAGATGACGGTGCCGGGCGCTTTTGCCGCGAGCGCTTCGTGCTGGTCGATCGCGAGGCTCGCGAGGCGGTCGTCGTGCCCTAGGCTGTACACCTGCGTCTGCTTGACGTAGCTGTCGACGTCGCCCCAAAGGGCCGCGATCGACGTCTGCGGCAGGTAGATGACGAGCGTCGCAGACGCCGCACAGACGAGCGCGGCGAGTGCGCCCATGCGGGGCGCGGTCGTCTCATCCTCCATGCGGCGGGAAAACGCGAGGTGCGCGCGCGCGAAGAGAAACCAAAGCGCGGCGAGCGCGGCGAGGATGAGGAGCGCCCGCCCGGTGCCGACGTTCGACTCGACGAAGTCGATGCTCTCGCGCCAATTCGTGAGGTAGAGCGCCATGAGCGAGGCGGGCGTGAGGCAGTGCCACACGATGCAGTAGTAGGCGATCTGCGCGAGCGGGATCAAGAGGGCGGCGATGTTGAGCAGCCCCATGAATCCCGCGACGATGCGCGCGTGGCCGATGCGGAAAAGCGCGGCGGCAAGCGTGGGAAGCAGGACGATTTCTGCCGTGCCGACGAGGAAGTCGTAGCAAATTTTCGACCTGTACCAGTCCTGTGCGTACGTCCACGTGTAGAGCAGCGGGAACGTCACGCACCACGCGATCCCCGCGATGAGATTCGGCGCCATGGGGAGGGAGAAGAGCGGCACGCGCGTCGCGTACGGCAGCAGCGTGAGCGCCGCGACGACGGGCACGAGCGCCGTCATGAAGTAGCCTGCGCCCATGTCCTGCCCGACATTGATATAGAAGGCGATGAGACAGATGAAGTAAATGCCTGCCGCCGTCAGCCAGCGGATGATATTGTCCTGGCTCGTAGTGGAAATCGTCATGTGATCCCTCGGTTCTTTCCTAGTTGATAGAGTAGAGTTTACAGGAAAAAGGGGGGTTCGTCAACAAAGTCGCGTATTTCGTAAGGGTTCCCCTTGACTTCCCGCGCATTTCTCCCTACAATCAATACGGTATGCAGGTCGGCACACACTGGATCCTTAGGGAGGACAGACCTTGGAGCAGAATGTTACCATACTGGATGTAGCAAGACTTGCGGGCGTGTCGAAGAGCACGGTCTCGCGCTATCTGAACGGCGGTTACGTGAGCGTCGAAAAGGCGGAGCAGGTCCGTCGGGCAATCGATGAGACCGGTTTCCGGTCAAACTTCTTTGCACGGCGGCTCAAGACCAAGACGAGCCAGCTTATCGGCATCGTCCTGCCGCGCATGGACTCCGTCTCGGTAGGACGGCTGCTGGCGGGCGTGGGCAGTGTGCTCGACCCGGCGGGCTATCAGGGCATCCTGCTCGTGAGCCAGCTCGATCCGCAGAAGGAAATCGAGCATATCGAGAGCCTCTGCCAGCAGGGCGTCGACGGCATCCTCGTCGACAGCGTCGCGATCACCGACGCGCACGTCGCGCTCGCCCAGAACGCGCGGATCCCGATCCTCTTTACGGGGCAGAGCCGCGCGGAAGTCCATTGCCTCAAGATCGATGATGCGGCGGCAGGATACATGATGGGAACCTACCTGCGCCAGATGGGGCATCGGCGCGCCGTCTTCGTAGGCGTGACGGACGCCGACCGCGCCGTCGGCGTCGAGCGCAGGCAGGGATTCGAGAACGGGTTTTGCACCGAGCGCGGGTCGCACGTCGATTTCGTCGAGACGGGGTTTGACTTTCTTTCCGCCTATCAGAGCGCGGGAAAAGCATGCGCCTTCCATCCGACTGTCCTCGTCTGCGCGACGGACGGCATCGCGCTCGGCGTCCTGCGCTACCTGCACGAGTGCGCGATCCGCGTGCCGGAGGAAATATCCGTCGTGGGATTCGGCGGCTATGACGTCGGCGCCGTCGTCTATCCCGCGCTCACGACGATCGCGTTTGACTACGAGCGGCTCGGCAAAGAGGCGGCAGAGGGACTCCTTGCACGCATCGCGCATCGCGCGCCGGCATTTGCATGGGATCCGTTTGATACGGGCCGATCCATGCGTTTTGTCGAGCGCGAGAGCGTCCGCGCGCTCGGGACGGGCGGCAGGCATCTGCGCCGCCTGCGTTAAGGGACATTCTGACGATTTAATTGCATTTTTATTGTATTTTTACTAAACATGTGTTACAGTATCCATAAGTTTGCGGGCTGCGCAAAGGAAGCGATGAGGAAACATGGAAACTCACATTCCTTCGCAGAGGCAAATGAAGTTCATTGCTTTTTGGCAAGGAGGAATGTCTTATGAAGAAGACTCTCGTATCGGCACTGACGACGGCTCTCGTCGTCGGCGCAGCATCCACGACGTTTGCAGCATCGAACCCGTTTGCAGACGTACCCGCTGACCACTGGGCTTACGATGCCGTTTCGCAGCTCGCTGCGGACGGCGTCATCGAAGGCTACGGCGACGGCACGTACCGGGGCGACAACGAGATCACGCGTTATGAGATGGCGCAGATGGTCGCAAAGGCCATGGCGAAGTCGGGCGTCAGCGACGCAGACAAGGCCCTGATCGAGAAGCTCTCCGCTGAATTCGCGGATGAGCTCAACAACCTCGGCGTCCGCGTCGCAAGCCTCGAGCGCAATGCGGACATGGTCAAGTGGAACGGGCAGGCTCGTTACACGATGGCACGCCACGTCGATAAGGACGCTACCGCAACGGACAGTCACACGGATGAGTTCCTCTTCCGTCTCGAGCCGTCGGCTGAGGTCAACAGCAACTGGCACGTCAATGCGCGTCTCGACGCAAAGATCAACGCGGCAAAGGACGAGGGCAATGACGGCAACGTTTCGCTCAAGCGTATTTGGGCGCAGGGCAATTACGACAACTTCGCCGTCAAGCTTGGCCGTTTCGGCTCGCTCGACAACGATTCCGTTTTCGATACGCAGATCGCGGGTGCGGAAGTCGCATTCGGCAACAAGGCGCAGGCCATCCTCGGCGCCGGCCGCCAAAGCTTCAGCGGAAACGGTGGCAGTGGCTCGCTGCAGGGCGAAGATGCTGCAAACCATTACTATGCAGGCGTTTCCTACAAGGACGGCAAGGCCATGGCGGGGATTTCCTACCACACGCTGAACCTGCGCAATTCCTCGGAGAAGAACTTCCGTGAAGGCATCGCAAAGGCCGGCTACCGCTTCGACAAGAGCACGGCGCTGAACGGCTTCTATGCGAAGTCCAGGAAGTACACGGACAGCAAGGCCGCAGAGGCTTACAGCGTGGAGTTCGACTACAAGGGCGCGGATCAGATGAACGCCGGCACGTGGGGCGCATGGCTCGCCTATCGCCACCTCGGCCAGGATGCGACGCAGTTCAGCACGTATGATGCGATCAAGACGAACGAAAAGGGCTGGGAGATCGGCGGCAACTACACGTTCGCCAAGAACATCGTCGGCACGCTGCGCTATGGCAATGCGAAGCAGATCAATGGCGACGGCAAGGCGCATACGTACTTCGGTCGTGTCCAGTTCTTCTTCTGATCACGGATCACGAAGAGAACGAAGGACGCCAGTTTTCAAGGCTCTCGCTTCGGCGAGGGCCTTTTTGCGTGCTGTTTTCGGTATTACGAGGCTTTGATTTGCCCGAAAGGGCAAGATGCGATAGAATGAAACAGGAAGGGAGGTGGGAACGTCGTGTTCTCGTTGTTTTGGAGCGGGATCCAGCAGGATGTGAAGCTCGCCCTTGTCGCGCCCGTTCTCTGCGCCGTTTTCCGGCTGGCGTTTATCCTCGTCTATCGCCCCAAGAAGACGCCGTTCGGCGAATGGAAGAAATGGTACCATTGTTTCCGCTACGGGTTTTGGTGGGGCATGGACTTCCATGCTTATGTTTACTTATTCTCGCTCGTATTGGTCACGCTGCCCGGTACCTTCATTCCTGCGTACTACGCCGTAGGAGACACGGTGCGTCTCGTCGGCATCTGCTGTTATGCCGCTGTGCTCTATACGGCGTTTATGGGAAGGATGGTTTTCTACCGCCATTTCCACGATGTCTACAATCACTTGCTCTTTTTGGGACGCCATGCAGATCAAGATAATTTGCGCGACATCTTTTTCAACCAAGATCATGGCACATGGATTTTATGGAGCTACATTCCATTTCTCGCTGCCTGCATTGGCGCCGCGTCCTGGCTCCTCGGCCTGCCAACGGTTTCCTTTCCTGTGCCGGAATCGGCCGCGCTTCGGTACGCGCTCCATGCGGCAGTAGGTATCGCGGCGATCGCACTCTTTTATTGGGCGCGCTATGGCGGGACGTTTCGTCATCGGAAGAAACCGGAATGGGATGAAGTGCCGGCCGTTGTCAAAGCGGATATTTTTATGGGCAAAGCGGTACGCGACGATCTCCTTGTCCTGGAGCATTTATTTCATCAAAAGCGCGATGCGTCGCTTTCGCATAGCGATGCAGAAGCGATTTCCATCATGGAGCCGATTCTTCCCCGCGCCTTCTCGAAATCGCCGTTGGATGCGTTTTGCCATGTGGCAGCAGGAGCGCGCATTCGACCGCCTCGCCATATTTTCCTGCTCTTTTTGGAGAGCCATTCGCAGAGCCTCTTGGATCCGCTGTACGGGTCGCTCCGCCTTATGGAGGCGAGCAAGAAGTGGCGCAGGGAAGCAAACGCCGTATCGTTTGCCAATTTCCTGCCGGGCGGGATGGTCTCGCAGCCATCTATCGTCAGCTTGATGTCCGGCGTGTTCGACTGCGACATGGAACTCAATGAAAATCCTTCCTTTTGGCAGGGCGCACCGCAGACGGCGCTTGCGCCTCAGCTCCAGCGGCTCGGCTATCGCACATCGTTTTGGTATGGCGGAAGCCTGACGTGGAGCAGCCTCGATCATTTCGTTCCCGCCATGGGATTCGACCGCGCATTCGGAGGGCCGGATATCTGCGGGAAACATGCACCGCGCACATGGCTCGGCGTATACGATCATATTTTTTTGGAGGAAGTCGCGCGGCGCATTGAGGCAGATACGGGCGCAGCAGGCGAGTTCCACTTCGTTTATACGACTTCCAATCACGGACCGTATCGCATTCCGTTTGAGCAGTATGGTTTTGATGCCGAAACGGTCATGCCGGACGCGCCGGCAGCGCTCAAACGCGATGCGGCGACACGCCGAAGCCTTGCCAGTGCTTGGTATGCGGATCAATCTGCCGTGCGGTTCATCGAAAGGATGCGCGAAATGGATCCCGACAGTCTTTTCATTGTGACGGGGGACCATGCGACGGATATCCTGCCGCTCGCGTACGATATTGTGCCGCGCAGGGAAATGAATCTGCGGGAGCATCTTCTGACCTCGTTTGCAATGGCACATCCGTCGCTGGATCCCGCCATGCTGGCGGAACGGACGATCGGAAGTCATATGCATATCGCACCGACGCTATTTGAGATGATCGCGCCGAGCGGCTTTCCGTACCGTGCGATTGTCCCTTCGTTTTTCGAGCCGATCGATCACGTCGTCACGCCGTACGCTTGGATGACAAAGGATGCGATCGGCAGCTACGTGGATGAAACAGAGCAGCCGCTTGCCGTATCGGCAAGGCTTCTTTCTGTCAGGCAAGAGGTTCGTCGCTTTGACGCGGAGCAAAAGGCGCTTTGCGAGCTTTCGGGCTGGCTTGTACGCCATCCGGAATGTTTGGTGTGACGGTGTTCTTATCTTGCGCGCCATGCTATAATTTTGGGGATGCGATCGGAAGAAATCAAAGGAGTGTGTACATGCGTCTTGCCGTTATCATTTTGACGAAGAATGAGGAGCATAATATCGAGGGCGCGGTAAAGAGCGCTTCGTTTGCCGACGAGGTGGTCGTCCTCGATTCCGGCAGCACGGACCGCACGCGGGAGTTCGCCGAAAGGCTCGGCGCACGTTTTGTTGTCCATCTCATGGGCGAGGACGGTTTTGCAGGGCAGCGCAATGCGGCGCTCGATGAGACGGACGCGGACTGGGTCTTTTATTTGGATGCGGACGAGCGCATCACGGACGAGGCGGCGAAAGAAATGATGCGGTGCGTCAAAGCGAACGAATGGTTTGCCTATCGGATCAAGCGCATGAATATTTTATTTGGACAAGTGATGCGGCACGGTTCTCATGCGCCGGATTACGTTATGAGACTCTTTCCTCGTACGATGGTCCGCTGGAAAGGCGTCGTTCATGAATCGGCGATTACCGAATTGCCGGTCCGCGCGCTGAAAGGAGTGCTTTGCCACTATACCTATACGGATTGGGATCGCTACTTCGTAAAGTTCAACCAGTATACGACCTTGATGGCTAAGAAAATGGAGGAACGCGGGAAACGCGCTTCTTTTTTGGATATTCTTTTGCATCCTTCCTTTGCTTTTTTTCAATTCTATATTTTGAAACTAGGATTTCTCGATGGAAAGCAGGGATTTATCTTTGCACTCAACCATTTCTTTTATACCATGATAAAATATGTGAAACTTTATTATGCGACGACCCGCGTGAGAGAGGATAGAAAAGGATGCTAGGAGGCGATGACTGATGCGTTTTGCAATTATGGAAAGCGTTGTCACTCCGGGAGGACACGAGATTGATTTTGATCGTATCTTGGTGGAAGAGCTTTCATCGCTTCGGCATACGGTGGAGTTCTACGTGCCGGAGCGACACAGGTTTAAGTGGGATTATGGCGTACCCGTCCATACGCTTCAGGGAAAAGGCATTTCGTATCAAGGCGCCAGAGGGATGAAAAAGTTCGTTTTGTCCGCTAAGCGAGAACTGCATCGACAGTATTGGTATCGCGACATGTATCATTACGCATGCGCGGGGAAGTTTGACGCGATCATTTTTCCGTCTGCGACGTATCGGTATTTGCGCGCCTTGAAGATAAGCCCATTAAAGCATAGTCCCGTCCCGGTTCTCTTTCTGATTCACGGGCTGACGCCTGATGAAGCGAAGCGTTTGGATAAGGCGGCTGAGCCGTTTGCAAAGTTGCCGAATATCCGCATTGGCGTACAGACTTTCGCACGGAATAAACTGCATCTCGCGGCGGATCATTTGCGCATTTACAGCCCGCCGAACTATATTCCGCGTGACATTCATCCAAGTGATTTTTCGCCAAAAGGAGATACCATCATACTAGGCTTTTTTGGACAGTATCGACGTGAAAAGAATTTGAAATTCCTTCTCGATGCGTTCTTAGCAGGCTCCTATACGCGCCCTGTTTGCTTGTTCGTCCAAGGTGCGACGCAGACCAAGGCGGATCGTGAAGATTTTGATCGTTTGATCCGTGCATACGAGAAGGAGAAAACGATTCAATTCCTGCATGAGCCGCTTATCGGCATGGCCTGGCAGAAAGCACTGGCAAGCATTTCGGCAATCGTCATACCGTACGGAAATGAGCGCTACCGGTATCACACGTCTGCTATGATCAGCAACGCGATTGGATACAAAAAGCCGGTTTTAGCCGCAGACAATGTCAATCCCGAAGTATTGGCTGCACATGCGATTGGCGTTTCCTTTCCCAATGGGGACAGCAGGGCTTTGACGCAGGCGCTGGAGAAGTTCGTCAACACTTACGCAGAAGAAAAGAATAAGTATGCAAGCGCGTTGGATCAAGCCTATACGGAGTATGCTCCCAGCCGCTTGGCAGAGAATATCGTTGCACTCGCAAGTGACGAAGGAAGAGATATATGCTGAACTTTATCGCCGTTGCGAAACGGATTTATCGGCTTGATTACTGGCGCGAGGCGCATCGCGCCGTGGTCTTCGTGGTACGTGCCTATCTTCATTATCCTACGATGGCAGGGTTTTGGCGGTTTTTTCAAGAGGATGATGATCGTCGCGCGATATTGGAGCGGAATGCGTTCCCCATCGAGCAGGCAACGCGTGCCTTTTTCTTCAAGGGAGCAACGCTTTCGGAGCGTATTCGGCTCATAAAAGAACATTTCCTGTATTTGCAGAGGCAACTGCGCGCGCCATTCGTACATGGATTATATGCGGATGCGCCTATTTTGCTTTGGCGGGCGCAGGATGGGGAAGGGGACTGGCATGTCGAACTGGCAAGCGAGGCGGGGCAGAGAAAGGAAGGCATGCTTTCTCTCATTATGAAATGCGGCGATGCCTACATCTATCAAGCCATGTTTTGGATTGCACGCGATAAAGAAGGGGCGTACAGCCTGTTCATCGGCGCGTTGCAAGGACCGAATATGGAACATGCGCGCGAAGTAGTCAAAGCGCTGACGAAGCGGGCCCATCGCTATCGAACCAAGAATTTGATGCTCTATATGGTACGGGCAACGGCACGTGCGCTTTCGTTGCAACATATATACGCCGTATCAAATGAAGGATATTATGCCAATAACCACATTCGCCGCGACCGCAAGCTCAAGACGGACTTCGGCGCGTTCTGGGAGGAGGCGGGCGGACACGTGACGGACGATCCGCGCTTTTATGAACTGCCGCTTACGGAAGCGCGGAAAACAGAGGCGGAGATCCCGACGCGAAAGCGCGCGACGTATCGCAGGCGGTATGCCATGCTCGACGCGATAGATGCATCGGTCGCGTCAAGCATGGATGCGATCAAGAAGGAATCCGGGACGGATCGGAAGGACTGAAGTGGAATATGTGGATTTAAGAGGGCATACGGGAGGGATCTGCAAGAAGACGAGGAATTTTTCAAGGCACTGCAAAACCTAAGGAAGTGCTGCTGCAATGAAGCTCTTTGGATCGAGAGCACGCGGCGACCATCGGGCGGCTTCGGATATCGATCTTGCCGTTGCGGGCAAGGGCGGGATCCGAGAACGATTGGCTCGTGCATTCGACGAGAGCGCGCTTCCGTACACGTTTGACATTGTGGATTACGAGAACCTATCGAGTGCGCGTTTGCGTCATGCCGTGGACACAGACGGCGTGCTCTTATGGAAAAAAGAAGACGGAGCGGCATGGAATGAAAAAGGTCGTTCTGTTCGGCAGCCGTGTACGTGGCGATAGCAGGGAGCGAAGCGATATTGACCTCGCCGTAATCGGCGGCGATGTCGTCTCTGTTTGAAGCCTTGCAGAAGGCCTTGCAGTCGGATTGGGCTCTGTATGGGGAAGAACCAAAAGCGTGAGCAACGTGAAATCCTACAAGAATATCCTTGCCAATGCGCTCGTCCATTGGCGATGTCCTCTGACGACAAGCGCGATTGCCTTGCTGCAGGAGGCGTACGGTAGGGGAAAGGTTAGGAAGGAGGGGAACTATGGGCTTCGTGGCTTCTATCGAACAGCGTATCTACTGCTGCCTCGTCGGCGCGGCATGCATGAGCAGTCTCTCCATAGCGGGGACGAATAGCTTCCTGGCGTTGGGCGCGATCGGATTTCTGCATCGCGCATGGCGAAAGCATGACGATTTGCCGGGGCGCCTTTCGGGGATCAGCCGCTTCCTTTGGGCGCCGTACCTCCTGCTCGCTCTCGCGGCGCTGCTGTCGATTGCGGGGGCACCGCATCCGCTTGCAGATCTTTTGGATTTCGGCAATTCGTACCTGCTTCGTCCGCTTCCGTTCCTGCTCGTCGTGCTCTTTGTGCGCGATGGGAAAAAGGCGCGCGGCCTCGTCCTTGCCATGGCGGCATCGGTCGGGCTCAATGCGCTCCTTGCGATCGGGCAGTGGCTCATGCACGATATGGCGTACGGCGCGCGATGGTCGGGCGGGATCTTTTACATGGCGCAGGGGACGATACTCGCTGCTGCCCTGCCGATTGCCTTGCTCCTTGCCATGCGCGAGAAGAAATATCGCGCATGCTGCACGCTGCTCTTCCTGCTGCTTGCGGCAGCGTTCCTGCTCAATGGCACGCGCGGCGCGTGGGTCGCTTCGCTCGCGGTCATGTCCGTCATTGCATTTGTCGGACTCAAATGGAAATCGTTTCTCGCCGGCACTGTCGCGATGGTGCTCCTTGTTGGGGCTGGCTTTACGCTCATCCCGCCGATTCATGATCGCATGGAGACGATCTTTCACTATCAGAAGGAGCACTCCTACTCGGAACGGGCACTGCTTTGGAAAAGCTCTGCTGCCATGCTCATGGATCATCCGCTGACGGGTGTCGGGCAGGGCGAGTTCCGCGATGCCTATCAGACGAAGTACATCCGCCCGGAGGCAAAAGAACCGTGGCTCGGCCATGCACACGACAATGTCGTGCACGCCTTCGCCGAGACGGGCATCTTGGGCGGGATGGCGTTTCTCGCGTTTTGGGTTTCGACGGTTTATTGCGCCATTCGTTCGTGGCGCAGGCATCATGATACGGCGAGCCTCGCCATGGCTGCCCTCATCATGGCATTCATGCTGCATGGGCTTACGGAGTATACGTGGGGCGGCGCGACGCAGAGCAAGTTCCTCTTCCTTGCGCTTGGGATCTGCGTGGCGTTTCAGAACATAAGATCTGCAGGCGGGTCTGATTTTCATTCCTAGTCGATACTTCGGGTGCCGATTATGTTATAGATTATGCTATAATAGAAGGATAGAAGGGATTGGCGCGTGAGGAAGAAGAAAGTGCAGGAAAGTCGGATGAAGCATATCGTCGTGGATCTGGAGATGAACCCGGTAGATCGTACGCTGCGCGAAGTACGGAAAAAGCTCAACGAGGAGATCATTGAGATCGGTGCCGTGCGCCTTGGCGCGGACTTCCGGCAGGAGGACACGTTCCAGTGCTACGTGCGCCCGCAGTACGGCTCGATCAAGGCGCATATCGCGCAGCTCACGGGCATCACGGAGGAAAAGGTCGCAGGGCAGCCGCACTATGCGGAGCGTTTTGCCCGCTTCGTGGACTGGATCGGCGAGGAGGAGACGCGCATCTACTCGTGGAGCCTCTCGGACATCAAGCAGCTTCGCAGTGAGTGCCGCTACAAGCTGCCCGGCTTCGACGTGAAATGGCTCGATACGCGATGGGTCGACCTCCAGCAGCAGTTCGATGACCGCCTCGGCCTGCACCACAGCCTTGCGCTCAAGCACGCACTCGGCGCGATGAACCGTTCCTTTGAGGGGACGCAGCACACGGCGCTCGCGGACGCGATCAACACGAGCGCGATTCTCGCCCTCATGCAGGATGAGAAGAAGTTCAAAAAGACGATGCAGCCCGTACTCGACCTGCTGCAGCCGAAGGAAGTGCTCGCAAGCTCGATCGGCGACCTTTGCCCCGAGCTTTTGGAGCTCAGGAAGAACCTTTCTTGACCGATAGATTTCGATATGATACGATGAAAATGATTCTCTTCGCTGAAAGGCATGGGGATTCGGCCGGGGAGGGCGCGGTATGGAAAAAATGGGCGTTTTGGGACCGCTTGGCACGCACAGCGAGGCGGCGGCGCGCTACCTCGCAGGGCTCTTGCCGGATGCGCAGGAGCTCTGCGTTTATCCCGACATTTTTGCCGTCATGCAGGCCGTCGAGGACCGCGAAGTGGAGACGGCGCTCGTGCCCGTCGAGAACTCGCTCGAAGGAGCGGTCAGCATCACGCTCGACACGCTCGCGCGAAGCGATGCGCTCGAAGTCGTGCGCGAGCTCGTCTGGCCCGTGCACAATCAGCTCATGGCGCGGTGTGGCGCGCGGGACGTGCGCCGCATTTGCTCGCATCCGCAGCCCATCTCGCAGTGCCGTGCGTTCCTGCAGCAGCACTATCCGAAGGCAGAGCTCGTCAAGGTCGCGAGCACGGCGCGCGCGGCCGAGATGGTCGGGGGCGAGGATCCTGCGAGCGGCTGGGCGGCGATCTGCACGAAACGGGCGGGCGAGCTCTACGGCCTGCACGCGCTTCACACGGAGATCCAGGACAACATGGCGAACGCGACGCGCTTCTTCGAGCTCGCGCGGCGCGGCGGCAAGCGTGCGGCGGATGCAGCGAAGATGCTCGTGATCTGCCAGATCGACGGCAAGAAAGCGGGCGCCCTCTACGACGTGCTCAAGGAGTTCGCGGAGCGCGGCATCAACATGACGCGCATCGAGTCGCGCCCCGCGCGCACCGAGCTTGGCGCCTATATCTTCTTCTTCGACCTCGAGCTTGGCACGGACGCCGCGGCGCTTGCGGATTCCCTCGAAGCCGTGCGCCAAAAGAGCATTTGGCTCAAAGACCTCGGCAGATTTCCCGTCTTGACGGCAACCCCGTAAGTTTATGGCAATCATCGTAAAAGGAGAATGGCGAGGAGACGTTGGCATGGGGCGCAAACCGATTGAAGAAGGCAAGCTGATTTATCATCTGACCCGGATCGAGAACCTGACGTCGATTATGGAAAATGGGATATTGCCTCGCAATATGCTCAGGGGAAATCACTTTTTTGACGTAGCGGATCCGAATATTATCAAAAAGCGTCATAACAGAGGACTGGGAGATTATGTTCCGTTTCACTTTCATCCCTATAGTGCGTTTGATTATGTGATCAAACGCGATCAGAAGATGGAGAACTTGGTATACCTGTGTGTCCTGAGAAGCTATGCGCGGGAGCGCGGCTTTGTCATATTGCCGGAGCATCCGCTTTCTGGGTGCATCGGGGAAGGCTGCTTGCTGCCGTACGACGAGGGAGTCGTGCGGATGGATTGGGAATCCATGAATCAGTCCGATGTGGCGGATGCCCACGCAAAGTCTGTTCGCATGGCGGAGTGCTTGAAAAAAGGGCCTGTCTTGTTTTCGGAACTCTATTGCATCTACGTCATGGATCCGGCTAGGCTGGAGCAGATCGAAACCATGGTACGGACGCATGCGAAGGTGCGCTGGCCGTACGTCTTTGATGGATCGCGCCTTGTTTGAGGAGGAGAACCGATATGATTCGCTATGTGGAGGGGAACCTTTTTGATTCACGCGCGGATTGCTTGGTCAATGCAGTAAACTGCGAAGGCGTCATGGGGAAAGGAATCGCCTATCAGTTCAAGAAGAAGTTCCCACGCAATACGAGGGATTATGCAGAAAAGTGCAGGACGGGCGCGTTGCGGATTGGAACGATCCATACCTATCAGGACGGGCAGACTTGGCTGGTTAATTTCCCGACGAAGGATCGTTGGAGGGAGCCGTCACAGCTTTCCTATATAGATATCGGATTGGATCGGCTGGTCGAGTTCCTGAATCGAACCGACATCAAGCGCGTGGCCTTGCCAGCATTGGGATGTGGAAATGGCGGATTGCCTTGGGCAGAGGTGCGAAATCTCATCGATGCGAAGCTGTCGCGTGTTGCGACGGGATGCGAGATTTTGGTGTATGCACCTGCTTCGGGCAAACGAAGCTTGGATCCAGCATTTGATTTCCGCGAGCTGGTCCTGCTCAAAATGAAGCAAGGCCTTAAAACGTTTGACGTGGGACATATGCAGCGCGGTTTATTTTTGTTAAACCGTGCTGCGCAAATGCGGCTGTTTCGGTTTGACACATGGCAGAATGGTCCATATTCATCGGATGCAATGCGTCATATGATGCGGATCCGGCGCTACCAAGACGCGTTTGGACAATCGGATCCGCAAATGGTATATGAAAGCGTTTACCGAAGTATTGTGACGCGAAGCTTAGAAAAGAAAATGCAGGATCTGATACCACTTGTGGAAGCAGTGACACGGTATATCAATGACCGCCGTATTACCGATAAGCGATTGGAGGGTATGACGGGACTATTGTATATCATGGAACAATATACGGAAGGATTGAAACTGGTCGATTGGATCAAGCTGTTTCGCGCCGCATATTCAAGCCAAACCGAACGCCATCGCTTTCGAAAACAGGATTTGATATGCTGCATTGACTTTTTGATGCGCATGGAAGCAGTGGAAAAGAATGTGTTTCAAATCTATGTGCCGTCGATGCGACGCAAATTGAATCTATGTCTCGACTAGATGGATGGAACGGTTGAAAAGGAGAACAAAATGGTCATTATCATGAATCCCGACGCAACGGCAGAGAACATCAAGGGCGTCATCCGCGCCGTCGAGGGCACCGGCCTCACGGCGAAGGTCATGGAAGGCTCGCAGCAAAAGATCGTCGGCGTCATCGGCGACAAGACGCGCCTCGCGTCCGTCGCCATCGATGCACTGCCGGGCGTCGAGCAGAGCGTCGCGATCTCGAAGAGCTACAAGCTCGCGAGCCGGGAGTTTCACCCGCAGCCCAGCGTCATCGACGTTGCGGGCGTCAAGATTGGCGCGGGCACGCCCGTCATCATGGCAGGACCGTGCGCCGTCGAGTCGAAGGGGCAGCTCTTTGAGGCGGCGGACATCGTCAAGGCGGGCGGCGCACAGTTCCTGCGCGGCGGCGCGTACAAGCCGCGCACGAGCCCGTACTCGTTCCAGGGTCTCGAAGAAGAAGGGCTGAAGTACCTCGCCGAGGCGCGCGAGCGCACGGGGCTTCGCGTCGTCACCGAAGTCACGACCGTCGAGGCGATCGATCGCGTCGCGCACTACGCGGACATGCTGCAGGTCGGCGCGCGCAACATGCAGAACTTCGGCCTTCTGAAGGAGGTCGGCAAGTGCGGCAAGCCCGTCCTCCTAAAGCGCGGTCTCGCCGCGACGCTCGACGAGTGGCTAAACGCCGCCGAGTACATCATGAACG
>ERZ772945.1616-NODE-1616-length-15449-cov-5.487658_pt1 | contig 15449 bp, 8 predicted proteins | sample MGYA00511681_ERZ772945 | MGnify/ENA primary metagenome ERZ772945 (study PRJEB29015, sample SAMEA2737943) | human oral metagenome | biome: human oral; feature: human-associated habitat; material: dental | place: China | collected 2143 ...
GAGCAGTCCGTTCTCATGTCTTTCGTCGAGCGCATCCACTCCCTCGGGATGACGGCGCTCGTAGAGACGCACGACCGCGAAGAGGCCAGAAGGGCGATTGACGCCGGGGCGCGCGTCGTCGGCGTCAACGCGCGCAATCTCAAGACGCTCGACGTCGACATGCGGGTGTTCGACCAGGTCGTCGACATCCTGCCAAGCGGCACGGTGAAGGTGGCTGAGTCGGGCGTGCGCGGACCGCAGGACGTCCTCAACTACGCCCGCAGCGGCGCCAACGCCGTCCTCGTCGGGGAAGCGCTTGTGACCTCGGGCGATCCGCGTTCGGCGATCGGCGACATGGTCGCCGTCGGGCACCACCCGTCACTCGATGCAAGGGAGAGGTAAGTGAATCAGCAGCTCGGCGCCGTTCAGGGGCCGTTTTTCGGCGACTTCGGGGGAAGGTACGTACCCGAGGCGCTCGTGACGGCTTTGGACGACCTTTCGGCCGCCTGGCAGCGGCTCAAGGACGATCCGGATTTTCGCGAGGAGCTCGACCGCCTGGGCCGCACCTATTCGGGCCGGCCGTCTATCGTCACCGAGACGCCCAAGTTCGCGCGCCACGCAGGAGGGGCGCGCATCATCCTCAAACGCGAAGACCTCAACCACACGGGCTCGCACAAGATCAACAACGTGCTGGGCCAGGCGCTCCTCACCCAGACGGTGGGCAAGACCCGGGTCATCGCCGAGACCGGCGCGGGCCAGCACGGCGTCGCCACCGCGACCGCCGCCGCCCTGCTCGGCCTGGAGTGCACGATATACATGGGCGCACAGGACGTGCGCCGCCAGTCCCTGAACGTGGCGCGCATGGAGATCCTCGGCGCCAAGGTCGTCTCGGTCTCGGCGGGGTCGGCCACGCTCAAGGACGCGATCAACGAGGCCTTCCGCGACTGGGTGGCCAACGTCGACTCGACGAACTACGTCTTCGGCACGGCGGCGGGCCCTCACCCCTTCCCGGCGCTCGTGCGCGACCTTCAGAGGGTCATCGGGGAGGAGGCCCGCGCCCAGGTGCTCGAGCTGACGGGCGGGCTGCCCGACGTCGCCGTCGCGTGCGTCGGCGGCGGATCGAACGCCATCGGCCTGTTCAACGCCTTCCTCGACGACCCCTCCGTGCGGATCGTCGGCTGCGAGGCGGGAGGGGCCGGCGTGGACTCGGGCAGGACGGCAGCCGCCCTGAACGCCGGCTCGCTGGGCGTCTTCCACGGCTCCCTGAGCTACCTCCTGCAGGACGAGGACGGGCAGACGGTCGAATCCCATTCGATCTCCGCCGGTCTGGACTATCCGGGGGTCGGCCCCGAGCACGCCTGGCTGGCCTCGACCGGACGGGCGGAATACCGCCCGATCACCGACGACGAGGCCATGGAGGCCTTCCTCCTGCTCAGCCGCGAGGAGGGGATCCTCCCCGCGATCGAATCGGCGCACGCGTTGGCCGGCGCCATCCAGCTCGGGCGCGAGGCCGAGGCCGCCGGCCAGCGGCCCCCGGTCATCCTCGTCTCCCTGTCGGGCCGAGGCGACAAGGACGTGCAGACCGCCATGGACTACTTCGGCATCGAGGGGAAGGGGGCCGTCTCGTGACATCGGCACAGGCCATCGACGCGGCGAAGGCGCGAGGAGGCGCGGCCTTCGTCGGATACCTTCCCGTCGGCTTCCCCGACCTGGAGGGCTCCATCGCGGCGGCGCGCGAGCTCGCGGCCGCCGGTGCCGACGTCATCGAGGTCGGGATCCCCTACTCGGACCCGTCGATGGACGGAGGGGTCATCCAGGCGGCGACGAACCGCGCCCTCGCCGGAGGGTCGCGCGTGCGGGACGCGTTCGCCATGGTCGAGGCCGTCGCCTCGGCGGGCGCCGTCCCACTCGTCATGACGTACTACAACCTCGTCTTCGCCTACGGGGTTGAGGCCTTCGCCGGGGATCTGGCCGACGCCGGGGGAGCGGGTCTCATCACGCCCGACCTCATACCCGACGAGGCGTCCGCCTGGATCGAGGCCTCCGAGGCCCGGAACCTCGACCGCGTCTTCCTGGTCGCCCCCTCCTCGCGCGAGGAGCGTCTGCGCCTGACGGCCGCCGCGTCGCGGGGCTTCGTGTACGCGGCCTCGACGATGGGGGTGACCGGGGAGCGCGCCAGCCTCGACGAGCGCGCCAGAGCGCTCGTCTCCCGCACGAAGGCCGCCGGGGCCGAGCGCGTGTGCGTCGGCATCGGCGTCACCACGCCCGACCACGCCCGGGAGGTCGCCGGATACGCCGACGGCGTCATCGTCGGCTCGGCCCTCGTCCGCCCCATGCTCGACGCCGGGCGGGACGGCATCCCCGCCATGCGCGCGATCGCCGAGTCCCTGGCGGCCGCCGCCCACGACACCAGTTCGAGGAGCGCGACATGATCTTCCAATCGATTCCTTCGCCCGGCCAGGGCGTATGGCATCTCGGCCCCCTGCCCGTGCGAGCCTACGCCCTGGCGATCATCTGCGGGATCCTCGTCGCCTGGGCGGTCCTCACGAGACGGTACCGGGCCAAAGGCGGGCCGACGGAGCTCCTGCCCGACATGACGGTCGTCATGGTGATCGCGGGGATCGTGGGGGGCCGGCTGTACCACGTCATCACAGACTACGACCTCTACTTCGGCGAGGGCCGCGACCCCGTCTCCGCCCTGTACGTGTGGAAAGGCGGCCTGGGCATATGGGGGGCCGTCACACTCGGCGGTCTCGGCGCCTACCTCATGTGCCGCCACTACGGCCTGCGCGCCGGCCCCTTCGGCGACGCCCTCGCCCCCGGGCTCTTCCTCGCCCAGGCGATCGGGCGGTTCGGCAACTACTTCAACCAGGAGCTCTACGGCAAGCCGACCGATCTGCCGTGGGCCCTGCGGATCGACGACGCCCACCGGCTCCAGGGCTATCCGCCCGGGACGACGTTCCACCCCACCTTCCTCTACGAGGCGCTGTGGTGCCTGGCGGGGGCTCTCGCCCTCCTCTGGCTGGAGCGGCGCTTCCGCCTGGCCGGCGGCCAGCTCTTCGCCGCCTACGTCATGATCTACACGGCGGGTCGGGCGTGGATCGAATGCCTCCGCATCGACGCGGCCCACCACATCTTCGGCCTGCGTCTGAACGTCTGGACGTCGATCGCGGTCTTCCTCGCCGCGCTCGCCGTCTTCGTGGTCCTGCGCAGGCGGATGCGCACCCACCCGGAGATGGGCGACGTCTGGACCGGCGAGGAGGCCCGCGAGCGGCACGAGAGGAGGACGGCCGCAGCGGCGGAGAGGCCCCAAGCGGGCTCCGAGCGAGAGGAAGCCAGTCAGGGCGAGCCCGATCCGGCCGCGGCGGACGGCCCCGACGGCGGATCCGCCTCCTGCGAGGCCTTCGGGGAAGAGGGTCCGACGGAGCCGGAGGGAGCGGGCTCTTCCGGCTCCTCCGGCGCGGGCGGGCGACCGCGGAGGCCGGGAGACGAATCGGAGGGCGTCCGGTCGAAGGACTCCCAGTAGGCGCGCCGACCGGCGGCGGCGCCCGCCGGCCCATTTACAGGAGGATTTCCTCCTGTAAATGGGCCGGTTTTCCTGTCTCTCCCGTGCTGTTTGGCGCGGACTGTTCGACGTGAGGGCTTTTCGATGAGGCGGCGAGTCTGTCCGCATAGTGGATCCAGCATGTGAGACGTTCGGGGAGGGCGGAGCATGTCCGTGCGCGGCCGCCGGCTGCGCAGGCAGGAGGACGGATATGACCACACCCTCGGGTCCGGGGCTGCACCGGGCCGACTTCGAGCACGACGCCTGCGGCGTCGCCTTCGTGGCGGATCTCCACGGCGTGCAGAGCCGCGGCATCGTCGACATGGCGATCGCCGCGCTGGAGAACCTCGACCATCGCGGCGCCGTCGGCGCCGAGGAGAACTCGGGCGACGGCGCGGGGATCCTCGTCCAGGTGCCCGACGCCTTCCTGCGCGCTTCGGTCCCCTTCGAGCTTCCGCGTGCGGGCGCGTACGCCGTGGGCACGGCCTTCCTGCCGGGAGTCGGCGAGCGCGGCCAGGCCGTGCGCGCCATCGAGGAGATCGTCGCGGACGAAGGCCTCCGCGTTCTGGGGTGGCGCACCGTGCCCGTCGACCCGTCGGCGATCGGGCCCACGGCGCTGGCCTCCATGCCGACGTTCCGCCAGCTGTTCGTCGGCGACCCGTCGGGGCGCGAGGGTCTGGACCTGGAGCGCGCGGTCTACCGTGTGCGCAAGCGCGCGGAGATCGGCGGCACGTACTTCGCCTCGCTGTCCTCGCGGACCCTCCTGTACAAGGGGATGCTCACCACGATGCAGCTCGAGCCCTTCTTCCCCGATCTCTCCGATCCTCGGCTGGCCTCCGCCTTGGCCATCGTGCACTCGCGCTTCTCCACCAACACGTTCCCTTCGTGGCAGCTCGCCCAGCCCTTCCGCATGGTCGCCCACAACGGCGAGATCAACACCGTGCGAGGCAACCGCAACTGGATGGCCGCCCGCGAGGGCAGCCTGCGCTCTGAGGCCCTGGGGGACATGGCCGACCTGGCCCCCGTCAACCTCGCCGCCTCCGATTCGGCGAGTTTCGACGAAGTCCTGGAGCTGCTGCACCTGGCGGGAAGGAGCCTTCCCCACGCCGCCCGCATGATGATCCCGGAGGCGTGGGAGGGGAACGAGACGATGGACCCGCGCCTGCGGGCGTTCTACGAGTACCACTCCCACCTCATGGAGCCGTGGGACGGCCCCGCCTCCATAACCTTCACCGACGGCACGCGGATCGGCGCGATCCTCGATCGCAACGGACTGCGCCCGGGGCGCTTCTGGGTGGTCGACGACGGGACCGTCGTGCTCGCCTCCGAGTCGGGCGTGCTCGACTTCCCGGCCGAACGCGTCGTGCGCAAGGGGAGGTTGCAGCCGGGCAGGATGCTCCTCGTCGACCTGGCCGAGCATCGGATCGTCGAAGACGAGGAGGTCAAGCGCACTCTCGCGGCCGCCGCCCCCTACCGGCGATGGCTTGAGGACAACGTCGTCCGGCTCTCCGACCTGCCCGAGCGCGAGCACATCGACTATTCGCAGACTTCGATCACGCGGCGCCACCAGGTCTTCGGGTACACGAACGAGGAGCTCGACGTCGTCCTCAAGCCGATGGCCCGGGATGGGGCCGAGGCGAAGGGGGCGATGGGCACCGACACCCCCGTCGCCGTGCTCTCCGAGCGTCCTCGCCTGATCTTCGACTATTTCAGCCAACAGTTCGCCCAGGTGACGAATCCGCCCCTCGACGCCATCCGCGAGGAGCTCGTCACCTCCCTGGCCTCGAGCGCGGGAGGCGAACCGAACCTCCTGGAGGAGACGCCGGAGCACGCGCGCAAGCTCGTCGTCGACTTCCCCGTCGTCACCAGCGACGACCTCGCCAAGATCCGGACGATCGGACGCTACCCCGAGCAGGGCAGGGGGCTGTCGAGCGTCCTCGTCTCCGGGCTCTACCGGGTCTCGGGCGGTCAGGCCTCGCTGCGCAGGCGGATCGGGGAGATCTGCGGCGAGGTCGACCGCGCGATCGAACGGGGAGCGTCCTTCGTCATCCTGTCCGACCGGAATTCGACCGCCGAGCGCGGCCCCATCCCCTCGCTTCTGCTGACTTCGGCGGTGCATCACCACCTCCTGCGCCGCCACACCCGCACGAGGGTCTCCATCTTCGTCGAGGCCGGCGACGTGCGCGAAGTCCACCATGTGGCGCTGCTCGTCGGCTACGGGGCCACCGCCGTCAACCCCTACCTGGCCTTGGAGACCGTGGAGAACATGGCGCGCAGCGGGGAGATCGCCGTGACGCCCGAGCAGGCGTCGCGCAACCTCATCGCGGCGCTCGGGCACGGGCTGCTCAAAGTCATGTCGAAGATGGGGATCTCCACGGTCGCCTCCTACCGCGGGGCGCAGGTCTTCCAGTGCCTGGGCCTGTCGCAGGCGCTCATCGACGAGTTCTTCACCGGGACGGCCAGCCCGCTCGGCGGCGCCGGGCTCGACGTCATCGCCTCCGAGGTCGCCGAACGCCACGCCGTCGCCTACCCTCCCTCGGGGATCTCGCCCGCCCACCGCACGCTGCAGACGGGAGGCGAGTACCAGTGGCGCAGGGAGGGCGAACAGCACCTGTTCGACCCCGAGGCGATCTTCTTCCTCCAGCATTCGACCCGCACACAGGACTACGAGGAATTCAAGCGCTTCAGCGCGAGGATCGACGAGCAGGCCGAACGCCTCATGACCCTTCGCGGCCTGTTCAGGCTGAAGACGGGCGAGTTCGATCCCGTCCCCGTCGAGGAGGTCGAATCCGCCGAGTCGATCATGCGGCGCTTCTCCACGGGGGCGATGTCCTACGGCTCGATCTCCGCAGAAGCCCACGAAACCCTCGCCAGGGCGATGAACGCCATCCACGCCAAGTCCAACACCGGCGAGGGAGGCGAGCGGCCCGACAGGCTGTACGATCCGACCAGGCGCAGCTCCGTCAAACAAGTCGCCTCCGGGCGCTTCGGCGTGACGAGCGAATACCTCGTGGGCGCCGACGACATCCAGATCAAGATGGCCCAGGGCGCCAAGCCCGGCGAAGGAGGCCAGCTTCCCGCCGCCAAGGTCTATCCGTGGATCGCCGAGGTGCGCCACTCCACGCCGGGCGTCGAACTCATCTCCCCGCCGCCGCATCACGACGTCTACTCGATCGAGGACCTCGCCCAGCTCATCCACGACTTGAAGAGCGCCAACCCGAAGGCCCGCATCCACGTCAAGCTCGTCTCCGAAGTCGGAGTCGGCACGGTCGCCGCGGGCGTTTCGAAGGCCCACGCCGACGTCGTCCTCGTCTCGGGCCACGACGGCGGAACGGGCGCGGCTCCGCTGACGTCCATCAAGCACGCGGGCGGGCCGTGGGAGCTCGGCCTGGCCGAGACGCAGCAGACCCTCCTGCTCAACGGTCTGCGCGACCGCATCGTCGTCCAGACGGACGGGCAGTTGAAGACCGGCCGCGACGTCGTCGTCGCCGCACTGCTCGGCGCGGAGGAATACGGCTTCGCAACCGCCCCGCTGGTGGTGTCCGGCTGCGTGATGATGAGGGTGTGCCACAAGGACACCTGCCCCGTGGGGATCGCCACGCAGAACCCGGAGTTGCGCGGGCGGTTCTCCGGCAGACCCGAGCACGTCGTCGCCTACTTCCGCTACGTTGCGCGACAGGTGCGGGAGATCCTGGCCGGTCTCGGCCTGCGCAGCCTGGAGGAGGCCGTCGGCCGCGTCGAGCTGCTGGACACCGTGCGCGCCGTCGAGCACTGGAAGAGCCGCGGGCTGGACCTCTCGCCCGTCCTCGCCGCGCCCGACCCCGCACGAAGCGCTTCCGCGCGCCGTTGCACCGTCGGCCAGGACCACGGGTTGGAGCGCTCCCTCGACCGCACCCTCATCGACTTGAGCCGGCGAGCCCTGGAGCACGGCGAACCCGTGACCGCCGACCTGCCCGTGTACAACGTCAACCGAAGCGTGGGAACCATGCTCGGCTACGAGGTGACGAAGCGGTACCGGGGCGAAGGCCTTCCCGAGGGGACCATCGACATCACGCTCCGCGGTTCGGCGGGGCAGTCCTTGGGCGCGATGCTCCCCGGGGGCGTCACCCTGCGCCTCGTCGGCGACGCCAACGACTACGTGGGCAAATCGCTGTCGGGCGGCGTGATCTCCGTGCGCCCCGAGGAGGGCGCCGCCTTCGAGGCCGGGTCGAACGTCATCGCGGGCAACGTCATCGGGTACGGGGCGACCTCCGGGCGGATCTACCTCGCCGGGCAGGCGGGCGAGCGCTTCGCCGTGCGCAATTCCGGCGCGACGCTCGTCGCCGAGGGCGCGGGGGACCACTGCGCCGAGTACATGACCGGCGGGATCGTGGTCGTCCTCGGCCCGACGGGCCGGAACTTCGGAGCGGGGATGTCCGGGGGCGTCGCCTACGTCCTGGACTTCGACCCGTCCACGCTCAGCGCCTCCGCCAGGCTCCTGGCCGGCCCCGTCGACGCGCACGACGAGGAGCTGCTCGCCGTCCTCGAAGAGCACGTCGCCCGCACCGGCTCGACGACGGCCGCGGGCATTCTGGCCTCGCGGGACCTCTCGCGCTTCACGAAACTCGTCCCCGAGGCCTTCGCGCGCATGCGCGCGGCCCTCGACGCCGCCCAGGCGGAGGGCCTGGACGTCAAGAACCCTGCAGTCTGGAATCAAGTGTTGGAGGTAAGCCGTGGCTGATCCGAGGGGCTTTCTGACCTACCGCAGCCGGGAGCTGCCCGCCGAGCGGCCCGTGGAGGTGCGCATCCGCGACTGGAAGGAGATCCGCGACAGCCGCGCGGACGGCTCCGCGCTCCTGAAGCGCCAAGCCTCCCGGTGCATGGACTGCGGCGTGCCCTTCTGCCACTTCTCCTGCCCCCTCGGCAACCTCATCCCCGAATGGAACGACCTCACGCGTCGCGACCGGCTGCCCGAGGCGATCGAACGCCTCCACGCGACCAACAACTTCCCCGACTTCACGGGAAGGCTCTGCCCGGCGCCCTGCGAATCGGGCTGCGTCCTGGGCGTCAACCAGGAGCCCGTGACCATCGAGCAGATCGAATACTCGATCGTCGAGGCGGCCTGGGACGCCGGGCTGATAGAGCCGAGGATCCCGCAGTTCCTGACGGGCCGCACGGTCGCGGTCGTCGGCTCCGGCCCGGCCGGGCTCGCAGCCGCCCAGCAGCTGACGCGCGCCGGGCACACGGTCGCCGTGTACGAGAAGTCGGACGAGCCCGGCGGCCTCCTGCGCTACGGGATCCCCGGATTCAAGCTCGAGAAGAGAGTCGTGGACAGGCGGCTGGCCCAGATGAGGGCGGAGGGGACCCGCTTCTACACGGGAGTGGAGGTCGGAGCGGACGCCAACGGCGCGAAGGAGCTCCTCCAGCGCTACGACGCGCTCGTCCTGGCCGTGGGGACCCCGATCCCACGCGATCTGCCCGTCGATGGCCGCGACTTGGAGGGGATCCACCCGGCCGTGGACTTCCTCGCCCAGGCCACGCGGCGCGTCAGCGGGCTTCCGGCCGACGCCTCCGTCGACGCGCACGGCAAGGACGTCGTCGTCATCGGGGGAGGGGACACCGGGTCGGACTGCGTGGGGACCGCGCTGCGCCAGGGCGCGCGCTCGGTGACCTCGTTGGAGATCGCCCCCCGGCCGCCCGTCGAGCGGCCGGCGTCCTGGCCGTGGCCGACTTTCCCCAAGCTCTTCAAAGTCTCGAGCTCCCACGAGGAGGGCGGCGAGGTCCTCTACTCCACGTCCACGGTCGAGTTCGTCTCGGACGGAAGCGCCGGAGGGCGACGCCTCAGCCACCTGCGCATCGCGGACGTCGAGTTCGACGGCGGCCGCCCCGTCCCGATCCCCGGGACCGAGCGCCTCATCCCCGCCCAGCTCGCCCTGCTCGCCATGGGCTTCGTCGGCGTGCCCTCCCGGGGGATCCCGGATCAGCTCGGCCTGGAGGTCGACTCCAGGGCGCGCATCTCGCGCAACGAGGACTTCTCGACGTCGGTGCCGGGGGTCTTCGTCGCCGGTGACGCGGGGCGGGGACAGTCGCTCGTCGTGTGGGCGATCGCGGAGGGGCGCGGCGCCGCGGCGTCCGTGGACGCGTATCTGCGCGGGGCGAGTTCCCTGCCCTCTCCGGTGAAATCCGGTGATGTATCACTCACCCCGTGAGTGTTTCCGTAGCCAAAGAGGGTACGCTCGGGTAATCTATTTCTATGCGTAGAGCGAAGATTGTATGCACCCTCGGACCTGCGACTCAGACGCAGGAACAGATCCTCGCCCTCGCGCAAGCGGGAATGAACGTCGCACGCATCAATGCCTCCCACGGCACCCATGCGGAGCACACGGAACGCATCGCTCGCGTGCGCAAGGCCGCCGAGATCACCGGGCAGGCGATCGCCGTCCTCGTCGACCTCCAGGGGCCCAAGATCCGCCTCGGCCGCTTCGAGGACGGACCCCATTACCTGGACGTCGGCGACGTCTTCACCATCACGGTCGACGACGTGCCCGGGACGAAGGAACTCGTGTCGACGACCTACAAGGGGCTCCCCGGCGACTGCCGTCCCGGCGACACGCTTCTCATCGACGACGGCAAGGTCGCCGTTCGCGTGCTCGAGGCCGACGACACGTCCGTCCGGACCGTCGTCGAGATCCCCGGAGAGGTCTCCAACAACAAGGGCGTCAACCTCCCCGGCGTCGCCGTGTCGGTCCCCGCGCTGTCGGAGAAGGACCGGGAGGACCTCGAATGGGGGCTGGAGGTCGGGGCCGACTTCATCGCCCTGTCCTTCGTCCGCTCTCCCGAGGACATCAAGGACGTTCACGAGATCATGGACCGAGTCGGGATCCACCGCCCGGTCATCGCGAAGATCGAGAAGCCCCAGGCGGTCGAGAACCTGGAGGACATCGTCCGGTCCTTCGACGGACTGATGGTGGCCCGCGGGGATCTCGGAGTCGAGATGCCGCTCGAGCAGATCCCCCTCATACAGAAGCGCGCGATCAACATCGCCCGTCAGCGCGCCAAGCCCGTCATCGTGGCGACGCAGGTCCTCGAGTCGATGATCGAGAACCCCCGTCCGACCCGGGCCGAGGCGTCGGACTGCGCGAACGCCATCATCGACGGCGCCGACGCGGTCATGCTCTCGGGCGAGACGTCGGTGGGGGCCTATCCGATCGAATGCGTCCAGGTGATGTCTTCGATCGTCGAGTACGCCGAAGAGCACGGCATGGAGCAGATCCCGGTCCTCGGAAACCTCCACAAGACCCGCAATGGGGTCATGACCCGCGGCGCGGTGGAGATCGGCGAGGCCCTGGGCGTCAAGGACCTCGTGGTGTTCACGGAGACGGGGCAGACAGCCCGGCGCATGTCGCGTCTGCGGGCGCGGCTGCCGATCCTGTGCTTCACACCCGACCCGCAGGTTCGCAACCAGCTCGCCCTGTCGTGGGGCCTGACCACGTTCACGGTTCCGCACGTCAAGCACACCGACGACATGGTCGCCCAGGTCGACCACCTTCTGCGCGAGATGGGCATGTCGGTGGACGGCGATCGCATCGTCGTCGTCGCGGGCATGCCGGCTGGCGTGCCCGGTTCGACGAATACGATCCGCGTCCATAAAATGGGTGAGACGCTTCCGCGTCACACGTGAAGAAGCGGCTCCCGTGGTGGAACTGGCAGACACACCGCACTCAAAATGCGGCGCCTCGGGCATGCGGGTTCGAATCCCGCCGGGAGCACCAAAAGCGGTTTACCCTGCGCGCCTCGGATTCGTCTGCGCGTCTGCTCCCCACCGGCGTGAAGAAGGCCGATCGGGGAAAACACGCACACAATCCGAGTGGCATTGTTAAAATCGACATTGTCAAAGCGTTCACCGGTATTGTCGAAGGAGACATAGGAATGGCAGACGACGAGGCGAAGCCTCCGGCAGCCCTAACGGAAACGGCCACCCGCGAGACGAGGGGGTATCGCGTCCTCGTCGTCGAGGACGAGGCGCTCATTCGGCTGGACATCGTCGAGACGCTCGAAGACGCGGGCTACAACGTGGTCGGCCAGGCGGGCGACGGCGAGAAGGCCGTCGAGCTCGCCGACGAGCTCGGTCCGGATCTCATCGTGATGGACGTGAAGATGCCCGGCATGGATGGCATCACCGCAGCCGAGCGCATCCTGGGCGACCGTCGCTGCGCGGTCGTCATGCTCACGGCCTTCTCGCAGAGCGAGCTGGTCGAGAGGGCTCGGGACGCGGGCGCCATGGCCTACGTCGTCAAACCCTTCAGCCCCGCGGACCTCGTGCCCGCGGTGGAGATCGCCCTGTCGAGGAACCAGGAGATCAAGGCTCTGGAGAAGGAGGTCTCCAACCTCACCGAGCAGTTCGAGACCCGCAAGCGGGTCGACCGCGCCAAAGGGCTCCTCGAGGCCAAGATGGGCCTGACCGAACCCGAGGCGTTCAGGTGGATCCAGAAGACCTCGATGGACCGGCGTCTGACGATGCGCGAGGTGGCCGACGCCGTCATCGAGCAGGTGGGCAGCCAGCGCTGACGCAGCGGGCGATCGCCGCCCCGCGATCCCGGCGCCGCCGTGGCGTAGGCTTGAGGCGTGGACGATCAGACCCTCCTCCTCATCGACGGGCACTCGCTGGCCTTTCGCGCGTTCTACGCCTTGAAGGCGGAGAACTTCGTGACGCTCGGCGGCCAGCACACGAACGCCGTCTCGGGATTCCTCTCGACGTACCTGCGGCTGTACGGCGAGCACGAGCCCACCCACGTCGCGGTCGCCTTCGACCTGCCAGGGGGGACGTTCCGCACCCGCAGGTACCCGGAGTACAAGGGAGGGCGCGCGGACACGCCCGTCGAGTTCGCCGGGCAGATCGAACTCATCCAGGCCTCCCTCGATGCTATGGGCGTGACGTGGCTGACGCTTGCGGACTTCGAGGCCGACGACATCATCGCGACGCTGGCCAGGCGCGGTCAGGAACTGGGCATGCGCGTGCTCATCGCGTCGGGCGACAAGGACTCCTTCCAGCTCGTCACCGACCGCTGCACGGTCCTGTATCCGATGCCCCGCTCGCAGATGCAGACCCTGGACCCGGAGGGCGTGCGCGCCAAGACGGGCGTCGGGCCCGAACGCTACCAGGACTTGGCCGCGCTCGTCGGAGAGGGGGCCGACAACCTCCCGGGCGTCCCGGGGGTCGGCCCGAAGACGGCGGTCAAATGGCTCACCGCCTACGGCGACCTGGAGGGGATCCTCGGGCACGCCGAATCCATCAAGGGGAAGGCCGGCGAATCCCTCCGCGCCCACGTCGCCCAGGTGCGTCTGAACCGGGAGCTCAACACCCTGGTGGCCGACCTCGACATCATGGACGACGTGGAGGAGCTCAGACCCCGCGGGGTCGAACGCGAGGCGCTGCACGAGCTCTTCGACACGCTCGACTTCCGCAGCCTGCGTTCGCGGATTCTCGACGAACTGCCCATGCGCGACGGCGATGCGCGCAATGCGCCGGACGCGCTGCTCGGCCGCGTCGAGGCGGCCTCCGGCGACCTGGGGGAGTGGCTCGGCTCGCACCGGTCTCCGCTGTTCGGCCTTCACCTGGCCGACGTCCAGGCGCTCAGGGCCACCGGGGCTGGCGGGACGCTCGCCATCGCCTCCGACGCCTCCCACGCGTGGGTGGGCGACCTCGACGGGCTCGACGCCGCCGACCGCGCGGCGCTCGTCGGCTTCCTCTACGACGCCGAGGTCCCGAAGGCCCTCCACGGCGCCAAGGACTGCGGCCACGCGCTCTCGGCGGCGGGCCTGGGCCTGGGGGGCGTCACGGCCGACACGATGCTCTCGGCCTATCTGCTCCACCCGGACCAGCGCGACTACGACCTGTCCGATCTGAGCGTGCGCTACCTGGGAGTCGATCTGGAGGCGGCAGGCGAAGGGGAGGACACGCTCTTCGACGACGCCGCCCGGGAGACGCGGGCGCGCAAGGCGGCGGCTCTCATCCCGCTGTCGGCGGCCATGGACGAACAGCTGGCCGAACAGGGCGAGGACGGAGCGCTCATCGGTTTGGAGCTGGCCGTCTCGCGCACGCTGGAGGACATGGAGGACGTGGGGATCGCCGTCGACGTGCGGGTTCTGAAGAAGCTCGAGGAGGACTTCGACGCACGCGTCCAGGCGGCCGCCGGAGCCGCGTACGAAGCCATAGGGCGCGAGGTCAACCTGTCCAGCCCCAAGCAGCTCCAGGACGTCCTCTTCGACCAGCTCGCCCTGCCCAAGACGAAGAAGACGAAGTCCGGGTACACGACGAACGCCGAGGCCCTCGCCGATCTGGCCGCGTCCATCGCCTTCCGCGAGGACGACCGCGCGATCGCGGGGCAGCGGTTCCTCGGCTCCCTCCTCGAGCACCGCGACGCCATCAAACTCCGCCAGTCGGTGGAGGGCCTGCGCAAGAGCGTCCGGGACGGGCGGATCCATACGACCTACCAGCAGACCGTGGCCGCCACCGGACGGCTCTCGTCGACCGATCCCAACCTGCAGAACATCCACGCGCGCACCTCCGAAGGGCTGCAGATCCGGGAGGCCTTCGTGCCGGGCGCCGATTTCGAGGCGCTCATGACGGCCGACTACTCCCAGATCGAGATGCGCCTCATGGCGGCGATGTCGGGCGACCAGGCCCTCATCGAGGCCTTCCGCCAAGGGGCCGACCTCCACACCTACGCGGCCTCCCGGGTCTTCGGCATCCCCGAGGACGCGGTGACGCCCGGCCAGCGCTCGAAGATCAAAGCGATGAGCTACGGCTTGGCCTACGGGCTGTCGGCCTACGGGCTGTCCAGGCAGCTGCGCATCGCCGTCGCCGAAGCCCAGCGCCTCATGGACGACTACTTCACGCGCTTCGGCGAAGTCCGCGCCTATCTCGACTCGCTGGTCGCCGCCGCCCGCCGGGACGGCTACACGCAGACCATACTGGGGCGCCGGCGCTACCTGCCCGACCTCAACTCGACGAACCGTCTGGCCCGCGAGGCCGCCGAGCGCATGGCGCTCAACGCCCCGATCCAGGGATCGGCCGCCGACATCGTCAAACTCGCCATGGTCCAGGTCGCCTCGTCCCTGGCGTCCGCGGGTCTGCGTTCCAGAGTGCTCCTCCAGGTCCACGACGAGCTCGTCGTGGAGGTGGCCCCAGGGGAGCGGGAGCGGGTCGAGGAGATCGTTCACCGCGACATGACCGGCGCCGCCGAGCTGTCCGTTCCCCTGTCGGTCGCCATCGGCTTCGGTGCGACCTGGCGCGCCGCCGCGCATTGAGGCCTCCGGGCGCTCGACCGGAGACGGCCGAACGCGGGGGCACATTAGCGCGATAAAAGGCTTGCGTCAAGACTTCCGATCCCGTAGGATCGGTGCCCGGTGCGGGTTTTTACATTCGCATTGTCCCTGTCCATATCTCTACAACTGTCCGTATCGGAGTCATTTCTTCATGACCGTTAATAACCCAACCCCGTCACTCCCACAGGTCGCCGTCAACGACATCGGCACCGAGGAAGAGCTCATCGCAGCGGTGGATCAGACCATCAAATACTTCAATGACGGGGATATCATCGAGGGCACCGTCGTCAAGGTGGATCATGACGAGGTTCTTCTCGACGTGGGCTACAAGACGGAAGGCGTCATCCCCTCCAAAGAGCTCTCCATCAAACACGACATCAACCCCGATGATGTCGTGGGGGTCGGAGACCAGGTCGAAGCCCTCGTCCTGCAGAAGGAGGACAAGGAAGGCCGCCTGCTCCTGTCGAAGAAGCGCGCACAGTACGAACGCGCATGGTCGCAGATCGAGGGGATCAAGGAGGCGGACGGCGTCGTCACCGGAACGGTCATCGAGGTCGTCAAGGGCGGCCTCATCCTCGACATCGGCCTGCGCGGATTCCTGCCCGCCTCGCTCGTCGAA
>ERZ772945.1618-NODE-1618-length-15434-cov-7.645686_pt1 | contig 15434 bp, 19 predicted proteins | sample MGYA00511681_ERZ772945 | MGnify/ENA primary metagenome ERZ772945 (study PRJEB29015, sample SAMEA2737943) | human oral metagenome | biome: human oral; feature: human-associated habitat; material: dental | place: China | collected 2143 ...
GCCGGGCGGGGTCGGGACTTTCACCCTATAGAACGTGCGCCCGCCGGGCGCACTAGAAAAAGGACCATGCCCTCCGCATGATCCTCTGAATATCTATGTTATTCTGTTCTCTTATGTCCAACTTCGGGATTTGTGGCCCCATGTTAACGAATATTCCTTACCCCTTACAATACAATCTACAATTGGAAGCAACATAGTCTTAATCAAACATTCAACATCTTGCAGCTCTACATTTACCAAGGCTCTCTTCTTTTTCAGAAAAGCCTTCCATCTGCTCTGGTGGATCTCACTGGCCAAGAAATCATCCTTGAATACAAATATATCATCAAATCCAGTACCGCGATGCTCAAAAGTTTCCTTGACGGCTTCCTTCAGTTCCGTCCCATCAAAATCATATCGGTCAGCCAGTATGTAAATATCATAAAAGTCCTTGTATCTGCTATTGGCGTTTCCTAAAGAGACAATCGCCTCGAACTTCTCAGCTATAACTGAAGAGATGGAATAGGTATAAATCTCTGGCACATCCATATCAAGCAGCACAGGAAAATTCATTTTTACTCTGCCTGGATAAATAACATCGCCAAATCCGACATCTATTGATATCGGGACTCTGGTTCTGTCCAAATATGCCATGATAGAAACATTCACGCCATGATATTCCTTAAATTCTGTGATATTTCTGACATCCAAAGTACTTTGATCAAAGTTTAGTGCATCATCACATTCGATAGAGAATATGTTTTCAAACACCCTCTTCATATCTTTCACATTATTTGGCATGTTCTTTGCCAGAAGGTCAATATCTCTTGTTGCTCTGGCCAACTCACCGTCAAACAGAGCGTAAAGAAAAATGCCTCCCTTAAGAGTAAAACGTTCTTTATACTCCGATATTGACAGCCTGTATACGGTTCTCTCCACCCCATACACAGTCAATGCTTCCTGAAATGTCTTTCCACTTGAAGCTGCCTGATTTTTCAATCTATCTTTAACAGATATTGCATTTATCATACGAGCACCTCCAGATATCCCCTCATTGCCTTTTCACATTTCAACATTTCCGCATATCTGAGAAGTCGGTTCAGATTACGGTCCTTCCTCTGCAGATAAGTAACAAGGATCTCCTTTGTTTCTTCAATTCCAACCTCTTCTCTGTAAAAAACGATATCAGCAACGGTCTTCTCCATATCATAAATCCGAAATTTATTTCTGCCTTCCTGGACTGTTTCTATTCCCAGCTTATATCTGTCATCCGTATAATAGTGCACATTCATCTGCGGCCAATCCGGCATAGTGGATACTCTCACCTTTCTAGGAATGGCAACGTCTACAGCATCCGGTATATATGTCGTCAGGTGATAATGAACAGCAGCACTGAGTAGGCATATCACACCTTTGGGCGCATAAGCCCCCACATAGTAGAAGTCCGACTCCTCGCCTTGGTATTCTGCATTTTCGTAATAACTCTTATTGAGCTTTATAAGTTTCCCCCCACTGACCAGCTTACTGACCCTATACTGCGTAAGGCCTTTTTCTCTAAGCTCCTGCATGGAAAAGATCTTCTGATCTTTGGGAAGTCCTTCTATATCTGGCATCGCTCCAACCTCAAATCTATTTTGTCTATTTTCGGCATTTTTCAGTTTTGCCGAATTACAGTTAAACAATATGAGTTAATCTATTGTTTGTCAACGGGGAAACGTCACGAACATACCTCTCCCCTTGCGGGTGTGGATGAGTGACACGGATTCCAATGACAACATATATACAGCTTACTGTTCCAGCGTTGCTACGATCTTGATATGCGCAATCGCCGCTTTTCTTCCCTTCTCTGTCTTCATTCCCTTCAAAAGTTGAATTGCAAGCCCACATCGGGATCTTCTTCGGCAGCTTGTCCAGTTACCAGATAATCCATAGTTGAGCCCAGAATCTCTGCCAGGACCGGGAGCATTGCCAAAGTCACTGCCCGCGGAAGTGCTTCTTATGTCAAAAACATCTCCTTCGACAAGACAACCGGGGAGATTGTAAACGGCAGGAACCTCGAACTGGACCTGGAAAAAATCTGCGAGGAATAGAAATACGACGGGTACTATTCTATCATTACCAGTGAACTGGCGATGGATGACCGGGAAATGCGGAGGATTTACAGGGGCTGACACAGATAAAGGCTTCTTTTAAGATCACAAAAACATGCTTCGAGTCACGCCCTGTTTATGTCTGGCTGAACGAACACATCGAGGCTCACTTTGCCACATGTTTCCTTGCACTGGTGCTGATCAGGCTGCTGGAGCACAGGCTTGGGCATGTGTTCCCTGTCAACAGGATCATTGATTATTACCAAAAAATACACCTGTGTGCGTCTGGGCACCAATACTTGGCAGTTCACATATTATGATGAGATCCTTGCGGCCTGTGGAACAGCACTAGATCTGGAACTTGATAAGAAGTACCGGACCCAGCAGGACATCCAAAGACTGCTGCGGTATTAAAGGCCGCTGTGCGGCCCTCATTCAAAGATTCGCGCAAGCGAATCTACCAGAAATGCGGGGAAAAATCCCCCGGGACGGAAAAAGTGTATATAAGCCATACAGAAGAATCGGCTCAGCCCTTTGATTTTACTGGGATTGAGCCGGTTTTGCTTCGGAAGTTGAGATATCAATCGCTGCAGTTACAGGAAGTCCTTCATCGTCCACAGTGGCAACAATCGTTCTGTGAATCTCATGAACGATATAGCTTAAATAATCTGATGTATTCATGGCCACCTCTTCCAAAAAGTTCTATAGTATCTCTACTGTACTGTGTATGCAAAAAAATCGCGGGTCGGTGCCAAAGGCCTTATATAAAACAGAGGTATCCTCAATTTGGTGCCTTCTCAAATGAAGTCTTATCGTTTTCAGTTCAATTGCCCCACTCATAAATGTCTTTCCTGCATGATCAATCCGAGTTGTGTTCGCCACACCAACGTGCGATCTCCGCGATCAGATCGAGAGGAAGGTTCTCCCAATATGGAATCTGAATTGCTCCCTTGCTGAACTTCAGACCGCGTTTCATGAATTCATCCGCGAAATGTTCCACTGCCTCAGGTCCCGGATAGATGCCGATATGGTTCTTCACCGCCGCGAAGTGAATGGGGTTATGCCCTTTCCACCATGTAGGCATTGACCACGAAATCCTCTCTTCCGCTCCGGGAAGCTCCTTCCGGATCGTATCCCGCACAGCGCACAGATCGGCCTTGTAAACCGGATCCTGCTCCTCTATGTATTCGTCAATCAGATTTGATGAATTCATATGATAATCCCTTCCAGATGATCGCACTCATGCTGGATGATCTGCGCGGTCCAGCCGGTAAACTTCTGAACATGCTTCTTCATGTCCAGATCCTGGTATTCCAGTTCAATCTCGCGGAAACGCTTTGTCTTCCGTGTTCCGCTCAGAGAGAGACAGCCCTCCTCTGTTTCGAATGGACTGCTTTTCTTCTGAATGACCGGATTCAACATAACCACATTGACAAAGCCCATGTTTACAACGATAATCCGCTTCTTCACGCCAATCATGTTGGCCGCCATGCCGACGCACTCGTCTGCATGCGCTTCCAGCGTATCCAGAAGATCATGAGCAACCTGCAAATCGGCTTCAGTCGCCGGCTCTGATTTCTGTGCGAGGAAAATGACATCTCTCATGATTTCTCTGACCATTACGTTACTCCCATTGCTTCCAAACATCCGGCTGGTAACCAGCCGTAGCCTGTCGGCCATTCCGAACCACCGGCGGCTTATCTCTAAAAGCCTGCTGATAAATGCCCAGCAATCCGAACATTCATGGATACCTTGCCATTTCACCCAATCAGTCGTTCTGCCGCGAAAACAGCCAGAACTCCGCAGACAAGACTCAGAATGACGTACAGCATAGCAATCCCGGTGCTTCCTTTCTCAAGCAGTCCTTCCGTCTCGAGGGCAAAGGAAGAGAATGTTGTAAAGCCTCCGCAGATGCCTACCTTTAAGAAAAGCACCACCTTGGGATTCAAAGCATTCTTTGCTGCAAAAGCGGCCACCAGGCCAATTACAAAGCATCCGATGACATTGATCAGGAATGTCTTTATCGGAAGTCCATTTTCCGGGTTAACGGGCAGTAACGTGATCAGATATCTGCAGATTGCACCGAGGGCTCCGCCAAGCCCGACAATAATAACGTTCAAATTTTCCCTCCATCATGAAACAAGGCGTCATACCCTTCGATCGCATCGATCCAGCCCAGATCGTCGTATATCTTCTTCCGGTGATTATGGTCTCTGAGCCGTAATCTAGCTCTTTACCGGCCAGAAACCGGCTAATCCGGATCCCGAGGTAAGCGTATCCATCACCCTTGTCCTTCAGTTTCACCGACACATTTTCAAATAGAGATAAGACAGCCTGAATCTTCCCCACATCTTCGAAATTCACATAGGACGCGGCCAGGAATTTTGTATGGACAAAGGGATTGATCAACTTCATGACTTCGCCTGTGGAAGCTCTCTTCATCAGTCATCTTCCCCTTCCTCGACATACTTCTCATATTCCTCCGGTGTCAGCCTCCGGATCAGCTTCTTGGTCTTTTCCACCGGGAAAGGAGCCTCTTCCGGCTGCAGATACTCCACATCCGTCACCTGGACGATCTTTTTCTCGTTGCCCTTTCCGGCCGGAGCCCAGGCAAAGTCTCCCTTCTCATAGATATCCTCATCTGCGAGATAGGTGTACTCCTTCTCCGCATCCGCAAAGATCACCTTACAGAAAAAAGATCCGACTCGCGGCGCTTTTTCCGGCTACAGGCATCCTCATTGAAGAATTCGCCCAGTCCGTAAAAGCTGACGAAATCCCGCACCTTATCTACCAGCTCCGGAAAGTCCTCCGGCAGACTCAACTTATCATAGGTCCCATGCAGCTCATCCACACGCCCGAACCGCCAACGGATCTTCAGAAAATATTCCTTCACATCATCGGGATTGTCCACCGCATCCGGCGGATTTCCCTCCCGGTCTGTCAGATTCAGATCCTCCAGCCCATCCAGCAGGTTCGGAATTCCTCCGCTGATATGGTAGATGTTCGTCACCTGGCATTCCGGCGAAAGTCCATGGACAGATTTAAGCGTCTCCGTCTTCCGGTCAATGGTAAGGCTCTCATTGAGCTCCATGAATACCGGCTTGTCATTAGATCCTTCCGGACGGATGGCAGTCTTCTGATGATACCGGAACTCCAGCTCCTCGATCCTGTCAGGACAGCCATCGAAGACAAAGAGATCCCCGATCCCGGTCTCCTCTCTCACCAGATCCGGCAGTTCATCTGCTCCTGGGAAGGATTCATCCAAGAGGCTCCCGCTCCACCGGAACTTCTTTCCCTCTTCATTCCCCATCTCCAGATCCCAGCATCCGGCATCGCAGGCCATAGCGATCTCATCTCCCAGATTGGAAAATGCCTCCTCAAATGCCTGCATGATCCGCTCTGCATTCTCCAGATTAATCTGGAATCTTGATCTTCTCTTATCCTCATTTTTCCAAGCACCAACATTGTCAGTCGCCGGGCCAAGTATAGACCGTGTCAGAAATCCCCTGCCATCCCTCGTGATGGTCAGTCGCTGTCGAACCTCGGTCCCATCCGCCGGCATAGAAAAGAGGGACAGCTCCGAATCAAGCCGGATTGTCTTCAGCTTACCGCAAAACCTCTCCGATTCCATAGCGTTATCCCTCCTTTCCAAATCTGATTTTTGGTTTCTCTTAATCGAATGCTATACAGTCTCTCTACTCTTCTGTATATACATACTCCTCTAAATTTTCAGCTTTGGGAAATGCCTTTTTTAGAATCTCTTCCAAAGACTCGTCATCAAACAGCACATACGTTTCAGTGCTATCAAATGCAACAATTTCTAACTCAGCATCTGGTTCAATATGATGCAGTTGTCCTTTTAGATAAGGCTGTTCCATTTGAACATCAAATAATGGGTTCTGGCGAATAACACTTTCCGGAACACTTTTAGGAAAACCAGATAAGATGCCCCACCACCATTGAATATCAGGATGTGACTTTACGAGCTCATACAAATCATCTCCATCTATAATACTTTCTTCAGTATGTTCAAAAGGAAACTCGTAATTATCAGGACCACCGCATTCTACATTTGAAATTCTCCATTTCATCTGTCTAATATACGGTTCTATTCTTTCAAATATTTTATACGGGTAGGTTACATACCCATCCTCGTTCAGTATCAGGCCTTACATATGCGATTCTCTAATCAGTTCTTGAAATGTTTAACAACTAAAATAATGACCACAATGATAACGATTGTGACAATAATCCCAAGCATGCTTACTTTTCCTCCTTCTTTTCCTCTGTACTCTTTGGAAGATAAATTTTGTTTCCACTTACTAAAATCGTTACTTTTTCATCCTGAAGTCTTTCGATTTTTTGTAACGACTCAGAAAACGGAAGTATTCCAGAATCGCGTTCCTTCTCTATTCTTCCCACCTGCGTTTCACTTGATAGATACTTTTCCTTATCTCCTGCAAATGCCCTATCAAAATCGAACGGAAGGACCGATGTTACCTTTTCATAAACCGAGTCAAATCCACGATATACTGGTCCAGCCACATAATCTATTGACGATTTCAACCGCTCATCAATCCACACTTTGCATTGTTCGATGAGCTGTTCAAACGCCTCGCCCTCTTCCTTGATTTTGGCAGAGACAGCTAGCATATTTTCCTTCTTGAAATTTCTAAGAAGGATCGTTTCCAGATATGCTTCATACTCTTTTACATAAAGAGCAAGACGATAGTTCTGGAGGTAGCTTATTAGCTTCTGAGTATCCACGTTGGCCTTGCTCATAACATGTGGCAAGTTGGGCTCAGAAAGAATGTCCTGCATCTGCTTCTGATAAAAGCTCTTGCTAGTGTTTGCACCAATACGAATCTGGCTCAGTTCCTTTTTCTTTTGCTCAACAAAGTCCTCATTATCCCCATTTAAACGGTAATCATCCACCATCTCATTAAGAGTTTGGAGATAACCATAAACCTTGCTCTCTTCCTGATTTTTAAGGAAACTTAGGATTTCCTGCTGTGTCTCTTGTATTTCACCTAGTTTCTGATTGATTGCCATCAATGCAAAGCCCAGCATCATCTGAGTAGGATCAAGCTCTACCTGAGTCAGTCTTGCTTGGGCCATTTTCCCGTTATCAACACCAGATCCAAGGAAAGCATCCTCATGCTTAAACTTAGAGAGTTTACCGTTGAATCCTTTAGGAAATGTAACTTTATAGATTCCCTCTCCGCCTGCATCGGTACGCATTTCGTTGATATACCGATGCAGAGATCCTGTCGCTGCACCAAAGGCAGGAATATCCTCAATAGCACATGATTGATATTCAGAAGGTATGGAACTTAAATCAGTACCAACCAGCTCAACTACGGCATTTGTGGTTTCTTTTACAAGTTCATTATGATCACCCATATTGCTATCCTCTATACGCTTTTTATTATGAAATGATCCGTAAGCTTTTCAAAGACAGCGTTTTCAAGCTTTGTCTTTAATATACGAATATTGTCATACCGGTCTGCATTGGTAGCAAACCAGTCATGTATATTGGTTTTTGATATATATCTTCTTTCATCATCCTTTAATGATTCCAGTATTTGGCCATACCAAGCATCTATAATTTTTTTCTTCTGATCAGTTGAGAGGTCAGCATATTCGATACATGCCCCTATCCTTGAGAACATTGCCGGTCCAAGCTTTTCTTTTATTTCGTCTACATTCTTAAAATTACAGGTAAGAAGAAATATAGCCTGCCCCAAATTTAGGCTATAGTTTGTATCTACATATTTCCCTTCATCGAAAAGCTCATAAAATGCGTTATAGAACTGCGAATTTACTTTATCGAATTCATCTATCAAGATTACATTCGATTCCCTGCTAAGCATATCTCTGGCGAAGCTGCTTTTTGAGTGCTCTGCCCCAAAAACATAATCAAATGCCTCTTGCGTTTGCATCATGGAAAACTGAACACGAAGTAATGTTCCTCCTAATGATTTGCTAATGCTCTTAGCGCTTTCTGTTTTTCCAACTCCCGAGGGCCCGTATAACATCAATACCACCGGTTTTGTATTTTCCCCTGTGGTAAGACGGTATATCCCGCTTATAATTTGTTTTTTACATTCTTCTTGCCCAAGAACATCTTCGTTTAATCTCGCATATACGTTGCTTAACACTTCTCTGTTGATCTCGGGATATTGGCTGCCCTGATACTCCATGACGTCTTGATACTCAGAGCGTAATGACTCAATAACTCTTCTCGGCGGATTTTGTACATATAGCGTGCCAATATCATGATTCAATGTCACAATATTTGAAAAGTTTGAAATAACATGTGGAAGAACCGAACCATAATCATCTGCATGCACCACACAGTTATCAACAGCTATTTTCGATGACAACGCCTCCTCCCCGACCCCACTCTCATTCGGACGAAGTCGAGCGTTGTAATGCTGAATAAGCTCCATGAATGGTATAGTTTCTTCGTATTGGCCTATATGACTCTTCAAGTACTGATCAAAATCTCGTTTTGATCCAGTAAAAATAACAATCTTACCTATCATCTGCTTCAACTCCCGCTAGCAGTACGTCATATACATCGAGAAATTTTCTGCTATCGTTTTTAGTTTCCTTAATATCCTCATCAACATAGGACGGGTTATCCTTGGGCACTACAGATACATTCAAATCTAGTTCTTTATTAACATTCAACATATCTAACGTCGTTTTTCCGACCTTGATCGCATAGATACTTAAGTTCATCTTCAGAAGGTCAGATATTTTATATCCGTTTTTAAAGGCATCAATGTTGAAACGAAGTACGACTTTGCTCCTGCCCTTTGTCCCAACAAATTCGTAATAGCCTTTGGCGTTCTTAAGGACATGCTCTATCTTATCAATTGCAATATTGAATTCGCCAGCTGACACCGATGCATCTTTAAACATGGATAGATACGGTGAAACCATAACAATATATGACAAGGAGTCTTTTTCCGCCGAAATCGTATATCCTTCAAATTTCTTGATACATCCCTTCGTTGCCTTTGCCCTATTATTATTGAGTTGCTGGCCATCAAGAACATTTAAGAAATCTGTCAGCATTGTATTTTTTACAATGTTTTTTACCATCTTTTCACTATTAAAAGATGTACCTATAGAAGCTTCACCTTCGGCTGAGGCATTCAAACCAGCCAGTACCTTAAAGATAGCTCCTAAGCCAACGAATGCCTTTGTCCCCGCTTTTGCCTCACCTTTATTGGAATACCCTTTCAATAGCTCAGTTGTGGTTTCCATTTCTCCTCCAGCCACAATCTGAACATAGTCAGTAACAGATTCCTCATCAAAATATACGATTTTACAGATCTTATTAGACATCTACCTTATTCCACCCCTAAAGCCTTAAATACCGCATCCACTGGATCACTATACGGGACCAACTGGAATGCTGACATCAATTCTGGAGGTACGGTTGCCAGGTCCATCATGGAAGCTGCTGGAAGAAGGATCTTCTTAGCTCCACTATCCAGGCATACCTGCAGCGTACTTGCCAGGTTCTCGACCTTCATGATCGTTCCGCCGATGCTGAAGTCTCCAAGGACAACCATGCTGCTCTGCACCGGTCTCTGTAATGCGATAGGGCATAGTGCCACCAGCGTCGGAAGGGCCAGCACATGAGTCACACCGATGCCCTGCAGATCCTGGTAATTGATGATGTAATCCGATAACATAAAATAAATTTCGCAAATTCAATTAAATAGACATAGCTTCTTGCCATCGGTATGAGTAAGTTACCACAACTCTAATCGCCGAAAGGAGGCAATAACTATGTCTGGTAACATTATACAATTGAACGAAGATCTCATAAAGAATAATCTCAAAGATCGATAGCGTAAGTTTACTGGCTGAAGTGAAAAGTTTAATTCCACTCTAAAGGGAACGAAGTAGACGTTAGTCTTTCACCACTTTCCACTTAACCAGTTGTGGCTTTTTGTCTTACAGTTCATGTAGCTGACAGCCGCCGGAAAGGCAGGTGCCTACATGAGTATAACAAATGCTTTTTCGCATTTAACCCTCGAAGAACGACGCATCATCTTTACCGACATAACAAACGGTTCCACTAAAACCGCTATTGCCCAGACGATAGGAAAGGATAAATCTACCATTGGCAAGGAAATCAAGCTCCACCGTAAGCTGACACATAAGTGCAAGATGCCTCTGGAGTGTAATCATTACAAGAGATGCGTCTTTGGACGCCAGTGTACTGTCGACTGTCCGGAGTATGATCCTTTTCACTGCTCAAGGCGCGACCGTTCCCCCGGTGCATGCAATGGCTGCTCTAACTGGAGCCACTGTAGGTTCGATAAATATCAATACTGTCCAGAAGACGCCCAGATAGATTACAGGACGACATTGATTGATTCCAGACAAGGAGTAAATCTTACCGTGCAGGAGGCAAAGGAGATGGCCGCCATCATCAAGCCGTTGCTCGGTCATGGGCAGTCCCCCTACCAGGTCGTTACCAATCACCCTGAGCTTGGGATTTCTGAGAAAACTCTTTATAACTACATAGAGGGAGATGTATTCCATGAAATTGCCGGTGTCACTGTCATGGATCTCCGCCGCAAGGTATCCCGTAAAATCCCAAAGAAAAAATCTAGGGGATATAAGAAAAGGATTGACCGGAAGTATCTTCATGGCCGCACATTTAAGGACTATGAGCAATATATTGCCGATCATCAGGATGTGTTCGTGACACAGATGGACACCGTTTACAATGACGAAACCAATGGACCGTTCATCCAGACCTTTAAATTCGTGAGTGCGGGGGTCCTTTTTGCCATCTATCAGGAACGTAAAACAGCTCTTTCCATGAAAGAAGGAATTGACTTTCTGGAGAAGATTCTTGGCCGGGATATATTCAGGAAATATGTTCACATTCTTCTGACGGATCGGGGAACTGAATTTACTGCCGCCGAATCCATGGAGACAGATGCTGATGGTGCCAGACGAACACGAGTTTTCTATTGTGACCCCATGCGTTCCGGCCAGAAAGGCTCTTTGGAGAACAAACACATTGAACTGCGTTACATTCTTCCCAAAGGGACAGACCTGAACGCTCTCGGACTGACTAATCAGGATGATTTAAACCTCGTCCTGAGTCATGTGGACTCTGCTCCCGTCGAAAAGCTTGGTGGAAAGAGTCCTCTGGATGTTGCAGATTTTATGTACCATGATCTTTACGAAAAGCTGAATGCTTTCGGCATCCGAAAAATAGAAAAGGACAAGATTATTCTCAAGTCCTATCTTCTTAAAAAGTAAATGACAACAGGCGGCTGTCAGGGCGCTCCATACCGATCGCTTGAAGTGGAAATTAGTCCGACTTTTTTGAAAAACCGACTAAAGTCCGCTTCGTTGTCATGCCTGAAAAACATTTGGTCGCCGCTGACAGAGGCCTGTTATAGAAGTTAGTGTAATACTGATTTCCATTGTTGTACAACACAAAATGGCATTTACCCCTGTTCTGCAAGAGTAAACGCCACTTTCATCGACTCGGTTTTTAGAGTGGAATTAAACTTTTCACTTCAGCACTTCTTGAAGGTCATTTTTATAAAATAAAATGTCTCCATCATCATAAAGCCAGTTCTTGGCAAGCAGTGCCCGTTTCCTCACAAACGGTCTGCGCTTGTTGAGGGAGTAGCCCCCAGTCCCCCAGATCTGTCCGCGGGCGGACAGGCTGCGCACTCGAAATGCGAGTGCAATAAACCAGGAGTCGCGGAACTTGCGGTCACAGGCTATATTCGTGGAATTGAAAATCACATGATTATGAACATGCGCTCTGTCGATATGCGTTGCCACGATGAAGGCATGGTTGCCTTTGGTGAACCGCATTGCGGTTTCATAACCAATCCGGTTCGCCTCCTCGGGAGTGATTTCTCCGAGCTTGAAAGACTGTCTGATCTGATAGGCGATGATGTCGCCCGCCTGCGTCCGCCCGGTGATCCGGAAATATTCCTGCTTTGAAAGAAGGAATTCCTGATCAACCGTTTCTTTATCACAGGCATAAGAGGAGATCAGTTCCCCATGGTCCGTCTTCTCACTGTTCTTGGCATAATCTGTCCGATCCTTCAGGCACTGGGCGATCGATTTTCCCTTGTTCTGATGCATCGCGATCAGTCTGGTTGCCGCCATAGAGAGTCACATCCTTTCTGCATTTTTGTCCCTGACTTTAGATTGCAATTTAATGCGGTCTGATACCTGCACCATCTTCAGATTTTGAAGTTTCTCTTTGACAGAGGGGCGGATCACAAGACCATTCTTCAAAAGTTCTCTTTTCCTGGTTTCATCAACGGCATATACAAGAGGCCGGAGATTTCCATTGAACAGATGGTTGGCTTCCGAGAAAGTCCTGCCCGTGCTGATCACGTTATCGATAAAATAGCAGCGCCCTCCCGCCGGGATTGTGCCGGAGAGATACAGTTCCAGATGAACAGGCTTTCCTTCCTTCTTTCCCTCATATAACGAAAAATGCGGAACGCACCTGAGAATGTCCGCTGTTACTGCCCCTGTTTCTTTGGCAACAAGGTCTGCGATTCTCTTCGTGTATTCCGCATTTCCTGTATGCTGCGGTGCCGGGATCAGAATATCTCCCGGCCTCACAACATTTCTCCTGATCAGATCCATTGCGATTATTCGGATTGCCTGCTCCCGCAGTTCAGGGTCAGATGTCTGCTTCACCTCGTGGCAGGTCTGACGGACTCCCGGATCTTTATAATAGCGTCTTGCTCTAATCTCGATAGGCCCGTGTCTCATGAGTGATCCCCGAGCTTGCTGAGCTCTTCGAGGATTTTCCACATCTCGATCCACATCAGTTTCTGCTGTTTCTGAAGGCTCTGAATGTCCTCCAGATAGACAGACCCGCACTCGTTGGCTTTCCGTGCGTACTGATTCAGGTTGTTGGCATTGATCCGGAGAAGACGGATCATCTCCTGTACGCAGGAGAGATCCATCTGGATCAGGTAGCCGTTGATCACCATCTTCCAAAAATACGCGCTCTTATTCCAGATGCCGGCTCGTTTCATTTTTTCTTCCGTGAGGCTCAGGCAAATGCTCAGAAGCCCTTTGGCTTTCAGGCTGAGTGACTTGTCCCGGAGATGGTAATTGCTCATCGTCGTGAAATTCCGGTTCTTCTCAACTCTGAACACAGCCACGGCGGCCACCTGCTTTCCGGGATGCGTTCATGCTTCCTTTTCTCCAAGTCCCGGTACGGTTCTTCTCCGTGTGCCTGTTATCTTCAGGATCCTCGCAGCGGAAATGATGGTTCTCGCCGTAATCCTGTATCATGCGCTCATACGCCTGAAGGCGTCCTTCTGTAAACATCGTCATTATTTTTCTCCTCGCTTTCCAAAGATAAGTTTCCGAAAATGTTCTTTCCCCTTACAGGTCATAAGGGTTTGCTGTTTCAACTGCCCGTTCGGAAGATAGAAGTCCCACAGCGTGAAATATCCCTTGCCGCCGCTGTCATTGACGCAGTACCCCGCGTAAGGCAGAAGGTGCCCGTCCTCGCGGTGGCGGTAAAGATAGTGGTGCTCCAGCATAAAGGCAATAAAGGTGTTCTGGGATATGCCGATCTCTTTGCCGCAGTCACGGAGGCAGATGCCGTCATGGGTATGAACAAAGGCATCAAAGTAATCCGCTTTCGGCTGCGCCATCTGCAATCTTTTATCTAGCTCTTCACGCTTTGCCCCTTCGTCCACAAGCGTCTGCGCCATGGTCAGAACGATTTCAGGGTGTTCCATCACCTGATCCAGAAGGGAATCGGTCATATACACGCCATGTTTGCGGATAGAGGGAATCACCTCATGGGTGATCCAACGCTTAAAATTCTTTGCCTCTGGCTTTTTGCTGCTGAGCACGAGTGTATAAAGCCCCGGCTCGCTGATAATCGTTACATTCTGGTTCCCGCCAGGGGTGTGCGTTGAATACACACCCTTTTCATCAGGGTCAAGGCGTCTGGTTTATGTCCTGTCTACGTCCAAAGCGATACAAACATCCCTTGCGACGAACCACGGTTCCCCGTCCCTGATAAGAACCCGAATCTTCCCGAACTCCTGATTTTCAAAGGTTTTCATCATTTCGTTCATCGTCATCCCTCCTAAAGCACCAGATCGGCCTTCGCCCGGCTTCCTGCCACCTTCGGAGCGAGACTGATTTCTTTTTGCCTATCCATCAGGTCTTTCATCACAGAATGGCGTTCCTGGGATGCCATTTCCTTTTCGGCCTGTCTGGCCTCGAATTTGTCCCCGCGCTCAAAGATGCGTTCCTGCGCGTCGTAGTGGTAGACGTGATCCGTCAGCACATCCGCTGGGGAGACTTCCGTCTGATTGATGCTCGAAACCATTCCTTCCAGATCAGAGAGAGAAGCTTGGCCGTCATCCGGCACCAGCAGCACCTCATGCACGGATGATGGGAGCATGAAGAAGTTTCCGCCGACCTGTTCCGCGCACTGATCCATGACACCCGGATAAAAGATGGCGGAAGCACCTTTCAGCATCTCTGCGTTGCTGACAACGGTGATATTCGAGCCGCCCACATCCTCCGGTTCCATCCCTGTCATCGCGCCGAGAATTTCAGACAGCGGACGGATCGTCACAGGCCTCAGAGCGGCTGAGTTTTCCATCGCGTCTTTTTGCAGCTGTTCGGCGGTAATCCCGAACTGGTTCAGCAGGTCATTCGTGACAAGCACGCTGGCCAGTCCCTGATCCGTCTGTTGCAGCTCCAGCCGATAGACCATCGCCATATCCTCCACATCAGTATGTGGAATCCTGCCGAGCATGGCAGCGTTTCTTTCCGCATCCACCACCTCCACGAAGAGCTTTGGCCTTACCTGTTCGTAATCCGTGATGCTCTTCACATCTACCGTGTAGTTTTCGCCGAGGAACGTGTCCGTTTGATCCAGCGCCATATCCAGCACCTCGTCAAATGTCGCGCCATGCTGCATCTGCGCATACAGTGCGTCCAGGTTGACGTTCATGCCGATGTTGCTTCCTTCCGGTGTGACCGTCAGCGCCGTGTAGGACTGACCCTGCATTTTTTCAACAGAATGCAGGGCGACCGTGATGCCTCCTCCGGTACTGTCCTGAAGGATGTCCCGGAGTTCCGTTTCCATCCGGTTCGCGAATTCTTTGAAATCCATTGTCTGACCTTCATTTCTTGATTTTTGAAAAAATAGAGCGCCGACTCATTCTCGTTAAAAAAATGAGTCGGCGCTCTATGTACAACAGTGGTGTTAAGCCCCAGTCATATCTGAAGGAAAGCTATAAAAAACGGGTTCTACAATAAATGTTGGGGCGAATAGATGTTTCCATTCGCCCCTAAGTGTAT
>ERZ772945.1619-NODE-1619-length-15427-cov-6.055751_pt1 | contig 15427 bp, 15 predicted proteins | sample MGYA00511681_ERZ772945 | MGnify/ENA primary metagenome ERZ772945 (study PRJEB29015, sample SAMEA2737943) | human oral metagenome | biome: human oral; feature: human-associated habitat; material: dental | place: China | collected 2143 ...
CCCCCCCCGACCTCCCCGGACCAGGTCCCTAAAGACCTCCCAGGCCTCGCCCAGCCCCATCGGGCGCCCGAGGGGCGCCGCCAGCATCCTCGCGTCCCGGCGCATCGGCAACCTCCGTGGTCCGTCACGGCACGGCCACAGGATGGTAGCCCAAGGAGCCGCTCGGGGTTCTCGGGACCGTCCGTCCTAGCCCGTGCTACCCACCAAAAACCCCGAAGAGCCTCAAAACGGCTATGCCTCCGGTTAAGAAGAAGCGTGGGTAAAGAAAAAGATCAGAGGCCTGAAGCCTCTGACCTGCGATTTCTGGTCGGGACGACTGGATTTGAACCAGCGACCTCTCGGTCCCAAAACAATGCAACTGGTGGAATGTAATCTTTCCCGTTCTGGACGTCAAGTACCGATTCGGCCTGTGACCTGCGGATACGCGAGCACCCGAGGATTCCGCGGGGTATTGTCCCAACCGACAAGGATTCGGCTCTTCCGGTCAAGCCCCGGCCATCTTCCGGTCAGGCTTCCGGTCAGACGGAGAGGGAGCGGGATATGAGGTACTCGAACGCGAGCATCCGGGAGCGCGGCGACAAAAGGTGGCAGGCGCGCTTCTACTACAAGGACGGGGACAAGTGGAAGGAGGTCTCGCGTAGCTTCAAGGCCACCTCCAGGAGGGCGGCGAAGAAGAGAGCCGACGAGATCAAGGAGGAGCTCGAGCACGCCGCCCAGGCAGCCGACTCGCCCGGGTTGGCGCCGCTGCCCGAGGAGGACATGACCGTCGAGGGGTTCCTGCGCAGGTTCGTGGACGGGCTGGAGAGCTCGGGGCAGATAGAGAAGACGACCGCGGCGGGGCACAGGGCCTCGGCGGAGCACGCCAGCAGGCACCTCGCGGGCAGGAGGATCGACGAGCTCACCGGAGAGATAATCCTCGACTGGCAGGATAAGCTCCTGAACGAGGACGGGCTCTGCTCCGACTCCGTGGCGAAGGACCATCGGCTCCTCAAGCAGGCGCTCTCCTACGCGGTCGAGATAGGGGCGCTGGGGAGGAGCCCGTTCACCAAGTCCGTGAGGGCACCGAAGAGGCGCAGGCGCGAGCCCAACGCGCTCGACGACGAGGGCCGCCGGAAGCTGCTCGGCGCCCTCGACGGCATGGTGGACAGCGAGCTCACGCTCGGAGTGAGGCTCGGCCTCTCGGCGGGCCTGCGGCGCGAGGAGATCTGCGGCCTCAGGTGGCGCGACGTCGACTTCGCGGAGGGCACCATCCGCGTGCGCAACGCCGTGACCGAGGCTAACGGGAAGACCTACGAGAAGGCCCCGAAGTCGGCGAGCAGCCGCAGGGACGTGCCGCTCGAGCCCGACCTCGCGAGACGCCTGAGGGCGAAACACGACGCGCTGCTCCCTGCCGTGGGCAAGGCGAAGCTCGCGGGGTGGTACGTCCTCGGCAACGAGAGGTGGTACCTCCCATCGCGCCTGGGCAAGGAGTTCTCCGCGCTCGCGAAGGCGCTCGACCTGGTGGGGACGGCGGGGACGCGCGTGTGCCTGCACGACCTTCGCCATACCTACGCGACCTTCCTCATCGCGCGCGGCGTGGACGTGAAGACCGTCTCCTCCCTCATGGGTCACGCGGACGCCACGGTGACGCTCAATGTTTACGCCAGCGCCGACCCGTCCGCCCGCCGTAGGGCGGCGGAGGTGGTCGCCAGCGCGATGGCGGAGAGGGCAGCGGGCGTGGGGGTTTCGTGACACGGCCCCCAAGGGCCGCCTAGGGCCTCCCGGCCATCGCACGGCGGTACGACCACACCAGCCCGAAAGGTATCTTCGTGGCCGTAACGGCGACCCGTGAAAGAAGATGGCCATAACAACACAGCAGGCGACGAGGGCCAGCTCGCTCAGGGACAGCTCGCCCCTGGTGGACAGGCCCGAGTGGCTCTCTCCCAGGGACATCGCAGAGGTGTTCGGCGTGGGCAAGAGCAAGTCGTACGAAATCTGCGCGGCGCTGCCCCACATCTACGTGGGCCGCAACATCCGCGTGCACAGGCTCACGGTGCTCCAAGAGCTCAGGGAGAAGGGCTGCCTGCCGTAGGGGACGCGGGCGACGGGGGCGAGGCACGGCGGCCGCCTCAGGCAGGGAAAATAATGGTGTCAAAAATAATTCAAATACGATATACTTCTGCCATGGCGATCATCGATGACATATACGCGAACGTGGACGACTTCGGACTCGTCACCTCCGAGGAGGCCCGCTGGATCGGGATCTCCAACGCCGAGATGGTGCAGCAGGAGCGACGCGGCAAGCTCGTGCGTGTCGCCCGAGGCGTCTACCGGATGCCCGTCTGGCCCCACCAGGAAGCCGCCCCCTACGCCATCGCGGTGAAGGCCGCAGGCGAGGGCGCCTACCTCTGGGGCGAGTCCGTCGTCGCGCTGCTGGGCCTCGTCCCCACCGACCCCACCCGCATCTGGGTCGCCTCCCCGAAAAGGGTCAGACGCGACGTCGGCGAGGGCGTCACCGTGCTGGGCATGCGCCAGGGCGGGGACGCCACGCACTACGAGGGCGTGCGCTGCCAGCGCGCGGCCGACGCCATCCGCGCCGCCGCGCCGAGGCTCGGGCGCGAGCGGGCGCGCGAGGCCGCGGAGGCGGCCCGACGCGAGGGGTACATAACCGGCGAGGAGATGGACGAACTGAGGGGGGAGCTCGCATGACCGCGAAGAGGCCGAACAGCATGCGCCACCTCGACGACGCGATCCGCAGGGAGTGCGGGGGCGACCAGGCCGCCTACGTGAGGCTGCGGACGCTCATGGCCAACGCCGTCGTCGCAAGGATGCTGCCCGACGGGGTCGTGAAGGGCGGGAGCGCCATCAAGATGCGCTACGGCAACGCCCGGACGCGCTACACCACCGACCTCGACACCGCGACGGCCACCGACCCCGCAGCCTACGCCGAGCTCCTCGGGGCGGCGCTCGCCCGCGGCTGGGAGGGCTTCACGGGACGGGTCGTCCCCAAGGAGCCCGCGCACCCGAGGGACGTGCCGGAGGAGTACGTCATGCGGCCCTTCGACGTCCGGCTCGCCTACCTCGGCAAGCCGTGGTGCACGGTCCCGCTTGAGGTGGGACATGACGAGATAGGCGACGCGGGCGCCGCAGACTGGGTCGACCTCGAGGACGCCGCCGCGGCATTCGCGGCGCTCGGCTTCCCCAGCCCGGGGCGGGCGCCGCTCATGCCGCTGGAGCACCAGGTGGCCCAGAAGCTGCATGCCGTCACCGGAGCGGGGGACAGGGTGCGCGACCTCGTCGACCTGCAGGTCGTGTTCTCGAACAGCGACATAGACCTCGCCGCGACGAGGCGCACGTGCGAGCGGCTCTTCGCCTACAGGCAGGGGCAGGCCTGGCCGCCGACGGTCGTGGCCCGCGAGGGATGGGACGAGCAGTACCGGGCGCTGGCCGAGGGCTTGGCGGTCATCCGGGACGTCGGCGAGGCGGTCGAGTGGGCCAACGCGCTCGTCTCGAGGATCGCCATGGCATAGCCCCCCGGCGGCCACCGGCCCGCTTCGGGAGGCCGACCGGGGCTTGTGAGCAGGCGCGCCCGAGGAGAAGACGGACTGGCGCGGGAACCCCTAGGACAGGTCCTTGCGCAGGTAGACGGCCTCGTCGTCCCTGTGGTCTTCGACGAAGCCTTGCTCCAGGAACAGCGCGATTGCGGGGTTGTCTGGGGCGATGTCGTCCCACAGCGTGGCGACGCCCCTCTCCCTCGCGGCCTCGCAGAGGAGCCGGAGCCCCTCACTGCCGTGGCCTCGCCCCCTCTCCGACGCCAGGACTATGACATCGGCGAGGTGCATCCGCTCCGTCTCGTCGTAGCGATAGGCGACCTCGCCGACGAACCCGCCGCCCTCGGCGTCCACGAGGTAGCGGTAGAACCTCTCGCCGTCGTTGCAGGCCACCCACCAGTCGTACCAGTCGTCCCACTCATCCTCTGGGAACGCTATGGTCCCGCCTCAGGCGTCGCTGTACGACATGGTCTCCGGGTCGGCCATGAGCGCCCGCCGGAACCACAGGTCGTCCCTCGTGGGCTCGTAGAGTCCGGTCACCTTCGCCTCCGCTGCATTCGCCAAATTGGACCGTCTCCAGAATTCTACCCCGTGAACGCGACGCCCCGCCGGGCGGGGCCCGCCGCCCCATCACCCCGCCCAAAGGCTTGGTTTTGACCCATCCCCTTCGGACCCCCTGCGGGCAAGCCTCGCACACCGTCGCGGGCCCCTCCCACATCCCGCTCCCGGTGACGGTGGAGGCGCTGCCCAGCCCACCCGTGCGCCCCCGCCTTGCATGGCATCCCCGCAGGGGGACCGAAGGGGATTCCCCCGCCTGACCAGACGGGAGGACACGACATGCAGACCCAGCTGACGCTCAACCTCGGCATCGAAGAGAAGGTGGACGTGCGCAGCCTCATCGTCCACGGGGACATCGAGCGCGACGCGCCCAAGGCCAAGCGGGAGCAGCCTGCCCCCGAGTGGGAGCGCGTGCTCTCGGACGGCGCGGACTGCGCGTTCCGCCGCAGGCTCGGCAACCGCAGCCAGCTCATGGTGATGCTCGCCACGCAGGAGCAGTGCTACGTGCTGGACGAGAGGACGGGGAGCCGCCACCAGCTCACCGCCGCGCGGCTCGGCAGCTTCTGCAAGGGAGCCACGGGCGACGCCCTCACCCCGCCGTGGAGCGCCCGCCCGCTCCACGAGTACGACTCGCGCGGACGCGCCGCCGTGGTGTCGCTCATGGGCTGCGACGACTTCCTAGAGATGTGCAAGAGGGACATGGTGCGCGTGGAGCCGTGGGCGGCCTCGCGCATGGGCGGCAGCGCCCGCTGGAACCTCTGCGGCACGTGGGAGCAGGTCAACCCCGTGTGGCGCATGGTCGAGCCAGCCGTCGGCCACGCACACGCGCGGAAGGCATTGAGCGCCGCGCTCAGGCTCACGGGCTTTAGGGGCGAGGGGCGGGACTTCGCGTACGCCGAGTGCTTCCGCGACCGCATGCACGTGAGCCGCCTCGTGGAGGGGTGGGGGCGCGACCTCACGCGCGAGCTGCTGAGGGGCTACCTCGACGCATGCGCGGGGCATCCCGACACCACCATGGCCGACTTCCTGCCGCGCCTCTCGATGGCGCTGCGCACCCTCGCGTACCACGACATAGCCGTGGAGCCGCGCCGCGCGTGCGGGTACGCCCTGCACCTGCTGGAGGTGCCCGCCATGACCCGCCACGGGCGCGCCTACAACCTTCAGGTGTGAGCGGACTGCCTGTGCGAGCAGCAGGACGTGCGCGGGGGCGTCACCGACAGGTACCCCGCCAACCTCGCCGCCATCGCCCGCGAGATGGAGCACGAGCGCGAGCTGCGCCGCCACCAAGCCAGCGACGAGGCCATAGCCCGCCGCGCCGCCGAGCTGGACGGGAGGTCGTTCGAGTCGGACGGCCACATCATCCGCCCCGCCGCCAGCGTGCAGGAGATTCTGGACGAGGCCAACGCCCAGAGCAACTGCGTGGCGGGCTTCATAGACAAGTACGCGCGGGGCGACACCGAGATTTGGCTCATGCGCCGCGCCGACAGCCCCGACGTCCCGCTCGTCACCGTAGAGGTGCGCGACGGACGAATCCGTCAGGCGTTCCGGAGCCACAACAGGCAGGTGACCGCCGAGCAGCGGCGCGTGCTGAGGGACTGGTGCAGCGGCGTGGGCTACCACGCGCCGAGGGATTGGAGGATGCGGGCGCTGGAGGCGTAGCGCCGAGCGGGCAGGCCACGCCGGGGAGGGGCGGGACACCCCTCCCCATGTGCGGTTTCGTGGAGACGGAGCCGCGAGGGCGACGCGCTGGCCATGCCCCAGCGCGCACCGCCGCCGCATGGCTCATGGGGGTTCGCCATGGGCGCGGCGGCGGGACCGGTGTCCGCGCGGGAGCGCGGGTTCTCGATACGCCCGCCCACCCAGCCCCAGGCAACGACGGGAGGACGATAAGACACCCATTGTTGTCGGCGGCTTCGCATATAATTGAGAAGTCGCACTTGAAAGGGGGCAGGGCTCCATGCTGACCTTCGCACTCGGCCCGCACGACCTGCGCGTCCATGTGGATGACGCAGCAAGCAACACGGACTACTTCTGCCCGGTGTGCGGCACGCCCCTCATCCCCAAGAGAGGCAGCATCCGCAGGCATCACTTCGCCCACAAGGGCGAGAAGTCATGCTCGGACACGTGGTCACGCGGCTACGACGAGTCGGACTGGCACTACTCCTGGCAGGAGCGCTTCCCGAAGGAGAACCGCGAGGTCACGCTCGAACTCGGCGACATCCGCCACAGAGCCGACGTCCTCACCGGCAGGACCGTCGTCGAGTTCCAGAGGAGCGCGCTGCGCCCCGAGCAGTTCAACGACCGCAACACGTTCTACCAGGACCTCGGGTACAAGGTCGTGTGGCTCTACGACCTGCGCGACCAGTTCCGGGACGGCCTTATCTCAGAGACCGGAGGCGCACGACCCGCCTTCACATGGGAGAACCCGAGGAAGGCCTTCAGGGCTTACGACCTCGAGAGGGGCAACGTCGACCTCTTCTTCCAGCTGAGGGACGCCGAGGGCGGCGCCTGCATCGTGAGGCCGCAGAACGTCTCCCCGGGCGGCTTCGAGTCCTTCGATGCACAGAGGTGGATGAGCGCGGACGACTTCCTGTCCCACGTCGGCCTCCGTGACGGAGCCTGCGAGGCGCCGGAGATGAGGCCGCTTGAGCCGAACAAGTCCTACCTCAGCTTCAAGGCGCGCTACGACGTGCGGCTCGACCGGCAGCAGGAGCGCGCCGCACAGACGGTACGCGGCGCGACGCTGCTCCTCGCCGTCCCCGGGAGCGGCAAGACCACCACGCTCGTGGCTAGGCTCGGGTACCTCACGCTCGAGCGGGGGATAAGGCCGGAGACCATCGCCTGCATCACCTACACCACGGCTGCAGCAGAGGAGATGCGGAGCCGCTTCGCCGCATGGTTCGGCAGCCCCAATGTCGCAGAGAGAATCACCTTCTGCACCATCAACGCGCTCGCAAAGAGGGTCTACGAGGACGGATGCCTCCGCCTCGGCACCACGCCCAGGAGCGTGGACAAAGAGGCGACGAGGAGACTCCTGCTCGAGGCATGCAGGAAGGTCCGCAACGCCTACGTCAGCGAGGGCGACCTCACCGACGTCGAGACCGCGATCTCGTACGTGAAGAACATGATGCTCCTAGGCGACGAGAACGCCATCGCCGACATCTCTGCGGGCGCCGAGGGGTTCGCGAAGATACTCGGCCTCTACCAAAGCGGCCTGCAGGGGCGCGGGCTCATGGACTTCGACGACCAGATCCTCCTCGCCTTCGAGGCGCTGGACAACGACCGAGAGCTGTGGCGTTCGTGGCACGAGCGCTTCCGCTACTGGTGCGTCGACGAGGCTCAGGACACCTCGAAGGCCCAGCACAACCTGATCTATCGGATCGCAGGCAGGGGCGGCAACGTCTTCGTGGTCGGCGACGAGGACCAGAGCATCTTCGGGTACAGGGGCGCGTACCCCAAGGCGTTGCTCGACTTCAAATACGTCTACGCCAACGCCTTCACCATCAAGATGGAGCGGAACTACCGCTCGGGCGAGGAGATCGTTGCCGCGGCGTCCAGCTTCATCAGGCGCAACAAGGGCCGCTTCGACAAGGGCATGAGCGCAGACAGGGGCGGCGGGGCCACCTTGCGAGCGCTCCCCGCAAAGTCAAGGACAGACCAGTGGCGGGCCGTATTCGACCTCGTCCGCGACGGGAACCGCGAGACCGCCGTCCTCTACCGCGACAACGACGCGGCAATCCCGCTCGTGGACAGGCTGCTTAGGGAGGGCGTCGCCTTCCGATTGCGAAAGGGCAAGAGGACCTACTTCGACTCCCCCGTCGTGAGGGACGTCAGGGGCTTCGTCGCGCTCGCGCGCGACCCCTGGGACGGCGAGGCGTTCATGAGGGTCTACCACAAGGCGAGCTGCTTCCTCAAGAAGAGGGATGCGGAGTGGGCGGTAAGAAGGTCGCGGAGGGGTGGCCCCAGCATACTCGAGGCCCTCGTCGCGCAGATGTCCGGCTACAGGAAGCCGTGGGAGGTCGAGAGGGACACCGAGAACGCCGAGAGGTTCGGATCCCTCATAAGGGGTCTGTCGGACACGGCCCCCGCCGCAGCGCTCACCTCCCTCGCTGGCGGCGGATACGGGGAGTACCTCGAGGAGCACGGGCAGTCCACCACCAAGCTCGACATACTCCGGGACCTCGCGGAGAGGGAGTCGGACTTCGACGGGCTCTTCGCAAGGCTCGACGCCCTCGACAAGCTTTTCAAGAACCCCGCCATCCCGGAGGATGGCTGCAGACTCACCCTCTCGTCCGTTCACTCCGCGAAGGGGCTCGAGTTCGACAGGGTCGTCGTCATGGATGCGGTCGACGGCATCTTCCCCTCGACAAGGCCCAACGTCCTCGACAGGTCCAAGGACTCGTCCGCCACCCACCAGGAGGAACGTCGCCTTTTCTACGTGGCCATCACCCGCGCCAGAGACGAGCTCGTGCTCGTACGGCCCGAGGGCGAGAGAACCCCGTTCGTGGATGAGATCATCCCCAGGGACACCTCCCCCTCGAGGAAACCGGGGGTGCCGCCACGGCAGCGTGCCGCCCGCGCCGACGTGGCGAAGCACAAGGGCAAAGGCGCCAACCCCGCGCGCCGACCCCGCGCGCTGGCGCAGACCAGGCTGTCAGACCCGCGCTACGACGTCGGCGGCTGGGAGGTCATGGAGAGGCCCTCCCCAGGCAGGCGCGTCGTGTCCAACGGAGACATGGACGCCCTGATAACCGACACGTGGGCCGGGAGGACGGTCGAGATGGTGGTGGACCTCGAGCCGGAGATCCTCGCCGAGGTCGGCGGTCATATCGACGAGCTGTCATATGGGGCAAGCGAGTTCGCGCTCTGCCTCTCCGCGACCGCCCAGCAGGCAGCGGGAAACGCCTCCGTCACGCTGTGGAGCGACGACGGCATCACCGTCAAGGTAGACAAGAATCTCGCCCCGTGCCTATCTGCCGCGCAGGCGCTTGCCGAACGGGGCATTGCCCTCACTATGACCATCCGTGACGACGCGGGGAGGGTCCTTGGAAGGAACGTCGACCACGTAGACACCGAGTCTCTCTCGATACGCCTCTCCACGGGCGACCTTGGCGTCTACTGAGAATCGGGGCTACTTGTCCTCGTCGTCGTCCGGGGCGGTGACCCACATGTCCTCGTGGTCGTCCCAGACGTACACCTCGCAGTCCAGGTCGCCGCGCCCGGAGCGGACCGCGTGGACCTCGTCCACGTAGACTTCCCTCTCCGCGTCGCCGGGCTCGACGACCCTGAAGGAGAGCCAGCACTCCATGCCCCTTACCGACGTGAGGATGTCCACGGCGACCCTCCACCAGAAGCCGCGGTCCTCGGTGCGGCCCATCTCCTCGACGCGCCACGGGCGCGTCTCCCAGCCCGGCGCCGGGTCCGGCACCGCGTGGCCGACGAACCACCCCACCGTCTCCTCGATGTCACACTGGTAGTCCATCTACCCCTTGTACCGCCTTGCTGTCATTCAGGCACCCCTAAGACCGCGAAGATTATGCTGCAACGCAAGCCCCACTCAGGGACTTCCTATTACCACTCGAGACTGACGACGTGGTACTTCGACTCAATGCCAGCCCACCGTAGTCTGCTTCTACAAGTCTCGAGACAATACCTAAACCCAGGGTAAGGAGCAATACAATCAACGATTGCTTGCGCTGTGCCTTGTTCAATACGCTGACGTTCTCGGCGACCTGTCGTTGGAAGCGCGCCTGTTCCCGCTCGAAAAAGCTCGCCCTCTCCTCTGCGGAAAGACGATTGTCTTCCATGATGACGTCAACGTACTTTTGATGGGCTACATCATCCGACAATATAAGCGTCTCCTCGACGAACCCCCTCATGTCTACTATCGCGTGCTCGGCAGGTTCGACCTTATTCTCGGTATAACTTAGCTCGGTCGAGCTTTTGCTCTTCGCGTCACCCATTGTTCCTCCTCCTAGCGGCAAGCGCCACCTCCGTCCAATCCAGCGGCTCCGTCTCAGCCGTCACTCCAAGCTTCTCGGCAATCGCCGGGTCGCCCAGTTTTGCATAGCAATACTCCCTCGCGGGGCCCTCCCATTCATCAAGCAATACGGTGGCGAACGCACCGACGGCGTCACGCGAAACGCCATCCGCGGCCGTAGCTGCTATCGTCTGCGCTACCAACCTGAGTTTGAGGTACGGTTCGCCCCAGATTCTCAGGTCGTCGAGCAGCAGCGGAACCAAACGGGAAAGCGTCTCGTTCTCTGGATGGCGAGCAATCCATGCATCGAGCAGGTGCCGAATGGCGATGTACTGGGCGACGGTAACAGTCGAGGTCCCAGTCTCGAGCTTGCTCACGCTCTGACGCGACAGGCCCAGCATGTCACCGAAGTCGCCCCCCGACCAACCGGCGATCTTTCGGATAGAGGGAAGGTTCTCCCTCAGCCGGTGAACCATCACGTCTCTTAGTTCCGCATTCGTCATAGCTCCTCCTTTCATGCAGCAGGATAGCATTCGAATGACATGTTGTCAACTTTAAGTTACATGTTTCTAAAACACGACAATAGTATTCAGCCAAACGGTACAGACCAAGCCCCTAGCCCATGCATGAGATGCAAATACTCGCCGCGCGGACGCGGCCCGCAAGCGGGCCGGTGCTCTGGGTTTCCGACACCCCGGCTGCGCCGGGGATTTGTGCGGATCCCCTATCCTCGCCGCGCCGTCGAAAACCCGGCTGGCACGAGCCGCGAGCGCGACCCCAGGCCCCTCGGTCGCCGCCAGCGTGGCACGAGCTGCGCGGGCGGGCAGGCACCCTTACGCCCGCCCGCTTCGCCAGGCGCTCCTGAGGGCGAGGGGGCCGCGCCCCGCCCGCAAACGGGCCCCCACGACCCCCTCCGCTTGCCCTTTTGGCGTCGACCGAGGGGAGGACAGGCCGACCCTCACCCGTCCGAAGGGGGCAACCATGAACGAGACCACCGCAACCGCCGAACCGACCGCCGCCTGCCAGCGCTGGGACGCCACCGCGCCCGTCACGGGGGACTACCTCGCCGACTGCGCGGAGCTCGCCCGCGAGGCGCTGTCGCACGTGGGCTTCACGCACTTCGAGGAGACGCCCTACCCCGACGTCCTCGCCTGCCGAGAGGGAGACCTGCCCGTGACCCTCGCCGTCATGGCCGTACCCGCCGAGGCCTTCGGCATGACCATCGGCGACCTTGAGGCGCTCATCGACGACGACGTGCGCGCCCACGGGGCGGCCCTGTGCATAGGGCGCGCGCTGCTGTCCGGGGAGGTCCTGCCAGAGCGGCTGCGCTTCGACGTCGTGGGCGTGTGCATGAGCGCCACGGAGCCGCGCGTGCGCGTCCACCACGTGCGCGGGGCGTGGCAGTCGTAGCCGTGGCAGCACACATCGCGCGTCGGGAGCGCTCCCCACCACGGGGAGCGTTTCCTTTTGTGCAGAGTTTGCGCAGGTCAGGTGCCGTGAGGGCACGCGGCCGGGGCCGCGCCACGGCGGAGGCCAAGCCCCTCCGCCGCCCGTCCCGCACGCGCAGGCACCCCTAACGCTTGTGGGGACGGGATGGGGCTAGCACTGGTTGACGAGGGCGAGCACCGGCGTGATGTCCGCGACCGTCCTCACGTCCACCCTCGTGGGGCAGCCCGACCCGAAGTTCTGCACGTCACGCTTGTCCTGCGCCCTGCCCTCGGGGTCGACGAGGTCGTCGACCGTCCTGACGAGGCCAATGGCGAGGCTCCCCGTGCTCGTCCGCTCCTGGATGGCGATACGGAGCCTCCTGCCACCCGTGCGGTATCCGACGTAGTACTTCGCCACGTACTGCTCCCAGTCCGGATTGGCCTGCTCAACCGCCTCGCAGAGGGCCCCGAAGAGCTCGTGGCACTCGCCACCGGGCATGAACGACGGGTGATGCTCCTCTATCGTCCAGCCCGCGTCGGGCTTGGCCGCCTTCTTCGGGCGGTAGGCGTCCACGACCTGCTCCGGGAGGTTCGGGTACGGCCAGACCTCGAGCGCCTCCTTCGCGAGGGCGTCGGCGCGGCCCAGGATGGCGGCCTCGTCCCACGTGTCGCAGTCGTCGAAGGCGTCGTTGAGGTGCAGGTGGCTCTTCCTGAGGCCGCCCGGCTTGAGCGTCAGCTTGTCCCGGAACGGCCTGTTCGAGTACTCCTGGTTGTAGCCCGTCAGCGTGAGGTTGCCGAGCGTGTTGCACAGCCTCTCATGCACGTCCACCCAGTTATTGCCGAGCATCACCTGCCACTCGGGTGAGGCGTCGATGGACTGGGGCATGACGTGCTCGATCTGGTACTTGCCGGAGGGTATGGGCTCCTTCGGGCTGCTCCAGTTCTCGAGCCGCTCGAGGTAGTACCTGCTCTTGGAGAAGCGGTGGTAGAGGTCGCGGCTCTTGAGCTGCTCGGCGAAGTCGCCATCCGTCGGGAAGTACGCGGTCATGCCGCGCCCGTGGATGAGCAGCATCGCGGTCACGTACTCCTCGGGATCGGCGCTGGTCTCGAGCTCGCGGTACATGCCGGCGAAGAAGTTGTTGAGGCCGGTGGAGAACCTGCCCACCACGGCGCGGCGGAAGAGGAAGGACTCCACGTAGTCGCAGATCCTCGCGAACGCGGTCTTGGGCAGGCGGTCGGTCGTCTCCCAGAGCGTGTAGAGCGACATCATGAGCGGGCGGATGGGCTTCACGTCGAGGGAGGCTATGCGGTCGAAGCGCCCCCCGAGGTCCGGGTCCTTCTCGCGGCCCATGAACAGGCACGCGTACCGACGCGCGTAGTCGCGCAGCTCCGTGAGCAGGCCCTCCGGGTCGTCGTCGCGGTGCTCGTCCTGCACGTAGGACTTGAACTCTTCGTACGCCTCGTCCTCGCGCGGCTTGCGGCCGGGAACCTTCAGCCACAGCCAGTACCATATGAAGGCGTTGAACTCGACCTCGCTCTCGCGCCCGAAGGTGAGCTCGATGGGCCTCCAGTAGTCGTTGTAGAGCGTCGCCTGCCTGTCGCTCGGGAGCGACATCAGGATGAAGTTGCGGATGAGGTCGATGGGCGTGAGCGGCTTGCCCTTGGAGTTCATCGACTCGAATATGAGCTGTGCGTTGTCCTTTGAGGGGTCCAGCTCGGTGTCGATGATGATGAGGTTGCAGACGCCCCTCCAGAAGGCAGCGGCGTCGAAGCCCTTGGCGCGTATCCGCTCCGCGAAGAACCCCTTGTTGTCGACGAGCCTCTTCGAGCGGGCGTCCGGGAGGGGCTGGCCGCTCACGAGGGCGTGCAGCGTCTCGCGGTCGTCCTGGGAGAGGACCAGGCGGTAGCGCGCCTCGCCTAGGTAGTCGTCGTCGTTGAAGAGGTAGCGCTTGCGGAGCGCGCGGGGCCTCACGTCGGTGAGGAACGATGCCCTCGACTCGTCCTCCTCGATCCAGTCGAGGAACGCCGACAGCATGAGCGAGATGGTGGTCATGCGCTGCTGGCCGTCGATGAGCAGCATCCGCTTCATGCTCGTGGCGCTCGACGCTGCCTCGGGCGTGTAGAGGAACGATCCGATGAAGTGCGGCTGGTCGTTGCGCCCGGCACGCATCACGTCCTTCCACAGGTCTCGGCACTCGCGCTCGTCCCACGAGTAGACGCGCTGGTAGACCGGGATGACGAACTGGGTGCTGTTCGCGCCGAGGAGCTTGAGTAGGTCTGCAGTCACTGCGTACATTGGTAGCCTTTCAGCCGTCGGTTGCCAGCCATGCATATCGGCGGGCAAATATGAGTCAAATCTAGTATGAATCAAACGTATGACACTAATGAGGATGACCTGCGCTTGGGAACAGCGTAAGCTGGGGGATGTTTACCGAAAGTGTACTGAAAAAATGATGGTACTTACAATACAAATTCAATTATCTCTGTAGCGGGAATGTCCTATAGCCCGGAGACTAGGGTTACCGAACAGTCCTAGCCAGTAGAACGTTTCATAAATAATGGGTCTCATACCCCTTCCTGCGAGATAATGGGGAGAGCGCAGGAGAGAGAGGAAGGGGCATCCCATGGCCGCAGCAACCACATGCCTCGAGCTCGCCGAGGGGGACCGCGAGGAGCTCGAGGGGATCGCGAGGACGAGGACGGAGATGGCACGGCGCGTCGACCGGGCGCGCATGCTGCTGGCGAAGGCCGGCGGCGAGTCCGCGGCGTCCATAGCCGCGAGGCTCGGCGTCGACCCCAACACCGTCAGGCTGTGCGTCCGCAAGTACCGCGACGGCGGCCTGGGGGCGGCGCTCGCCGACGCGCCCAGGAGGGGCAGGCCCCGCAGCATCGGCGACGGGGACCGGGCCTGGGTCATCGACGTCGCCCGCGCCAGGCCCGCCGACCTCGGCCACGCCGCGGAGACCTGGACCAGGGAGGCGCTCGCCCGCCACGTGAGGGGGCATGCCGGCGAGGCGGGCCACCCGGCCCTCTCCGGGGCGTCGAAGGCCACGGCCCGGCGCATGCTCGACGCCGCCGGGCCGCGCCCGGACCGCGTCGCCTGCTACTGCGAGCGGCGCGACCCCGACTTCGGGAGGAAGACGCGCGAGGTGCTCGTCGCCTGCCGGCAGCCCTCGCTCCGCCTCGACGAGGACGGCAACCTGCCGCCGTGGGAGGGCGAGGGCCCCGAGGTCCACGTCGTCTCGGTGGACGAGAGGCCCGGCATCCAGGCGCCCTCCCCGACCGCCGATGACCTGAGGCCGGCGTGCGGGGAGGGGCCGTGACGCGCGACCACGAGTACCGCAGGCGCGGCACGCCCGCGCTGCCTGCCGGCATAGACCCGCGGGACGGGACGGTCGAGGGCGTGGCGCGCGAGCGCCACGGGAGCCGCGAGCTCGTCGAGCTGCCGGGGGCCCTCGACGCCAAGTACCCGAGGGGGCACGCCATGAGGCTCGTGCTCGACAACCACCCCGTACACAGGCCTAGGGAGGCCAGGGCCTGGCTCGAGGGGCACCCGGGCAGGTCCGGGATGGTGTTCACGCCGACCCACGGCAGCCGGCCCGACGTCATAGAGGGCTTCTTCGGCAAGATGTCCAGGCAGATGCCTCGCGGAATCCGCGTGGAGTCCCTGGACGAGCTGGGGGGGCGCATCGAGCTGTACCTCAGGGAGGTCAACGCCAGACCCGTCCCCCACAGGTGGACGTGGGGGATCGGGGAGCGCGCGGCCGAGGCGGAGAGGGTAATGCAATCAAGCTAATTAGTATTGGAACGTTCTACTAGTGATTAACTGACCACTAGCTTGTGCTACCCACCAGAAATCCCGAAGAGCCGTTTTTCTGGCTCTTCGGGGGTTCGTGTGGGTTGACGCCCCGGTGAAAACGCCAACCTAGCGG
>ERZ772945.1622-NODE-1622-length-15405-cov-8.799153_pt1 | contig 15405 bp, 11 predicted proteins | sample MGYA00511681_ERZ772945 | MGnify/ENA primary metagenome ERZ772945 (study PRJEB29015, sample SAMEA2737943) | human oral metagenome | biome: human oral; feature: human-associated habitat; material: dental | place: China | collected 2143 ...
CCAATTATTCCATCTTTATCACTTCCACTCGCATTAAAATATCTCAAAACAACACTTTTCAAACCATATGCAGTATCATAATCTTCAAGTATTTTTTCTACCATTAATTTGCTCTTACCATATGGGTTAATCGGTAATTGTTGGTGAGTTTCGTCTATTTTATCTTTAACAGGTTCTCCAAAAGTTGCTGCTGTAGAACTAAAAATAAAGTTTTTAACTCCTGATTCAACCATTTGATCTAATAATTTTGTTACTTTAACAACATTATTTTCATAATATTTAGCTGGTTCCTGAACTGATTCCCCAACTTCAATAAATGCTGCAAAATGCATAACTGCTGTAATATTTTCTGTTTCAAATACTTCTTTTAATTTTTTTCTATCTCCCAAATCACCTTTTATAAATTTTACATTTAATATTTCAGCTACATCTTTGTAACCTTTTGATAAATTATCATAAATTATTGGAATATACCCACTTTTTTTTAATAAATTTACTGTGTGAGAACCGATGTACCCTGCTCCTCCAATTACTAATATGTTTTTCATTTAAAATCTCCTTTTTTATATATTTTTTCGTTTTTATTTCTCAATACTTTTAAAAGTTACTTATTTTTTTTTATCATTCTTTCCTATCAAGATTTAATTTCAAAAATTCAATTTTATTTATTCTAAATTCCATTCCAGGTACTGAATTTTCGAAATCTACTCTTACTCTAGTCATATTTGAATAAAGCCAAGCTGGATGAATTCCAACAGGCACTAATAATTTACCATTTCCATAATCAAATCTTAAAGTTCTGTTTTCGTAAAATGGAAGTTCTGTTGTTTCTAAAAAAAATTGTATTTTTAATTTTTTTAATTTTTCTTCTGAATAATTGGAACTTAAATCTATCAGCATAAAATCAAAATCTTTTCCTGATATATTTTCTGGCAAATCGACAATAAAAAATGGATCTTTTTTATTTGATATACTAAATTTATTCTTTCCTATATTATTAATTTGATTATATTCTAATTTTAAATCTTTAGTGTTAATTTCTTTTTTTTGAGAGAATATACCAGATAAAGTCTTTATTGAATTTCCCAAAGAATAAGGAATTTTTTCAATTTCTTGACTAGAAAATTTGTCTAGTGTATTTTTTCTAGCTTCTAATAAATTACCTAATTTTTTTTCATAAATATCAGGACGCACCCAAAATGTTTCGCCTCTATCGACATACATGACATATCCATAATCTAATATCCATCTATATGTATAATAACTTTCATAATTCATTAAATCTAATATGACTGCTGGTGGATTTTTCTCCAACATTTTTATATTTTCTTTAGATGCTTTCAAACTTTTTGTTAATTTCATACTATCAATTTTTACAGGAACTTTTTTATCTAGAATATACAATAACTCTCTTCTTGAACTGGGCCAGAAATTTTCTTTATCAGATACTAATTTATCAACATTTTCCTTAATTATTTTTAATGAACTTAAATCTTTCTTTTCAATAAAACCCTTCCCTAATTTAGGAAGTCCTATTTCTTTTCCATTGACATATACAAAATTTTTAGAAACTTCATAATTTTTTTTTAACACATCAACTTCACTACCACGTGAATCACCATTAATCAATGATACAAATCCAAGTGTTAATCCTATAAAAATTATTTTTAAATTATTTGAAAATAGTTTTTTTCCATATCTATATAATAAAATATTTAGCAAAAATCCTAAAGCAATCACCATTGTCCCAGTAGTCCTTGAAAATTCAATATTTCGTTCCATTCTGATAAATGTAAATGTATAATTTATTGGAATAATGATACTACTAGAAAATAATATTAGAAATATTGGTGAATCTAATTTTGATATTAAACTTTTTCCTTTATATTTTTGAAAATAATAATAAATTAAATACCAGAAAATTAAAATTACAGACAGCGTAACTAAGCAAACATATATATACCACATATTTTTTCTTAAAGTATCGTCTTTTAAAAACTTCAAAAACCAATAACTTGGAATGGAATAATTATAAACTGCTATTCCATCAGCCAACATTGTTTGCGAGGATAACAAAAACACATTCTTTAACATACCTATTATAAACTTGTATAAAAATATCAAACTTCCTAATAAAATAATATTTAATCCCCAAAAAGTAAATGACTTCATTTCTTTTCTCCAAATGTTTCTTTTATATGTGACATATAGTTGCACTATTGCAAATGGAAATAATCCCAATGCAAAAGCAACACCATTTAAAGGATAATAGAAAAAAAGAAATAAAGAAAAAATTAGATATATTTGTACCCATCTTATTCTATTTTTTATTAACTTAGGTAACAATAGTATTAATAATAAAGCAAGTAATGCTACTGATCTATCACGATTTGGATATATAGTATAATTAAAAAATGGCAGAATTAATGCAAAATCTTTTACTAAAAAATAACAACTAGAACCTATTATCAATGCCCAAAAGATACGAACTAATGAAACCGCTGAATGATAAGATAAGGCAGTCCCATCTAATACAACATTCTGAAAAAAGCCTGTAACAAGTCCATAAAGTCCTGAAGTTCCATTGTAATCTACAAATAATTTCATTTTCTTATTTACTATTTGATGCCATGGATTTGTATATTCTCCAACATGCCAAAAATCTCCATAATCAATGTTCATTGAAAAATCATAATAATGTAAAATAAATATTATTATTACACTTGAAAATAACACGAATGTATTAGATTTTCTTTTTCTATATTGCAAAATATTGATACCTAATAATGCCATAATTAATAAAATGATTATTAACTTATAATTAGTTAGCTGAGAAATTTTATAAACTTTACCATTTAATAAATATTTATTTGTTAAAAAAGTTAACAAAATTAATGGTGCTGGAATTTGAAATAATAATATTTTTTTTTCTATATCCAAAAAATTCTTTTTTTTTAATATAATAATAAAATATATAAATAAAATAATTGTTAATGGGAGTATCATATCTCTACTTATTAATTCAAAATTTTTTAATATTTTATCTAATACTGCCTTTAGTGACATAGAAAATAGATATAACGAAATTAATAACATTAAAATTTTTTTTGTTAACAAAATATCTTTATTTGTCATAAAATAAGTTATATAATAAACTATCCCTATAATAACTAGATAGAAATTTATTTCTTGTTTAAAAAATAATATAAATACTGAAGGAATCAGAATTATTCCAATTCCAATAAAATCTAGATTTACATTTTCTTTTGAGACAGATATATTTTTTTTATCTTCAAAATATTTAAAAATAAAAATTGAAAGTCCACCTATTAAAAGAGAAATCCACACTGCTAACATCTCACCAGACTTATTAAAACCTTTTAATGCTGTAGTTTCTAAAATTATATCTTTGAATACTTGATGTTTTGATGCCATATATGGTAATAATGTTGAAAGCGACATGGCCGTCATAAAAATACCAAAAATAAATGGTGAAATTACTTTTACTAAGTTTTTAAAAATTTCTTTCACAAGTTAACCTCCTAAACTATTTTTTTTAATTAATTTTTTTGTGTTCTTAATCTCAATAAAAAATTAAAATCGAATATGTTTTTACCAAAATATCATGTTTTTACTTATTAATGAATTTGTATTTCAAGTTTACTATATTTTTTTCAACGAAATAGTAAAATAAAAATAATATCAGTATTATTGTAATTATATATAATATTACATTTGTTATTGTCAAAAAATTCTTAACTTTTAAATAATTTATTTATATTTCTATAAAAAAAAACAAATAATACACATTGAATAATTTAATTATATAAAATTTGATATTTTTTTAATAATTAAGAAATTAGCCAATTTCATAAACAAATATAAATTATCAATATCCCATCCCACTAAAAATAGAAAAACATATTCTCATCATCATAATGTTTTGTACAATAAAATCCAAAATCTAGAATAAATTATTAATATTTCTAATAAGTTAAAAATTAATTTTTTATAATTAAAATCTTTATTTTTAAATTTTATAGTAATCACTATTTTCAAATTTTTTAAATTCCTCAGGCGTCCCAATAACATGAACATTTTCAAAAGGAATAATTGAAATTCTAACTTTATAATTTTCTTTAATAAGATAATTATAAAGTGGTGCTATATATTTTTCTCCTTTTTCCAAATTTGCTTTTTCCTTATAATATTCATTATATGCCTTCATATACAAATCTGTACTAGAAAAATAATATAATCCAATAGTTGCATTATCTGATATTTTCTTTTTTTCTCTTAAATTCTGTAGCATTGCCATCTTTGCCTAATTTGACAAAACTCCAATTTTCACCTGGAGCATTAAAACAAGGAATAAATCCATCACCTTGTATATCTTCTGGCTTCAATACATGTGACTCTATATGAGTGTCAATATTATAAATTAATAACGAATCTCCTTCTATCCATTTTTCTTTTGCTAAAATTACAGTCGTTGCTTGACCATCTGTTAATTTTTCAATCTCAACTATACTCACATTTTTTATACCTAATTTTTTGATTTCTTTTTCTATAAAATCTTTAGCATTATCTTCTTTTTTCACTACAAAAATATATTTAGGATTTATAGATTTGAAATTTTCAAGACTAATCATTGACCATTCAAAAAGTGTTTTATTTTTTACTTCTATCATATATTTAGGAATATCATACCCTTTTTCTCGAAATCTTCTTCCATTTCCTCCCATTGTTATAACAATATTCATATCTACTCCTCTGTTATTCTTTCTCTAGCATCATCTAACATTTTATTTAATTCATCTTCATTGTATTTCAAAAATTCATCAGGTCTTATCGCTCTATCATCAATATAGAAACCACCTTTTCCTGGCCAAGGTTTCCCAAAAATTATCTCATCATAAGGAACATTCCATTTATCTAACCAATCCATTGTCATTCTAGATGTATGAACATTTATCAATCCTATATTCCCTCCATGAGTTCTCATTTGTCTAGCTGTAAATATTAATATTCTAAAACCTTCTTTTTTATATTCTTCCAATTTTTGTATGACATTATCATACGGTTTTAAATCTTCATATCTTTCATCAGCTTTTTTTATTGGACAGATTGTCCCATCTAAATCCACTACTAATGTTCCTTTATTTTCCATATTTATCCAACTCCTTCATCATATTTATAGCATTCAATATAAAAGCAAAAACTTTACTTGGGATATCAATATGTAATGGTAACATCGATAAAAATAATGATGTTTCACATACCCTTATTACTTCCATATCATATCCGTATTCTTCTACTTTTTTTATAAACATCTCTTGTAATGTTTCTAAATTTGCACTTTCGATTTTCAAATCCATTTTCAATTCATTATTCAACTCTATTCTAAATAATCCATTATTCATAAAATCGTAATTCCCTAATATTGAATGAGATAATTTTGCTAAATCATAATACTCATTAGTGTATATTTCATCTTCACTTAATGCTCCTTTTGGATCTATTAATTTTAACATTTCAGATGATTTATCATATAATGTATTTGAGAAACATGGATCACCATGTCCAATAACTTCAATACATTTAAATTTTTTACTCAAAATCTTATTATAATATTTTTTGTATTTTTCAAATATCTCATCTATCGAATTATAATCTGTTGAAAATTTTATAAATAAATCTATTTCACTATAAATTTCCATCTCTTTTAATTTTTGTATTCTCTCTTCTACTTTTTTATAATACAAATCATTAAAAACTTTATCAAACTTTTCTTTAGATATATTTCTTTTTTCTCTTGTTGTTATAAATTCAAATATTTTATTTAAATAATTTTCAAAACTTTCTTCATTAAATGAATTATGAATCCATTGTAATGCGATATCTGGAATATTCAATCTTTCCATTGTATACGAAGCTCTTTCTTGAGTTTCTTTATAATCATAAGGCATTACCATCCATTTTTGCATATAATGTGGAAGGAAATAATAAAAATCATGCTCCTTTTTCATTTTTACTTTATCAACAGAACTTTTAGTTATCGTATATTTATCACTTGATAAAGAATTAAAGTATCTTGCTTCAAAACTTCCTGAAAAAAATAGTAAAAAATCTCTCAATTCTGATAAATTTATTTTAAAATCATTTGGTAAAATTTCATCTTTTGTTAAAAAATCTTGATTCTTTATATTATTCGATAATTTTTTAGATAAAAACTCATTATACAAATTTACATTAGGAAAAACCATTATTTTAGGACTGTATTTATCATCCACCATAACTTGATTTACATATCTAGATTTTTCTAAAAATATAAAAAACTTTTCCTTATCAATAACAACATTACTTGACAAAAAATTTATATAAACACTCTCTTCACTTTCATTTGTCTGAAATAATAATTTCTCTTTTAAGCTCTCAATTTCCATTTGATTTTTCAAATCTATAAACTCTATTTCAAAACCTTTAAATTCTTTTAATATTTCTTTCAATCTATCAATAAATCTGACTTTCTTGTATAAAACTTCACTATACTTCTTATTTCCTATAATCCCTGATATTATTCTCGAAGGTCTTTTAATATCATCATAAATAAAATATATTTTCTTACTCACACTTTCTCCCTCCTTTTATTTTTTGAGAATTTATTTATAAAATTCATAAAAAATACTATAATACTTATCAAAAATATTATACATGATAAAATAATTTGCAGATTACTAAAATTTGATAAATTCGATATCCTATAACTTAAAATTTCAGGAATCATAAATAAATTAAATTTCAAATTAAAAGATTTTGCAAATAAACTGTAAGAACTTATCTCAAAAATCCAAACTAATATACTAATAAAAAACAATATAGGTGTTTTTCCTATTAATAAATACTTTGCATAGTTATATAATTTTTTTATACTTTCTATAAAATTTAAAATATAAATTCCTTTTTTAGTTTCACTCTTTGTAAGAATAATTCTATTAACATAGATGTAGGTATAATTGAAACATAAATAACAAAATACTGAAAATAACAAAAAAACTAATAAAGATATAATTAATATATATGAAATTATATGTTTTACTCCAATTCCGTACACTAATATTAATGTTAACATTAATGTATCGAAAAAACGATCAACCCATACACCTACAAATCCTTTTCTAAAATTATCAAAAAAAAATGAAAATTTATATATCCTAAATATTTCTCCTAATTTTAATGGAATAAAAAAATTTACATATGTTGTTAAAATATAAATTTTAAATAAATCTTTAATCGATCTTTTTTCTTCAATATATATTACACACATTCGTATAAATCTAAATAAATGCGATATTAAATACAATATAATAAACAAAATAAAATGTCCTAAATTAGGTTCTAAATTAAACTTAAATTTTATAATAGTTATCAAAAAAAATATGGTTGATATCATTACAAAAAATTTATTTAGAACTTCTTTCTTTTTTTTCATTTTAACTCCTAACAAAATTTAATTTTTAATTTCTTTAGCAGTGTAATCCTTTATTTTCTTATCTCTAAAATCTTTATCTACAATCTCTTTTTTATTAAAAACATAAAAAAATAAATATTTTAAAACTTTTAAAGCTTGATTCATCATTTTTACATTTGAAGTTTGATCTTCTTCTCTCCAAGAAATTGGAAAAAATTTGATATTTTGATTATAATATGAACTTGCTATAACCATACAATAATTAAACAATAAACTATCTGGAAATTTGTGATAATAATTATTTTTTAATGTATCTACTTTATAACAATTTAATCCGGAACCTAAATCATATATTTTCTTTCTAAGAAACATTGAAAAAATACTGTTATAAACTCTATTACCAAAAGTCCTAAATTTTGAATATCCTATTATTTTTGATTTTTTCATAAATCTCGCACCTAAAAAACTATCATATTTCTGATATTCTTTATTTTTTAAATAAGGAAGAATATCATTTATATTTCCTTGGTCATCTCCATGTAAAACTATTGCATAATCAAAATTATTTTCAATAGCATATTTAAATGCTACTTTATGGGAACCACCCAATCCATAATTTTCATTATTTTTTAATAATTTTATAGGTAAATCTATAGTTTGTTTCTTTAACTTTTCTAATACTATTTTTTCACCATTATCAGTACTACGATTATTTATAATAATTACCTCATTTATATAATTTTTAACTTCATCTGTAAACTGATCAATTACTCTTCCTATTTGATTTTCACAATTATACATCGGTATAAAAACTAATATTCTATTCATTATTTTACTTAGTATACTCCTTTTCTTAAATAAGATTTTAAAGAAAACATAAAAAACTTTTATGACAAAAAATATTATGTTGTGTTATTTGTATATAGAAATATTTACACAAAATTCTAAATACTTTCTTTGATAACTAATATTTTTAAAACTCCTAACCTTTCTTAGTAAAAACAAAAAATTTAGAAAAAATATAGTTCAAAACTATTACAATTATATTAGATAATACTTTTACTCCTAAAACAAATATAGATTGCTTAGAAGGTATTACTAACTTAACTACTAATATATCTGCTCCTATTACTACAAAGAGTTGGTCTATTATAGCAGTTACACTTCTTGCTAATATAAATTGAATAAATTCTTTTACTGCTTCTCCCCCACTATTTTTACTTTCAAATACCCAAATTCTATTAGTAAAATATTGAAACACTATACAAATAATTGTATCCACTATATTTCCTAATCCTACTGAAATTTCCATTATATTAACAAATAAATAAAATAGTATTATATTTAAAATTGTAGCTAATACTCCAAAAACTAAATATAATATTGTTTCTTTATTTGTTAAACTCATTAATTTTTTTATAATTTTTTTTCTCATTTTTTACCTTCAAAAATATAAAATTTTTTGTAGTATTCAATTTTTATACTTTAATAAAAAATAATTACTACAATTTTAATTATTTTCCCAAGTTCTTTCACTTATTATATACCTAGGTCTTGATTTTATTTCAATATATATTTTCCCAACATATTCACCAATAAGTCCTAAAGATGTAATTTGTATTCCTCCCATAAGACATATTATCCATATTAAACTAGTCCACATTTCTATACCTTTACCTAAAAAAAATAAAACTAAACACCATAATACAGAAATTAAACTAATTGATAAAATAATCATACCTAATAATATTATAATTCTAATGGGTTTTATACTTAAACTTGTAATCCCTTCAAATGCTAATGCTAACATTTTACTCAACGGATATTTAGACTCTCCTGATATTCTTTCATGACGCTTATATAAGACTGAAGTACTTTGAAAACCAACCAATGGTATTATTCCTCTTAAAAATAAATTTACTTCTTTAAATTTTTTAAATTCTTTCAAAACCTTCTTAGAAATTAATCTGTAATCAGCATGATTATAGATCACTTCTACACCCATAAGATTTAATATTTTGTAAAAAGACTGTGCGGTAAACCTTTTAAAAAATGTATCTGTTTTTCTATCCTTTCTTACACCATAAACAATTTCATTTCCCATATGAAAAGCATCTACCATTTCTTCCATTGCTTTAACATCATCTTGTCCATCACAATCTATTGAAATTGTTATATCGGAAAAAGGAATAGCTTCCATTAATCCAGCTAAAACCGCATTTTGATGTCCCATATTTCTACTTTGAGAAATTCCTATAAAATATTTACTTTCATTTGACATTTTTTTTATAATTTCCCAAGTCTTATCTTTACTTCCATCATTTACAAACATAATTCTACTTTTATCACTAATTTTATTTTTATAAATTAAATCATTTAATTCTTCTAAAAATAATTTTGAAGTAATGGGAAGTACTTCTTCTTCATTATAACACGGCACTATTATATATAATACTGTATCTTTTCTACCATTTATTTCCATTATTAACACATATAAAATTATATTATAATTTTATTCTCCTTCATTCATTATTTTTTTATTTGTAAAAATATAGAAAATATAATATTTTAAATTTTTTAACTTATAATTGTCTATTATTAATTTTCTACTACATTTAAATTACTTTTCTTCAACTGCTAAAAATTTTTTATCTATAAATAATAATATTATTAATCCAATTAATCCAATTAAGGAAATAATTGCTCCTAATCTTATTCCAGGTGCCTCATATTTTAAAATTACATTTGAGTCTTTATTTTTTAATTTTATTCCTATGAATGCTCCTAATATTTTTTCTTTAATTTGTTTTTTTCCATTAATATATAATTGCCATCCTTCATCATAAGGTATAGAAGTCATTAGTAATTCATTTTCTTTTGCATTTTCTACTTTCACTTCTATATAAGTATCATTAAATTTTTTTATAATTGGAGTTCTATTTATTTCACTCATAACAATATTATAATTATTTTTATTAAATGAATAAAATAAATTCTTATTTATCTCTAATTCATTTTCATTCAGAGAAATTTTTACAATATCATTGTTGTTTAACCTAAAGATTTTATTATATCCACCAAATTCATAAGGATTATTAACGCCATTTATTTCTATTAACGGATCTTGATTAAACTTTTTAATATACATATAATTAATATCCTTTTTCAAATTTGAATTTTTAAATTCTAAGAAAGCTTCTTTATTTGGATTAACTTTTACATATTTGATATTATCATTATTTTCGTATTCAACTTTCAAATTTTCAATTTTTTTATTAACATTTAAATTCTCAAAAATTCTTATTTTATTATTAGTAATTTTTTCAGCAATTTTATTTTGTAACTCAAATGGATTTTCATTCTCTTCATTAATATCAATACTTAAAATACTTTCATTTACTAAACTAAAAAATGGCAATGCTTGATTATTCTCAAATACATATATATCATTTACTTTTAAAACTGGTTTAGAATAAAAAATCGTTTTTTCTATATTATGAGATAACACATATTTTACACCTAATAATGATTCTGAAAATAATGTTGTCCCTTCAAAATTTCCCACTTTGTCAAAAAAAGGCATTCCTAACTTAGAAAGTAAATTATGTACACCTTTATTAAAATTTGAATCAAATATGGCAATTCCCTTGTAATCAGCCAATGATCCTTCATTTTCACGTCTTCTAAAATCTTTTTCTATTCTATAGATTGAATTATCTTTTCTTTTTAACTCATTTACAGTTTCTCTTAAATTCTTTTTGTATTGAATATAGTAATTTCTATCTTCATAATTTTCTTCTGTCCTAATTTTTTTATTTACTAATATACCATTCATTAATAATTCAAAACATACTATAACTATTAAAAACTTTTTTAGTGTTTTAATTTTAAAAATAATACAATATAAAATTATAAATATTAAATTTATAAATAATTTATCTTTCAAATTTTCAATTAAAATACTAGATGTTAGTAATAAAAATACGAGAATTAAACCTATTTTTTCAATATTTTTTCTAGTTAAAACATTATTTTTCTTTTCATAACTCTCAGAAGCAATATAAATTAAAAAGAAAGAAATCAAAAAAGAAAAACGTCCTTCAAACCAGTCTGGATTATCAAATCCATGCCACATCATATAAAAAAAAGGTATTTCCATTGATATAAACATAATTATTAATACTATCCCTGCTGATACTTTTTTCTTGATTGCAATATTTTTATTAATAAAATATAACAAAACAAATAACAATACAATTAAACCACAATATATATTTGGACTTCCTCCTGGACGTAAAGTATCAAAATTTCCTGCAAATAACTTTGATATAATATCTTCTATTCTATATCTTATTCCTAATTTAAATAACTCTGTATTTTTTTCTTTTCCTAACGATACATACGTTGGTAGTAGAAAAATTCCACAAATCATTAAAGAACTTATTGAGTACAGTCCAAATTTAATAAATTTTATAATAGCAGATTTAAATGTCATTTTTAAATTTGAAGAAAAAAATCTATACCAGAAATAAATTATCATGAATAATCCAATCATATACGATATATAAAAATTAGAATATAAAGAAATTATTAATGTTAGTATTAATCCCCACTTTTTATTTTTTTCTATAAATTCATCTAAATAAAAAATCAAAACAGGTAATAATATTACACCATCAAACCACATAATGTGTTGTATATAGCAGATATTAAAAGACATTAAAGCATAACAAGTCGAAAAAACTAGACTTTCATTATTATTTAAATTAAATCTTTTAGATAAATAAAAATTACAAGTTAAACCACATAATCCAATTTTTAAAAGTGTTATTATTAAAACTATATCTTGTATCTCAAAAAAAGGAATTAATATTAAAAGATTTAAGGGACTACTAAGATAAAAGAATATTGTTGAAAACATGTTCATACCCATTCCAAAATTCCAACTATATACAAAACTATGTTTCCCAATTAGCATGTTTTTATACCAAGATAAATAATCTATATATTCATTACTTAAATCTGACACTAATATACTTTTTTCTCCAAAAGGGTATACTTTAGCACTAATTAAAACCATCCAAAATATACAAATAGGTATTATAAATGCTAATAACTTTATTTTTTTTATTTTTAACATTGTTAATTCTTTAATCCTTTCTATAATTAATCTTATAATAATAATTTTTTACTTCATTATACAAACTTTTTTATTTGTAAATAAATTCTAATAAACTTTCTAACAAGTTTATTATTTATAAAATTGTTTTTCCCAAAATTCTCGACTAGTAAATTCATCATAAGTTGATAAATACTCTTTATGTAATTTTCTATATTTCAATGTCAATTTTAATATTGCACCAAAATATCTAAACAATACTTTAAAAAATTTTGCTTTACTATGTTTTAAAATAAAACCTTTATTAGATAATTTATGTAAATAGAGAACTTCTTTATATCTGAATACTTTTCTCAATGTTCCACCAAATCCTTTTTTTTGTTGAACCATTCCAGATTTAAAAAATATTGTTGGTATCAGATGACCATTTAACGTTATCCATCTAAAGAAAGTCTTTAATTTTTTTTCATGTACTTCTACTTCTTCACCATTTTCATTTTCTTCAAAAGTAATCGATCGATCTACCTCTGTTAATGGAATATCTATAACCTTTTCTTCTTTTGCTAATGCTGCTATTTCTGGTCTTCTTTTCATCATATTTACATTTTCTCTCCAAAAATTTGGACCTTTACAGACATCTTCTATTGCATAAACAGTTGCTAAAGCTGTTTCATAGTTATATGTAAGAAGATTTCTAGCTAAAAATAAAAGCGATATTTTAATAATAGATTTTAAACTACAAGGAACTAAATTATGAAATCTTTGCATTATATGATTTCTTGTATCTAAATAAGCTGGAACTACTCCATTTTTTATTTCAAAATCTCCTTGCCAAGAAGAAATACCATTTAATGTTATAATATTAAACTTATGTGACAATCCAAATCCTATATCATCTCCTCTTACAAAATATGGAAACGCATAATGTCTAACTTCTGATATTGGGAACGCAAAAAACCACCATCCACCATAAGCCGGTATAGCAACCTCCTCTTCATTCTTTAATAAACATCTATAATCTCTTAAATCAAAATTATTATTTATAGGTTGCCAATAACCTGGAAATTTTGCTCCATTTTCATATTGAATATAACTTTTGGCTTCATTTAACATAGCGCCAGCTATTGAAAGATTATCTTTTTTTGCAAATTCTAATAAATTTATTGTTCTTTTTATTCCTTCTACTTCACATGAAGCATCGTCATCCATAAATAAACAATGAGTATACTTTTTTTGATCTTGTAAATAAATCAATCCTCTAGTAAATCCACCAGCACCTCCTAAATTTGCATTTTTTATAATATTAACTCCTTTTACTTCTGGTAAATTTTGACTATTGTCAACTATATTTAAACTCACTTTTCCCTTAAATTCTGGAACTTCTATTAATTCTTTTTTTAATCTTTCCATTGCTGGTAAAACATATTGCTGTCTGTTAAAATGCGTTATAACAATACCTAAGTTTATATTATTCTTTATTTGAGTATTTGTAAAATATTCAAAACTATATACTTCACTAATATCCAATCCTCTGATTTCAAAAAATAACATTCCATTTTTTAATTCATTAAAAAAATATAATGGTATTAAAATTTCTTCAATGTCTTTATTTTCAAAATATAACTCACTTAAAACTCTATTGCTAGAATACAAACAACTTAATTTAAAAATTATTTTTATTTTTCCCTTAAATTTTATTTTTAAATTCAAGTCTTCTATAACTGTGTTATTCTTCCATTTTCCAACTGTAAAACTATTAAAATATGTATCAGTAAAAACTCTTCCATTTTTTTCAAAATGAATAATAGAATTTTTTAAATCTAAACTTGCAAATTCATTTACTCTAAAATATAAATCTTGCTCTGTACATAAATTAATTTTAGGAAATACACTTCTTTGTATTATATTCATTACATTCCTCCAAACTCTTCTTCTACCACTTCTAAAGCAACTTCAAATACATGATGCATATCATAATATTTATAATTAGCTAATCTTCCACCAAATATCACATTTTTTTCTTGCTTTGCTAATTCTTGATATTTTTTAAAGATTTCAGCATTTTTATTGTTGTTTACTGGGTAATAAGGTTCATCTCCTTGTTTCCATTCTGCTGGATATTCTCTAGTTATAACTGTTTTCGGCTGTTTTCCAAATTCAAAATGTTTATGTTCTATTATTCTTGTATAAGGTACTTCTCTTTCATTGTAGTTTACTACTGCATTCCCTTGGTGATTTTCTTCATCTAATGTTTCGTGTTCAAATCTTAAACTTCTGTATTCTAAAACACCAAATTTATAATCAAAATATTGATCTATCATACCTGTAAATACTACTTTATCAGCTTTAGCCAATAATTCTTCTTTTTTTCCAAAGAAATCAACATTCAATTCTACATCGATTCCTTCTAATAATTTATCAAAAATTACATTGTATCCGCCTTCAGGAATTCCTTGATATTTATCATTAAAATAGTTATTATCATAAGTATATCTTACAGGCAATCTCTTAATAATAAATGCTGGTAACTCTGTTGTACTTCTTCCCCATTGTTTTTCAGTATAACCTTTTATCAATTTTTCATAAATATCTTTTCCTACCAAAGAAATTGCTTGTTCTTCTAAGTTTTTAGGTTCTGTAATTCCAGATTCTTTTATTTGTTCATCAATTTTAGTTTTAGCTTCTGCCGGAGTCACAACTCCCCACAATTTATTAAAAGTATTCATATTGAATGGTAAATTGTATATTTCACCTTTATAATTTGCTATTGGTGAATTTATATAATTATTAAATGTACAAAATTGATTTACATAAT
>ERZ772945.1624-NODE-1624-length-15400-cov-5.788530_pt1 | contig 15400 bp, 8 predicted proteins | sample MGYA00511681_ERZ772945 | MGnify/ENA primary metagenome ERZ772945 (study PRJEB29015, sample SAMEA2737943) | human oral metagenome | biome: human oral; feature: human-associated habitat; material: dental | place: China | collected 2143 ...
TATACATTTACCGATAGGAACTTTTTCTAATTTCCCAATTATAGAAAATGAACAAATAAAACCAAAAGTGCTATCAATAGTTGATGACTGTATCAAAATCTCAAAATATGACTGGAATACATTTGAGACAGCATGGGATTTTAAAGTAAGCCCACTTGTTAATATTGAAAGATATGTGGAAGAATTTGAGAATGTAAAAATAGGAGAAAATGGGAATGTTGAAAATAAGAAAATTGATAAAACACAAATAACATTAATAGAAGAAGCATATAGTCAATATAAAGAATTTACAAATAATCAGTTTTTAAAATTGAAGGAAAATGAAGAGGAATTGAATAGAATTTTTATTGATATTTATGGATTGCAGGATGAACTGACTTCAGATGTAAGTGATAAAGATATAACAATAGCTAAAATATTTGATACAGATGATGAAATAAATGATGAAATTAAAGGGAATAACTATGTTCTGACAAAAGCAGATGTTGTAAAACAATTTATTTCCTATGCTGTTGGATGTATGTTCGGGCGTTATTCACTTGATGAGGAAGGACTTGCATTTGCAGGGGGAGAATTTGATAAAAATAAATATAGTAAATTTATTCCTGATGAAGATAACTGTATTCCAATTACAGACAGTGAATATTTTAGTGATGATATTGTTACAAGATTTGTAGAATTTGTAAAAACAGTATATGGAGAAGAAACACTTGAAGAAAATCTTAAATTTATTGCACAGGCCTTGTCTAATAAAAATGATGCTCCAAAAGATATTATAAGAGAATATTTCTTGAAAAGTTTTTATGATGATCATTTGAAAAGATACAAGAAAAGACCAATTTACTGGCTTTATGATGCAGGAAAGAAAAATGGATTTAAGGCATTGATTTATATGCACCGTTATAATGAACAGACTACAGCAAAGGTTAGAATTGGATATTTACATGAGCTACAGAAACATTATGAAAGAAGGGCAAGTTTTCTGAAGGATGAAATCGAAAGTAATAACAACAGAAAAAAAGCTGAAAAGGAATTGAAAAAGATAAAATCACAGCTTGATGAATGTAAGCATTTTGATGAAAAGATGAATCACTTGTCTTCAGAATATATTTCGATTGATTTGGATGACGGAGTGAAAGTCAATTATGAAAAAGTGCAGACTGGACGTGATGGGAAGAAGTATGAGATATTGGGGAAGGTGAAGTAAAAATATTATGAAGGTGGAACAATTATGGCACAGGAACTTTATATTTTAGGAAATGGATTTGATTTATGGCAAGGATTATTTACGAAATATGAAGATTATTTTGAAACAAAAAAAGAAAAAATAGAAAAATTTTGGACAAAATTTAATGGAATTTTTTTTAAAATAACCAGTTACAATGATTTACACGATAGACCTTATTTTCATGAAGAGAATTTAAAAGAATCAATAAAAAAACTTCATAATGAACTAAATGAAAATTTATTTTTTTATTATCTTCTATTCTGTAAAAAAGAACAAGAATGGTATGAAGTTGAAACTAATATAGTTAGTTATGTCAATGATATTAGAGAGATATTTGAATATAAAACAGATATAAAAGATATTGTAAAATATGCTAAAAATCATGAAGAATATAAATATTTCATTATAGTTCAAATGTTAATAGAAAGTGAATTAGATGTAAAAACAGCAATAAAAGTAGCAATGGAACATTTAAATTTATTTGAAAAAGATTTTGGAAATTATATTAAGGATGTTCAAAATAAATTAGCTCATAGTTTAGATAATATATTATATAATGACAAACCTAAAAAAATAATAAATTTTAATTATAATTTTTTAATTTACTAAATTATCTCTTGCTTTATACCTTATGTTTATATTTTACAACAATTTATTTAATTTTTCAATAAAAATTTCCATTTCTTCATCAGTCCCAATCGTAACTCTCAAATAGTTATCAATCCTGTCTTTCGCAAAATATCTAACCAAAATTCCATTATCTTTTAGCTGTTTATACAAATCTCCTGCAAAAACTTTATTATGAGAAATAAAAATAAAATTAGCACTTGAATTTAGCACTTTAAATCCCAATTCTTTCAATTTTTTTACAGTTTTTTCCCGTGTTTCAATAATTTTAACATTAATTTTTATAAAATAATCATCATCTTTAAATGATTCAATCCCAGCTTCAATTGAAATTCTGTCAATTGTATACGAATTAAATGAAAATTTTAATCTGTTAAGCCCTTCTATTATATTTTCTGAGCCAATTGCATATCCCAAACGCATTCCCGCAAACGAACGAGACTTTGAAAATGTCTGCACAACGAGAACATTATCATATTTGTTCACCAATTTCACAGCACTTTCTGCTCCAAAGTCAACATAAGCCTCATCCACAACGACAAGTTGGTTAGGATTTTTTTTCACAATTTCTTCAATTTCTTCTAATTTTAATGCAATCGAAGTCGGTGCATTTGGATTTGTAATAATTATATGTCCATCAAGTCCAAAATATTTTTCAATTTCAATTTCAAAATTTTCGTTTAACGGGATTTTTACTTCTTTTAAATCAAATAAATCCGCATAAACTGGATAAAAGCTGTAAGTTATGTCAGGATAATAAACTTTATCACCCTTGTTAAAAAATGTCATAAAAATAAGTGCTAATACTTCATCCGAACCATTTCCCACAAAAATTTGCTCTTTTGTAATTCTTTCATCAATTTTTTTCGAAAAATATTCAGCAATCACTTTTCTAAGTTCTGAAACATCTGGATCTGGATAAAGTTTCAAATCTTCCAAATTCATAGACTTTATTTTTTCTATAACTTTTTCTGACGGTGAATAAGGATTTTCATTTGTATTAAGTTTAATATATTTCTTGTCTTTCGGCTGCTCTCCAGGAACATAAGGTTCTATTTCCTTTATTTTATCATTCCAAAATTTACTCATTTTAACTCCTTCTAACTAACTTCTCCTAATAATTTCTTCACAATTTCTTCTAACTTCTTTTTAAATTCAAATTTTAAATAAATACTTTAAAATTCTATAAATTTTTAGAAATATTTTTATTAATTATCATTGTCAATGTTATTTTCATTATTAAAATCATTTTTTAAACTTTCTATGATTGTATTCATAAAATAGTCATAGTCAAAATCTAGTTGCCACTTTCCATTAACTTTTTCAATTTCTATTTCTGAACTATTTTCACTCTCATCAAAATTTTTTATTTCTTCTTTTAGTTTGTCGTCAAAATATTTATAAAATTTATCAAGTTTTGCTTTATTAATTTTTTCAAAATGCTCAGTTTCTTTCTCTGTAATTCCAGATTTTTTTAACACTTCATCAAGAATGCTATCAACATCAATATCTTCTATATCTTTATATTTAACTATCATATTAATTTTAGCCTTATTTTTCCCTAAAAATGAAATATCTTTAATAGAAAGTTCCATATTATCAAAAAGACTAAAACAATCTTGTGCTATAATTTCACTTATCCTATTAAGAAATCCTTTAAATACTTGTTGCTGATTTTTCGGAACATTTTTTACTATGTTGTCCATCAAACTGTTCATGTATTCATTGTAAAGTTTTTTTGAGTTATCAATTATAACTTTTTTTCCTTCACTGTTAAATCTTGAAATAATATTATCATTAATGATTTTATCAATCTCTTTGCTATCTCTATCCGCTTCACTTTGAGAAATTTTAACTCCATTTTTCACATAAACTTCATAATTTTGCTGAGCTATTCCAAGTGTTCCTAAAATAAACAGTCCCAAAAATATTTTTTTCATTTTTTAAATTTTTCCTTTCTAATTTTTAATTTATTTAATTTATCTAATCTAATCTGGTACAATCTAATTCAAGATAATTTATTTTATTTTTATCACCAATATCTTTTATCTTTATTTAAATTAAATTTAGATAATAAATTATATAATTATTTATTTTTTATAATTAATTTTATTTCTCAAATCTTTTAGAAACTGAACGAGCATGAGCTGTAAGTCCTTCACTTTCAGCAAATTTTATAACTTTATCTTTCACTTCTTCAAGTCCTTCTTTTGAATAATAAATAAATGAAGATTTTTTTATAAAGTCATCAACTGATAATGGTGATGAAAATTTAGCTGTTCCACTTGTCGGAAGTGTGTGATTAGGTCCTGCTAAATAATCTCCCAGTGGCTCAGGTGTATTATGTCCCATAAATATTGAACCTGCATTTTTTACTCTTGTCAAAAGTTCAAAAGGATTAGATACCGCTAGTTCTAAATGTTCTGGAGCAATTTCGTTACTTATTTTTATCGCTTCATCAATCGTTTTCGTAACAATAATTCTACCTTGAGTTTCAATCGAAACTCTTGCAATCTCCTCTCTTTCCAACTCTTTTAATTGAATTTCCAATTGTTCTGCAACATTTTTAGCAAGTTCCTTTGAAGTTGTAACTAAAATACTAGCTGCCAGTTTGTCATGTTCCGCTTGAGAAAGTAGATCTGCTGCTACATGAACTGGATTTGCACTGTCATCGGCAATTATTAAAACTTCACTTGGTCCTGCAATCATATCAATCGAAACTTCTCCATAAACCATCTTTTTAGCCATTGCAACATAAATATTTCCAGGTCCTACAATTTTATATACTTTTGGAATGCTTTCTGTTCCATAACTAAGTGCAGCAATTGATTGTGCTCCACCAACTTTAAAAATTCTGTCAACTCCAGCGATTTTCGCAGCAACTAAAAGCGATGGTAAAATTGTTCCATCTGAAGTTGGCGGTGTGACCATTATAATTTCCTTACAACCTGCAATTTTTGCTGGAACGGCATTCATCAAAACAGTTGATGGATAAGCGGCAGTTCCACCAGGTACATAAAGTCCAACTTTTTCAATTGGATTAATAATTTGACCTAAACTTACGCCATTTTCTTTTTTTACAATAAAATTATTTCTAACTTGTCTTTCGTGAAATAATTTAATATTATCATGCGAATATTTAATAACTTCCAAAAGTTCTTTATCAATTGTATCAAACGCTTTTTGAATTTCTTCTTCAGAAACTTCCAATGTTTTTAGATTCACTTTATCAAATTTTCTAGTATATTCAAAAAGGGCCTTGTCACCTCGTTTTTTTACATCTTTTAAAATATTTTCCACAGTTTCATTTACATCGTCATAAGAAAACTGGCTTCTAGCAAGTTCTTTTTCCAAATTCAAATTTTCTGAATATTCAATCGTCTTTATCATTTTTATCACTCCATCAAAATTTATTTTTTATAAAATTTTTTTATTATTTTTTATTTTCTGTTTTATCTGTTTTTTCTTTATCTATTTTATTTTTTATTTTTTTCACAATATTTTCAATTTTATCGTGATTAAATCTATAACTTGATTTATTCGCAATAAGCCTTGCACTTATATCACCAATAAAATTCAATACTTTCAAATGATTTTCCCTCAAAGTCGTTCCAGTTTCCACGATATCGACAATCACATCAGAAAGTTCTAAAATCGGTGCAATTTCAATTGAACCATTTAATTTAATCAATTCCACATCTCTATTAATCGAATCAAAATATCTTTTTGACACATTAAAATATTTCGTTGCAACAACCAAAGGTCTATCAAAATTTTCTTTAAAATTAACAGGTCCCGCAATTCCAAATTTACATTTTCCAAATCCTAAATCCAAAAGTTCATACACATCTGGATTATCTTCCAGCAAAATGTCCTTCCCAACAACTCCAATATCAGCGCTCCCCTTTTCCACATAAACCGCTACATCTGACGGCTTTACCAAAAGAAATCTGATTTTTTTGTCAGAATTTTCAAAAATCAATTTTCTGTTGTCACTTTTTATTTCATCACAATCGTACCCAATGCTCTCAAACAATTCATAAACTTTATTCCCAAGTCTTCCTTTAGGAAGTGCTATATTTAACATAATTTTACACCTTTCCATCAAAAATTATATTTCAATTTTCAATTCGCCATTCTCAAAAATATATTTCTTATCATAATTAAAAGTTTCAAAGTCACAGCCATCACAAGCAATATTTTGAGTTCTAACTCTATTCCCATCTTTTACCAAATTATCAACAATCTCAGCCAATTTTTCAAAATTACTTTCATCATACAAAAGTAAAATATCAAAATCTTTCTGATTTTCATTTTTATAAAATTCATTAAGATTATCCGTAACAACCGCAAATCCAATCGCTCCAGTATCAACTCCAAATTTTTCAAATAATTTATCATATCTTCCACCACTTAACACAGCATTTGGAATTTTATCAATAAATCCTTGCATAACAAGTCCGTTATAATATTTCAAATTTTTTATAATCGAAAAATCAAAAAGGACTTTTTTCTTATCATAAAATTTAATAATTAAATCATACAAATTTTTAAGTTCTGATAAAATTTTCACAATTTCAGGATTCAACTCATATTTAGAAAGTTTTTTTTCAATTTCTTCTATATTTCCTGATAAATTTGGTAATTCATAAATAAGATTTTTTAATTCAGCTGAAATATTTTTATTTTTTTCAAGAATTATTTTTATATCATGAGAATTTTTATTATTAATATATTCAAAAATTTTTTCTTTTATTTCATATTCAAGTTCCACATTTTCAAAAATTGAAGAAATAAATCCAGCGTGAGATAAAACAAGCATATTTTTTTTACTCATAATCTCCAAACTTTTTAGTGCAAGACTCACAATTTCAAAATTCAAAAATAGCGTTTCTTTTCCGATAAGCTCAACTCCCAATTGTTCTTTTTCATTGTAACCTGCATATTTAGAAGTTGTATAAATATTTTCTTGATAATAAACTTTATCGTATTTTGAAGTCTTTTCTTTTGAAATTTTTTTTGCAATTGAAAGCGTAATATCAGGTCTAAGTGCAAGTAAATTTCCGCTCGGATTCATAATCGTAAGTATATTTCCCAAAATAAAATCTTTGTTTTCATTATACAGTTCATATTCTTCAAAACTTGGCAATGAAATTTTTTTGTAACCATAAGAATCATATAATTTTCGCAAATTTAAAAGAACTATATTTTTTTTACTCATATTACTAATATATTTTTTCATTTATTTATTCTTCGCATGATAATTAAATTTATCACACATACTCCTTTCTTTTGTCTTTTGCTTTTTTTTCTTCTTTTTTTTTATCTTTTTTTATTTTTTATTTTAAATTATTTAAAATTATTTAGCATAAAAAAAAATTAATATATAGCCTATTTTATCACAAAAATTTACTTAAAACAAGAAAAACAAAAAACTTCCAAAATAATAATATTTAAATTCATATTATTTGGAAGTTTAAAAATTTATTTTTTTTTCTTTATTTTTTTCTTCAATTACTTTATTAATCGCTATTGTTCACTCGAAATCATAACGGTTTTTATTTTTTTATTAAATTCGTAACTAGGGTTTATTATAATTCCCCAAATAAGTTTAATGTTCTTATATTTTATAACATCCGTAATCCCTTGTGTAATTTTCTGAATATCTGATAGCGGCACATCATTTCCCGTTGTAAAACTAAGCAAAACTCTTTTCGCATCTCGAATTTCCCCTTCAAATAAATTTTTCTTTTTTATCTGCATCAAAATTCCTTCCACCGCTGTTTCGCCAAATCCCTCTCCCACACGAATAACAGTATCTCGTGAATTATCAAGCACAGCTCTTACATCAAGCAAATCAATATTCATCAAACCAACTTCAGCTAAAATATTTACAATGCATTCAATCCCTTCTTTAATAAGCATATTAGCTTGACCATAGGCTGAACTTAATGGCTTTCTTTTGTCAACATAATTATAAAGTTTTTCATTCGGAATAATAATAAGACCATCTGTCAATTTCTCAATCTTTCTCATCCCAGTACTCGCAATTTTCATTATGTCAAATCCTTCTAAAAAAAACGGTCTAGCAACAATCGTTATCGTAAATATTTTAAGCTCTCTAGCTACTTCCAAAATAACAGGTGTTATCCCACTCCCAGTTGCTCCACCAACTCCAGAAATCAAAAATAAAATATTTGTCCCTTTTAAAAGCTCATAAAATTGTTCATAACATTGAAGTGCAATTCTTTCAACTTGCTCTCTACTACATTTATCAAGTCCTGTATCCAAAAAAATTTTTTGATTAGCCATGCTCGATTCAGAATTTTCAAGATTGGTATCTATTGTTATATATTCAACTTTTCTAATTTTTTCTTTAATCATATAATTAACAAAATTAATCCCCATTCCCCCGACTCCAATAATTTTTGTAGCCATAATATCTTTGTTCAATTTGTTACCTCCCTTCTTTTTTCTTTTTTTCTTTCTTTGGTTTTTTCAAATTTTTTTTTATTTATATAGTAAAACTGTTTTATTTAAACTTTAAATTTATATAATTTTTATAGTTTAATTTCAATAGGTTTTATTTTATATATTTTTAATTTTTTTAAATTTGTTTATTTATATACTTCTTTATTTTATCAGAAAAATATAGTGTTTGTCTATTGTTTTTTTTATAATTTAGTTGTAGTTTTTTTGAAAAATTGTATTTTTATTTTTTATATAAAAATAATGTCCGATAATATTATTTATATATTAGTTTATTTTTTCAAAATAAAAATCATACTTTATTTTATATTTGTTAAATTAAATAACAAACTTAAAAAAGTATGATTTTTATTTTTATTTATTCGAAAAAATTAGTAAATTGCTCTAAATCCTATTCCACCTCTAATATTTTTTCCTTTTGTGTCATATCCTGCATTTACTGTTAAACCTAATCTTGTATTGTCCAAACCTATATTTAAGTCAAATTTTCCGTTTCCGTGTCTATCTTCTTTTTCATTTCTCAAGTTGTACCAATTAGCATTTGTATATCTCACTCTTGCTTGATTTAATTTATTTATTTTACCTAATTCATTTTCATATGCAGCTGATAAACCTACTGAAAGTTGAGCTCTTTGAGCTATTGGCTGAATATACTTAAATTCCGCTCCAATTTCAGGTTTTATCGAATAATAGTCATTTCCGTCAACTTCTAATCTAACTTGTCCTGTATTTTCTTTAATTCCGTCAAATCTTCCATATTCTAATTTTAATGCTCCATATGGTCTTAAATGCATTCTTTGTGTTAATCTCATATCATATCCCAAATCTGCTTTTAATGCCGCTCCATATGAATAATAATTAGATTTTGCTTCAAAAGTGTCGTCAACTATCCAGAATTTACGCTTCATTTCATTTCTTGCCGCAAATACATCTCCCGCAACTGTCAATTTTAAACTTCCATTATCATCTGGTGACATTGATTTAAACAATCCAGCTTTCAACATAGTCTGATCTTCTCTTGATCCACCCAAATCTTTAAATTTAAAATGGTTGTTTATCGCTCCAGCATACCATCCACTGCTATTTCCAAGTCTAACTGCTTCATCTTCGTGAACATAAGCCACTCCATAAGCATTATTTGTATAATCAATTACTCCAGCAGTATCTGTATTATATTCATCCCTTTGTCCAAACACTTTTATCTTATTATTTTGTTTAGACGGATTTCGCCATTCATTGTGTAAATAATTAAATTCTTTGTCCAGTAAACTTCCTGTTTCATAAATTCTCTGCTGAGTATTTGAATACTCATAACCTTTCATTTCATTTACAGCTTGAGCAAATATATGTGGTTCACCTTTTCCAATACCATTTAATTTATTGAACAGAAGTTTTTCCCTTCCATCAGCTTCAACTCCATATCTTTGTTCCAAACCATCTAAGAAATTATATGTATCAGGATCATCACTACTTGCAAAATCTGTGTAAGGAACTTTTACCAAATACAATCTGTCAATTAATCCTGTTTTTTTAGATTTTACAGGTTGCGCAAGCCAAGTTAAACTTGCTGAATTTACATTTAAAGTAGTTCCAGTTGTAACAACTTGTTTTAATGCTTTATTGTACGGATCTATCAAATTTTCCTGGATTTCTATAGCTTTAGCTCCAGTATAATTTGCAGCTTCAGTTCCAATAAGCAGATTTATATCAGTAAGACCTTTTAAATTTTCAAGTCCTTGAATCGGATTTGTTATATTTATTCCAGATGTATCAACATACATTCCAAGGCTAGACGCTTCAGCTAAAGAACTATCTCCAATAGTCGATAAATCCAATGTTCTAAATGTATTGTCTGTAATTTGAACTTGTTTTGCACTAGGTGCAGCTGCATCTGTTGTCACAACCGCTATCGCATTTGGATTTATTCCAGTTAATGTAACTCTGTGCGGATCTGAAGCAGGTGGTGTTTTTATCGACACGCTTCCTTCATTTTTCACATCCGTTGCCGTTCCATGAACAACTGTTCTTGTAGAACTATTTTTACCTTTAGTTCCACTGACATCTGTATCTATTGCATCTGTTGAAACCACGCTTGAATTATCTGAGTAAACTCCCATATTATCTGAACCTTGAATATTTATCGTACCGTAGTTTTTAATAGTTCCGCCGTTTACTACGACAACCCCTTTAATTCCTTTACCATTTGCTGTTGGAGTTGTCTGAATTGTTCCATAGTTGATTCCTTGCGCATTTTGGTCAATATACATTCCAACCGTATTACTTCCGCTTAAGTTAATTACACCAGTTGCAGCATTTATCGCTTTTGAACCGCTTCCAACCGCATACATTCCAATACTTCCATCTTTTGTCACATTAATTGTACCTTCATTTACAATATTCCCCTGTCTTGAAATATTTCCAGAAGTTTTATTATAATATCCTGTCGCCATTCCAATTCCATATTTATCTGCTCCAAGACTAGTTGAACCGACATTTATCACACCACTTTGTCTATTCGTAGCAGTCGCTCCGTCAAATGAATAAATTCCAACATTTCCAATCCCTGAATTCGTTGTCAAGTCAATAGTTCCATAATTGTCAACATTCTGTGCAGAATAAATTGCGTAGCCATTATTAGCAGTCGTAGTTATATCTGTATGATTTTCAATTAATCCACCTTGTGTAAACGGTGCTGCCGAATAAATATATACCGAATTTTCTCCCACAGTTGCAGTAGTTAATGGCGCTGTCACAAGATTTACAGGAGCGTTTTTCGCCGTGATCAAATATCCAAATGAATCATTTGCTCCAATTGTCATATTCACATTTCCATAGACATCCGTCAAAGATGTAGCGCCATCTTCAATATAAACTCCAACAGCGTTATTATTTCCAACATTTATTGTACCTGAAGTTAAATTAACGCTTGGAGATAAAGCATAGGCCCCTTTTGAATAAATTCCAACTCCGTTATCTCCGACATTTATTACACCGCCAGTCATATTTACATTTTTCCCATAAATTCCATATGAACTTTTTCCAACATTAATTGTACCACTCGTAGTTATCGGAGTATTTACATCATCTGTATACATTCCAATTGATTCATTTCCTTGTGAAGTATCTGCCACATTAATCGTTCCAGCATTAGTCAATTTTGATTTATTTGTTGCAAACATCCCAGCTGACTTTGTTCCATTTACATTAATAATTCCGTCCGTATCATTTAACAAAGTTCCATTATCCGCACCCATTCCAATTGCATTATTACTTCCATTCATCACAATTGTTCCATTATTTACGGCATTTATGTCAGCCAAAGTTCTTTCTTGAGTGAGACCTTTGCTATTATTTTTCACATAAATTCCAATTGCTGCGTCATTGTCCATTGTAACTACTCCACCCTGAGCATTTTTAACATTTACAATTCCATTTTTTCCTGCTAAATAATATGGTTCAGTTGAAGGATCTACAGGATTTCCAGTTGCTGGATCAATTCTGTATGAAAGACCTAAAATTCCTATTGATTTTTCTCCGCCAACATTTACTGCTCCGCTATTTGTTACATGTGTACTATTTGTTGCATAAATTCCAATCGCATCTGAATTTGCTCCATTTACTGTTCCTTTTTCCACATTCACCGTTCCTGTATTTACAATTCCTCTTGAATTTGCAAAATCAGCATAAAGTCCAATTCCACCTTTATCTGTTCCATCAGTTCTATCAACACTTACTGTACTGCTATTGTTAATTCCTGTCATATTGTTAGTCTTAGAATTTTCACTGGCACTTATTGCAATTCCTACAGGAACTGTTAATGATTTATCAATTGAATTTAATTGAGTTGTGTCAAGTTCTGCTTTTAATGGTGCTGTTACATTCATAAGCGAATTTTGTATTAGAAGTCTTCTTGTAAAAATATCGCTGTCATTGTCAGTTGAGTCTGCTTTATCTATAACACCAGTTGAACTACTTCCATTTACATTAAATGTAACTCCATCAATTACCGCATATTTATAATAATTTTTCCCATTAGAAGAACCTATATCAGAAGCTGAAAGTCCTGAATAAGATAAAATTCCTGTACTTCCGCTAATTCCATTTGTACTTAAATTAGGAACATTTTTTAAATTCATAAGTATAACATCATTTGATAAAATGTCAACTTTTGTTCCAGTTAAAGTTATTGGTTGAGTACCTGTTCCATAAACTGCATATCCTGTTGAACTTCCGTCTAAAATTAATTTTCCGTTTGTTAAACTTATTTTTCCTTGTCCATCAGAATAAAGTGCATATCCATTTCCATTATATTCAACAGTACTTCCTTTTAAATCTATATTTGAACCTGTTCCTGTTGAAGCAATAGCTGTAGAACCATTTTTAACTTTTACATAATTATTTTGAGCATTGACTGTAGATTTATCAGCATATATTCCAAAACCAACATAAGTTCCTTTATCATCAAATAATTCTGTACCTACTATATCAATATTTGCTGAATTTGGAGCAGAACTTCTGTTGATTGTTACTTGACTTCCATTACTTGCATATACTGCACCTGTATTTTTTTTATTCGAAGTTGACGCATCTGATTCAATTGTTGCGTTAGAAATATTCAACTCATTAACTTTTACAGTTGCATTCTTATTGGCATATATCACTATTGAATTTTCAGTATCAGTTGTATTTACTTTATCAACTTCCACATTATTATAAGAAACATTTAAAGGTTTATTTGAAGATATTGCTGCAATTGCTAAATTTCCTTTTCCTTTATTTAATGTAATTTTACCATCTGATTTTACTACACCACCATCTTCACCAACATAAATACCTATATTGTTTTTAGAAGTTGTTCCTCCATCTAATTTAATTTCTCCACTTCCTAATTTTAACAAAACATTGTCATTTGGCATTACTCCAACATTGTTTTCTGTTTTGTCATAAATATTTATTTGATGAGTTGTAAGTTCCGTACCAGCGGATGATAAAATTCCAAATGAATTTCTTATATAATCATTATTTTCTTTTGACTTATCTGAAGAATTTATATTATGATTTGAAATATTAGTTCCATTTTTTACTAATCCTGAAGGTGTCGTATAATTTTGATTTCCTTCACCTGAAGCGCCAATATTTAATTTAAAATCTCCTTCGATTGTTGAATCATTTCCATCATAATAATAACCATTTCCTGAAGAAAGTTTTGGAACATACAATCCTGCACTAGAATCCCCATATAAATTTAATGGCTTATCCATTAGTAAATTTGCCGCAGATTTAGTCAGTAAATATATCCCAGCAGAATTTTCTCCATACATATTCAAATTTCCAGTATTTTTTATTGTTAATGCTTGATTTCCTCTATGATCATCATTTTTACCTTTAGAACCACCAGAATATCCGAACATAACCGCATTCGTTGTCCAAGTATTTATATCTCCTGAATTATACATAACATTCAAACTTCGTCCCCCATCAGGAGAAACTATAAATCCTGCAGTATATTTTTCATAAAATGTATTATTATCATCAGTATACGGTATAAAATTTATTGTTCCATTATTTACTGTTGCTTGTATGTGATTAATACTACCATGAGTATATGTATTTGTAAATGATGTTCCCCCACCTTCAATTGTTATATTTCCTGAATTCATTGAATAGTGCATTTTTGTATTATCGATACTATTTGTTTTTTGATTGTTAGTTATTATTAAATTCTTTATATCGTCTATTTCATCCGTACTTGCATTAACCATAATTAAACCATTTTTTACGATTGAATAAGGTGTGCTTCCATGAACATCTAAATGCATTAATTCACCCAATTCTTTATTATTTGAAGCACGGGTGTATAAAATATCAGCTTTATTATAAAGAGCAGCTTTATTATTGTAGTTAATAAGGCTCAAAAAACCTCTTTTTCCGTTTAATGTCTGATTATTGTTATCACTTTTTGAGGTCCATGAGGTTCCTTTTGTTATTGTCTCTCCCCATGGATTAACCGCATTTCCAGTTACAGTTTGATGAACACCATTTGTATCTACATAATTCCATTGTTCGCCCCAAACATTTTTTCCAGAATAATCGTTATAAGTATATTGCCAATTACTATTTTCACTTCCTCTTTTTAAATTAAAACTACCGCCTGTTACTGCGACACCTTCAATTGCTGAATTATTCCCATTACCTAAGGCAACTGTTGCTTGATTATTTCCACTGGAAATAACATTTAATGAAAGTACAGGAGAAACTGGTTTTGGTAGTTCTGGCGAAGTTGGTGCAACTGGATCCACCACATTTCTAGCCTCAAACGCCGGTAAAGCTCCCAACTTCACATTCAACGCCAAATTTGCATTTTTCAACAACGGATCTTTTGGTGTCAATGAAGCTGATACTGGGATTGCTGCGTTTGGTTCTCTTTTCATTAAAAGTTTTGTTGTGTTTCCGTAAAGGCTTTTTGAAGCTGAAGAATACTGATACCTGTCAAGTGAATTACTTCTCTTGTATTTTTCTTCTTTTAATTTATCTCCACGACCCTTATATTTTCCAGTCCAGTTGTTGTCAAAAGTGTTTATTCCATATTGCCAACTGCTCCAAGGGGATTTTACCACATGATCTCCTTGTTCCATTAACTGAATAAGTTCCATATTTGAATTTTTTAGAAGTTTTTCGTTTTCTCTTCTCGCTTTTTTAAAGTCACTTCTCATCGCCGTGATAGAATAATTTATTTCCTTTTCTGCCTTATGTATTCCGTTGTCAAGTGATGAATCATTTACTGCCACTGCCGAATAAGAATTGATACTTGCAACAGTTACTCCTGTAAGCAAAAAAGTATACACCGCTGAATCTGTGTATTTAAAATCTTTGTTTCTTTTAGCATACGCTTTTAGCTCTTTTTGAAGCTGTCTTAAATCGCTGTCTACCATAAATATTTTTTCCTTTCTAAGTTAAAAATTTAGTAAATTTTTTATTTTATAATTTTTTTAAAACAAAAATAAAATAAGTATTGTTCTAAAAGTTTTATTGAGTTATTTTTATAATACTTTCATT
>ERZ772945.1628-NODE-1628-length-15354-cov-3.724361_pt1 | contig 15354 bp, 13 predicted proteins | sample MGYA00511681_ERZ772945 | MGnify/ENA primary metagenome ERZ772945 (study PRJEB29015, sample SAMEA2737943) | human oral metagenome | biome: human oral; feature: human-associated habitat; material: dental | place: China | collected 2143 ...
ACATCATAGTCTTCTTCGAAGATATCGGGTAGTCCTTTAATATCTACAACTTCATCAATAGTAGGGTGGGGAAAAATGTAGTTATAATTTGGAACATAAATGATTTTATTCCAGAAATAGCTTGGTTTCTCATAGAAAGCAGAATTCATTGCAATGTTTTGCCTTTTTCGTTCGGTAGGTTTTCCATTCTTAAAGATATAAGTAAGAAAACCTTGTTCTGCTAAGGTTGTGTTGTTTTGAGAAATGTCTACACCGTAGTATTTCAGGATTGCTTTTCGGGCAGTCTCGTTGTCAACCGTTCTGAAGCCCGTTCTCTTCAGCGCTTCATAGATGAGTTCAATGGCGATGTCTGTATATTCAACTTGACTTTTGCATGGCATGACCTCAATACCATCCATACCCACGTCTGAAAGTTCTTCATAATAGGCTCTGATTTGCTTCTCATATACTTTCAACAAATCCTTTTCTGTATGAACTTTTGTATCGTTGGCATTCGCCCCATCTGTCTTTTTATGTTGCTTGTTACAGCTACTTGCAAAACTTAAGGATAGCAATGCAAGTAAAACGTATTTGATAATGCTTCTTTTTTTCATTCGTCTTGGTGTGTTCTTATTTTTACATCAATGTCATAATCATCATATACTTTGTAGCATAGTGCTTCAAAACCAGGAAGATTAAAATAATGCTGGTCAACAATATACTTGTAGAATGCATTATTGTAATAGAGTGCATGCCCAAGAAGAGAGGTGTCTGCGTAGCCATTTTTCTTGCTGATTTTATAGAGATAATAGCACAAATAGGCCGCAACTTTATAGCGTTCTTTCTTTGTGAATTCAGTCATCCACATGGGGAGTTTCTGCTCTTCTTTATTCAGCAGATAGTCGATATAGTCATTGAAGAGAATTTCCCACTCCTTGTTTTCTTCTGTTGCAGGCTGTTTCAGAATGCTTTTCAGCAGTCCTTCTCTGATTTCCACTTTCGGATGCTTCGTCTTTTTCTTGCAGGCAACAGTGTTGTCAAGCATCCAAGGCTCACCTACAGGTGTATATCCTTTCAGCATGTCGGCCATCACCAACTTGTTGATTTCCTCGTCCTTGTCATATCCGTAGTCACGCAACAGATTGATGAGAAACTCTGCATCATTCTTCTTCAGCCATGAAAAAGCCGCTTTGCTGTCATGAAAGATAAAATTGTTTTCGTTGAAGAATATGCTGTCATTGAAGTTGAAATAGAGTTTCCCATGCCTTATCGTCTTTCTGTCACTTTCATCTATGGTTTCATCAGGCAGTCCCTTGATGTTTACCGCCATGTCTATTGTGGGGGAAGTTGCAATGTAGTTATAATTTGGCACATAGATGAGTCTGTTCCAGAAATAGCCTTGTTCTTCGAAGCTATGCTCGTTCATTGCTTTCTCTTGTTTGGCACGTTCAACCGTATTGCCATTCTTGAAGATATACGTTCTGAAGTCTCTCGTCACTTGAATGTCATTGCTTTGCGTTACATCCACACCGAAATATTTCATGATGGCTTTTCGGGCAGTCTCGTTATCCACGGGTTTATAGCCTTTCCTTCGTATGGCTTCGTCAATCAGTTCAACAGCAATGTCGGTATATTCCACTTGTGCTTTGTGCGACATGGATAGGATGCCGCCGTCTGATATTTCTGTCAAGTTAAGATAATAGGCTCTGATTTGCTTGTCATACAACCGCAAGAGATCTTTCTTTGCTGTAGCTGTCGTGTCTTTTGATGCTTCTTGTTGCTTTTTAGTCCCCGATGTGTTGCAGCCGCTCGCCAATAGAATGACAAGCAGTGCCAACAGTAAAGCGGCCATATCCCGCGTTGTGTTTTTTCTCATTACTTTCTGCGATAATGCGTCAGAGCATTTCCCTTGATGTTTCATGTGGCTTAGTGCAGTTAAGAAAATCATTGTCGTTTTGCAAAGATAGAATATATTTGACCAAGTTACAAGCGTTTTGTTTCTTTTTTTCTTCACAGTGAATATGCCCAAAACAACATTAGGCTACTTTCATTTTCTTTTTATGATTGACAGCAGCCTGCGTTTATCCTGCCTGCATTTTGTTGCTCGTTTCGCTGTGATTGCATTTTCATTTGGTAGTTTCTCTCATAGATGCGGTTCTGATAAGCCATGAAATGAGCACGCGTATTGCTTCCAGGCCGCATCAGATTGGCTAAGTAGTCCTTGGCATCAGCAATGTCTTTCACTCGCTTGGCATGTGATTGGCAGTAGTATTGGAACCAGAAGAGCAGGTTACGGCGCACTGCAAAGTTCGTCCGTACGGCAAGATTGGCAATGCGTTCGAGACTTGTCATGTATTCGTTGTCCTGATAAAGTTGGCTCAACAGCTCGCGTGTCACGCCCATTTCAGCCTGCGTGGGTGGGGCAGCTGTCGTTTGTTCAGTCCGATGCCGCACTTCCGTTTTCTGTATCTTCCGTTGTTTCGTGACACAAGATGTTGCCGAATGAACGGCCGTTATACTTTCCTCTCTCCTCAACCTCTTCCCGTCGGCGTCGTTCTCCCCTCCTTGGGAGGGGTCGGGGGAGGTTTCCTTTCTCTTTTTCTCTTTCGTCGTTATTTGTTCTTGTTCTTTGTTCTTGTTCTTAGGAAAGCTAACTTCTTGATTATCAAGTGTCTCATTTGTTAATTTATCTAAACTGTGATTTGTTTGCTTTTCATTTGCAGAAGAATTGCCGAAAAACTGCAGTAAATACGGACTAAAAAATATCTTTCCGTTGGCTTCAATTTCAAAGAGTGAAGGAAACTCCATGATAAGCTGCAGCACACTGTTTTTTCTTTTGTGACAGATGCGGGCAATTTCGTTCACAGCATAGAGTGGGGCACGACAGTCTGTGCGGCGTTCGATGAGATATTTCATGATGAACACCACCACTCCCCAACCCTCGATGCCATATTTTTCTCTTACGAGCATCATGTCGTAAGAGTTGAGCATCGAAATGTCAAGACGTATAAAGACTTCTGAACTCTGCATGGCACGGTTGTTACGGGCAGCCATGTTGCCCTTTTGCATACGTTGATTTTCCATGAGAAAAAGATTATTAATTTGTTATCCGCCTACAAAGATACAAAATTTCGACCCCCATTTGCAAGTATTTTGAAAGGAAAATTCAAAATCATTCTCGTTTGAGAAGCAGTGCCGGTGGAAATGAACTGTGGTTCAGGAAGTTATGAGAAAAGGTTGTTTTTCAGCCTGTCGGGGTTCTGTTTTGTATCATTTCAGCGTGTAATCTGATGCAAATGAGCCTGCCATTTGATGCAGATTGCGGTGTAATCTGACGCAGATTGAAATGTCGTATGAGTATCCTGAATGACGGAAAAAGAGAATGGTTGCATATATCATAGCGCATTCATTGAATAATACTTCATCGAATAGCTTATTTATAAATGTGCTGTGACAATTAAAAACAGCCATGATGTTATGCACGCATCATGGCTGTCATGTTTTTTTGTAGTTTTTTCTCTTTTAAGATGCTGCAAGAAATTGTGGAGCGTTAATATTGTTTGATGTTACACAAACTTTATCATTCTGTTACTCTAAAAATAGACAAAGGGGTGAACGAGCCCACCACCAGTTCCCATGGTGACGTATATATCCTTCCCCCAACCAACTTTAGTTGGTGTAAATCCGATATAAGCACCATAACCACCTGCTGTACTGCCGCTTAAGGGATATTGATCATCCATTACGAAAGAACCACCGGCTTGTGTAAACACATTTGCCAAACGCGTCGTGTTTAATGGAGTTGTGCTGTTTCTGGCAAAACAAGGATGACTTTCCCCGGTATCGGTCATTATATTAAAGCCCGTAGGCATTTTTGTTTTATCAAGTTCTCCATACTTAACCAATAAAGGTATCCATTGGCCAGAACTTCCCAAGAACCATTTCCCAATGTTGCTTCCTGTAACGGGTATGCCAGGATTATAGTGTGCAGCCAAATAATATGCGTTCCCATAACTGTTTATCATTTTTCCATTATCAGCAGGTGATTTAGTTCTGTCACCAGAGAAACTTGACGTATAATAATCAGTCGTGTAAGTATAGTCATACCCTTTCATATCGTTGAGGGTACCTGCTCCTGATATTCCTAACTGATAATAACCAAATCCCGGAATGGCACGTTGCCCACAATCTTTCAATGCCACGGCCATTCCTTTTTCTGTGGCTGTCTTTTCGGTCACAACGACTGCTATGGGCTCGCGTTTACCCGCTTCCTTATCGCCGAGATAGCCTACTGTTCCATCCTGATAGAGATAAAGCGGGTCTTTGGTCTTTATCTTGGCTTTCACCAAATAGGTGTGATTGCGCAGCAATGGCGTTTTGATAGTGATGCTCCTTTGCGCTACTTTTCCATGAAAAGAACCATAGAAAAGATAGTCCATCTTGTTCGCAGGGATATTTTCCCCTTCAGCTAAAGCGATATACGTGTATTGGCTGTTGACAACCTCGAAAGGCTCGACAATGGATGAAAAGGGCTTATTCCCTACGTGCTTAAATTTGTCAAGAGTGTCCCAGGTATATGCTGTCCTACCAAGCTCTCTACTTGTTAATTGTCCCTTCTTATCTAAATGCATTGTAGAAAGACCTCCGCCAGGCACAAAGAAATACGTAGTTGACCCCTCAAGCATCTCTGCATAGGCTGTATATGTCGTGATTTGTGCACGAAAGCGCGCGGCTAAATGCTTCATGTGGAACGTTACCGTTTCAACGCCACCGGAGAGTGTCTTTGTAACGGTGCCTATCATGGGATAAGTCTTCATGTGATCAGATACTTCTAATCCCGTAGGGGTTTTCTTAACCTCATCATTATGGCATACGAAAGTATATGTGCCCGGGGCTAAACGTATTCTTTTGTTTGCATCCGGAACGAATTTCCCGCTTGCCACAGTCCCCGACAGTTCATCGGCAACACGGTTGCCTGCAGCATCAATGGCATATATCGTGTAATGTCCCTCGCTCATTGCTGCACGTGTCTTTGCGGGCAGTGGCTCTTCTTTATCGGGCTCAACAGAGACTTCGGCGACAAGACCATCCCCCATGTCAACAGTGTCACGATATAATACCTGTGCAGCACGAGTAGGCTTTTCGGCCTCGAAAGTCTCTTCATTGATCGTGATGTTGAGTTTATGTCCATTCAATGTAACTTCATTTTTAGAATTCTCAATGTCATCGTTTGCGCAGGCGCTGAACGCTAAAAGCGCGGAGAGACTGAACGCCGCCCATGAATAAAACTTATAATCCATAACCATTCTTTTTAATTATCAATATCAAATTCTTCGTCTGCAATCACTTCCTCATTTCCCCATTCTTCTTCTGTTGAGTGTGGGTAAGCATGACTGACTGATGTTGCTTGCAGTAAACATTCCGTGCAAATAGGAATAAATTGACTCTTTGGAGGTATGTACTCCCGTTTTGTTTTCTTTTTCATTGTGTTGAATTTATTTATATCCCAAACTATCACTTAGAAATGTCCACCTATTCGCAAAAGGTGGACAAAGACAGAAAACAAGGAATGGAAAAGTGGACAAAGACGTGGTGGAACAGCGTCAGACAAAGGGGAGCGAGGTAATTTGAAATAGAAAAACAAGGTGGAATTTTCAGTCTGTCCCCTTTGACACTCATTAAAAAAGCAAGAAAAAATTTCTTTATATCGATTAAAACCCCTACTTTTGCAAGCGTCTACAATATTTTTGTCCACCTTTTGCGAAGAGGTGGACAATTTTATTTAATACCCTCTTGTTTGCTTCAGCCAACAGTTTGTTGTCTATCTCATGAATATAAATGAGTGTAGTCTTCGGGTTGGCATGTCCCAAAGCTTGTGAGATGATAGGCAAAGAAACATTGTTTTCATAAGCGAGTGAGGCCCAGGTGTGGCGTGCAACATAGGAAGAGAGTGGGACATCGAGCTTTATCTTCTCTCCTAATGCACGTAGGGTGCGATTGTATTGGCGCAGAAAACTATCGTATTGCATACAGGGCAATATCGGGAATACATACTTGTTGTCATGTTTTCCCCAACGGTCGATGATGGCTTGCATGCAAGGTTCAAGTTTCACAACCACTTTTCGATGTGTTTTCTGCCGCTGATAATGCATGTAGCCATGTTTGATCTGTGTCCACTCCAAATGTGCAACATCTGTCGGTGGCATTCCCATGGCATAGCAGGAGAACAGGAAGATATCACGGGCAAAGGCTTGAAAACAATCTTCTTTCAAGCGAAGTTCGTGGAGTTGTTGCAGTTGGAAAGGCTTTAATGCCACTTTCACAACCTTGTTATTGCGTGTCTTAACCTTTTCAAAGGGTTTAATGTCTCTCACCAAGTGGCGCTTCACCGCCTTATTATATAACGCACGCAATGATCTGAGATAGCAAGTTATGGTGTTAGCACTCATTTCCCGTTGCTGCAACCATTGTTGATAATGCGTCATGTCTGCCTGCGTTATACCCGAAAGCATGACATCATCCTTTGTCTTAAACGTGAGAAAAGAGTGTACAGCCGTTTGATAATTCAGCCGTGTAGCATCAGCAACACCCTTTGAAACAATAGCTACAGCTTGTGTTAAGCTTGTAATTACTTCTTTTCTCTTCTTTGGCTTACGCTGCCATGAGAATAACCATCCAAATATCTTCATCCCTTTTTTTTAGGATAAAGATAATGTAGATTGTTGATTTCAAGGCGGTTTTCTCAATCCATGTTATAGGTATGCACGCTGACTCCCTGCGCTGAAGGCAAGTAGTTGATGCCCCACCAGCACATTTGCAGCAGGAAGAAGCACACGATGAGCATGATGAGGGCCGGCTTCGGGCGTGAAGGTCGGTACTGACGATAGTGGATATAGACTAAATAAGCTAACCAGGTAATGGCTGCCCAGGTCTCTTTCGGGTCCCAGGCCCAGTAGTGCCCCCAGGCATCCTTGGCCCAGAGTGCCCCCATGAGCATACCGAGTGTGACGAACGACAGGCCTACATAGACGAGGTTGTCGGTGATGTCGAGTTCTTCTTCGGTGGCATCGCTCTTTTTGATGAACAGCAGATAAACAGCCATTACCATGGCTGCCCCGAGCAGGGCATAGGACATCATGTAGACAATGACGTGAGGGGCGAACCAAGGACTCTGCAATGCGGGCATCAAAGTCTTGGAATGGATTTCCGGTTTGAAGATATTGATGCCTACAAACACCGTAGCCAACAGGCAGCTGAATGGGAGTATCCATTTATAATGCCAGCGGCTGTAGACGATGAGGCCTGCCAATGGCAGGAAAAAGCTATACCACAGCCGTGTCTCTCCCATTGTGCGGAGTGGCGGACGCTCCAGATTTATCCACATACATAATATATAGGTGAAGAAAACGGCTAATCCGATACCTGTCAGTGCATAAGCCATGGTCTTCTTTCCTTTCCATGATGCCACGGCTCCGACAGTCCAGCAGATGACCGAGATGATAGCGAAAATGATAAAATAACTCCAAGTCATGGTTTATTTCTCCTTTTTCTTGCCAGCTGTGAGAAACATTCCCACGGCACCGATGATTAACAGATAGATACCCACATAGACGGCATGGAGCCACGGGTCGCGCACAAGTTCAAACACACTGACATTGCTCCATTTGCCCATCTGCTCATTGTAGCTGAGCTGATAGATTTTCCAGCCATTGACAGTATAGGGTTTGTTGACTTCGATTTCGGTCAGTATGTTCTTTCCGTCTTGGGTATAGATGTTCACATCCGAGGCATAGCGCTTCGGTTCACGGCTTGCCATGACGAGTGCTTTGCCATTGTCGAGCTTCAGGGTCTCCAATGGAAACTGATAGCTTCCGCAGGTTACCCAGCCTTTTTTCATTGCACTGCCTTTTGTTGCCGTAATGGAAACGGCACAGGCCGAACCTGCCATGCTGCTCTTGATGTAGCCTCCTTTCTTCATGGCCATGCCGAGTGAGTCCATGTGCAGCATGCCTTGCATCTGCTTGGGCATGTTCTTGATCATGCCGGCCAACAGTGCGGGCACAGCGTCTTCAATCTTCTTGTCCACCTGAATGTGCCAACCGGCTATGGAACCCTGTTTGAAGTGATCATCGATGAGCAGCACTTCCGGTTTCTTGTAGGGTATGGGGCGCCCCATTTTGTCAATAACCATCAGCTTGGGTGGGTATTCATCGATCGTGAAACGGTTGAGCTGAATGGCTATCGGCAACTCATGCACGTTGTTGTAGGCATCTAATCCACGCCATTCGGGTTGTCCTTTTTCACAATACATCTTGAGTCTCTGCATGTCTGCACTGCCTAACGTGGCACACGTAAGAGCGATGAAAAGACCTAAATGGCTTGTGATGACGGGCAGTCTGCGCCATGAAAAGCGGGCAGTCTGCTTGATTGTGATTTCTCCAACGAGCATTGTCATCCAGAAATAAACAAGGATGAACGGCCAGAAATTCAGCATCTTGCTCAGTCCTATGAGGTCGGCTGCGGGTTTGTCGGCAGGAACCTGTCGGGCCACTCCCATGACGAGTGTCAGCAATGCAGCCGCAGCAATAGCGGGAATTGCTGCCTGCATCGTGGTCATGAAGCTGAAGAAGTAGACGCGTCGGCGGAGAAGATAAAAGATAAGAAGGGCAATGATAAGTACGATGAGCGTTATTCCGTTGGCCGGCCAGAGGAATAAGGCCCAGTCTAACGGCCCCATCGAGAATTGAAGAAGCAATCCGACCAACAGCAATCCTGCAACGATAGCCGTTCCTTCTTTCATGTTCCAAGGTTTATTCCACATAGTTGTTCATGAAGAAAGGGGCATCGAAAGTGGTTTCTCCGATGCTCCTTTCAAGTGTTATTGATTGTCTGTCATTACATGGGTTTGGTTATGAAGCGCTTGTTCTTGCGTGCCGTTTCAATCCATTTTGGAACGACAGTGTTGAGGAAATCCTGCTTCTGTGCATGCAGGGTCTTCATGTCAAGACCTACATATTTAGCTGCTTTCTCGCGCGTTGAGATGTCGGGGAGAGGTATCTGGCCCGTGAAGCCATGCTTTGCTGCCACACGTGTAGCCTGCAATTGGGCATCCTTGGCATACATCATCGAATTGGCGAGGAGGCGCATCACCTCTTGTGGCGCGTGGAAAGCTGCACCGTGGCTGGCCAAAGAATAGTCCCAACGCCACTGACTCTTGCGGATGTCACTCAAGCATTGTTTCATTTCGGCCTCTGTAGCACCCTTGTCCCAGGCAAACTTGGCATAGATGTGCGCGTTGGCCAATTCTTTGTTGACCTTAAGGGCAAAGTCATATACTTTCTGCTGACGCTCATAGACATTCTGACGGAGGGTTTCTGCATCCTGTCTGTGACAGGTCTGGCAGGTGCGGTCGATGTGTGCAAGCGGACTCATGATGTGGTGGTCGGTGTATTTCACACCGCCTTCTGAAATGTAAGGCATGTGGCAATCAGCACAGGAAACATTGCGTTGACCGTGGATGCCCTGCTTGAACATTTCGTAACCCGGGTGCTGTGCTTTCAGAATTTTAGCATGAGAGAGAGGGTGAATATAGTCATAGAAGCCGATACTGTCATAGTATTCTTCGGCTGCTTCACAGGTAAGTCCCTTCTCTTGTGGGAAGTGCAGATAGTTGCCGTTCTCCTTTTCGAAGTAGTACTCGGTGTGACATTGTGCACAGACTAAGCTCCTCATTTCCTGGTGACTGGCTTTCTTGACATCCTTTCCTACGCGTGCCCAAGCCTCATAGAGGGCTGGACGTGCAGGTTTGAGATCCATTGTCCGGGCATCATGGCAGTCAGAGCAGCCCACGGTGTTCATCACTTCGCCTCCCCAGTCGCTCCATTTTGCAGCATAGAATGCGTTCGTTCCCTTCTCACGCATCAGCCGTGGCACGTCAGGACCCTTGCAAGTCCAGCATGTTCCGGGTTGAAGATCCTTCTGACCATCAACGCCCGGAGAACCCGTGCGCAGGATTTTGCGCAGGTCTTCAATGCAATGGCGGTGTCCACGTGGGGTGTTGTAGTCTCTTGAGAAGGCGTAACCGTCCCATATGACAACGATTTCAGGACATTTCTCCAGAATGCTTTTCTCCTGTGACCCATTGTATTTGCTCTCGAAAGTGGTATCTTCGGTCATCGCCCATGACTGGTATTCACGTGGAAAATCCTCTGCAAATTTCTCGTTCTGTGCTACGATAGAGTCGGTCATCGGTGTGCGGCGATTGTTGAAGATGCTGGCAACTTCAGCTCTTCTTTCCAAAAGCGAAGAGCAGAGAAGGCCCAAGACGAAAACAACAACCATTGCTCCTCCGAAGAGCAGCCAACCTTGCCATTTCTTAAGTTGTTTTGCCATAGTTATTTGGTTTTATAGTTTACTCGGATAATCTTGTGGATAATGCGGTTTGAGAAGTGTTTATTTTCCTTGCTTCGGCCCCTCATAAGGCTTGTGGCCCAAGGCTCTTTGCAGCCAAGCGGGTACGGGGTCGGGTGGCATAGGCTCAACAAATTCAGCTCCTGGAGTGGATGAAAGCGAGTTCATTCCCATGTGAGGCACGTTGCGGTGACAGTCCCAGCAGGCCTTTCCCTCACCGCGCTTGGCCATCATGTAGTCAATGCGTCCGGTCTTCACGAATTCCTGATTGAGTTGTTTGTGGCAGCGGATGCAATTGTCCATGATGACTTCTGCTGAAGCGTCTTCGGCCTCAATAGCCTGGCGTTCGCTGTGAGTGACGAAGTAGGCCACGTGCTTCATGCCGTCCATACCCTTGAAAAAATAGTGTGAAGCGATGTTGTTGTTGGGTACATGGCAGTCGTTGCAGGTGACATCACGGCCATGTGAAGAGTGCGACCATGTGGCATAATAGGGCGACATGATATGGCAGTTGATGCAGGCTGCAGGGTCATCCCCCACAATGTAGGTGTGCATGCGAAGAAGATACATGAATAAAACCACCAAGCCGAACGTGATGCCGCATAAAGTCGTAATGATGATCTTCTGTCTATAGGATAGTCTGTTGACAAACGATTTCCATCCGGTTTTCAGATTGGTATAGGTCAGTCGCTTCATAGATTGTCGGTTTATTTATGATGCAAATTTAACAAATATGTCTGCATATCATGTAAACTATTCTGAAAATTATCCTCATTTATTAGGATAAAATAATAGCTGTCGGCAAAAATACTGACAGCTATCTTATTTTGTAAACTTAGAGTTTGCAATCTGCTATACGCGTTGTTGAATTTGTTTCAGTTTCAACATGTCGGCCGGAACAGCTTTCTGGATGGAGTCGATAAGCAGCTGGCGGATGGTGTGGCGCACGAAATTCTTGTTGTTGATGATGACGATATCACGTGTAGGAATAGGGATGGCAAAGGGGCGGACGAGTTCTTTCTGACTGTCGGCCAACTGAAAAATGGCCAATTCTGGAATGAAAGTGATGCCTTTCCCGTTTTCCACAATGCGCATGAATGTCTCTATACTGCCTAAGGAATAGGCTTTCTGACTTTGCTTAGCCTCTTTCAATTGGCAGAATTTCACCAATTGATCTCTGAAGCAATGCCCTTCATCGAGCATCCACAGATATTCTCCTTTGAGGTCGGCCGTGTGTATCACCTTATTAATATATAGAGGGTCATTCTTTGCCACGTAGCCGAAGAACTGCTCATAGAAGAGGTGGATGGTTTCAAATTCACCCATACCCTCAAGCTCAGCCAATATGCCCACGTCAATATCTCCCTGCTCGAGCGCTTTCTTGATTTCGTGGGTCTGCATCTCACGGATGCGGATATCCAATTCAGGATAGCGCTGCATGAGCTGTGGAAAGAAGCGGGGAATGAGGTAGGGCGCAATAGTCGGAAGAATTCCCACACGGAAAGTGCCACTCAACGAATGCTTTTCTTCATCTACCGAAGACTTGAGTTGCTTGGCATGCTGCAGGATTTCCCACCCCTGGTCAATGATGTGCTGACCGATGGGGGTAGGGAGGATAGGCTGCCGCTTGCGGTCGAAGATCTTCACTCCCAACTCTTCTTCGAGCTTCTGTATCATGGAGCTTAGTGTCGGTTGGGTCACATTGCAGGCCTCTGCTGCCTTTGCAAAGTGCTTGTGGCGGTAGACTGCCATGATATATTCCAATTGTTGCAGTGTCATATTTCTTGGTTTTGGTATGCTTCGTTCCTGCAAAGATAGTCTTTTTTTCGTGATTATCAAAGTTTAGTTTCCTGTGTCTATTAAAAAAAAACAAAATGTATTTATCTTCTCGGGTATCTTCTTAAAGGCGGTGAATAAAGGCATCATCAGGAAGTTATAGATTTTATTCTATCAATTTATAGAGTCTATCATTTGCTTTTATGAAATGTAAGTTCTATCTTTGCACCAGAATAATAAACGATATTTATACAAAAGCATTATGAAAAAGAAGTTTATCTGTACCGTTTGTGGTTACATTTATGAAGGAGCAGAGGCACCTGCAGAGTGCCCGGTATGTCACGTGAAAGCTGACAAGTTTAAGGAATTCAACCCACAGGCTCTGAAGGGAACGAAGACCGAGCAGAACCTGAAAGATGCCTTTGCCGGCGAGAGTCAGGCTCACACCAAGTATCTTTACTATGCTTCAAAGGCCAAGAAAGATGGTTATGAGCAGATTGCAGAACTCTTCACAGAGACAGCGCTCAATGAGAAAGAGCATGCAAAATTGTGGTTCAAGTTCCTGCATGAGGGTGATATTCCCACAACAACTACGAATCTTGCAGACGCAGCTGCAGGTGAGAACTACGAGTGGACCGACATGTATGAGCAAATGGCAAAGCAGGCTATTGCAGACGGTTTCCCTGAATTGGCAGTGAAGTTCCGCTCTGTAGGTGCTATCGAAAAGCGTCATGAAGAGCGCTATCGCAAGCTGTTGAATAATATTGAAGAAGGTATTGTTTTCTCTAAAGATGGAGACCGTGTATGGCAGTGTCGTAACTGCGGCCACATTCATATTGGCAAGACGGCTCCTGAAGTTTGTCCGGTTTGCAACCACCCGAAGAGTTTCTTCCAGGTTGCAGCTGAAAATTTCTAAATGTTTGTTCATAATTTGGATAATGGAAAGCCGAGCAGTGATGCTCGGCTTTTTTGTGTCTGCATAGAAGCATGTTGTCCGTGTAAAGCCTCGGGATATGGATGTTGTCAGCTTTTTAAGCCGTGCTGACAGCATGTGGAGAAGCCTTGCAATCTGTGCCGGATTGCAGTGTAATCTGCGTCATGTTATCGTGTAATCTGCGTCAGATTGCGTGGTAATCTGCATCAAGTTACAATCTAATCTGCAACTGATTAAAAACCAAGGAGTAGCGGGAGACACAACCACCCGCAATGGCATCAAACAGGGAAGACCACTTACGGGAATTCCAAACATAAGCCGTGAAGCATCAGCAAGATATCAAAGGCGAAAGACGGACAAATGAGAACACCAAAGAAAAATAGCCTTTTGTTTTGCTATTCCACGCGTTTACCTTATCTTTGCAATCAAAAACAAAACCGAAAAAGATGAATCTTAAAATCAGACTAACCGTGATGAACTTCCTGGAATTTGCCGTCTGGGGAGCCTATCTTACCTGCATGGGAATTTATTTGGGCAACATTGGCATGGGTACACATATCGGAACATTCTATGCCGTGCAAGGCATTGTCTCTATATTTATGCCTGCTGTTATGGGAATTATAGCCGACCGATGGATACAGGCACAACGCTTGATGGGCTTCTGCCACCTGCTTGCCGGCCTATTCATGTTTGGCACAGCCTGGTATGGCTATCAAGCCGGCCACAATGCCAACTTCACCACGCTGTTCCTGCTCTATTCCTTGAGCGTCGCTTTCTATATGCCTACCTTGGCATTGACCAATTCTGTGGCTTACTCTGCACTCACCCAAGCGGGTCTCGACACCGTGAAAGCCTTTCCTCCGATACGCGTTTTCGGAACCATCGGCTTCATCTGCACGATGTGGTTCGTTGACATCATGGGCTATAAGAGCACGCAGATGCAATTCGTTGTGAGCGGTGTGCTGAGCATACTGTTGTTTCTCTACTCTTTCACGCTGCCCAAATGCGCTGTCTGCAAGACAGGACAGAAGAAGAGTCTTGTCGATGCTTTCGGCCTCAAGGCCTTTGCACTTTTCAAGCAAAAGAAGATGGCAATCTTCTTCATCTTCTCCATGTTGCTCGGTGTCAGTCTGCAGATTACCAATGGCTTTGCCACTCCATTCATTGAAAGTTTCAAGAGCATACCTGAATATGCAGGTACGTTCGGCGTGAAATATCCCGTCATCCTCTACTCTATCTCACAGATCAGCGAAACCCTCTGCATTCTGATGATTCCGTTCTTCATGAAGCGTTATGGCATCAAGAACGTCATGCTCATCGCCATGTTTGCTTGGGTGCTGCGTTTCGGACTGCTCGGATTAGGCAATCCCGGCGGTGGAGTATGGATGTTTATCACCTCAATGATTATCTATGGTGTGGCATTCGACTTCTTCAACATCTCTGGTTCGCTCTTCGTTGACAAGGCTACCGACCCGTCAATACGTTCCAGTGCACAAGGACTTTTCATGCTCATGACGAATGGTATCGGGGCAACCGTAGGTTCGTTTGCTGCACAGGCGGTCGTCGATAGCCACACCACTGCCGGCATAACCACGTGGCCCAGCTGCTGGTTCACCTTTGCCGGCTATGCCCTTCTGGTATGCGTCAGCTTCGCACTGATGTTCCGTCCGGGCACTAAATCAAAAGAATAATGGGGAAAATCAGACTGAAATTCAATAACATTTCCGAAATAGTCGGCACGATGGGCATTGGTGTTATCGTGCTGACCGATGAGACTTTGACGCGCCAAATCTCCATCACATGCGATGAAGACATGATAAGAGCGTTCGGTCTTCGCATGGCCCACGCCCCGGGAGTAGACAAACTACTTGCCGAAGCAACGGGAAAACTGCTGAAAGAGACCGGACACATGCTTGAAGTATATATCTTCAACCTGACTGATGGGCAATATCGCACATTGCTGATAGACAATGAAACCAAGGCTGTGACTAACGTCAGAGCCAGTGACGGCGTGCTCATGGCGCTGGCCAACGACCTGCCTATCTATATCGACGAAGCCTTGATGAATAGTCAGTCTACCCCCTTTGACATGGCAAAGACCAACCGAATGTCACTGCCTATCAATGCCCTGACCGACGAGATGCTGCAAATGGCACTCGACAAGAGCATCAAAGACGAGGACTATAAAATGGCCGAATACCTGAACGAGGAGCTGAAACGCCGCAAAAGTAAGGAGACATGAAAGAGGAAAGATA
>ERZ772945.1630-NODE-1630-length-15353-cov-4.373905_pt1 | contig 15353 bp, 18 predicted proteins | sample MGYA00511681_ERZ772945 | MGnify/ENA primary metagenome ERZ772945 (study PRJEB29015, sample SAMEA2737943) | human oral metagenome | biome: human oral; feature: human-associated habitat; material: dental | place: China | collected 2143 ...
GATTTTCTCGGTCTTCCTCCCGTGCCGGGCTGCGGTCCTCTAAGCCCCATACGTTTCCCCCCTTAAAACTTTTCAAAACTTTTTTGAGCATAAGTTTCAGCATTTGGACTGTTTTATCGAGCGGTTCAAATGCCCGTCGTTCCCCGCTGTGCATGGCTTCCCGCCGAAAATCACGCAGGTAAAACTTATCTCTCTAACTGGCCTAAAAGTTATGCGAATTTTTCTGTACGCCCCCTCCCCGGTCAAGGATTGGCGCGGTTTTAGAGATTTGACCGCCCCCTAGGGGGACAATATTGTGTTGCATTTGCTTCACTTTTGCGTTACAATAACCAAAAGGAGGTTATGCACCATGTCCAAGACCGCAACAATCAATATGCGCATCGAACCGACAATCAAAGCGCAAGCTGAAACCGTTTTTTCCAGTTTCGGCATCTCCGTGACCGACGCCATCAACATCTTTCTGCACGCATCCATCATGGAGGGAGGCTTCCCCTTCCAACCGAAACAGCCCCGTTACAACAGGGAAACACTTCTTGCCATGCAGGAAGCACGCGACATCATGGATGGCAAAATCGAGCCGAAGCGTTATCCGTCGCTGTCCGCACTGATGGATGATCTGGATGCGGAGGACGCTCATGCTTGATCTCGTCACCACCACGCAGTTCCGCAAGGATTTAAAGAAGCTGCGTAAACGTGGAGCAGATATGCAAAAACTGGATGATGTCCTGCAAATGCTCTGCGCGGAAAAACAACTCCCCGAAAGGTATCGGGATCATGCTCTGGTTGGCGATTACATTGGTTTTCGTGAATGCCACATCATGCCGGACTGGTTACTTGTGTACGCCATCGACAAAGGAAAGCTGATTCTGACCGCTTCCCGCACGGGCTCGCATAGCGATCTCTTCTAGCCGATTCGTTGGAGTCGGCTTTTTATTTTGGTGCTTTCCGTTGATGAATTCGTTCATGGCACGATACGCAGAGCGACATCAAATTGCTCTCCTCATGTGTGCCGCCGTCAGCAAGAGGTCTGATATGATGGACGAGCGTTGCACAAACGTATCTCCCCCGCTCTTTGCACATGTCACAGAGCGGATGCCCGGTCAAATGATGGTCACGAATCCTGCGCCACACGTTGCCATACCTCTCGTGCTGATCGTACCCGCGCGTAAAGTGGTCGTAGTGTCGCTGCATGACTTTCTCGTGCGTCTCGCAGTAGCAGCTTTTTCGATCTGTAAGATTCGGACAGCCTGTCATTCGGCAGGGACGTTTCGGCTTTCTCGGCATTACGTTTCTCCATCAAAAAAGCCCTCGCGGAGAATTGCTTCTCCGAGAAGGCTGATTCCATATCCTATTCTTGCTGAGTCTATCATATCACTGTCAACCCTATGAACGCAACGTGAACCTTTGTGAACTTATGTGAACTCAGATGCACTTTGCTGTCTTTTTTCCAAAATTTTTTCAACATCATCCAGAGCCTTGGCATGAATCTTGTGTACCCATCGAATGCTGACACTCATATCCGCTGCAATATCTTCCCACGATTTGAAGCTGTGGTAGCGACGCTCAAGTATCATCTGAGCGTTTTCATCCTCAACCTGCCAGATCGTATTCATGATCTCGAGTTTCAGACTGATCAGACGGTCGATGTCTGCATTGATCTCATCTTCCGTGTCAGTCAGCCGCGCAATGATGGTCTCCATTCGTTGATTGTTCGGACTTGGACTCTTTGGCATGTCGCTGATGACGGCGCTCACATTTGTTGCCATGTCACGCAGCCGCGACACATGGGCGACCTTATCATTGATGCGTCGATCAATGTTCCATGCCTGACTCAGATATTCTTTTGCGGTCATGCAAATTCCCCCTCTAGTTGTTGGAGAAGCCACTCTCCGTCTATGCGTGTCAGCTGGCCAAACCATGCGGAACGAAAGAACTCCTCCGTGTCACTGCGCATTTCCATCGCCTCAAAGTTTTCTGATGCTTTGCAAAGAGCCGATCTCGCCCAACGATAATCCTGTACCGCCAATTCGATGATTGCATTGGCAAGAACCTCACAGTTCATCATGTAAATTCTCCTCCATATCTGTTTTAATTGCACCTGTACGTTCGATAACGTCTCGCACTTCATCCGCTGAGCGCACCACCACAGCAACACCACCTGCCGCACGAATTTTTCGGATGGTCGCGTCCTGCAATTTTGTTGCTTTACCATCCTTGGTCTTGGCCTCGAAAGCAAAGAACCGACCGCCGAGGCAGACAATGACATCGGGAATACCCGCTGTCCCGTACATGCCCCCATGTTCCTTCCAGCAGAAACATCCCGGCACGCTTTTTAGGTACTTCATAATTGCTTTTATCACATATGACTCTTTCATCTGTTCCATAAATCTCCCTATTTTCAAGGCTTGGAACACATGGAACACGTAAAATCCTATTGCACTCATTTTTTTGAAAAAATATGTATGTATAAATATTTTTATATAAATAGAGAAAGATGGAATTTTGGTGTTCCAACGTGTTCTCGTGTTCCGATGACGCTCGTGGTGAATAGCACCAGATGCCGTTATCCAAGAGCCTCTCCGAGCTTAATGCCGGATAGGACACGTCTTTTTGCCACGCGATCAATGTCCCGTGTCACATGAGGAAACATCGCCACGATCTGCTGCACGAAGTTTTTTTGCGCGTATGGTTTCATACCACATTCCTCACAGTAAGCTTTGTACGCATTGAACAGTTCTGTCGAGCCGACGGAATGCCCCTCTGCAAGTTCGCAATAATCCTTCACAAAAGACAGCACAGAATCCGACTCTTCCCGGTATTGCTGCAGCTCATCGGCATTGACCTGGGTTTCCGAAAATACATAGCGCCGTCCCATCAATCGGCGAAGCCCCTCCAAGGCAAACAGGAATATGCCATCCGCTTCCATGCGTAGCTTCTCCAGGAGCTCTGGATCACGTTTTTCCTTTGGCACGGCATGTTTGAACCGAATGATAATGAGCCGACGGTAGAATCCCTCCGAGCGGTCACCGTAGTTTTTTGGGATGCTGTTGCACGAGAACAGGAGTCTTGCATTCGATTGAAAACTGAATGGATTCTTGTTTTTCTTCTCCACAGTAAGGTAGTCTTCCCCAATAAGTGCTTTGAAGATTCCGTTGTCATCAATGTTCTTTGTCGGCAGATCTGCAAAGATGTTGGCGAGCTTACCGAACAACTCCACCGTTTTGAAGCGTTCATTCAAGGACTGCCATGACACATTGCTCACGTTTTTCCTGCCAAGAAGCACATCATTCAGCACGCGCAGCAATACAGACTTTCCGGCAGCTGCCGCACCTACGATAACAAAGCACTTCTGCGCCGAATTGACCGGAATGAGGAAGTAGCCGAGCATTTCTTGGATAAGTCCGACCTGCTCCATGTCGCCGCCCATCGACTCTGCCAAAAATTTCTTAAACAGCGGGCAGTCTGCCGTTTTGTCGTAGGTCACATCAAGCTGTACTGTGGACAAATACTCCGGCGTATGCGCTGACAGCGTATCTTCCAATACATTGTACAGACCGTTGCGGACATTGATGATGTAGGGGTTGGCATTGAGTTCCCGAAGATCCCGCTGCGCCAAGAGCCTCCATTGCTTTTCCGCATCAACGATCTGGCTCATCTTTGTTTCTCGAACCAGCATCTGTTCCTTTACGAGTCGCTGTGCCTCCATTTCTCCCATCTCAGCATATACCCCGCCTTGATAACGAAAGTGCTGCTCCGCTGCGTAAAAGACATTTTCATTTTTCGCCATTTCCTTTGCAAGCACGCCTGGCAGAAAACGCAGCCCTGAGTCAGTCATCGCATACCAATCGAGCATGGCACCACCTTCCTTGGGCAGCCTTGCATTTTTGTTGGAAAGGTGTGCTTTTTTGACCTCTTTGAACGCCGTGTTCAACGATTTCAGGAAGGATGCCTTTAGGTTGAAATGCTCCCGTATTTCCGACTGAATGATTACTTCTGCAATGACCGCATCTTGGTTGTATAAATAGTCCGTAATAAATTGTTTCGCTGTCTGCAAGTCCTTGATCGCCTCACCGGTCACGGGAAGCCCACGCAGAATTGCCAGCAGCGCATCCGTATCCATCGGCTGATAGCACCATGCCGCAGGAGACTTCACGGGACATTTTCCCGAAACTGATAGATTCGGACACTTAAACCCTTTTTCGGCAATGGTCTGACACATCATTGGCTTCGTACCGCTCTCCAAAAAGTGGTTAATTTTTTTTTGCGTCTCTGCCTCGGAGTATCTAGGGTAAGGCTGCGACATTTCGTGAATCTTCGCCGTTCCCCCATCAAACAATGCCAGATTTGTAATCATCGCATACCAGTCATGCTCGGAGAGCGTCGCTGCATTCTCCCGGCAGTGTTTGATGAATTCGCAAGAACGGCAAACCTGATGCAACCCCTTTGCCGTACCGCTTTTGCATACGATCGGCTTTCCCTCGACCTCCGGCAAAAGGCTTGACAACTGCTCCTGCGTGTATTTGCGCTCCGGATGAAAGGAGATGCAGGTCACCTCGACGGGAGTCTCCTTCTTGCAGTGCTTAAATCCGGGCAGACGCATGACGCGTGATTCATTGACGCACATGGGATCGCCCCCAAAGTGCTGGACGAGCTGTTTCTGTATCGTGCGAAATTTCTCTACTCTGGCAGTCGCATCCATAAAGTAGTAGACATGCAGAGATTTCTGCGTTCTAATTACCATGGAGGGTTGCAGCGGGAAATCTTCAATCTTTTTCTGCTGATCCGCGAAGGAGCCGTCATCCATCTCAAAAAATTGTGCATTGATTCTTGTGATGGCAGAATCATCCTGACCGCCGTAGTTGACCACGAAGAAGATCCCTCTCTGCATGGCATTGTGCTTCTTTAGTGTTCCCTCAACGCTCTTGTACTTCCCACATTCGCAGGACAGCTTCGCACCTTGAAAAACGCCTGTCTTTTTATCCTCGAATACGCGAAAGCAGACCGTATCCGTGGGATTGAAGAGCGCACCGATAACGTCCGTCGCTGTTACGTTCATATGTTTTCCTCCCTGAAATAACGAAGCGGTTTCTTCATTCCTTTCGCTTCTTTTATTTCCGCTTCCATGCCGGGTGACACATCGCCAAACACCCAGACCTCATCGCACAATCGAACAAGTGCCATACCGAACAGAATCCCCAGTTCGCGCTCCTCCGGATTGCTGTCATTGAGTATCTGCGGATAGAGCAGATGAGCAGCGATCGGCATATGACCTTCTTCGATCACGCGGCGGCAATAGCTGACAGCATTCTTCACGTTCGTATCCACGTCACCCGCATATTTTGATGCGATGTAGATTTTCCTGCGATTCTTGTCGGCATAACGTTTTCTCTGCTGCTGCCGATACTCTTTCATAATCCGGCTCATCGCTACCCCGGCTGTCAGGTCAGCGTAACCTTCACTGTTTTTGAACATAGTCAATCCTCCAACTCTTCCATCGTGCCGAAGCTCTGTCCTGCAGATGCTTCTGCAATCAGCGGAAGACCAAACTCCAGAAAGGGCTTTTCTTCCATACACGCGCGGATGAACCCCACCGCTTCACGCAATCTTTCTTCTGGCACAAGAAAGGTCAGTTCATCATGTATTTGCAGAATGGGCTGCAGCCACGGACGCTCTGGAAGCCCCGCAAGAATCCGACCGATGGCGAGCTTCAAAATATCTGCCGCCGTTCCTTGGATGGGCGTATTTAGCGCACATCGTTCGGCAAATGACTTCATTCCCCAGTTATCGCTGCGTATTTGCGGTAGGTATCTGCGCCGCCCGAGCCATGTCTCCGCATACATACACCTTGCAGCATTCGCTTTTGTCTCTTCCTGCCATGCGGACAATCTGCGGTAGCCGGCTTTGAGGTTGGCGATGATTGTCTCACATTCACCAAGGGATTTTTCAATGCCCGCCTTGAATTTCAACGTCTTTTGCAAACCTCTGGGAAAGAGCCCGTAGAAGGTACCGAAGTTCACGTTTTTGGCGATGGTTCGGCGCTCCTTGTAGTCTGCTGCATGTTTATCCTTGGCTTCTTTCTCACTCACACCGAAAATGACGGCGGTCGTGGCGGCGTGGATGTCACCGTTCTCGCGGTACGTCTTCAGCATTACTTCATCGCGGCAGTAGAACGCCCCCACACGCAGCTCGATCTGCGAGAAATCAAGCGACAGGACGATCTGTCCCTTCGGCGCTTGGATGAAGCTTCGGACACCGACGGGATCGTTCGTCTTGCGCGGCATATTCTGTGCATTGGGCTTTCGGCAGTTCATCCGTCCGGTATCCGTCGAGAGCGCAAATATCTCAGGATGGATACGCCCCGTAACGGCGTTGACATATCTCATGTACCCGTCGATGTAGGTGGACTTAATCTTGGCCCATTTGCGGTATTCCTGTACCAGAAGGAACAAATGCGACATCTCCGGACGATTCGCATCGCACCATTCCTTGAGAAGGGTCATGGTCATGTCATCTGCCGCCTCACGGTTGGTTTCCGTTGTCTTTAGAACGGGCAGCTGCAAATCCTGATAGAGATAATTTTTGAACGCCTGTGTGGAGCAATTCGCCCCAATGTTCACATCGCCGATGATGAAGGCAATCTCTCCGCGCAGACGCTCCATCTCAGCTTCCGCCTCCATTTTTCTCTGCTGCATGAGAGAAAGATTTACAGGGACACCGTTCTTTTTCGTAATTCCAAGGTACACGGCGGTCGGACTTTCAATCTCCTCCACGATGTACCGGTGTTTCGGAAGGTAGCGGTCGAACCAGTCGTTGAATTTGTAATAGAGCCGCAGAGCAAAATCTGCGTCGGCTGCACCATAGCGTACAGTCTCCGTATCACCCGCATCCAATTCGTCAAAGTGTCTGCCATCCGTCACTTTTGTAAATGAAGGAAGTTGTTCATCAAACAGTTCCTCTGCCAGACGTTTCAATCCACTCTCATTCAGCTTGCGGAACTCAAAGGCACTTTTGAGGCTCATTTGTGCAGCACAGATTGTGTCATAGACAGGTGGTTGGATTACGATTCCTCTCGTGTATGCCATTGAGGATTCAAAGGCGATGTTGTGGGCAATTTTTACAGTTTTTCTGTCCACAAGAAATGTCGACAGGAATGCGAAGAACTCCGCTTCATCAATGTTTTCACCAATACGATGCGCAATGGGAACGTAGATGCCCGTTCCCTCCCTTACGGAAAAGGAACATCCGACGATATGCGCCTTTGCGGGATCAAGTGCTGCCTTATCCTCATCGCGGTACGGATCATCGGGAGCAGTTTCAAAGTCAAAAGCGACAATACGGCTGTCTCCGATGTAATCCTTTATCCCGTTCACCGTTGTCACGCATTTATAGTTGGTCTGCATAATGTCTCCCTTCATTTATATACACTCGGAGGAGTGAACTCCTCCGAGACCGCCTTTCTTACTTTAATGGCTCGATGCCTTCCTCCACATCTGCGCAAGGCATATTGCTGTCGCCCATAAGCGTAAGATTATCCACATAACTCCTGACCATATTTGTGGTATCCCAGATCACCTCACACTCCTCCTGCGTCAGCAGTCGATCAAAGGTAAACACCGCCTGGGAATATGTGATGCCGGAGGCATTGACGGCCTTTCTCAGCGTAATTTTTGTCACGATGTTGCTCAGTCGCCGCCCCCTTGAAAGTTGGCTTTTGACATATTGAGCGAATGATTTGAGCGATCCTACAGGCAAGGAAAGCGTCAACGGGAATCGTTCTCCCGGGCGCAGAAGGTAGAGCGTACGCTTGTTCTTGCACAGCTTCCCCATTCCACCAGCGCCACTGCCGAATTTGTTGTACGGACACTATGCGCACCAACCGCCGGGATTCCCGACACCTGTCATGCCATCAAAGCTGCTGCAGTCAGGCGGATTCTTCCCACCCGTATAATTGTTGCGGTAGTAAGCATACGATGGGTGATTGTATACGATTACGCCCGTGAGTTCCTTTATCGACTCCCCATCTGCGCTCTCAGCAGAAGGAGTTTCAAAGGTCGTTCCGCCGCCGGCAGGAAGTTTCACACGATCAAAGGAAAACTCCAAGCCTTGACATTCTTCCGCAATAACGATACTGAGTGCTTCATGCTGCAGGAGCGCAGCGAATCCATCCATGTCCACGATTTGCGTATCATTCTGATTTGCCATGATTTTTCTCCTTTTAATTCTTATTACAATACATTGGTATGCTTTTGTATGCCCGTTGCCTACGTTTTACGGATACCGACAGACACCTTGTCATAGGTGTTGATGTAACCTTCGAGCCATGCGGGAACATCCTCGCCCGTTGCTTCCCGATGTTCCTTGATGTACGATGCGAGTGTGTTGACGTTGACTGCTTCAACGACCAACGCACCGCAGCCATGGTCTTTCAGCGCCTGTATCATCTCATCCTTACGTCCTGCTGCCGGCGAGGCGAACAAACGGCTCTTCAAAAAGAATGTAGAGCCGCCGCACGAGAAGCGGTCGAGGTCGGCTTCTGCCATCGCGTCGGATAGACGGCGATCACACTCGGCAATCTCAGTCCCCAGAGCCTTGACACTTGCCTCCAGTGTTTTCTTCTCTTCCTGCAGTGCCTTGAGCCGATCTGCCATGACAAAAATTTGTGTGTTGTTCATGCAGTGGTTCACTCCCTTCACTTACTACCGAAAAATTCAACCCCCGTCAAAAATTGCAGTCTTTCAATGGATTACCGCCATTGCGGTAGTCATCGACAAGCATTTTTGCGAGATCCACTTTCTTTTGGAGTGCATACAAAACCTTACCGTCAATCGTTCCCTTGCACACAAGGTAGATGTAGTGGCAGTTTTCTTTCTGCCCGGCTCGGTGTATGCGTGCCTTCGCTTGCTCAAAATTACTCATGTTGTAGTCCATGGAGAAAAAGACCATCGTACTTGCCGCCGTTAGCGTAATGCCAAGACCAGCTGCGGCAATTTGTCCTACGAATACACGGCAGTTGTCATCATGTTGAAAACGCCGGATTTGTTTTTCCCGATCTGTTATACCGCCGTGTACAACGGCATAGCCGATCTTTCTCTCAAGCAAAAGCTCTTGTATGGCATAGAGTTCCACAATAAAGCGTGCCATGATGACGACTTTCTTCTCCTCCGCCATCGCGGAATCAAGGATGTCCGAGAGAGCGTTCAGTTTATCGTAGCTCACAACGTTCACAATGCCGTCGTCACCGGTCAGATGTCCGCCCGTAATCTGCGACAGCCGCATAATGCGCGTGAGAATATTCGTCGTCGTGACCTCCGACTCTGCAAGTTTCGCGTAACTTTCTGCTTCGACTGCGCTGTAAATCTTAGCGGCAGATGCTGCCAACTCAACTATACGGACTTCCTCGGTGATTGCCGGAAGATCGAGACATTCCTCTTTCGTCACACGATATGCAACTGAATGGAGTTTTTGGAGGAAATCGTCGGTCATCGATTTGCGGAAAACAGGTGTGTGATTTCCATAGCCACACATATCAAAATACCGATTGCGAAACGAATAGAACGAAGTTCCAAAAATCTTAAAGTTAAGGAATCGGTACTGAGAGAAGACATCCAATTCACGGTTCGTGATGAGCGTTCCCGTGAGAAGCAGCTTGTATTTCGCCTGATCTCCAAGGTGATGCATACCCTTGCTCTGTGCACTGCGATTTTCCTTGAGTTTGTGGGCTTCGTCCGCGATTATGAGGTCTGCATTGTATCCCATCAGCTCTTTTTCAAGCCGCCATGCACTCTCGTAATTCACAACCACGATCTGCAAGCCTTCACTCGGTAACTTTGTCAGCTGCTTTCTTTTCTTTGCCGTCGAACCTTTGAGAATGGTCATCGAATATGGGTAATCGGCATGCTGCGCAAACTCATCTTCCCATACACCGAGAATGGAAAGCGGCGCGACCACCAGCACCCGCTTAACCTTTCCGTGCTGATACATGCAGCCCGCAACGGCAATACTCACAAGAGTTTTTCCTGTCCCCATCTCCATCAGAAGCGCCACGCCTTGGCTCTTGCGCTGTTCATCGAATATCCCGAACTTGTCGCAAGCAAATGCAAATGCGTTCTTTTGATGCTCATACGGTGTTGCCTTAATCGGCATCATCAGTTCAATGTTTTCACTCATTCACGCTACCTCATACTTCCTTGATCTCATTTACCACAATAAAAAAGCAAGCCGACAAATAGCATATAGCTATATGTGGCTCGCCCGTCTTATCTTATGCGTTCGAGTTCTTTATGCTGTCATCATCAACAACAGCCGTTTATATGAAATGAATCCCTTATTCTTGACGAACATCCCCGTCTCACCGTTCTCTGCAATCCAATGCTGCCCTATAACCTTTCCTTCATCCGATGTGATAAGTATTTTCTTAGGTACTTTCTTAGTTTTAGCCATCTTGCTTCTCTTTTCTTCCATGAAAAAAATTCCTCCTTATTTTTATTGACATGTAAGTAGATTTGTCCTATAATCAAATATAGGAAGTTTAACTTCATGTACAGAATAACATACCAAGTTTCCCTTGTCAAGAAAAAGTGTAATTAAACTTCATATTTTTTTTAGAGGTGCAGCATGAATTTCGGAGAAAAACTTAGAATTCTACGTAAAGAAAAGGGGCTTTCACAAAAAGACGTTGCTGAGAAACTAAATATCAGCTTGAGAACATACTCCTCTTACGAACTAAATCAAAGGCGGCCTCGTACACAGGCCAAATGGGAAGAAATCGCCTCCTTTTTTGAGAAAGATGTTGATTACCTTCAAATAGACGACATTGGTGAAAAAGCTACCGTCCTAGAATCTTACAGCGAGGATGAAATACGTCCACTCTATTCTAGATTTGAATCCGATGCGACTAGTAAAATCATACCATTTTTAGAGCAGTTGGGATGGACCGTAGAAAAAGAACGTTCCATGAGTCATCCTAAATATGATTTAGCGGCCTACCTCCCTTCTATCCGCATAATTTTTGAATTCAAATTATTTCGATCACATATGTCAGCGATGCAGACTCTTTATAATATTTATGGCATAGTGAGTACGATTCCTAAAGACGATGAACGAGACACATATTTTTTCCTTATCTCTAACACCGAGAATTTAAAATCAGAATCGGAGTTACTCCCACCCCAAAATTTAGAGATTCCGATCCATTTTTTCTCATTCAACCAAGAGCGTAAAGAGTTTGATTCACCTGATATGTTCAAACTTATTTCCAGTCTCAGCCAATAAGGGCTTCCAGCTTTCATCGTGATTTTCTTATAACGCCCTATCGCGTTTCCACATTAAAAAATCCCTCATGTTATCATGCAAACATGAGGGATTTTTCGTATACACAGCACGTTTTAAACTAAAGGTGACACTGATAGATTCTTTTGTTGCACGTTTCACCTCCGAAAGATTACAATGGCAGAAGCCTCCTACCCTTTTTCTGAAGGCCTGAGTAGTTACTGCATAACCTATTTCATTTCAGCAGCTAAATACTCCGCAAACACATCATTATAGAGAAATATATTTTCAGGATACCCGATAATTTGATAGAAAAAGGACTCGGGGAAATAATTATTTCCTGAGAGTACATCATCGAATTTTCCCTCCATCCCCTCATCCCGAAGCATTTCCTTCAAAAGAGCAATTGTATCCCTATAGATAGTCCCAAGTCGCAATCGATCTACAGAGCGCCTTAACTGAAAATCTATGATTCGAGGAACTCCATTAGTCCCAACATTGTGCATCCATTGCTTTAACCTAGGAGCAGCATAAATCAATTCATGGATTGCATTGGTAGCAACAACACCTGTCCACGCATCTGCCAGAGTTTTGTACTGTTTACTCCCCCGCTGAGCTTCAAGAATATATGTAAATAGTCGAATCATCAGGAGCATATTTCGATAGGCGTTGATAGGAATAAAGGAACATAACACCGCCTCCGCTCCCATACGCAGAAAGAGATCCGCCGAATTCACAGCCCCAGCCCCCCTTGGTGCCGTATGGCAAGCACTGAGAAATACCACGGAAGGAACCCGAAGGTCATTCTCATCCCCGAACCAAAGCTCTTCTCCAATATAAAGTCCCGAAGCATTATGACGTGGATCGTAAAATCCATGGGCGGAGATATAGAGAATGTCCATTGGTCCCATGTCCCTAAGAGAAGCCCGAAGGGAAGGAACATCCATGGCTTCTCCATAAACAACTTGAAAATTTTCGTATTCTCCGGAAAGTTTTTTCAGCTCGAAAAAGGTTCGATCCGATATACCTCGTACATAAGAGTTTTCCTTAGTCTTTGGGATACACTCCAAAAATCCCACTCGACATTTGGCACCGAAATAGATTTGACGATGTTTTTCAATTTCAAACATAAGCCCCCTAGTTAATGGGGTGAGCGGGTGATAGGAAATATTCTTAAAACAAAGCAACGGATCAATGCCTTCTTCCATCACAGCAAGTCCTAAAGGGAAATCAGTAAAGGCTGTAATGCTTTTTGCAGAAGCAAGAATTAACCGTTGCTCCTCTGTCATTTGCTTCTCGAAAAGCTTTCCTATCTTGCGAAGGGATCTCAGGATTTTTCCACCATTCACCCTATTCTCCTTGCAAAAATGTTCCAGTTCATTCAATTCCCGAAAAAGTTCTGGGGAAGCACATGGAAGTTCCACCACCACCCCATCTTTCGCAATAGCGCGATGAACTCCAACAATACGTAAGCACTGCTTTTCTTCTTCCGCTAATTGCGGGGAACGCTTTCCATATTTTACCTGAATAGGCGAAATACCTGGATATATTAGGACAACATGGGGCGATGTTTGAGAATAGACTTTTTCCCATTCTTCATCATATTTTTCCTTAACAATATCTATATGTCCCTTGGCAGAAAAATTCGTCAATGTCTGAACATGGGAGCTATGTATTTTCTGAACCTGAAAACATTCCAGCTCGATGTTCTTCGTTTTCTTCATCCGAGAAAGGATTTCCTCCCATTGCCCTATCTGACGAGACAAATTCCCTTGAGGAAGAGCTTTTAGCAATTCTCCCTGGAGGAGAGGTTGTCGGTCAACATCCAGCAATTTCTCCTTCCCTGGGTTCTCTCTGTCCCGTAGAATCCTCCAATGCTCTTTCAGTAAAATCTCGTTAAGGTCCTTCCCCCAATGGGCACTAAGGAGGGCTTCCATGTTCTTCCCGTGTTCTATTGCCTCTGGCAAACACTCGTCCTCAAGAAAAATACCCGTGGGGTGCATGGTGCGAAGATCCATTTTCAGGAACAAACTGTCTGGCAACAACCAAATATTGTGGGATGTATCATGGGATTTCTCAAGAACATCCACATCCAGATGATAAAGGTCAAGGGTAATTCTCGGAAGGTGAAGAACATATTCAAATACCGGAAAAGCCCCCACAATAGAAGCGTCCATCAAATGCATGGATTTCCGATATGCATCTGGTATTTCCTTCTTGAAGTTTAGCCAACTAATCGGTTGATAATTCACCTCATACTGTCCGTGAAAAATAACGAAATAGGAGTACAGCCATTCCCAAAAATTCAAATCCTTCATATTCTCATCCCTTCTTGAGAGATTTTATTGTATAGACGATATAGAAGTTATGCCATTTTTAGTGGAAATTCATGGACGGTAATCCTTGAACATACTGCGTGCACATTTGAACATTTCATCCCAATTAGCAAACCTTGTAGTCTTTTTAATATAGCGATTGAGCTGTGCACAGTCTTGCGAAGTAAAACTAGAATTTGCTGTTGGAATGGCTACCTGAGCCCGATTGAAAAAAATATAAATGTTTGCATCATTTGTATACTTTGTCATGAATTCTTCAGTAAAAAGAATATGTAGTCCCTCAGTCGCCACGACACTTTCAATACGCATACATATCACTCCTATGCAAAAATGTAGTAACCTTTCACCAATATTCTGTACCAATAGATTTGAGCGCTATTCATACTCTCTATCGAAAATTTGAAAAAGTATTGTATCCATTACGCAACTGCCTCATCATATATGTGAATCTCCCTTTTTCCTTGAGATGCTCCGCCACAATCTCCGACATGAGGAGAGAAACCTCATGGGGGGTATAGAACTCACCTGCTTTTTTTCCTGCATTGGCGGCGAACATGCTAATGAGATACTCATAGATAAACCCCAGAACATCGTAGTTCTGCTTGCCATCCATCGGAATTTTATCGATGAGTCCGATGTGTTTTCTGATAGCCTTGGTCTGTTCGCTGGCAGTTGCACCTAATTTGGAAAGACCAGTCTGAAGTGTTTTAAATATGTTGGTGAATAGCTTTTTGTGGGATTTTCCGATCAGACGGTCAAAAGCAGAGAGCGCCTTTCGAACATCAGACACATCGAACTTCGATTTTTTCTCAATCCATGTGGAGAACAAATTGTCATAAGCTATGAAGTACCCCAGCTTCTTTTGGGCATGATTCACATAGGTCTTCTGCGACTCTTTCAGGCTCTTGATCTTATCCTCCGTCATACCAATCCCTTAAAAGAACTGGACTTCCTTGTCGGACACGTATTTGTAGAAGATAAACCCCAGAATAAAATCCTTATACTCATTGGCTTCAATCTTGGAACGCATCCGATTTGCCGACTCCCAGATAGTCGATGCCAATTCCTACTTGTTCATAAATTTATTCTCCTCATGTGTTTCTATTCAGCAATACTTATCGTCTTATTTGCTGCTAATCATACGAACCTCTATTTATTCCATCGCACTTTTACCGCTGGCTATCCATTCATCTAATTCTGCTCGTTTGAATTTCCACAGCTTTCCCACACGATACACCGGTAGCCCTGGTTTCTTGCTCTTTATCCAATTTCTAAGTGTTACAGTCTTTATACCAATGTATTCAGCCGCCTCGTCTATGCTTATGTAGTTGTCCTCGGAAGGAATACGCGCCATAACCATCATCTCCGTTACAATTCTATCTTACGGATGTACTTCTAATTTTTTATTATATAATGTATCATCCCAATCAGCAAGGAGTTTCCTGCGATTTCAACCCTTTTTTTGATATTTAATTATATTTTGTGATATAATATTTTAGGCTTGGCAAGAAATCGACAAATTTCTGTATAACTAGTAAAAGTTACCTCAAGAAAATTTGGTTTATTGCCATTCAATAGCAAAATTTGAGATCCCAATTTGACACCTCAAGCCGAGTGGGAGGGCTAGCCTTTTCAGCAGAAAACTCGATATGCCTGATTAGAACCTCAATAGGAGATAAAGCATCATGAAAGAATTTCAGCCTGTGTCCATCTCGCCGACCACGGACACTCCAAATATCAGCCGACTTA
>ERZ772945.1634-NODE-1634-length-15325-cov-11.928815_pt1 | contig 15325 bp, 10 predicted proteins | sample MGYA00511681_ERZ772945 | MGnify/ENA primary metagenome ERZ772945 (study PRJEB29015, sample SAMEA2737943) | human oral metagenome | biome: human oral; feature: human-associated habitat; material: dental | place: China | collected 2143 ...
AGGTTGTTTTGACCCCGAACAATGCGACATTGAACGAGGTTGTGGTAACAGGTGTGTCGACTATGGACCGCCGTATGTTCACCGGTGCAGCCGATCAGATTAAAGCAAGCGATGCTTTGATAGGCGGTATGGCCGATGTTAGTCGCTCACTTGAAGGCCGTTCGGCCGGTGTAAGCGTGCAAAACGTGTCGGGAACCTTTGGTACTGCACCAAAGATTCATGTGCGTGGTGCAACTTCAATCTATGGAAACTCAAAACCATTATGGGTTGTTGATGGTGTCGTTCAAGAGGATATCACCGACATTAGCGCCGATGCTTTGTCATCAGGTGATGCAGAAACATTGATTTCTTCAGCCATAGCAGGTCTGAACTCGGATGATATTGAGAGCTTTCAGATATTGAAAGATGGTTCAGCTACCTCTATTTATGGTGCTCGTGCCATGAGCGGTGTCATCGTAGTCACTACAAAGAAGGGACGTTCGGGACAGGCTCATGTAAGTTATACAGGTGAGTTTACATCACGTTTGATTCCTACTTATGGTCAGTTTAACATCTTAAACTCACAAGAACAGATGGGAATCTATCAGGAGATGCAAGACAAAGGATGGCTCAATCTCTCTGATGTGTTGAACGGAAGTGACTATGGTGTGTATGGAAAGATGTATGAACTCATCAACACTTTTAATCCAAAGACAGGCCAGTTTGGCTTGGCCAATACAAAGGAAGCACGTGATTCTTATCTACATAGTGCTGAAATGCGCAATACAAACTGGTTCAAACAACTCTTCTCTTCCGCACTGATGCAGAATCATTCTGTAAGTCTTAGTGGTGGAACGGCAAAGTCAAACTATTATGTTTCTATGTCGTTTATGAATGATCCGGGTTGGTATAGAGACTCAAAAGTGAAGCGTTATACAGCAAACTTCAATGCTACTCATCATCTACTTGATAACCTTTCACTTACTCTGTTGGCTTCAGCTTCTTATCGAAAGCAGCAAGCTCCGGGAACATTGGCACAGGATGTAGACGTTGTTAGCGGTCAAGTGAAGCGTGAATTTGATATCAACCCTTACTCATATGCATTGAATACGTCTCGTGCTCTCGACCCAAACACATACTATCATGCTAACTATGCTCCCTTCAATATCCTTAATGAGTTGGAGAATAACAAGATAGATATGAATGTGTTGAACACGAAATTCCAGGCTGAAATGGCTTATAAGCCAGTCAAAGATCTACGATTATCGTTGATAGGTGCAGTGCAGTATGACACTTCTTCGCAAGAACATAAGATAACAGAGCATTCAAATCAGGCACAGGCTTATCGTGCAATGGATAACTCTATCATTCGAGATGCAAACCATTATCTTTATAAAGATCCTACAAATCCTTATGCATTGCCAATCTCTGTGTTGCCAAGTGGAGGATTTTATCATAAGACTGACCTGCAGAAAATAAGCTGGGATGTTCGTGCAACGGCTAATTATACACACACTTTCAACCAAGTTCATAGTCTGAATGTATTGGGAGGACTTGATGTTTCGAATGTAGATCGTAAGCGTACATACTTTAATGGCGTCGGTATGCAGTATGATGGAGGTGAAATTCCATTCTATATCTATCAGTTCTTCAAAAAGAACATTGATGATAATGCAGTCTACTATTCACTTAATAACACTCATAACCGCACGGCAGCTTTCTTTGCTACGGGCACATATTCTTATAAACAGCGTTATAACTTGACGGGTACCTACCGCTATGAAGGTACAAACCGCCTTGGAAGAAGCCGCAGTGCACGTTGGCTTCCGACTTGGAATATCTCGGGAAGTTGGAATGCAAGCGAGGAGCCTTGGTTCAAAAATACATTTAAGAATGTGCTAACACATGCGTTATTGCGTACATCTTATTCGCTCACGGCAGACCCAGGACCTTCTACTTACACAAATTCAACAGTAATCTTAAAGTCATATACGCCGTACAGAATATTCGGAACAGACAAAGAAACGGGTATAGAGATTAGCGAATTAGAGAACTCTGAGCTCACGTATGAGAAGAAACATGAGTTTAATATCGGTTCAGAGTTGGGCTTCTTGAATAACCGAATCAATGTAACTTTTGACTTGTTCTGGCGTAATAACTTTGATTTGATTGGTCCGATTGCAACACAAGGTATTGGTGGACAAGTTGTTCGATATGCCAATACGGCTTCAATGAAGTCACAAGGTCAGGAACTTTCAATCCAAACGACTAATATTCGGAATCGCGACTTCACGTGGATAACTAATCTTATTTATTCACATGTAACGACAAAAGTAACGTCGTTGATGAGTCATGCGCGTACCATTGACCTCATAAGTGGTGAAGCAAGTAGTGGATTTACAATGGAAGGATATCCTCATCGCGCTATCTTCTCCATGCCATTCCAAGGACTTACCGACCATGGTATACCTACTTATCTGAACGAAAATGGTCAGTTGACCTCTACAAATATAAACTTCCAGAACCGAACGGATAATAGTTATCTTATCTATGAAGGCCCAACTGAGCCGACTGTTACAGGCTCTTTAGGAAATGAATTGAAGTGGAAGAACTGGAGACTTAATGTATTTGTGACTTACTCTTTTGGCAGTTTTGTTCGTCTTGACCCTGTTTTCAGCGCACGATATAACGACCTTACAGCGATGACTAAAGAGTTTAAGAACCGTTGGACAATGGCCGGTAATGAGAAAAGAACCTCTGTTCCAGGAATATTACCCTATCGCGATTATCGTGACGACAGTAATTTGAGAATCGCATATAATGCTTATAACTACACCAGCAACCGCACTGCTAAAGGTGATTTCATTCGAATGAAAGAGATTTCTTTGGGATATGAGTTCCCAAAAACATTGCTTCAAGCTACTCCTTTCACGAATCTCTCATTGAAACTCCAGGCTACAAACCTCTTCCTTATCTATGCAGATAAGAAACTTAACGGTCAAGATCCTGAGTTTGTTAACGCTGGTGGTGTTGCAGCTCCTATCCCTCGCCAGTTCACAATGACGTTAAAATTAGGATTATAAACATAGAAAAATTATGGTTATGAACATTAAGAAGATTTACATATACATCTCATTGGCTGCCGTTTCGTTGGGCTTTAGCTCATGTGATGACTATCTTGACAAGCTCCCTGACAACAGAATGGAGCTTAATAGTAAGGAGAAGGTGCAGAAATTCCTTGTTTCTGCATATCCTGAACGCAATGCCGCGTTGCTCACAGAAATGTATTCTGACAACACAGATGCCTTCAAAGTAACGAGTTGGACGAGTGCAGGTCGCTTCCAAGATCAAGCATATTCTTGGGACGATATTACCGAAGTAGACGACGATGAGACACCACAACAGTTATGGAATAGCTTTTATAAGGCTATGTCTACAGCCAATACAGCATTGAAAGCAATAGAAGATAATGGCAACACTGAAGAATATCAGGCATCGAAAGGTGAGGCTTTGCTTTGTAGAGCGTTTGCTGCCTTTCAGTTGACAAATACATTTTGCGTTGCTTATGACGCTACAACAGCTGCCAAAGCCATGGGAATTCCCTATCCAATGGCACCTGAAACAAAGGTCGGAACAAAGTATGAAAGGGGCACATTAGCAGCTTGTTACGATCAGATGAACCGCGATATAGAAGAAGGTTTGCCTTTAGTGACGGACAATTATGCTCGTCCTAAGTACCACTTTACACGTAATGCAGCCTATGCTTTTGCGGCACTTTTCAACCTCTACTATCAGAAATATGATAAAGCAGTGGCTTATGCTACACGCGTACTCGGTACAGATGCTTCAGCAAAACTACGTGATTGGAAAGCTTTCTATAGTCTTTCCAGCAACGGACAGGTGGCACCTAACAACTATGTTAATATCTCAAGTCAGGCCAATCTCTTGATACAAACGGCATTTTCTCAGGCTGGCGCTTACCTCGGACCATACAACTTTGCTGCTAAATACGCTCATGGTCAGTTGATTTCTGAAAAAGAAGACCTACAAGCTCAAGGCCCTTGGGGAAGTAGTTCGTCTTTCGGTTATACAGTATGGAATAATAACAGCCTATCAAAGTATTTCGTAAATAAGATTCCTTACGCTTTCGAATACACGGATATACAAGCTCGTATCGGCTATTCTCACACTGCATATCCTGTTCTTACGACTGACTTGACGTTGCTTGTACGGGCAGAAGCTAATGCCATGTTAGGCAAATATGCTGAAGCTGTGCAAGATTTGAACACAGAGGTAAAGGCTTTTTCGGGTGGAAATCTTAGTGTTACACTCAGTGGAATACAAGACTTTTATCGAGGAATAGACTATTATACGCCCACAGAACCTACGCCGAAGAAGAAGTTTCACACTGCGTTCAGCATTGAATCTACAACACAAGAGCCGATTCTTCAAGCGATTTTACAACTCCGTCGCATAATGACGGTGGGCGAAGGATGGCGACTTCAGGACGTGAAGCGTTACGGAATAGTAATGTATCGCCGTACTTTGAATGACAGTCGAAAGGTTATTGCCGTCACCGATACAATGAAAGAAGACGATCCACGACGTGCAATTCAGTTGCCGCAGGATGTTATTACTGCTGGACTTCCAGCCAATCCAAGAAACAAATAACATTATTAAATGAGTAAATGATGAAGAAAATATATTTATTAGTCTTAGCAGCAATCCTGTCACTAAGCTTTGCTTCATGCTCAGAAGATAATCCTTCAGGAGACAGTATCTTTCAAAACAAGGCCGTAAAGCGTGATAATTTCGACAAATGGCTACTTGATAATTATACTTATCCGTATAATATTGACTTCAAATACAAGATGGAAGACATCTATAGTGATATGAAATACCATCTTGTTCCAGCTGATTCTGCGAAGTCAGCAAAGTTAGCTATCATTGCGAAATACCTTTGGTTTGATGCTTATGCAGAATGCGTTGGCTCAGACTTCGTTAAGGAAAACATTCCAAGAGTTATCCATTTGATTGGTTCTGCGGCTTATAATAGTGGAGATGGAACCATGGTTCTTGGAACCGCTGAAGGCGGATTAGTCATTACTTTGTATATGGTTAACCGCTTGACTGATGCCACTTTGCGAGATTATGCTACGTTAAACGAGTATTATTTCCATACGATGCATCACGAGTTTACCCACATTTTGAATCAGAAGATACCTTATGATGAGAACTTTCAGCATATCTCTGAGGGCAATTATGTAAGTGGTGACTGGTATCAAATACAGCAAGGGGAAGCCAATCAAAGAGGCTTTGTGACGCCTTATGCTATGAGTGAGCCTATCGAAGACTTTGCAGAGATGCTTTCTGTTTATGTAACGACATCGCCAAGTGATTGGCAAGCACTCATGCGTAGAGCGGGTTCGAAAGGTGCTCCCTATATACAGGCGAAGCTTGATATTATCCGTTCCTACATGAAAGATTCGTGGAAACTTGATATCGACAAGCTACGTAGCATCGTACTCCGTAGGGCTTCTGAGATTAATCAACTTGATTTGAACAAATTAAACTAAAAGAAAAGCAGCTTATGAAAAAGATAATATTCAGTATTCAGATACTCCTTGCGACGTTGATGCTGACATCTTGTTTGCACGATGACGATGTTGTATTTGACGAATCGGCTGCACAGCGAGTGGAAAAAGCTGTAAAAGCTGATATCACTCTACTTGAATCAGCAAACAACGGATGGCAACTTCATCTGTGGACTGAAGCTGGTTATGAGGGTGGAGGCTATACATATCTGATGAAATTCAAGGATGGTAAGGTCACTGTTGCAAGCGATATAGCTCAGCCTCAAGAGACTTCTTCATCAAGTTATGATGTTATCAAGGACATGGGACCAGTGTTAACGATTAACACTTACAATAAGATCTTCCACATGCTTTCATCTCCTTCTCAGATGGATGGTGATGGACGTGGTCAAGATTACGAGTTCATCATTCAGCGAACTACGAATGATTCCATTTTCCTTGAAGGCAAGAAGTTTCATAATAAGATGGTCATGACACGCCTGAAAGATGATGTCAACTGGCAAAATTACGTGACTTCAATGCAGAAAGTGGCTGAAGAGGTTAAACAAAATTACTATTATACGAACAAAAAGGATACGTTTAATGTCGAGATTTCGGCTGATCGTAGGTTTAGTTTAAGCTATAAGGGCAATGAAAAGGAAGTTCCGTTCTTCTTTACTTCGAATGGAATTGAACTGCAATCTCCCGTGACAATAGATGGTAAACAGGTACAACATTTCACGTATGATAACGACAAACTAACGTTTACTTCGACTGATCCTGGGGCATCAAACATTGTTCTTCACGCCGACTTTATGCGCTATGAAGACTATCTTGGAACTTATAACTTCGAGTATGAAAACGCTTCTATCCCAGTGAAGTTAGTCGCTTCAGGAGATGGAAAGACGTATAAGGTCGAAGGACTTTCACCTGATTTCCACCTCACTTTCACTTATGAGGAGAAGGACGGAACGTTGAAGTGGGAGCCAGAACGCATCTATACAGCTGCTAATGGCCATGAGTTCTGGATGTGTGCAATGGCATTAGCCGATGGAGGTTTCTACTATCGAATTGATATGTTGGGTTATAACATTGCCAAAGATACGTCAAAACAGGGGGTATATCTCACGTTTACTCCAAGCTATGGTGTATTCTTTAACACCGACTCTTTCGTCATTGTAGAGTATGACGGCAATGATGAAGTGGGCAAATCTACAACACTTAAGGTCAATGGTAGTGCCGAAATACCTTATATAAAGGGTATGAAGAAGATTCAATAACGCTTAAAACAAACGAATATGAATAAAATATTATTCCACGCTTTTTGTGTCATGGGCTGTCTTTCACTATTGACAGCCTGTGAAAAAGGCGACATAACGAATGACATCGACACGCATTCTGTGAAAGTGTTAGAGGCTAATACTTCCTTCGATGCACTTGGAGGTACTGACAGTATCTATGTAGAAGGCAATGTAACTCACGCTTATGCAAATGCTTCTTGGGCCAAAACGCAAACCAAAGGCAATTTGGTTACTGTTACAACTGAGCCTAATCGCGACTTGCAGTCACGTCACACTACGGTGGTTATCAAGACATCTGATGTTGACTCTACAGTGGTAGCAATCGACCAACTCGGTCCTTACACTCAGTTAGATATGCCTGGAACTATCGTGATGGATGATGAAGCAGGAAGCGTTTCCTATAAGGTTGTAAGCACTTTCGGCATCAAAGTGTCATCAAGTGATAGTTGGATTACACCGAAATATGAACATGGTGCATTAACCATTACTACTGCAAAGAATGATGAAGGGCATCTACGTCGTGGTGAATTCACTATAGAGAGCGAAGCTGGTAAACAGAAAGTGAAGGTTGTTCAGGTGAACTTCGATAAGGATTTGAAGGGTAAGTATTATTTGCAGATTGACGAAACAGACAAGAATAACAAGCAGGTTACTACCTTATACAATGCTTCTTTAGAGAAAAAAGGCGATGCTTATGTGCTTAAAGTAGGTAATTCTGGAGTAGAAGTACCTGTGATTTACGACGCCGATAATGTTGGTTTGTCTATTGCTTCTGGTCAAGCAGCCGGCAAGTTCAAGCAATATTACATCGGAACAGTAGTCGGAGCATCTGAAAGAAAGCTAAGTCTTTCACCGTCAAATCTAATCTCTGGTGAGTTCAACTATAGCGAAGAAGTAGCTAAAAAGGTGGCAGATCTCGATGGAACGGTATTGACTTTCGGTAAGCCTGCCATGCTAATCCTTGGTGCTTTTGATTCACCTCAGTTCTCAAACGATTCGTATAAAGCCTACTATTTGATGGGAACAAATGTCTATCTCTATAGACTTAAGCCCACAACAGCAAGTTCAAAGTCGTTTGATCAACCAACATTCAAGCTGAAATAACAGACATATCAATCTTCTTAACCAAAGCTTTGAGAGCCGAAAGAATCATTCTTCCGGCTCTCTTTTGTTTTCTGTTTGCGACTCACTACGGTCGTTTGTCATTTTAAGATGAGATGAATCATCGAAATAAATGTGGTGTCTCCTTTCACAAGTTTACGAAAATCACATCTTTACTTCGTGGTTTTTCCCATGCAATATCTCTGTAGTTCTATGATGATTTAGTTCATTTCAACGCCGAAAGAGTTTTTTTCACCACGCAAACACTTAATGATATCTCTGTAGTCTAACGTGAGTTTCATCTGTTTATTTTCATCAATCATCAGCTGTTCGATGTCTTTCAAGTCTCTGAAAGTATATTCGTCAGCCAGTCTTTCCTTAATGATCGTTTTACATTCTGGTAGGAGTTCAAAAGCTTTTAGCGTTATTATATCATCTAAAATCAAGCCTACTAATACAGGCGGAACACTTGCTCCATGTTGTGAATCATGGATAATGAACTGCAAAAGTTCATGAAACCATGCCACGACTTCAGCCCTTCTCTCGGGTGTTTCGATAGCAATGCGTAGAACAGCTTCAGGGATTACCGACTTGGCGAAAGGATAAAGACCTGGTATTTTCATCTCTTCCATGAGTTTCTTTAACTGATTTTTGCCCGTGAAATAAAGTGATGGCATGATAGATTCGACAATAAAGTCGCCAATATACAAGTCATAGAATACCTCCGGTTGATGCAAACACTCTAACACACAGCCAAGACTTTCTTCGTTACCCACTACAGAAAGCAAGATGAGGGCTGCTAAAACCACAGAATCTTCCTTTTGTTTCTTTACTGGAACGCGATGAAATTGTCCTAATTTATATAGGATAATTTGTTCTAAATCGTGTCTTAACTCGTCGTGAGGCAGGTCTAACAGTCTACTGAAGGTTTGTTCGTCAGGCAGTCCTTTGTCATACTCTTTTGCAAGTTCCTTGTATACCCACGGATGAATCAACGTCACTTGGCGTGGATAATCTGGGATTTTGAACGTGTATTCTGACTCTCTTTCTAAATATTCTTCTATTTCTTCTTCTTCTGTATCTTCATCAAGTATAATATATTCAACATCTTTTCCCAATGCCTTTTGGAGCAAGGGTAGGAACCGATTAAGTTCTTCTTTGTCCTTTGCACAAAGATAATGTTCTCCATTTCGGCCAAATTCGTATGCGATGTGAGGTATCTCTGCATTGTCTTCTGCCAAGAAATATTTCATCAACTCAAAGTTCTCATTAGGTTTAATACCACCTTTCTCGGCAAAATGCACGGCACCATAGATCATGTTATGCGCCTCTTCATAAGAACATGGCTTAAAATCAAAGTTGTAAAACATATTTAGTATGTCCTCAATTTCATCTTGTTTGAGATATAGTTTATAACCACAATCTTTCACACCCAAGCAAAACGAGTCAATAAGGAAAAAGGCAATGCTGATTTTTCCACTTTGATGTATGCGCCCAACGATGACAAGACCAAGTCCAATCTCCTGTATGTCGGTCGACATAAAGCATGGACCAATCTTCAATAACCGCATTTCTTCCGTGATAAAACGAGTGGTAGTGGAGGATAATTGGCTATCTTTTTTCTTGTTTTCTTTCTTTTCCATTTCTTTGGTTTTAAGGTCATTATTGGGTGGATGGTTAACGTATATGTTGCATATAATATCACATGCTGACATGAATTGAATGTTTCTTGTCCGTGCTGGCACGGAAATCTTCTTCTACAAAAATAGGAAAATAATAATCAAGAACAAAATATTTATGCCAAAAATAAGGTTATTTATGGTTTAATCTGCATTCTCTTGCATAAGTTTCCTAATGAGATGTGTAGATAAAGGATGAAATTTGATTTCGTGTTTTGCGTCATTTTACATCACAATTCGCGTCATTTTAGCATGTAATAAGCGTCAAATTACCGCACAACTAATCCTTGAAAATGAAGAAAAATCGAAGTTGGTGCAAACTGACTGACAATGAGCACGAAACGGAACGATTTGCATAAAATTGTCCTGTTCGCAAAGGGCAGCAATATGCAGATTCAGGCAAAAGTTCAGTTACTAAACCGTTACCCTATTTTGCCATAGGTAACGACGGAGCAATGTCAGGTAACTGAATTATTTTCGCCCCGTGTGGCTGTTGCTTCGGTCGGCAGTATTCTGCATAAGTGAAGAACGCTTTAATTCGGGTAACTTTGCCCATAAAAATTAAGGCGTATGAAAACAGAGAAAATGAAGGTGCTGCTCTACCTCAAAAAGAGCGGTCTGGACAAGTCGGGTAAGGCTCCGATTATGGGGCGCATTACTATCGGTCGTTCCATTGCGCAGTTCAGCTGCAAGCTGTCCTGTAACCCCGATTTGTGGAATCCCCGTGAAAGTAGAATGGACGGCAAGAGCCGTGAGGCGGTGGAGGTGAACGGCAGGCTGGAGAACTTGCTTGTTTCCATTCAGGTTGCCTATCAGTCTCTGCTATCCAAAGGTCGCCCATTTGACGCAACCGATGTGAAGGGGCTGTTTCAAGGCAGCGTACAGGCACGCTGCATGCTCACCGAAAGGCTGGACATGCTCATCAAGGAGAAGGAAAGTCATGTTGGCATAGACATCAAGGAAGGAGCCATACACGGCTACCATTCCACCCGAATCCATTTGCAGAGATTTATACAAAGGAAGTACAAGGTATCGGACTTGGCTTTCTCACAACTCACGGAGCAGTTTATCTACGATTTCAGACAGTACTTTGTGGGTGAGTGTGGCTTTCAGGAATGTACGTTCTATAATGCCGCCACCTTCTTGAAAACGGTATGCAGGCTGGCATACCGCGAGGGGTTGGCAGACACGCTCCTTTTTGACAAGGCGAAAATATCAAAGGGAGACAACAAACTGCCAAAGGCTCTTGACAGGGAAGCATTGGACAAGTTGAAGGTCCTCCGCTTCGAGGACTTGGAGGAGGAAATGGAAACGGCAAGGGATATTTTCCTTTTTGCCTGTTATGTCGGTGCAGCCTATTGCGATCTGATGGAACTGAGCAAGTCCCATCTTGTCCGTGATGACGAGGGCAGCTTCTGGCTGAAGTTCAACCGTCAGAAGACAGGAGTTCTCTGTCGCGTCAAGCTACTGCCCGAAGCCATACGGCTGATAGAAAAGTTTCACAGCGATGAAAGGGAAACGCTGCTTCCCTTCATCAAGTACAAGAACTATCAGAGTTGCCTGAAAGCCCTCAGGCTGCGTGCAGGCATATCCTTTCCCTTTACCACGCATACAGCAAGACACACCTTTGCCACGCTCATCACGCTTGAACAGGGAGTACCCATAGAGACGGTGAGCAAGATGCTGGGACATTCCAACATAAGCATGACGGAACGCTACGCAAAGGTAACACCCCAGAAACTCTTTGAGGAATTTGAACGTTTCCTTTCTTTCACCGAAGACATGCAGCTGGCTATCTAATCCTTATCACAATTATTTTATTTATTATCCTTTCTTTCAAAACATCAAGACAATGAGAAGTACATTCAAGATACTGTTCTATATCAACAGACAGAAGACAAAGGCAGACGGTCGGACAGTCATCCTCTGCCGTATCACCATAGACGGAAAGAGTACTGCCATTACCACAGGCGAGGAATGCAATCCCTCCGAGTGGAACTCTAAGCAGGGCTTGACAACCGACAGGAAGACCAGCCAAAGGCTCCATGAGTTCAGGGAACTTGTGGAAAAGACCTATCGGGATATTCTCGTAAGGGACGGAGTGGTAAGCGTGGAACTCATCAAGAACCATTTACAGGGCATAGCCACCCATCCGACAACCCTCCTTGCCATGAGCAGGGCGGAACTGCAAATGGTCAGGGAGAGCGTAGGCAAGTCAAGGACAGAGGGAACGTACCTGAACCTATCTCATGCAGACAGGAATCTCCATGAGTTTGTCAAAGACAAAGGAGTGCAGGACATCCTTATTGGGGCAATCACGGAGGACTTGTTTGAGGAATACCGTTTCTACCTCAAAAAGCGTGGACTGAAAGGAACGACCATCAACAACTATCTCTGCTGGCTGAGTCGGCTGATGTACCGTGCGGTCAGTCAGAACATCATACGCTGTAATCCCTTTGAGAATGCCAAGTATGAGAAAGAGGATAAGAATATACGATACTTACAAAAATACGACGTGGCAAGGCTCATGGCTATGAGGATGAATGACAGCGAGGCGGAACAGGCAAGGCTGATGTTCATTTTCTCCTGTTTCACGGGACTGGCTATTGCGGATATGGAAACCCTGCAATACAAACATATCCAAACCGCAGCGGACGGACAGAAATATATCCGCAAGGAGCGACAGAAGACCAAGGTGGAGTTTGTCGTACCGCTGCACCCAATAGCGGAAACTATCATCAGCCATTGCGGGAAAGCAAATCACAACGACTTAACAACAGGACAGGACGAGCAGACGATGAAAGAAAAAGGCGACGGCTTTGTCTTTTATCCTGATAGCAGCCGTAGCGTGATGAATAGCAAATTGTACATTGTGGGCAAGGCTTGCGGTATCAGCCAAAGGCTTTCCTTCCACATGGCACGACACACCTTCGGCACGATGAGCCTTAGTGCAGGAATACCCATCGAAAGCATAGCCAAGATGATGGGGCATGCTTCCATATCAAGCACGCAGATTTATGCACAGGTGACGGACTGCAAGATTTCGGAAGACATGGACAGGCTCATCGCCAAACTTTCCTCAAAGGAAAAGAAAAACAAAGAGCTGGTGGGAAATGAACCCTTGAACATATTAGCATATAAGAAGGAGGAAACGGCATGAATACAACAAACAGACCAAAGACTGGCATGGAGCGTAGTCGCCTTGATTGGAGCGGCAATATGCAGGTAATCCGCAAGGGAGGCGGCGAGATAGCCATGACGGAGGGAGAACTTGCGAGGTTTTTCGGTGTGACATGGAAGAAACTTAACGGCAAGCTACAAGTGATACAGAAATCTTCCAACCTGCACCTTGATGAAATGTGTGCAGGTGAGAAGGCAATGGTCAGAGATAATGAATTGACAGGTTATGCACCGCTTTATCCGCTCTCGGCAATCATCGCCCTCGCCTTTCTGCTGGACAGCATGGAAGCTCACTTGTTCAGAAAGTATGTCTGCCATAAGGTACAGCAACCCGCAACTTCCATAACACCGATATTCCTGTTTGGAGGTACACACCATTGATTTATTCCTATCTTTTTCTTTCACCGATATTATCCTACTACATTACTACAATAAGGGGTAATACGGTGAAAGAGAAAGGATTAGGATGTAGTCAGAGGCAGCGGATAGAAATCACTACTTCTTGACTACATTCTACATTAGTCAGTTCAAAATGCATGATTGTAGGCTAATAACTCGCGAAATGAACTTTCTATAGGGAAAGCAATGCCTTATTTGAGTTTGTCGTAGATGTCATCAGTGACAGGTTCCAACCATTCGTTCGATGAGTTATCCTCAACGTGAGTATTGTAAGTCAGGTGCTGCATCCAACTGTCTCTGGCGGCTCCGTGCCAGTGTTTGGTTTCGGCAGGGATGGCAATGACAACACCGGGGCAAAGCTCTACAGGTGTCTTGCCCCACTCTTGGTACCAGCCACGGCCGGCAACGCAGATGAGCACCTGAACGGCTTTGTGATGAATGTGCCAGTTGTTGCGGCAACGGGGTTCAAACGTTACATTTACCACGCCCCCCTTGTCAGCCTCCATCGGAGCGAGATAACTCAGCCCTATGAAGTATTTGGCATAGCCCGTGTTAGGCTCGCCAATGGGATAGGGTGTGCTTGCCTGAAATTCTTCTTTGGTCTGTATGTCTGAAGTCCACACCTCCTTGGCCATGTTGAACACCGCCCATGCCTTAGGCCAGCCTACATAGAAAGCGGCGTGAGTGATCATCTCCGAAAATTCCTGTCGGGTCACGCCATTGGCTTTGGCCGTATTCAGGTGATATTTGAGCGATGAGTCAGTGATGCCTTGCGCCACGAGTGAGAGAATTGTGGTAAGCGAACGGTCATGCAGGCTCATCTCTTCCTGACGGTTCCACACTTCACCGAAAAGAATGTCATCGTTGAGATGAGCAAATTCCGGTGCGAACTCTCCGAGGGCGGTACGTCCTGCGGTCTGCTTGATTTCTTTCCTTTCCATATTCTTTTGTGCTTGAATGCCCATCACAGCAGTTGCCATGAGAGCCCAAATTATTATTCCCTTAATTCCGCAGCATAAATTCTTGTGAGAACTCCAAGTGCCTGAGAAACAAAGTTCTCAAAACACTTGGATATGTCAGAAATTTCACCTATCTTGGTGCTGCAAACATAACAAGTAAGCAAAAATTTGACATGACAAAATCACATCAGAGTGCTCTCCATCCCATAAACATCTTCACGGTCTCCGGATCGTTATGGTCGAAAAACGCGCTTTTGGCGAGGTCAAGGGATTTGATACGCTCCATTTCGTCGGGTGTAAGCTCGAAGTCGTAGATATTGAAGTTCTCTTCCATACGGTTGCGGTGGACGGACTTCGGAATGATGATGACATCGCGTTGGGTGAGGTAGCGGAGGGCAACCTGTGCCACGCTCTTGCCATGCACCTTGCCGATTTCCTTTAACACAGGATTCACGAAGAGTCCGTTGCGACCTTCGGCAAGCGGTCCCCACGACATCGTATGCGTGCCGAACTCATCCATGTACTCCTTACTCCTGATTTGCTGGCAGAAGACGTGCGTCTCCACTTGGTTCACTGCCGGTACGATTTCGACATTGCTCGCAAGGTCAATGAAATGGTTCGGCTGGAAATTGCTCACACCGATGGCGCGCAATTTGCCCTCCCGATAAGCCTCTTCCAAAGCGCGATAGGCACCATAGTAGTCACAAAAAGGCTGATGAAGCAGCATGAGGTCGATGTATTCGGTCTGCAACCGGCGCAGACTCTCGTCGATGCTCGCTTTGGCACGTTCGTAGCCGTAATTGCTTATCCATATTTTAGACACCAGAAAGATTTCGCTGCGGGCAATGCCGCTCTTCTTCACTGCTGCGCCCACGCCCTCTTCGTTGTGATACGCTTGCGCAGTATCCACCATCCGATAACCTGCGCCGAGTGCGTCGTTCACGCAACGTCCGGCTTCTGTCGGTTCCACTTGATATACCCCGTAGCCCAATTGGGGTATTTTCACTCCGTTGTTTAACGTTACATACTTCATTTTCTTCTCTTTTTGGGGTTTATGATTACAAAGTCCTTAATTCCACAGCATAAATTCTTGTGAGACCTCCAAGTGCCTGAGAAACAAAGTTCTCAAAACACTTGGATATGTCAGAAATTTC
>ERZ772945.1642-NODE-1642-length-15297-cov-10.727464_pt1 | contig 15297 bp, 13 predicted proteins | sample MGYA00511681_ERZ772945 | MGnify/ENA primary metagenome ERZ772945 (study PRJEB29015, sample SAMEA2737943) | human oral metagenome | biome: human oral; feature: human-associated habitat; material: dental | place: China | collected 2143 ...
GGTGGACCCGCGGGGGATGTCCAGCAGCTGCGCGCGGACCCGCTGCTGGAAGGCGGTGGCGGCGGGGGCGAGCGGGGGCGGCGCCCCGGGGTCCTCGCCCGCGAAGTAGCGCTCCAGCCAGGTCCGGGCGGCGGCGAGGACGGCGATCTCCCCCTCCCGCCCGGGCTCGACGGCGGCGTCGTCCGGCAGCCCGGCCCGGTCGTGGGCCTGGCCGTCGAACCAGACGCCGATGAGCTCGCCGCCGTTCGGCGCCCCCGGCCCGGTCCGCGCGGCGATGGTCATGGCGCCCAGCGGAAAGGCGCAGGCGCGCAGATGGATCGCCGTCGTCATCACCCCCTGATCGGCGTCAGCGTAGCAGCGGGGCGGGCGGCCGGCGGCGCCTCCGGGCCCCGTTCAGGCCAGGGCGGCCAGGACGTCGTCCGTGGTCACCACCCGCGTGTCGTAGCAGCGGGAGAAGTACTCCAGGCCGCCCTCCTGGGTGCCGATGAGGAGGGTCGCGGTGGCGTCGGCGGGCACGATCGTGCGGTAGCCCAGGAAGTAGGCGCCGGCGAGCGTGTGGAGCACGCAGATGTTGGTGTCGAATCCGACGACGACGAGGGTGTCGCGCCCCAGCTCGCGCAGGGTGATGTCCAGGTCGGTGCCGAAGAAGGCGTCGTAGCGGCGCTTGGGGATGATGTAGTCGCCCTCCCCGGCCTCGAAGGCGTCCAGGGGCCGGGAGTCGGGGGTGCCGCGCATGGAGTGCTCGCCCCACAGCGCGAGCTCCAGGTCGGTGCCGGGCAGGTGGGCGTCGCAGGCGAAGACGACGGGCACGCCCGCCGCGCGGGCGGCCCTGGCCAGGCGGACCGCATTGGCGGCCATGTCGCGCAGCGGTTCGGCCACCGGGTTCGGCCCGCCCAGGACGTCGACGACGACGAGCGCGGTGCGGGCCGGGTCCAGCCCGGTGCCGGTCTGCCAGGGCGTGGGCTGGGGAGCGGGCAGGGTCATGACGGGTCCTTCCATTCGGGGCCTTCAGATGTCATGACACTACGCTCCGCGGACTCCGCACGCCAACTCCCGGACTCTACTGCACGGGCGCCGCGGGCACCGGCGGGTCGGCGGCCGGCGCCTTGGGCAGGACCGCGGCGCCCGCCAGGAGCCCCGCGACGACCATGACGCCCAGCAGGAGCCAGAAGACCTGGCGCGTCCCCGCCGTCGTGGCCGCCACCGGGTCGGCCGGATCCGCCGCCTGCGCCGCATTGACGATCGCCGTGGCCACCGCCGTCCCGATGGCCCCGCCGAGCTGCTGGACGGTGTTGAAGGCGGCGTTACCGTCGGCCTGGAGATCGTCGGGCAGGCCGCGCAGGGCGTGAGTCATCGAATTCGAGATGGACAGCCCCTGGCACACGGGCACCAGCAGGTAGATCCAGGCCAGGCGCGCCGTCCCGCCCCGCACGCCGAGAAGGGCGAACAGGGCCATGGCGGCCGCGCCGAAGACGGCGCCGGTGACAATGGGCCGGGCCGGGCCGAGCCGGTCGAGGATCCGCCCGCCGAAGGGCGTCAGGCAGGCGCCCACGACGCACCCGGGCAGCAGGAGGCAGCCGGCGGCGAAGGACCCCGCGCCCGCGCCGACCTGCGCGTAGTAGGGGATGAGGTAGCCCAGGGCCAGGACGATCCCCTGGACGAGGACGACGTAGAGGATCGACAGGGCGAAGGTGCGGTCCGCGAACACGCCGATGCGCAGCAGGGGCGCGTGAGAGCGCCGGGACAGGGCGCAGAAGGCGCCGACGAGCGCCGCGGCGCACCCGATCAGGACGAGCACCCGCGCACTGGCGAAACCGGCCGTCGAGGCGGCGTTCATCGCCAGGACGAAGCAGGTGAACCCGGCCGCGAGCGCGGCGAACTGCACCGGCGCGAAGGGGACGCGCTCGGGCTCGTGCGCCTCGCGGATGGTCAGCGCGCCCAGCAGCAGGGCCGCGAGCAGGAAGGGCAGCAGGATGAGGAAGATGGACCGCCAGCCGAGGGCCCCGATGAGGTAGCCGCCCAGAGACGGGCCCACCGCCGGCGCAATGGCCGTGATGAGGGTGGCCACCCCCATCATGGTGCCGAGGCGGTCGAGGGGCGCCTGCTTGAGGACGACGTTGAACATGAGGGGCAGGGCGATGCCGGTGCCGACCCCCTGGATGAGGCGGCCCCCGATGAGCAGGTCGAACCGGGGCGCCGCGGCGCACAGGACCGTGCCCGCCACGAAGAGCGCCATGGCCGTCAGGAACAGGGACCTGGTGCGGAAGCGGCGGTTGAGCAGGGAGGAGATCGGCATGATCGCCGCCAGGACGAGGAGGTAGCCGGTGGTGATCCACTGCACCCTCGCCGTGGAGACGCCGAACTCCGTCATGAGCGCGGGGAAGGCGATGTTCATGGCCGTCTCCACGACGACGCCCGCGAAGGACATGACGCCGATGGCGACGATGGAGAGCACCAGCCGGGCGTCGAGGCGCCGTTGGAAGCCTGTCACGAAGCCGCTCCTCGAGGTTGTGCGCCGGGACCGGCCCGGGCCCGGGCCGCCGAGTCTACGCCCGCGGGCCGGGAGTCCGCGGCCTTCGGCGGCCCTCAGCGATAGGCCTCCGAGGATGCCGACTCGTCGTAGTCGGCCACGAGCACCAGCCCGGACAGGGCGTAGGGGCCGCCGATGTAGGGCAGGGCCTGGACCAGGGCGGCGGCGACCTTCTGCCGGGTGCAGCCCGCCTTGATCGCTCCGGCCACGTGCGGGCGCAGTTGGGCGGCGGCGCCGAGGGCGGCGATGGCCACCAGGCTGATGAGCTCGCGGGTGGGCACGTCCAGCACGCCCCGGCTCTCGAAGTCGCCGAAGGCGCCGGCCGTGAGCAGGTGGGGGACGAACTGGCCGAAGGGCTCGGGCAGGGCCGCGAAGACCTCCTTGACCTCCTGGCCGTACAGGGGCGTCTGGATGGCGGCCCCGACCGCCTCGCGCTCGTCGTGGGCGACCGTGCCCGCCGTCGGCAGGGGCAGGGCGACGCCCTCGGCCTCGAAGACCCCGTTCGCCGTGGCGATGGCGTTGAGGGTCTTGGGGAAGCCGATGTACGGGGCGCACTGGTAGATGGTCTCGCGCACCTGGAGCGGGCTCGCCCCCGTCCTGAGGGCCGCCGCGACGTGGGCCTTGAGCTGGGGCAGGGTCTGCATGGCGGCCAGCGCCGTCACCGTGAGCAGCTCGCGCTCGACGTCGGTGAGCACGCCGGTGGAGAAGACCTCCCCGAAGATCTCGTTCTGGAGGATCTCGTAGAGCTCGGGATCGGCGGGGTGGGGCGTCGGCTCGGAGCCGAACAGCCGGGTGCAGGTCTCGCGCGCCTGCGGGGTCAGGGCCATGGGTGGTCTCCTCGGGTCGATGATCGTGACGGGTGTCTGGCAGGAAGGACGACGGGCGGAGCGCGGAGGGGGGCGATTCCCCCGCGCCCCGCCCGCCGGTCCCGTTCACTGCCCGGCCAGGGCGCGGGCCATGCGCACCACGCGCGCGGCCTGCTTCTCCAGCTCGGAGCGGCTCAGGCGCACCGCCGCGCCGGCCCCGCCCCGCAGGGCCGCCAGGATGTCCTGGCGGTCCTCCTCGCAGCCGGGCATGAAGAGCTCGTTGCCGGCCTTGATGGTGGCCGAGGCGGTGGCGCGCGGGTTCTTCATGTCGGTGCGGGTCATGCCGTGGACGACCCAGTCGGTCATGACCAGGCCCTCGAAGCCCCACTCCTGGCGCAGGATGCTCTCCAGCAGCTCGGCGGACTCGGAGGTGTGGACCCCGTTGACGAGGTTGTAGGAGGTCATGATGGCGTGGGGCCGGGCCTCGCGCACGACGATCTCGAAGGACCGCAGGTACAGGTCGCGGGCCGCCCGCTTGGAGACGTGGGAGTTGGAGTTGAGCCGGTTCGTCTCCTGGTTGTTGAAGGCGAAGTGCTTGACGGTGACCCCGCGCCCCGGGTGCCCCTGCACGCCCCGGGTGATGCCGGCGGCGACGCGCCCGGCCAGCAGCGGGTCCTCCGAGAGGTACTCGAAGTTGCGCCCGCACAGGATGGAGCGGTGCAGGTTGAAGGCGGGGGCCAGCCACAGGTGGGCCCCGAAGTGGTCCATCTCGGCGCCCACGAGGTCGCCGTAGGCCTCGGCCAGGGCCGGGTTCCAGGACTGGGCGATGGCGGTGCCGATGGGGATGGCGGTGGCCCACTGCTCGAAGGTCGACTCGGGGACGCGGGGCTCCTGGTCCGAGTCGAGGCCGAAGGCCTTCAGGGACTCCTCGTCCATGAGCTCGGCGAAGAGCCCGCCCAGCGCGGCGCCCAGCGGGAACTTGCCGTCGGCGTCCACGCCCACCTCGGGGGAGATGCGCAGGCCGGCGGGCCCGTCGGGCATGACCAGCGAGGGCAGGCCCTCGAAGCGGGTCGTCGTCTGTCCGGCGGCGCCGACGAGCGCCTCGGAGGCCTGGCCGATGATGGACTGCTTGTCGGCGGTCTCGGCGTACTGGCCCAGGACGATGTAGGCCAGCTCCTCGTCGCTCAGGCCCTTGACGAAGGCCTGGGCGTCGGCCAGGTCGACCGGCTCGCAGCGGTCGGCCCGGCGCAGGGCGGCGGGCTCGACGCTCAGGCGCTCGACGTCGTCGGGGATCTCGACGACGGCCGGGGAGGGGGGCCGCCAGTCGGTGAAGCCGGGGTCGCCCAGGGCGTCGTGCAGCTCGCGCACGACGGCGGTCTCGGCCAGGTGGACGACGGCGGCGGGGACGGTGTCGCGGCTGGAGGTCCCCACGCGCACCACGTAGTCGCCGGCCTCCAGGACGGTGGCGGCCCGCGCCTCGTCGTAGGAGGCCAGGTCGGCCAGGTCGAAGGAGACGACGACCTCCTGGGCGGCGCCGGGGGCGAGCTCGTCGGTCTTGCAGAAGCCCGCCAGCGCCTGGTAGGGCTGGTCGAGCCGGCCGGCCGGGACCGAGACGTAGACCTGGACGACCTCCTTGCCCGCGTGCTCGCCGGTGTTGGTCACCGTCGTCGTCGCGCTCACCTCGGAGCCGGAGACGGAGACGACGGGCGCGCCCAGTTCGAAGCTCGTGTAGCCCAGGCCGAATCCGAAGGGGAAGAGCGGGGCGGTGGCGGTGGAGTCGAAGTAGCGGTAGCCGACGTAGACGCCCTCGCGGTAGTGGGTGTCGTCGGGGTCGCCGAAGTCGCCGACGGCGGGGTAGTCCTCCCAGGCGGCCCAGGTGGTGGACAGCTTGCCGGAGGGCTGGGCGCGGCCGAGCAGGACGTCGGCGAAGGAGTCGCCGATGGCGGCGCCGAGCTGGGAGACGATGAGGATGTTCCTCACGTCCTTCACGGGCGTCAGGTCGACGACGCCGCCGACGTTGAGCACCAGGAGGAACTTGTCGAACTTGTCCTGCAGCGCGCGGATGTCGCGGATCTCGGAGTCGGTGAGCCTCACGTCCCCGGCCTCGGGGCGCCGGTCGTTGCCCTCGCCGGAGTCGCGGGCGAGGACGTAGACGGCGGCCTCGCCCTCGCCGTCGAGCGGGATGTCGAAGGCGGGGGCCGGGTCGGCCAGGCCCATGCCGTAGATGAGGGCGGGCACGCCCGCCTCCTTGGCCCTGGCCTTGATGTCGGCGACGAAGTCGGCGTGGTTGGTCTGGGCGACCTCGTCGTAGGCGTCCAGCCAGGCCTTGGTGGTCAGGGTGAAGCCGGCCCTCTCCAGGCCCTCCTCGATGGTGACGACGTGGCGGGAGTTGACGTCGCCGGAGCCGGTGCCGCCCTTGACGGTGCGGCGGGCGCCGGAGCCGTAGAGGGCGAGGGCGCCCGCCCCGGCCAGGGGGAAGGACCCGTCGGACCTGAGCAGCACCATGGACTCGGGCGCGCTCGCGCGCACGGTGGCGAGGTGGTCGATCTCGTACTGGTTCAGCGGCACGTGGAGCTCCTTTGCCGATGTCGACTGCTGACGGGGCGCCCCTCGTCGGGCGGCCCCGGCACTGAAATATACCACTTGGTTGAATCCCCGTCCAGCCCCGGCGCCGCCCCCGTCGCGGTCCGGCCCGGGCCTCACCGGCGGTTGGGGATGCGGCGCAGCCACTGGTCGAGCGAGTCCATCTCCTCGGCCGACGCCCCGACCAGTCCCAGGACGCCGCGCAGCCGCGCCGGCGCGATGAGGCGGCGGAAGGTCCGCCGGGCGGTGTCCTCGTCGACGCCGGGGGCCACCAGCCCGCTGCGCCGGATGACCTCCATCTCCATGGCGTCGAGCGCGCCCAGGGCGGGGGCGAGCGCCTCGCGCGCCCGACCCTCCTGGGCGAGGAGGTGGCCCACCGTGCAGTCCAGGCTCAGGACGTCCTCCAGGTCGGCGTCGGTGCGCCCCGACACCCGGGGCTCGCCCACGCCCTGGGCCGTGAGCGGGCCCAGGACGTCGTCGAGCCAGCAGATCGCGTCGGCCACCCAGTGGCGGGTGCGCTCGGGGACGGCGCCGGCGGCGTTGAGGCCGGGGGCCGCGGTGGAGAAGCCGTGCTCGCCGTAGGCGTAGACGTGGCTCTCGAAGGTGACGCCGGCCCGGCCCAGGGCGGTCAGGAGGGCCAGGGCGTCCCCGACGGGGGTGAGGGTGTCGTCGCGGGACTGGACGTGGAAGACCGGGCTCGTGCGGGCGTCGACGTGCTCGACGGGCACGGGCACGTCCGGGCCGGGCATGCACAGCTCGAGGGCCGGGCCGGCGAGCAGCGGGTAGACGAGGACGGCCGCGGCGGGGCGGCGGCGGGCCATGGTGGCGGCGCAGGCGGCCAGGTGCCCGCCCGAGGAGAAGCCGAGGACGGCGACCTTGTCCGCGCGCAGGCGCCAGCTCCCGGCCCGCTCGTCGATGAGGGCCATGGCCGCCTCGTAGTCGCGCAGGGGGCCCGGCCAGGCGCGGTGCTCGCCCGCGCAGTACCTGAGCACCATGGCGTGGTAGCCGGCGGCGAGGAAGGGCGCGGCGACGTTCTCCGCCTCCCGCTCGGAGGGGCGGTTGTAGCCGCCCCCGGGCAGGATGAGGACCGCGGGGCGCTCGGTGATCCCGGGGTACCAGCCCCCGGTGGGCAGCAGCTGGACGGACAGGGTGACGCCGCGCTCGGCGTCGAGGACGACCTCCTCGGTCGTGAAGGCCATGGCGGGCTCCCTCCTGCTCCTCGTTCCCCCTCGGGGTCCGCCGGCGCGCCGACGGACTCGCGCGACCCCCGCACCGCCACCTAGCGGCCGGAGGTCCAGGGCAGGAGCACGTCGGACGTCAACTGCCGGTCGGTCTGCTCCGAGATCCACACCCCGGACAACTCGGCGCGATCATAGGCCAGGAAGATCGTCGGACAGTACTTCCCCCCGGAGGAGCTCCGCCCGCCGTACCTCGGCCCGGAGCCGTCCAGCGGACGGTAGGCGGGGGCCTGGTAGGCGCGGGCCGCGGCCACCTGCTCGTCCGTGAGCGGAACGGCGACGTAGGCCCCCTCGGTCGCCTGGCCGCAGCGGGCCGGGTCGGTGACTCCGGTGACCTCGATCTGGAGCGCCGACCCGCGCTCGGTCACCGTGACGGCGGTGACGGCGCACACCGCCTGCGTCATGCGGACGAGGATCGCCGGCCCCTCGCCCAGCGCCGCCTGCCCGCCCGCGGTCGTGGTCGCCTGGGCGGGGTCGAGCGTGCTCAGGGCGACCCTGGAGTCGATGACGTCGGCGTCGGCGAAGGCGCTCGGGTGATCGTCCGGCATCCACGGGTAGTAGAAGGCGTCGACGCCGATCCGCTGCGAGGACTCGGAGTCCTGCCCGCCCGTCGTATCGGTCAGGACGGGGGTGAACAGCGTGACCGGGTCGCCGCCTCCGACCGGACTCGTCGAGGCCGACGGGAAGGGGTCGATCGGCTCCGGCGTCACGGTGGTCCTGGCGCGTCCGCCGTTGGGCGTGCTCGGCACGTACGGATACACCTGCGGCGCGCGGGTGGATGTCGGGGTCGAGCGGGCGTCGGCGCTGCGATGCACGACGGAGAAGAACCCCAGCGAGCCCACCACGAGCACGCTGAGCGAGATGAGGGAGATCAGGCGCTGCATATCGAAGGCCGCGTCGGACGGCTCGTTCGCCTCGGGATCGCGGAACTGCCAGGACGAGAGCTTCTCCCACATGCCGCGGGGGTCGATGATGTTCCACAGGAGGAACGGCAGCGGGAAGAGGAAAAAGAAGATCAGGGCGGTCATGGAGTCTCCCGTTCTCCGGGATCGCGCGGGAACGCGGACGGTGCTCCGACCCTACCAGGGCCGCCGGTCCTTCGCGCGGACCGGTGCGGGTCACGCGATGTGCGCCCACGCTCTCACGGCGGCCCGAATCGCCTCCGATCGGTTCTGGATCCCCTCGGCCTGCGCGCGGGCGTTCAGAGCGGCGAGAGTGGCCGCGTCGAACCGCACAGGGACGACGGTGCTGGGACCGTCGCCCACCGGAGGGCGACCGCGCCGAGGCTTGGGCAGGGTCGCGGGGTCGTATCCGGCCTCGGCCTCATCGGCCCACATCTGAATCCGCTCGTCAGTCACGGGTTCGCCATGCAGAAGGCGCTCACTCATACTGCGGCACGCCGCGGGGCCGACCAGGGCGAGGAAGGCCTCGTCGAGGCGCTCCCAGGGCACCGGCGCCGGCGGCTCCACGTCGGCCAGGGCGCCGGTCACCTGGGCCAGGGCTCCGGCCGCCCAGGCGTTGAACGCCGCAATGCGCGGGCGCTCGCCGCGCTCCCCGCCGGCGGCCTTGGCCTCCAGGAGCTCGGCGGCCAGCCCCTTCATGGACTCCTCCAGCTCGGCGTCGACCAGGTCGCGCAAGAGCATGGGGGCGGGCGCGCGCTCGGCCACCACCCACCGGGCGGCGAGGATCGCGCGCATGGTGTACAGGCACTTCTTGAGGCGGACCGTCTCACCGGCGAGCGCCGCGAGATGATTCCGGCCCATGGACAGGTAGTGGTGGGCGGAGGCGACCGGCGAGAAGCAGTCGGCCGCGAGCTCGCGCACGACGGCGAAGGCCGGATCCTCGGCGTAGACGATCGGGGAGGCGAGCCACTCGAACAACGACGGGTTGGAGCCCCTCAAAAGCCGCAGGGCCTTGTCCGCGTCCCAGCCGTCGACGTCGAGGACCTCGTCGACCCGCCACACCAGGACGTCGCGCGCGGGCTCCAGGCGCAGATAGTGCTCGACGGGGCGGACGTAGACGAGGCGGACGTCGAAATCGGAGTCGGGGGAGGCGAAGCCCCAGGCCCGGGACCCGGACTCCACAGCCAGCAGGACGCACACGTCCTCGGCCCGCTTCATGCGCTCCAGCTCGGCGCCGAGGCCCTGCGCGCCGGGCCTCAGGACGCGACGGGTCGGGGCGCGATCCTCGCCGCGTCGCGCCCGTACCACGCGCCGATGCCCGCCAGGCAGACGGCCGTGGCCGCCATGACGAGGATCCCGGACGCCACGGCCGCCCGGCACACGGTCACGACGACGCCCACCCCCGCGGCCCCGCCGGCCAGCGGGGGCCAGAGGCGGCGCCCGGTCAGAAGCGCCAGGAAACCCCAGAAGGCCACCAGGCAGATCATGATCCCCCCGGCCAGCAGGACGGCGGTGAAGGTTGCGAGGGGCTTGTGGGGATCGTCGACGACGATCTCAGCGCTCACCGCGAAGCAGATGAGTCCGATGACCAGCACCTGCTGGCCGTTGGTGGCCAACCTGCCCATGGCCAGCTCCCCGTGCACGTCCACGAGCCGTCGATCGACCTCATCGGTCCCCGCGCCGAAGAACAGGTACCACACGCCGATGAGCACCGCCAGCGAGAGGAGTCCCGCGGCCAGCCGGGCCGGATCCTGAGGGCCCCGGGCGATGGACCGGCCGGTGGTGAGCACGCCCTCGCCCAGGCAGATGATGAGGAAGAGGCGGCAGCGCTCCACCTGGTGCTCGACGTCGAAGCGCACCTCGGAGAAGTCCCGCCGGCGCCGTCCGGGCACGGGGTGCCCGCTCCACATGCCGACCACGTCGATGAGCACGGCCGCCAGCCACCAGTACAGGCGGTGCCCCGGCCCACCGGCGGCGCCCAGGACCCAGGGCACCGCGGAGACCGCTGCCCACACGATCATGGAGACGCGGTGGTGTCGCAGCGAGTCGTAGTCGTCGTGGACGCGGGTCATGGCGCTGCGGCCCACCTGGATGAGCACCATGGGCACCACGAAGGCCCACGGGGTGTCCTCGAAGGCGCCGGTGATCGAGGCGTTCATGACCAGTCCCCCGGCCATGACCGCCAGCACGATCCAGCGGGCCTCGCTCTTGCGGGCCAGGACCATGGTGGACTCGTAGGCGGTGAAGGACCAGATCACGAACATGGCCAGGGCCATGACGAGGGTCTCCCCCGCGCCGCGCCACGTCCGGTGCTCCAGAAGGTGCTCGGAGAGCTGGGAGATGGCGAAGACCCACACCAGGTCGAAGAAGAGCTCGAGGAAGGTCACCGCCTGGTGGGCGGACGGCGGTACGACGGGCACGGGATCGGGGCCGGGACGAGCGGCGGGGCCGTCGACCCCGCGAACGTCGTCGTTCTCACGGCTGGACCGGTTCATGGCGCAGCTCCTCATTCTCATCGGGCTCCCATGGGGCGGGCCCCGAGGCACTCTAACCGCGGGGAGCCCTGGGCGCAGGCCGAGGCGACCCCGGGGCTCCCCGCGCGGCCTCAGACGCCCAGCCGCCTGCGGTACTCGCTGGGCAGCATGCCGATCTCGCGCTTGAACAGCGCCGAGAAGCGGCTGGCGCAGGTGTAGCCCACGGACCGCCCCACCTGTTCGATGGTCAGGTCCGCCTGGCGCAGCAGGAGCTCGGCCCGGCTCATCCGCCGCCCCTGGACGTAGCGGATGACGGTCTGCCCGTTGAGGCGCTTGAAGGTCTCCTTGAACTTCGTGGGGCTCATGCACGCGAGCCGGGCCAGGTCGCCGATGCGCAGCTGCGCCGAGCAGTGATCGTCGATATAGCTCGTCACGTCGCGCAGGCGCTCGCGGTCGGCGGGGCTGACGCGCCCGCCCGCCTCGGCCGGGCCGCGCCGGGAGCGCTCCACGATCAGGCCCATGGCCTGGAGCACCGCGCCCTCGTAGTAGAGCTCGCCGTGCTCCGGGTCGCCGGGCCGGGGCCACAGGCGCGACAGCAGCGCCTTCATCTCGGGGAACCCGTCGGCCGCTCCGAGCGCCACGAACGCCCGCTCGACGTCCCGGAACCGGCCCGCGTAGTGCCTGTCCAGGAACTGCGCCGAGAACTCCGGGGTGATCTCGATGGACACGCCCTGCACGGGGATGCCGCCGTGGGCCACGCCCTTCCACGGGCCGCCGCCGATGCTCTGGCCCCACACGCTGTTGGGCCGCAGCCTGCGGCGGGGGCTGAACTCCTCGCCGGCGATGGATTTGAACCAGGTGACCGTCAGGTAGTCGGGCGGCTCGACGTCCATGATGTAGTCGCCGCGCATGGTGAAGTCGTGGATGGTGATGCTCCACAGCGCCGGGCCGGGCGACAGGAAGTGGAACCAGCCGGTGCACTCCGGCCCCTCGCACCGCCAGGAGCGCCAGAGCCCGCCGAGGCCCTGCGCGGGCGGCGCCTGCGCGAACCCCGCGCTCCTGAGCATCGGGCTGTGCAGCGACTCCCTCATGTCGGCCCCCTCGCGCCGTCGTCCCTCCGGCCTATGACGATGGGACGCGATCGTGCGCCGATGGGACCGGAGTCCCCGGCGGGCGGCTTCCGATCGGCCCCCTCTCCATATACTCCGAGCGAAGGTTAGCAATACCTGAATTAGTGGGAAAGGACGAGATATTGAGCGAGTCAGCGGGTACGCCGTCGGGCGCGGCCGACGGCGGGAGGGGCCTGAGCGCGCGCGACCTCATCACGACCGGCGTCTTCACCGCCCTCTTCCTCGTGTTCATGATGGTCGGCGGCGCCCTCTTCGCGCCCAACCCCGTCCTCACGTTCTGGATGCCCGCCGCCGCGGCCCTGCTGACCGGCCCCGTCTACCTGCTGCTCATCGCCAGGGTCCCCAGGCACGGCCCGCTGGTCATTCTGGGCGCGGTCGTGGGCGCGATCCTGTTCGCCACGGGCATGTACTGGGGGTGGGCGGCGGCCTCCGTCGTCCTGGGCGCCGTGGCCGACGTCGTCGCCGGCCTCGGGCGGTTCCGGGCCAAGCCGCTCAACCTTCTCGCCTTCATCATCTACTCCCTGTCCCCCATGGGCTCCTACCTCATGCTGTGGATGGACCCGAGCGGCTACGCGGCGTACCTGACCGGCAGGGGCACCGAGCAGGCGTACATGGACACCATGGCGCGCACGGCCACCGCCTGGATGCTGCCCGCCATGGTCCTGGCCGCCGTGGTCTGCGCCCTCATCAGCGGCCTGGTCGGCCTGCGGCTGCTGCGCAGGCAGTTCGAGCGCGCCGGCATGACGGCCTGAGCGCCGGCGCGCCGACACCGGCCGCACTGCGCCGACGACGATGACACCGATGACGCGGACGCGCGAACACGACCTGCCGGCGCGGACCGGGAGCGAGGGCGAGCGGATCCACCTGGACCCGCGCACCAAGCTGGCCCTCATCGCGGCCATGGCGGTGGCCGTGGCCCTCGCCCCCGGCCCCGCCTACGAGATGATCCTCATGGCGGCGGCCTGCGCCTTCAGCGCGGCCCTGGGGCGGACCAGGGCCGGCGTGATCATGCTCGCCCTGTACGCGGCGGTCATCGCCGCCGCCCGGCTCGCGCCGCACCTGGACGGCGTCGCCGCGCGCACCGCCCTCGTCTCCTTCCTCCTGCTGGCGCGCAAGGTGCTCGCCTGCTCCCTCATGGCCTACGCGACCGTGGCCACCACCCGGGTGGGCGAGTTCATGAGCGCGCTCTCCCGCCTGCGCGCGCCGCGCGGGCTGACCATCCCCCTGGCCGTGGCCCTGCGCTACGCGCCCGCGGTCCGCGAGGACTGGGCCTTCATCAGGGACGCCATGCGCATGCGCGGCATCTCCCCCGGCCCCGTGAGCCTGCTCGCCTCGCCGGGGCGCACCGTCGACTGCGTCTACGTCCCGCTGCTCATGAGCGCCGGCCGCGTGTCCGACGAGCTGTCCATGGCGGCCATTGCGCGCGGCATCGACAACCCCGTCGCCCGCACCTGCTACCTGCGCATCGCCATGCGCCCGGTGGACTGGCTCATGCTCCTCCTGGGCCTGGGCGCCGTGGCGGGAGCCGTGGTCTGCCGGGTCTGCGGAGCCTGCGGGGCGGCGGCATGATCCGCTTCGAGCGCGCCTCCTTCACCTACCGCTCGGACGCGGCGACCGGGGAGGCCGGGGCGACCGGGGAGGCGGGGGTGCGCGACGTGAGCCTCGAGGTGCGCCCCGGCGAGGTGGTGGTCCTGTGCGGGCGCTCCGGGTGCGGCAAGTCCACCCTGCTGCGCCTGGCCAACGGGCTCGCCCCGCGCTTCTTCCCCGGTCGGGCGGACGGGCGCGTCCTGCTCGACGGCGAGGAGATCGGCGCCCTGGCCTCCTGGCGGGTCGCCGAGCGCGCGGGGTCCCTGTTCCAGAACCCCCGCACGCAGTTCTTCAACGTGGACACCACCGGGGAGGTGGCCTTCGCCCTGGAGAGCGCCGGCTGGCCGGAGGAGGCCATCCGCGCCCGCGTCGGGGCGACCCTGCGCGAGCTGGGGCTGGAGCACCTGGCCGGGCGCAGCATCTTCGACCTGTCCGGCGGGCAGCGCCAGAAGATCGCCTACGCGAGCGTCTGGGCCCTGCGCCCGCCCAACCTGCTGCTGGACGAGCCCACGAGCAACCTGGACGCGCCGTCCATCGCGGACATCGCCGCCTTCGTCGCGAACGCGAAGGCGGCGGGCCGCGCGGTCCTGGTGGCCGAGCACCGCCTGGCCTGGCTGTCCGGCATCGCCGACACCTACGTCCACCTCGACGGCGGGCGCGTCGGGGTCCGCGGGCGGACGGGCGGGGGTCATGGCGTCTTCCCGGTCGGGCCCGGTCGGGGCGCTCGCGGGCCCCGTCACTGGCAGCTCAGCGCGGTGCGCAGCTCTTCGAGGTTGGTCCTCATGACGCCGGCGTAGTCGCCGCTCTCGGGGGCGGACTCGATGGGGCTGAGCACGCGGGTCTGGGCCCCGGTCTCGGCGGCGACGGCCTGGGCGGTCTCGGGGGAGACGAGCTCCTCGGTGAAGATGGTGGTGGTGCCGGTGGACTCGACGACCTTCTTGACCTCGGCGAGTTCGGCTGGGCTCGGCTCGGACTCGGGGTCGACGCCGGAGATCGAGGCCTGGGTCAGGCTGTAGCGGTCGGCGAGGTAGCCGAAGGCGGCGTGCGAGGTGACGAAGGTGGTGCGCTCGCAGTGGCCCAGGCCGGTGGAGTAGCTGGTGTTCAAATCGGTGAGGGTCGCGTTGAGGGTGTCCAGGTTGGCGGCGTAGTCGTCGGCGTGGGCCGGGTCGGCCTGGGCCAGGGCGGCCTCGACCGCCTTGGCGGCCGCCTGCATGCGCACCGGGTCGAGCCAGAAGTGCGGGTCGAGGGCCGCGGCGGCGCCGTGGTCGTGGGCGGCCTCGGTGGCGCCCTCCTCGTGCTCCTCCTCCACGCCGTCGTGGTGGACCAGGTCGACGCTCCCGGCCAGGTCCACGACCGTGGGGCCGGAGACCTGGGCGAGGGCGTCGTCGAGGGAGGGCTGGAAGCCGGAGACGTACAGGACCAGGGAGGAGGCGGACAGGGCGGTGACGTCCTTGGGGGACAGCTCGAAGTCGTGGGGCTCGACGTTGGTGGGGGTGACGCTGGTGACCGCGACGTGCTCGCCGCCGATGGCCTGGGCCAGGTACTGGATGGGGTAGAAGGACGTGGACACCGTCAGGGCGCCGGAGGGGGCCGCCGTCGGGGCCGCCCCGGAGGCGGCCGCGGTGGAGTCCGATCCGGGGGACAGGGCGGCGCAGGAGGCCAGGGATCCGGCGAGTGCGAGGACGGCGACGGCGGCCAGGTGGCGGCGCGCGCGGGTGACCAGCATGTTCATGGGAATCATTCTCAATGCCGGTGGCGGTCGCGTCAAACCGGCCGGGTGACGCCTGCGTCACGCTCGGGCGGGCGCGCGGACCGGGTCGCCGCGCGCCCGTAGACTGACGCCACTCGTTCCCACCGACCAGGTGCGGACAACGACGATATCAGGAGAATCCGGTGGCACAGACCCCCTCCACGCTCGATCGCGTCATCAACCTCGCCAAGCGGCGCGGCTTCGTCTTCCCCTGCGGGGAGATCTACGGCGGCACCCGCTCCGCCTGGGACTACGGGCCGCTGGGCGTCGAGCTCAAGGAGAACATCAAGCGCCAGT
>ERZ772945.1648-NODE-1648-length-15254-cov-10.071452_pt1 | contig 15254 bp, 7 predicted proteins | sample MGYA00511681_ERZ772945 | MGnify/ENA primary metagenome ERZ772945 (study PRJEB29015, sample SAMEA2737943) | human oral metagenome | biome: human oral; feature: human-associated habitat; material: dental | place: China | collected 2143 ...
AGACGTTGGGGGTGGCGCGCTCGACGGTGGCGGGCAGGTTGAGGATGATCTCGCGCTCGCCCTCGGGCTGCCACACCCCCATGACGGCCTCGCAGACCTCCAGGGCGTAGTCGCGCTCGGTGTCGACGAAGATCTCCGGGGAGTACTCGAAGCCGAAGACCGTGTCCTCGTCCAGGACCTTCTCGGCCCGGGCCATGACCGCCCTGGTGCCGTCGACGGCGAGCTCGCGGATGTCGGCGCGGTCCATGCGGAAGACGATCCTGCGGAACAGGGGCGACAGGGCGTTGTAGAGGTGGACGGTGGCGCGGGGCAGCCCCACGCAGGCGTCCAGGGTGCGGTCGATGAGGTCGGTGCGCGACTGGGTGAGCACGGAGATGGTGACGTCGTCGGGGACGGCGTCGTCGTCGACCAGGGAGCGCACGAAGTCGTAGTCGGTCTGGGAGGCGGCGGGGAAGCCGACCTCGATCTCCTTGAAGCCCATGCCCACGAGCAGGTCGAACACGGCGCGCTTGGCCGATGGGCCCATGGGCTCGATGAGGCTCTGGTTGCCGTCGCGCAGGTCGGTGCTCAGCCAGCGGGGGGCGGCGGTGATGCGCCGGCTGGGCCAGGTGCGGTCGGGCAGGTCGGTGACGACAGTGTCGAGGAAGGGGGTGTACTTGGTGAAGGGCATGCCGGAGGGCTGCTGGGGGGCGGGACGTGCGGTGCGCATGGGTTCTTCCTGTGGGGGTGTGGTCGCTCGGGTCCGACGGCGCATCGCGGGGGCGCGGCGCCCGGTCCCGGTGGTCGGCAGGACGGATCAGCCGCGGTCGGGGTGCCGGCCCGTCAGGCCCCGCCGCGGCGACTAAGCAGGAGGCTCGTCCGCACTCGCGCAGTCGCTCGCACGAGGGCGAGGTTACCCCATGGGCGCCCCCGCGCGCAGGTTCCCGCCACCCCTCTCGCCGAGACCGGCGGGAAAATCGCGCGAGACCGGCGGAAAGTGCACATCCTGCGGATGACTCGGAGCAGTCGAGGAGGAACGGGCCGGCGGCCACGGGGACGCCGCCACCGGCCGCCTCGTCTCGCGCACGGGGGTCAGGTACCGACGGCGCCCGGGTGGCCCCGGCCGACGCCGCCTCGTCTCGCGCGCGGGGGCCGACGCACCCACCGAGACGCACCTTGCACCCCGATGACGCCTTGTCTCGCGCGGGGGTCAGACAGCTGGCATCGTCGAGTTCGCCCGCGAAGGGGGCGCGCTCATTATGACCCTGACGGCGACCGACGTCGAACTGGAGCGCCTGGAGCGGGCCGTCGGTACCCGTCTGGCGCGCTTCGGCCAGAAGGACGGGCTCGCCGTGGCGTGGACGCGCGAGGACGGCGCGTGCGGACCGGCGGAGGGCCGCCGCCGGGCGGGCCGGGGTCTTCCCGGACCGATTGCGGGAATGCCGCTTCATCTGACGGGAGCGGGGCCTCCGCCGAGAAGCTCCTCCCGGCCCGTGCGGGGGTGCTGCACATTGGAGGGCGGCTCCCGCGCGGGCCGGTTCGGGGTTTTCCGCGTGATTCCGGGGTTCTTCTAGAATGTCTGTTTTCAGTGGGCGGGCTCCCATGTGCAGAGCGGGCCCCTCTGCACATGGGAGGATTTCAACGGCGTTGAGCGCCGGGGCGTTTCCGCATGATTCCGCGGATCCACCAGCGACAGGTTCCGGTCGAATGTGCAACACCGCACCGACCGGCCCCGCACCGCACATTGAACCCGGCAGCGCCCACCCCGACACCGCACGGACGACCGGCGACTCTGCGCGCCGCCGGCTCAGGCGGTGAGCTGGGAGATGCGGCCGCGGGAGACGCCCATAATGGTGGCGGCGTCGGCGACGGACAGCCCTTCGGCGCGCAGGGCGAGAGCGGCCTCGCGCCAGGCGGTGGCGGCCTCCTCCTGGAGGGCCCGGGCGCGGTCGGCGGTCTCCCTGGCCGCGTGGACCCGGTCGAGGGAGGCTACTTCGGGGATGACGGTGATGGTCCAGTCGGAGTGGTCGGTGTCCTCGTCGACGGTGTCGAGGTAGTCGACGACCTGCTGGCGGGCGCGGTCGAGGCGGGCGACCTGGGTGTGGTGGTTCTCGTCGATCTCGAGCTCCCAACCGCCGGACCAGCGGGTAGCGGTGACGGTGACGGCCTCGCTCATGCCTTGCTCCTCTCAATGGCGCGCGGTGCGTCCCGCGTGACTTTCGGGACGGTTCGCATCAGTCGTCGGGCCGATCCGCCTCCGCGTCGTCGAAGGCGGGCGGCGGGTCGAGCAGGGCCTCGGCGTCCTCATCGCGTCCGACGGCGCGATAAGCGTCTGCAAGATTCTTTCTGAAGAGTCTGGTGTCGGAGTGGTCGGGCCCCAGGGCTCGTAGGGCCTCGGCCAGGGTCTGTTCGAACAGGAGAATAGCGTCCCCGGGCCTGCCCGCGGACCAGTAAGCTGTGGCGAGATTGTGGCGAGAGGTCAGAGTGTCGGGGTGGCCGGGTCCCAGGACCCGCTCGCGGTCGGCCAGGTTCTGCTCGTACAGGTCGATGGCCCGATCCAGTCCTCCCGTCCTCAGGTAGGCGTCTGCAAGATTATTGCGGAATAGGAAGATGCTGGGATGATCGGGACTCATAATGCGCCTGCAGTCGGCGAGGACCCGTTCGTACAGGTCGATGGCCTCGTCGAGTCTGCCCGCATCCCGGTAGGCGAAGGCGAGGTTGTTGCGGGCGGTCAGGGTGTCGGGATGGTCGGGCCCCAGGACGCGCAGCCGGTCGCTCAGACTCTGTTCGAACAGGTCGATGGCCTCGTCGAGCCTGCCCGCGGCATAGTAGGCGCCGGCGAGGTTGCTTCGGGAACCGAAGATAGAGGGGTGATCGGGGCCGAGGATGCGCAGGCGGTCGGCGAGATTCCGCTCGTGCAGGGTGATGGCCTCGTCGAGCCTGCCCACCTCCCGGTAGGATTCTGCAAGGTTATTGCGAGAGATGAGGGTGCGGGGGTGGTCGGGTCCGAGGATTCGTTCATGGTCCGTCAGGTTCTGCTCGAGTAAGCGAATGGACCGCTCGAGTCTGCCCGCCGACTTGTAGGCGTCGGCAAGACTGTTGCGTGAAACGAGGGTGTCGGGGTGGTCGGGTCTCAGGACGCGCAGTCGGTCGCTCAGGTTCTGTTCGAGCAGGTCGATGGCCTCGTTGAGCCTGCCCGCGGACTTGTAGGCGTCCGCAAGATTGTTCTGGGCGGTCAGGGTGCCGGGGTGGTCGGGCCCCAGAATGCGTTCGCAGTCAGTGAGGTTCTGCTCGAACAGGGAAATGGCGTCGTCGAGTCTTTCCGCCAATTCGTAGGCGTCGGCAAGATTGTTCCGAGAAACCAGGATGTCGAGGTGATCCGGCTCCAGGGCTCGGAGCCGGTCGGCGAGAACCTGTTCGAACAGGTCGATGGCCTCGCTGAGCCTGCCCGCATCCCGGTAGGCGCACGCGAGGTTATTGCGCGAAATCAGGGCGTAAGAATTGTCGGGCCCCAGGGCGCGACCAAGGTTCTCCACCGCGTCGGACAGGGATATGACGGCCTCGACGCCCTCGAGCTCCATGACGTACAGCAATCCGGATGCGAGGATCTTTCCGGTGCGCGGGTCGGCGAATAGGTCTCTTGAATAGTCCTGATCGGCAATCGCTCGCAACTGGTCTACGAGATCGAGAGCCTCTCGTCGTTGTCTTTCCCCCTGTGACTCCCGAATGAATACCTCGTTCACCACCTCCAGGAGCCCGACCGTCTCTTTCTCGATCCGTTCCCGATGCGCCGGTTCGGTCTCCCAGGACTCCCGAATCATCCGTCCCTGAAACGGGTGCAGCTCGACTGTCGAGCCGTCCTCCGAGAGCCGGCAGAGCGAGGACTCGATGAGCGCGTTCAGGGCCTCGCGGGCGTCGTCGGATCCCTCATCCGCGAACTCCAGCCAGCGCGCGGGGACGCCGGAGGCGGCGAGCAGGGCGAGAGTCTCGAGCTGGCGGCGCGCGATCGCCGCCTGGCGCGGGCTCCGACTCCCGATCTGTTCAAGCACGCTCTGGAAGGACGGCTGCGCGGCGTCGGCGGCCTCTTGTCGGGAGTCCCCGGCTCCCGCCGGACGGGTGATCTCCCCGATGATGGCCCGCACGAGGGCGTCGAAGAAGGGCTCGGCCCCCGCGCCCGCGCTCGGGCGGTGCCTCTGAACCCGTCCGCGGATGACATCCTCGAAGCGGTCGGGATCGCGCGCAATGGTCAGGATGACGGCGTCGTCCATCGCGAATTCGCCCAGGAGGAGTTCGGCCTCGGCCAGCGCGCCCCGCAGTCGACCCGCGTCGACGCCCCGCTCCTCGCACCGGCGCCGGGCGTCGGCGACCCCGGCCTCCAGACGCGGGGCGATCCGCCCGCCGAGAACCTCGGCCGCCTCATCGCCCCGCCCACTGAGGTTCTCGACGGCGAGCCAGTCCTCGCGCGTCGCCCCGACCGGTGCGGCCGCGCCGTTGGCGCACGGGGCGGCCGTCGCGTCATTCGACGGCGGGGGCGGGGTGGTTGTCATGACCGAGGCGCGCAGCAGGAGCGCGGCCAGACGAGTGCCGAGCGGGACCAGGGAGAAGACGACCATGCCGGGAGTCTACAAGACCAACCCGCTGGTTGAAAGGAGGAAGACGGTGTCCCGCCGTCGGACCGGAGCACCGATGCCTGCATTCGTACCGGCCGCCAGCCCGGCCCGTTCAGTCGCCGGAGTCTGGACGCGTCCGCTCAGTCGCAGGCCCGGCCCGCGCCCCGTTCAGTCGCCGGTCCGGTCCGCACCTGTGCCATCGATATCGGGCAGAGGACCCAGCAGGACCTTGGCGTCCTCATCGCGTCCGACGGCGCGATAAGCGTCTGCGAGGTTGTCCCTGAAGATCTCGATGTAGGGGTGATTGGGGCTCAGGAGGCGTTCGCAGTCGGTCAGGTTCTGTTCGTACAAGTCAATGGCCTCGTCGAGCCTGCCCGCTGACTCGTAGGCGAGGGCGAGGTTGTTGCGCGAGGCCAGAGTGTCGGGATGGTCGGGCCCCAGGACGCGCAGCCGGTCGTCGAGGTTCCGCTCGTACAGGTCGATGGCCCGGTCCAGTTCTCCCGCCTTCCTGCGGGCGTCCGCAAGATTATCTCGGAATAGGAAGACGTCGGGGTGGTCGGGACTCAGAATGCGCCTGCAGTCTTTGAGGTTCTGCTCGTACAGGTCGATGGCCTCGTCGAGTCTGCCCGCGGATTTGTAGGCGGAGGCGAGGTTGTTGCGGGCCCCCAGGACGTCCGGATGGTCGGGGCCAAGAACACGAGCCCGGTCAGTGAGGCTCTGTTCGAGCAGGTCGATGGCCTCGTCGAGCCTGCCCGCGGCGTGGTAGGCGCCGGCGAGGTTATTGCGGGCGGTCAGGGTGTCGGGATGGTCGGGCCCCAGGACGCGCTCACGGTCGGCCAGAGTCCGCTCGAACAGGGGGACGGCCTTGTCGAGTCTGCCCGCGGACTCGTAGGCGCCGGCGAGATTGCTTCGGGAACTGAAGATATAGGGGTGGTCGGGGCCGAGGATGCGCAGACCGTCGTCGAGGTTCCGCTCGTACAGGTCGATGGCCTCGTCGAGCCTGCCCGCCTCCCGATAAGATCCTGCCAGGTTATTGCGAGAGATGAGGGTGCGGGGGTGGTCGGGGCCGAGGATCCGTTCATGGTCCGTCAGGTTCTGCTCGAGCAGGTCGATGGCCTCGTCGAGTCTGCCCGCGGATTTGTAGGCGGAGGCGAGGTTATTGCGGGCGGTCAGGGTGTCGGGGTGGTCGGGCCCCAGGATGCGCAGCCGGTCGCTCAGGTTCTGTTCGAGCAGGTCGATGGCCTCGTCGAGCCTGCCCGCGGACTCGTAGGCGGCGGCGAGATTTCCCCGGGAGGCGAGGGTGTCGGGGTGGTCGGGTCCCAGGATGCGCGACTGGTCGGCCAGAGTCCGCTCATACAGGTCGATGGCCTCGTCGAGCCTGCCCGCGGACTTGTAGACGCCCGCGAGATTGTTCCGAGAGGCCAGGGTGTCGAGATGATCGGATCCCAGAATGCGTTCGCAGTCAGTGAGGTTCTGCTCGAACAGGGGAATGGCGTCGTCGAGTCTCTCCGCCAACTCGTAGGCGGCGGCGAGATTGTTCCGAGAGGCCAGGATGTCGAGGTGATCAGGATCCAAGACCCGGAGTCGGCCGGCGAGAACCTGTTCGAACAGGTCGATGGCCTCGTCGAGTCTGCCCGCATCCCGGTAGGCGCACGCGAGGTTATTGCGCGAGATCAGGGTATAGGAATTGTCGGGGCCCAGGGAGCGGACAAGATTATCCACCGCGTTGGACAGGGATATAGCGGACTCGATTCCCTCGAGCTCCATGACGTACAGCAAACCGGCTGCGAGGATCTTTCCGGTGCGCGGGTCGGCGAACAGGCTTCTTGAGTAGTCCTGATCGGCAATCTCTCGCAACTGGTCTGCGAGATCGAGTACCTCTCGTCGTCGATTATCCCCCTGTGATTCCCGAATGAATACCGTGTTCACCATATCCAGGAGCCCGACCGCCTCTTTCTCGATCCGCTCCCGATGCGCCGGTTCGGCCTCCCAGGACTCCCGAATCATCAGCCCTTGAAGCGGGTGCAGTCCGACTGTCGAGCCGTCCTTGGAGAGTCGGCAGACCGAGGACTCGATAAGTGCGTTCAGGGCCTCGCGGGCGTCGTCGGATCCCTCATCTGCGAACTCCAGCCAGCGCGCGGGGACACCGGAGGCGGCGAGCAGGGCGAGAGTTTCGAGCTGGCAGCGCGCGATCACCGCCTGACGCGGGCTCCGACTCCTGATCTGTTCGAGCACGCTCTGGAAGGCCGGTGCAACGCCGTCGGCGGCCTCTTGTCGGGAGCCTCCGACTCCCGCCAGACGGGTGATCTCCCCGATGACGGCCCGCACGAGGGCGTCGAAGAAGGGCTCGGCCCCCGCTCCCACGTTCTGGCGGTGCTTCTGGGCGCGCCTGCGGACAACCCCCTCGATGCGGTCGGGCTCGCGCGCAATGGTCAGGACGACGGCGTCGTCAGCCGCGAACTCGCCCAGGAGGAGCTCGGCCTCGGTCACCGCGCCCCGCAGCAGACCGGCGTCGACGCCCCGCTCCTCGCACCGGCGCCGAACATCTGCGACCCCGGCCTCCAGATGGAAGGCGATCCGCCCGCCGAGGACCTCGGCCGCCTCATCGCCCCGCCCACTGAGGTTCTCGACGGCGAGCCAGTCCTCGCGCGTCGCCCCGACCGGTGCGGCCGCGCCGTTGGCGCACGGGGCGGCCGTCGCGTCATTCGACGGCGGGGGCGGGGTGGTTGTCATGACCGAGGCGCGCAGCAGGAGCGCGGCCAGACGAGTGCCGAGCGGGACCAGGGAGAAGACGACCATGCCGGGAGTCTACAAGACCAACCCGCTGGTTGAAAGGAGGAAGACGGTGTCCCGCCGTCGGACCGGAGCACCGATGCCTGCATTCGTACCGGCCGTAAGCTCGGCCCGCGCCCGCTCGGTCACCGGTCCGGCCCGCGCCCCGTTCAGTCGCAGGCCCGGCCCGCGCCCCGTTCAGTCGCCGGTCCGGTCCGCACCCGTGCCATCGATATCGGGCAGAGGACCCAGCAGGGCCCTGGCGTCCTCGGGGCGCTCGGCGGCCCAGTAGGCGGCGGCGAGCCTATTCCTGAAGAGCTCGGTCTGGGGGTGCGTGGGGCCGAGGACCCGTTCGCAGTCGGCCAGGGTCCGCTCGTACAGGTCGATGGCCTCGTCGAGTCTGCCCGCATCGCGATGAGCCGCGGCAAGATTTCCCCGGGAGGCTATGGCGTGCGGGTGGTCGGGTCCCAGGAGTATCTGGCTCTCGGCGAGATTCTGCTCGAACAGGTCGATGGCCCGGTCGAACCTCCCCATCGCGAGACAGGTACTGGCGAGGTTATTGCGCGAGGTGAGGGTGTGCGGGTGGTTGGGTCCCAGAACGCGCTGACTGTCAACCAGGGTCTGCTCGAACATATCAGCGGCCAGGGCGAGCTCGCCCGCGTCCCCGTAGGCGCCCGCGAGGTTGCCGCGCGAGATAATGGTGAGAGGATGCATGGTGCCCAGAGCCTGTTCGCGGTCCGTCAGAACCTGCTCGAACAGGAGGAGGGCCTGATCCAGCTTACCCGACTTCAAGTACGCGCCCGCGAGATTGTTTCGCGCGGCGAGCGTGTGAGGATCCGCGGTCCCCAATGAGCACTCGCAGTCCGTCAGGACCCGCTCGAACAGGGGAATTGCCTCATCAATCCTCCCCGCCTCCTGGTAGGCGCCCGCGAGATTGCTCCGGGAAGCGAGGGTGTCGGGGTGATCGGGTCCGAGAATGCGTTCGCGGTCCGTCAGGACCCGCTCGAACAGTTCGATGGACTTCTCCAGCCTGCCCGCGTCCTTATATGAACCCGCGAGGTTGTTGCGCGATGAGAGAGTATTGGGATTCTCGGGGCCGAGGATCTGCTCGTGATATGCCAGGTTCTTCGTGAACAGGTCAATGGCGGATTCCAGTCGGCCCGCCTCCCGATAAGCATCTGCGAGATTCCCCCGGGAGGCGAGGGTGTGGGGATGGTCCGGCCCCAGGGATCGTTCGTGATCGTTGAGGATCTGCTCGAACAGGGGGATGGCCCGGTCGAGCTTCCCCGCGATCGCGTAGGCGTTCGCAAGATTGTTGCGGAAAACGACCGTGTCGTGATGATCGGGACCCAGGGCCCGAGCACTGTCGGTGAGGTTCTGCTGGAACAGGGGAATCGCCTTGTTGATCCTTCCCGACCCCTGATAGGCTCCCGCGAGATTGTTGCGGGAGATGAAGGTGCCGGGATCATCGGGCCCCAGAATGCGGATGCTGTCGGTGAGGACCCGCTCGAACAGGGATGTGGCCTCGTCGATCCTGCCCGCCTCCTGGCAGGCGTTGGCGAGATTCCTGAGGGCACTGAGGGTGAGGGCGTGGTCGGGGCCCAGGAGGCGCTCGTGCTCCGCCAGATTCTGTGTGAACAGATCAATGGCTTGATCGAGTCTTCCCGCAGTCTGATATACGTAGGCGAGATTGTTGCGCGAGCGCAGAGTATCGAGATTATCGGCGCCCAGGATGCGGAGTCGATCGGCGAGACTGCGTTCATACAGGGGGATGGCCCGATCGAGTTCGCCCGTCTCCCGGTAAACACCCGCAAGAGCGTCGCGGACGGCGAGGGTGCGGGGGTGATCCGGCCCCAGATCGCGGGCGCTGTCGGCGAGGGCCCGTTCGTACAGGTCGATGGCCTCATCGAGCCTTTCCGTATCCCTGTAGGCGTAGGCGAGACTGGTGCGCGCGCGCAGAACGACCTCGGGATGATCGGATCCCAGGGAATCGCCGAGACGTTCCACGGCGCCGGACAGGAGCAGGGACGCCTGGGGAATCCCGAGTTCCGCCGCGCACTGGAGAACGGCCGTGATGGCGTCTCCGATTCGGGGATTGGCGAACAGGTTCTTCGAGTAGTTCTGCTCGGCCGTCGCCCGCAACTGGTCCACAAGGTCGAGGACCTCCCGGAGCCGGACCTCCCCCTGCGATTTCTGTATGTAGAAGAAATCCGCCACATTCAGCAGACCGACCGCCTCCCTCTCGGTCCGCTCCCGCTGCACCGGATCGTTCTCCCAGTCCTCGTGGATGACCTGGACCTGAAGCCGGTGCAGCATCACCCTGGTGCCGTCCTCCGACAGTCTGCAGACCGAGGACTCGATGAGCGCGTTCAGCGCCTCACGGGCGTCGGAGGACCCCTCGTCCGCGCCCTCCATCCAGCGTCTGGGTATTCCCGAGGCGGCGAGCAGGGCGAGAATGCCGAGATTGTAACGGGTGATCATGGCCTGGCGCGGGCTCCGACTCCCGATCCATTCGAACGCACTCTGGAAGTCCAGCCGCAGAGCTGTACCAATCGCTTCGGAACAATCCCCCTCCGGACGGCGGCGCCGTGGCCTCGAGGAGCCTTTCTCGAGTTGCTCGAGATAATCCTCGAGACCGTACCGGCCGCGCTTGATAGTTGCCGTGGCCTGCGAAACTGCCAGCGGCAGGTCGCCGAGAGTCTCGGCGATGGCGTCCGCCGCCTCGCGGTCGGTCTGATTCGTGCGGTCGAGCAGCATCCCGATCGACTGCTCTCGCTCGAAGCCCCCCACGCGAATATGCGCCAAGCGGTCCTGATCCCAATCCGTTCGTCTCGTCGCGGCCAGGACTCGCAGCCCCTCCCCACGAGGGATGAGGTCGGTCAGGTCGTCGGGACTGTCGAAATCGTCCAGGACGATGAGCCGGTCCGCCCGTTCCGCTGACGCCAGCGCCTCAAGGCACCGCCGCGCGGAATCCTCGGGGGAGTGCTGTCTTTCGCCGTCGACGCCGAGCCTTCGGCCGAGGCCGGACAACCCCGAGACGAGGGCCCCGCGGGACTCCGCGCTGATCCAGGCGACGAGCGGCCAGCCCTCCGCCTCGCAGCGGGCCGCCACGGCGGTCGCGAGCTGCGACTTCCCGCTGCCGGCCGCTCCCGTGAGCATCGTGCGCGGCGCGGCCTCGGAGAAGACGGCGTCGAACAGCCTCGCCTGCTCCCGCCTGACGACGAACCCGGGCTCCTCCGCGGGACGGCTGCCGAACCGGATGCGCGGGCGGGTGGGGTCCCCGCGCCGAGGACACGCGGATTCCGGTACCAGTCGCGCGAACTCCCCGCAGACGGCCCCCACGAGCGCGTCGAAGAAGGGTTCGACCGCCGCCTCCACGTCCCGGCGGCGATCCCGGGCCCGCTCGCGAAGGGCCTCCTCGAAGCGACCGGGCTCCCGGGCGAGGGCTCCGACGGCGTCGTCATCGGCGACCACCTCCGCGAGGAGGATCTCGACCTCGGTCGCCGCACTGCGCAGCAGGACGGCGTCAACGCCCTGCTCCTCGCACCTGCGTCGGGCATCCGCGACCCCGGCCTCCAGACGGGAGGCGACCTCCTCGCCGAGGGCGTCGGCGGACGGGGCGGCCATCACGACCGGGGCTTGCAGTACGAACTCGGCCAGGCGCGTGCCGAGCGGGATCAGGGAGAGGGCGACCATGCCGGCAGTCTACGGGATCGAGCCGCCGGCATGCGCGGAGCGGGGGTGTTCTGTTGTTGGAGACATCCGCACTGCTGTGTCACTCGTCGGGCCGATCCGCATCTGCGGCGCCGGAGTCGGGCGGTGGATCGAACAGGGCCGTGGCATCCTCGGAGCGGCCGGCGGCCTGGTAGGCGGAAGCAAGGTTGTTTCTGAAGATCTCGGTGTTGGGGTGGTCGGGGCCCAGGATGCGCAGGCTGTCGGCGAGGGTCTGCTCGTACAGGGCGATGGCCTGGTCGAGGCGGCCGGCCGATTCGTGGGCGCCGGCGAGGTTGTTGCGGGAGGTCAGGGTGTCGGGGTGGTCGGGGCCCAGGACTTCGCCGAGGTGCTCCACGGCGTCGGACAGGGACAGGGCCGCCTGGGGGGCTCCGAACTCCGTCGTATACCACAAGGCGGATGCAAGAACATTCCCGATGCGGGGATCGGCGAATAGGTTTCGCGAATATTTCTGCTCGGCCGCCGCGCGCAACTGGTCCGCAAGATCGAGAGCCTCCCGGCGCCTGTTGTCACTCTCCGAACTCCGGACGCGAGTAATATCCACCGACTCCAGGAGTCCGACCGCCTCCTTCTCGGCCCGCTCCCGTTCCGCCGGATCGTTCTCCCGGCTCTCCCGGATGACTCGTCCCTGAAGCCGATGCAGCATCGTCTTCGAACCATCCTCCGAGAACTGGCAGACCGAGAATTCGGCAAGCGCGCTCACTGCCTCGCAGGCGTCGAAGGATCCCTTCTCAGCAGCCTCCAGCCAATGCGTGGGGACACCTGAAGCGGCGAGCAGGGAGAGGACTCTGAGATAATGACGGGCAAGCATCTCCCGGTGCCGGCTCTGGCGCCCGATCTGTTCAAGTGCGCTCTGGAACGCCAGCTGTAAAGCAGCTCCAACGGCCTTCGGATACTCGTCGCCGTCCAGTCGTCGGACGCTGTCCTTCAGCGAGTACTTGCGGAGCTGCTCGAGGTAGTCCGCGAGACTGCGCCGGGTGCGCTTGATCATTGCCGCGGCCTGTGAAACGGCCACCGGCAGGTCGCCGAGCAGCTCGGCAATGATGTCCGCCGTCTCACGATCGACCTGGTTGGTGCGGCCGAGCAGCATTCCGATCGACTGCTCGCGCTCGAATACCTCCACGGGAATCTGCGTCCAGCGGGCCCGCCCCCAGTCCGCTCGCCTCGTCGTAGTGGCCAGGACCCGCAGCCCCTCCCCGCGAGGAATAAAATCTCTCAGGTCATCGGGGCTCTCAACATTGTCGAGGATGATGAGGCGGTTCGTCCCGTCCGCCGACGCCAGCGCGTCGAGGCAGCGTCGCGCGAGTCTTTCGGGGGTGCGCTCATCCGATACGTCCACTCCAATGCTCCGTCCGAGTTCGGAGAACCCCTCAAGGGTGGTTTCGCGGGACTCCGCGTTGATCCAGGCGACGATCGGCCAGCCCTCCGCCTCGCAGCGGGCTGCTACAACGGTGGAGAGCTGCGACTTCCCGCTCCCGTGCATTCCTACGAGCACCGTGCGCGGCGTGGCCCTGCCGAATACGGCGTCCAGCAGTGCCTCCTGCTCCCGCCTCGGAATGAACCCGATCGTCTCCATGGGCCGACTGCCGAATCGAATATGACAAGGGCGCGGCGGGGCGGTTTCAATTCCATTGCTCTCGATGATGCGCTGAATTTCCTCAACCTTATCGAGCAGGCTCTTGAAGGCCCCTCGCGTAAAACTCGGAGATACCGGCGCCAGTCGCGTGAACTCTTCGGCGATGGCCTTCACCAGTTCGTCGAAGAAGGGCTCGGCCGCCTCTTCCACCTTCTGACGGCGACCCCGAGCGCGCCGGCGCAGGACCTCCTCGAAGCGATCCGGCTCCCGGACAGCGGTCACGACGGCGTCGTCATCGGCGACCACCTCCGCGAGGAGGATCTCGACTTCGGTCACCGCACTGCGCAGCAGGGCGGTGTCAACGTCCTGCTCCTCGCACCTGCGTCGGACGCCCGCCACCTTGGCCTCCAGACGGGAGGCGATCTCCTGGCCGAAAGCATCGAGCGCCTTATCGTCCTGCTTCCTGAGCGCGGTGATGGCCAGCCGCCCCTGGTGCATCTTCTTGACAAGCGCGATCGCGCCACCGGCGGTGGGATCGCCCGCCACGGCCGAGGTCTGCAGCAGAAGCTCGGCCAGGCACACGCCGAGCGGGACCAGGGAGAAGAGACCGACCATGCCATGAGCCTACAGGTCCGGGATGCCTGCGGGCGGAATGGAAGGGAGGCGCTCGCCGTCGGAAATGTCTGCAGGAGCCCCCGTCCCGCTCGCCGGCCGAGGACGCTCCGAACAGGTTGTCCACGGGGAAGTCCACGGGGACGGACGGGGAGGGGACAGGGCGCTTCTCCCCATGGGCGGGCGGCGGGCGGGCGTCTACGGTGGCGAGTGCCGCCGGCCGGCCCGTGAAACCGGCCGACCGCGTGCTCCGTACTCCATCGGCCATACGAAGAGGTGTCTCGTGCCTTCCGCCAATCGTCCCCTCCCGCCCCGCCGCCGCGTCCTGACCCGCCGTCATGCCCTGACCCTGCCGCTCCTGACCCTCGCCGTCGGCGCCGTGGCCGCCTGCAACGACAGTGTGCCGGTGCCGACGGCGGGCGCGCCCTCGGCGGATGGATCCTCGACGCCCGGCGCGGCCTCGCCGTCGGCCGCCCCGACGGCGGTCGACACCCGCCTCGAGAACGTCCTGGGCGGCCACACCCTCGACGTGAGGATCGGCCCGCTCGTGCGCGTGGACGAGTCCTCCTCGATCCTGTGCCTCCACGTCGACCGTCCGTCCGACGACCCGATCCAGGACGGCGAGCTGGGCGTCGGCGACCGGTGGGTCGGCACCGTTGTGCATGACCTGACGGCCACTCGGCCCCTGAGAATGATCGATCCCGGCGCCGGCCGCGTCTGGGTGACGACGCGGGGCGCCGTCGCGGGCCTGCCCGGCGTGAAGGCGGGCGGGTCGGCCGACTACCACCCGACCTTCGGCGGAGTGGGACCCGAGGTGACGAGCGTGACGGTCATGCTCAGCGACACGGGCTTCTTCGAGGTGCCGGTCGTGGACGCCGGCGCCGTCCCGGACCTCGATGCGCAGGCGGTCCTCAAGGAGGCGGAGCCCGATCAGAACCGGGCGGCGCCGCTCGCCCTGGAGCGCTACGTCGAGGCCGTCGACCGGTCCACCAGCGAGCTGACCACGGACGACTCGGTGAAGGTGACGGTGTCCAACGACGTGTCCTTCGAGTCGGACTCGGCGGACCTGTCGGCCGACGCCGAGGGGATCCTCAAGGGCGTGTCGGACACCATCGCCTCGTACCCCGACGGCGGGGCCCTGACCGTCACCGGTCACACTGATGACGTGGCCGACGACGCCTACAACCAGACGCTGTCGGAGAAGCGGGCGCAGGCGGTGTCGGACCGCCTGGGGCAGCTCACGCCCCTGTCGGCGTGGACGGTTCAGACGACCGGCAAGGGCGAGACCGAGCCCCGTGCGCAGGGCACTGACGACGCGGCCCGCGCCGCCAACCGCCGCGTCGAGATCGTCATCACGCCCACCGGCGGCACCAAGCCGGACGCCCCGCAGACCCCGGGCGGGGGCGACGTGCCGCAGGCGGCCGGGCCCAGCGCGAAGGGGCCCGACGGCGTCTCCGTCTCGAGCGGCGCCGACGACCCGGGGGTCACCATCGTCCTGGACAAGGTGACGCGGCGCGGCGGGCTGCTCTTCGGCGAGTTCGTCGTGTCGGGGAACGATCAGAAGCTGAAGTTCCTGTCCACCTACTTCAGGGACTCGGCCGGGTTCGGGCTGAACAACGCCCGCGGCGAGCTCGGCGGCGTCAGCTCGATCGTCGCCGCCAGCGGAGTCACGCTGATCTCCGGCGGGAACTACGTCTTCCCCGTCGACTACCTGCCCGTCGGCGCCGATTCGCACCGGCCCCTGGCCGATCTCAACCTGATCTCCCTGTCCGAGGACGGGCGGAGCGCCCGCATCTGCATGGCGTGGCCGGACACGGGGGAGAAGACGGTGATCGTGGACCGCCCCGCCGACTCGAAGTACACCCCGGTCCCCTGGCGCCTGACGGACGTGCCCGTCGAGGGCTGATTCGCCGCTGAAACCGGCGGAGAAGACACGCGAAACCGGCGGAAACGGCACGCGAATCGATGCGCGT
>ERZ772945.1653-NODE-1653-length-15230-cov-3.181812_pt1 | contig 15230 bp, 15 predicted proteins | sample MGYA00511681_ERZ772945 | MGnify/ENA primary metagenome ERZ772945 (study PRJEB29015, sample SAMEA2737943) | human oral metagenome | biome: human oral; feature: human-associated habitat; material: dental | place: China | collected 2143 ...
CTATAGTATATAAAAGTAGCTACTGTATATAAAATTATTACAAAGAAACTCAGATAGAATAATATATTCTATCTGAGATAATTTTTCTATATAGAAGATAAAATAAAACTCTCTATAGAAAGAAAGTGTATATACTCTACTCAGGAGATAAACAAACTACTTCTATTTTGTAGAGTATCATAATACTTAGGAAATTATATAAGGGTGGACTTACGTCGAGTCGCAGCTTCTAAGGCTGCTCCCTCTCCTAGTCCACCTTATCTAATTATCTTAAGTAGTATCATGATCTATTTTTTACTTTGTGCTTACGCATTTAAATTATATAACTATAGGGGTAAACAGTTTGTCTCTGTAGCAACTAGAATTTATACTATCCAAACAGAAGATACTATTCTCTCTATTGGAACTAGTTAGTTCGTCTCTGTAGCAACTAATTATTATATAAGCAAAAATTATTCTACACAAAGAAAGGATATTCTAATTATGCAATTTGATTATGAGATTCTAGATAAAATAGAATTAGATAAACCAATGATTATTGTATTCGAAGGAGTAGATGGAAGTTTCAAGAATACTCAAGCTAATCTATTAATGGATTATATAGAAAAGAATATTACAAGCAAAGTAGTATTATTTCAATTCCCTAATTATGGTAGTCCATCTAGTCATAATCTAGTAGACTATTTCAAATCTAGTAAGCTATACAAATCTGAAGATAATGTAGAACACAAGATTAGTCCATTAGCAGAGACTGCATTATTCATTACAGATATCTTCACTACGTTTAATACTAAACAAGGGTTATATAATATCCGTGCATTCTTTAATGCTAACTATATTATCATTATGGACAGATATCACTATTCAAATATCTATTACCAATTAGCTAAACGTGTAGTAGAGAAGATGAAGAATATGCCTAGTGGATATTTGAGTTCAGTTAAGTATAAAGAATCCCAAAGCATGGACTTTGCTATTATGAAAGAAATGGTAAAGAAATTAGCTGATGGATTCTTATTACCTAAAGCAGACTTAATCTTTAAGATGCATTACAAAGATACTAGTGTACTAAAAGAAACTATCGAAGCTAGGGCTAAAGAACAAACTGACCGTAATGATGAAATTAATGATGGTCAATATCGTATGCTTGATATAGCAAATGATATCTTAGCTAGATCTTTATTAGATGAATCACAATGTTTAGAAAACAAAGAGACTGATATAATCGTAGATATCCAAAGAATGAATATTGAATCATCTAAAATTGAGTTTAGAACTAAAGAAGATATTAATAATGAAATCGTTAAAGTATTCTTAGAAAGACTTGAACAAGATGAAGATACTAAAGAAGATACAGGACTTAATGTCCACCAAGGAGAAGAATAGATTAATCACGGAAGATATTGAAACTACGAGTCAAACAGTATCCTTGCTATTCTTTCCAGACTTACCAGAGAAATATCCAGTAGCTTCTGCAGAAAACTATCACTTCTTATTCGCTGTAGATGGAGAGACAATAAACAAAGAGCAGAAGATGTATTTACAGTTATACCAAGTATCGGATAACTTAATCTCTTTGAATCTTAAAGAGTATATAGATATCATTACTGATATTCGTATACAGAATGAAGACTCCATCTTATATAGACTAGCCACATATTTTGGTGTAGTAGAAGAAGATACAATTGAAGGGATATATGAGTTCATTCGTTTACGTGGATATGTAAATACTTTAGATCCTGTAGAAGAAGATGGCATATTATATTTTAATATACCAGACATAGAAGACATATCCAAAAACTATATGGTTGGTAGAGACGATACAGATTGGATATTAGACCCTTCGATGATATATCTGCAAGTCAGACTAATGGACATTAGATTAAATGATTTATTAATTCTATCTACATTAGCCAAGAATTGCATCTACAAGCAATTATCTACATCTTCCAGTGGGGATACCCAGGAGATATCGTATATTTGCGAATTAGCAATATCATACCGTTCTATTCTTATCAATAAAGATACAATTGGGAAGACTATATTAAAAAATATATACAAAAATATTGAAAATATAGACTATTTTGAGAAGTATTTAGATAGTAAGATACGTACAGAGATTTATAATGCAAAGCTAGCTAATGGTAGTGAAGTAGAAGAAGTATTGGAGGACTTAGACTGATGAGAAAATACGCACAGATTTATAAACAAAAAGTCGTATTCTTAACAGAAACAACTCTTACCCTAGATGAGGTAAGAAGCAACTTTGGTGACGAAGCTATTTGGTTGGATGTAACTAGTTTAGCTGATGTCGGTATTGGTTACATTCAAGGATTAGATGCTGATGGTAAATTCACATTGATTCCACCAACAGTAGATGATATGAATAGTGTAACTGAAAAAGAACGTAGATCTAAGATTATGCTTATTCTTATGACTAATCTTAAAGCTAAATATAATAAGCTAGCTATGGATAATGGGTTTGTATCCATTGATGATGCTTTAGTAGCATCAATTATTAATGATGCTACTGAATCTGATGCATCTGTAGCAAGTAAGCTTAGCGGAGACTATTATAAACAACGTGCATTAGTACGTAATTACTTCTCCACTGAGCATTACCAATATTATAAAGGAGATTACCAATTCTTCCGTTTAGGTGATATTGATAGAATTCTTGAAGATGCTAAACCAGCTGTAGTTGAAGAAGAAAAAAATAATGTACCAGCCCCTAATGCAGGTACTCCATCTCCAGCTAACCCACCATCTTCTGGTAATACTCATAATGATATTAGTGATGATACCCCTGAATTACCACCATTACCTGAAGAAAAACATCATACTGTACCTACAGTTCCTACAAATGAAGATAATATAGGCGATATCCCTGAAATACCACCATTACCGCCTACAAAAGGTAATAACACTGGTAATACTATGGGTGGAGATATCCCTGAAATACCACCATTGCCACCTATGGATGGAAATACAGAAACTACACCACATGAAAATGAACCAAGTACTCCGTCTCCGGATATTCCACCAGTTCCTAGTGTGGATGCTAAGGACCATTTATAGGCCTTGGAGAACATCACTATAAGCTCACACCAAAAGGAGGTGGTTTATAGTGAGAAACCCAAATATGCTTAATCAGGTTTCTACCGTAGACAAATCTATTCTAAAGATGGATTATGTACCTCAGTATGATTTACAAGACTGGGAATTGAATGATCCAAAAGAATTTGATAAATTTATTAAGCAAATTGAAAAGAATGTACGTAATAGTATTGAATATAGAGAACTTATTCAATACTTACGTCTTTCTTTCAATATGGATACTTGCTCTTTCTATAAGAACGTATCTAATAGAGACAATACAAGTATTAAGATTCATATCCATCATGATCCTATAACGTTATACGACATTTGTATGGTAGTATATCGTAAACAGCAAGCTTCTGGACAAGAGTTTGATGAAGAAACTATTGCTAAAGAAGTTATGTGGATTCATTATAATGGAATGGTTGGTTTAATACCATTATCAGAGACAGTGCATGAATTAGTACACAATAACTACTTATTTATCCCGACAACTCATGTTTACGGGGAATATAAGAAATTTGTAGAGATGTATGAACCATACTTTACAATAGACCAATTGGAAAACTTACATGAGATTGAGAAAGCTACAGCTTCATATGATCATGCTAAGAGCCAAGAGTTATTGAAAACTAAGTATATGTATATCGATGATAGTGGTGCTTATGACTTACCTAGAAAAGAATTCATACTTGAATTATTGAAGAAACGTAAGCAAGAGATAATTAACACTTTAAATCCTAGAACACGTTATTAATTGGATATAGAATTTATATCCAGAGAAAGGATTAAACATGAAAGACTTTGACGTATTACAAGAATTATCTATGCAATATGATTTAGGTCATTTTAATACCTTGCAAGAAGACGAAATTAAAGCAAAAGCTATTACAGTAACTGAAGCCGTGGAATCTTTAGACTCTGCATTGAAATTCGATGCTACTATGATTCCTGTCGTTGAGTATACTCAAGACAGTGGCGAAAAGTTAGTTGTAATTGCAGCGAATGATTTGGCTCATTATATGGAATGCGCTAACTGTGCAGATTCTTTAGTAGCAATTGGTGACATCTGTGATAAGAACTTAGTTCCAGATGATGCTACGTTCACTAAAGCCGTTCTTGTTGATGATTCAAAAGTTAAATTCATTAAGGAAGTAACCAAACAAAATACATTCTCTAAAGAAGCAGCTGAATTAGTGGGTTTATTAGAAAACTTACAAAGCAATGGTATTAAGATTGTCACTAAACATAAATAACTATTGATTCTTATAATAACTATCCAGTAAGGTTGATATTGGCCTTACTGGATATTTTTGTATCACACTAAAGGTGGTGTAAGATAAAGTGTTTGATATTTACGACCCAAGAACTTTGAACTTATTTACAGATGCATCGGTTAACAAGAAGAGTCACACTAGACAGAATAATGATGTAGTAGCAGGATGTCTACCATTATTCTATTCTGAACAGATGCAATATCTTGATAGATGTGGTAAATTCTGGATGCTAGAGCCAACGTATCAGTATATACGTAAGACTACTAATAATTACGGGGAATTATATGGTCTTCTTTTAGCATTCATGTATATAGAAAATATTACAACTGGAAGACAAATGTGTACATTCACTACATTTAATATCTTCAGTGATAGTAAGATTAGTGTATGTGCTCTTCGTGACTGGTTACCTGGCTGGTTAAGACATATGGATGAGAATGGTATTATGTATAACTCATCTGGCACACCTGTAGCAAATCAAAGTCTTTACCATCACATATTAGCAGTCATATCTAATATACCTGATTGGGTAAATATTAGAATCTTTCATATCAATGGCCATATAGATACAAGAAAACTAATGCATATTAAGAAAGCATACAATAACTTCTTGAACTCTAATAGCTATAATCAAGAATTTATATCGTTTAAAGAGTACTTTGATTTAGCTGATGATTTACATAAAGCCAATAATTATATAGATAACTACACTAGGCAATTACTATACAATAGTAATAGCACTGGTGTATACGGTAGACGTATAGAAGCCAATATGCCTATTATAACTGAAAGATATCCATATCCAGATTTTAGTAGAATATCGAAGATATTTAGCTTCAAATATAATAATCTATGAGAAACACTATCATAATATAGTATGCTCATACTTAGCTCATTTATAAAATACATATAACCGAGGAGAAAGAAATATGGCTAAATCAAAAGAAGATACTAAAAAGAAACCAGTAAGCGGTGACCGGTTCACAGTTGCTGAAGTACGTGAACAGTTATTAGCTACTATGATTAAAAATAATCAAGACATTATGCAATGTGTGGCTAATTCTGAACAATTGCTAGAAGAGTTAAATGATATTAAAACTAAAATGGCTATTCTAGAAGAAAAACAAAAAGACAGCTGTAAGTTGATTGAAAAGCAAGCATCTAAATTGGATGAATTTACTGAATTAGATAGCGAAATCTCAACTAAAGTTGATACTATGGCTGCTACATTAGTTAATCATATTGATAAATATGATAGTAATGTAAAATCTCAATTAGAAGATAAAGCTGAACAACTTAAAGGTATCTTAACTACAACAGAACCTCTTGAAGCTGAACCTATTAAACCAATAACTGTAGACTTAAGAATTTTATATGTATTGATCGTTATTATGATCATTATGAATGCAGTAATCTTGTATCGAATCTAAACAAAATCCCATATAGGTCATTGACCTATATGGGTAACTTTTTACTTCAGGTATCACATATAAGAAACAATCTTTTCTTATAGGAGGTAATTAAAGATGAAAGAATTAAACATTGAATTCATTCTAATGAACAACTACAGTGGTAAGGGTTCTACTACTGAAGAAGCTATTGAAGATTACAAAAAAGGTAAGACTGAGTTTCTTACTTACCATGCAGATGATGGAAGAACTAACTTAGTTATAGCTAATCAATTACAATACTTATTTGTAACTGATCTTACTATCGAAGAAGTTAATAAGCAATTCTCTACATTATTAAAGCTATCTATCAATACAGTATTTGATGAAGTTGTCGAAATCACTTCCCCATACTTTGAAGTGGTTAATGATAAACTAGTTGCATATGTATATGTAAATGGTAGATTTAGAATATTGATTACAGACACTTCTAATGTAACTAATATCGTAATGGAACCATATGCTGAAGATGCTAACCCTATGGAATTAACTAATCCAGATTTCATTAAGAAAACTATGGCTGAGTTAATTGCTAGCACTGATAAGGCTCAAATCAATGAAGAGCTAGTGCAAGGTGTTATGGCTAGAGTTAGATATGGTTATAATGGTATTGTATTATTTGGAGACATGTTCTTCAATAATAGATATCAGCTAGATAGTAAAGAACTAGTAAACTTGTTTAAGAAAACTCTAATGGATATCGTTAATCCACCAGAAGAAGAACCAGTTGAAGAAAACGCAGATTCAGAGTATGATGTTATCGAGGCACCAAAGAATGATTAAACCTAAAGCAATTTATTTAGACAGTATCCCTGAAGACTAATACATTTTTATAGCACACTGGGCACTTATAGCTCAGTGTGCTAACTACCCCTTGGAAATGACAGATGAACTTAATTTATAGATGTATATTATAGCTGTGATATTGAACAGCTATTCTTTTGGCTGATGTTTTATTTTCCGTCAAGAAAGGAGAAAGTCTATGGATAAGTTCAGTATTGATAGTTATTATATACCCCATGGACAGATGGGAATACAAACTATCACAAGAGAAGAGTATGAAGCCTCGCCTAGCATGGATGAACAGTTCATATCCATTTCAAATTCAGAGGGTAATCCTCAAATGTTTAAAGAAGAAGCAAAAGGAGAAATTAAAATGTATTTTGATGCGTTGCGGACGCGCAACAGACAACAACAGGCACAAGTTACGCCTGTACAACAAGTACCTACACCAACTGTAGATACTACAAGCTTCCAATGTGAAGTTATCACCAATAAGATTGAAGCTCTTAAAGCAAAGAATAGAGAGCTAATGAAACATGGAGAAAAGTATATACAAGAAACTTTTGATAATGCAGACAAGATTGAAGAGCTTAAGAAAGAACTTGCTGCACTTAAAGGTGAAGTATATAAATCAAAATCGATGTTCATCTCATTGGCAGGTGAGGCGAAAGAAGAAGAGGTGGTTATAGAACCACCTAAACCTGCGGAACAACCACAACAAAAGGTGCAAGCTAATATTGCTAATCCAAGTAGCTTTACACCAGAAGAATTAACATTCATTAATGCGAATGCTGAAGCTTTCAATCAGTTGACTAATCAAATGCTTCAAATGCAAGCCCAAGGTCAACATGTACCATCTCTTGGTGAGATGATGAATGGTGGTCACCCAGTGCAACACCAACACAGTCAAAACTGTGGGTGTGGACATGATCACGTACAACAACCTATACAACCACAACCTATGCCACAGCAACAATGGCAACATCCGCAACCTGTAATGCAACAAACTCAAACAGTTCCAGCAGGCGTATGGTATGGTATGCAACAACAAGTACAGCAACCACAATGGCAACAGCCAGTACAACAAATGCAAATGACTCAACCTCAAATGCAATATCAACAACCTATGCCACAACAACAAGCACCTCAACCTCAAGGAAGAATGTCTTGGTCTGATATGTCACAAATGGTAAATCAAAGTATAGCAGATAAACAAATGCAAGATAGAGGCGTTGACCCTACAGTGCATTATGATTTCCAAGATGCTGTACCACTTTATAAAATCTATGAAGCCCAAGCACAACAAGATGCTATGATGGCTCAACAAATGCAAATGATGCAGCCACCACCACAAGTTGGTATCTCTCAAAATATGGCTATGGGTAATGCACCAAGATTTGATTTTGAAACAGCAGTGCCATTGAACTATGGGTTTAATAATCAACCACCGATGAGTGGTATGAATTCATTTATCCCACCAATGTCAACTTATTCTAAACCAGAAGTTGGTGGATGGCATAGACCATCTGGCCGTAATAGTACCCCAGAAGAGATTGCAGCTAGACGTGGTGTATCAGTAGAGTCTTTAAACACTCCAACTGAAATGACATGGCAAGAAGCAGCTAAAGCTGAAGCATTAGCTTCTACACCAGTATTACTTAATAGACTACAACAACTAGCACACGAGAAAGGATACAAGGATATCCAGACTCTAATTACAGCTGGTGAAGTTGATTTTGATGCTATGCTTGAACAAGTAGCTCAAGAAATGACAGACAAGGTGTATGATGAACTAAAAAATATACCTAAAGATGACAGTCTACATTTAGCAGATATGCTCCCTGATGTATATGATGCTAAGAAATGGTTAGGTTTTGCTAACCGTCCAGAAGAAATTGAAAACGATATCCATATTAGAAATATGTATATCAATCGTCTTAATGATATGGTTTGCGGTATTCCTCATAATGTACCATGGAAACCAGAAAATACATATGAAGACGTACTATCATTTCTAAATGCTTATCCAGATCGTGCTGATTTGGAACAAGAATTCGTATTGGAATTATACGAAGACCTATTATTATCCCGTGGTCAAGACCCTACTGAGGGTGTATTCCCACAACTCCCTAAAGGACAACGTATTATTAGTAGCCCACACCGTACATATTTCCATGGTGCTGGTTTACCTAATATCACTTCTAATACTACATCTGCCGCTCAACAGCAATTAGGTATGCAATATCAAGGGCAGATGGTAAATGCACAAATGATGGCTTATGAAGATCAACGTCGTAATTGGGAATTGATGACTACTGTTGGTGGTCACCCATTAGCAGGTTATCCTGTAAACCCTAACTGGCAAGTTATGGTTACGCATAAAGACTCTAGTAGTCTTAATATCTTAGTGGACAAATTCTATGTTCCTGTATATGATGTAGGATACATGGAAGCTCCACCTAGTGATAAAGCTGTTGCAGATATGCTTAATAATCCTAATCTTACTAAAGAGCAACGTGACTCTAAAGTTAAAGAAATCAATGATTATAAAGCAAAGTATGATGAATGGCTTAAACGCTATAACTGGGAGCAAAACAAACAAGCTTTGTTTGATAAGTTACAGTTATTAGTAGATAAACGCACTATCTACGTTAAGCAAGTAAACAGTGCAAGATATGACCAAGATACTTATAATCTATTAATGGATAGTATCGGATCTTGTGACCGTGGTATTGCTAAGATGCAAGCAAACTTACCTACACCAAGACCAAATGATCCAGCTTGGTGTGATGAGCAAAACTTATTGTATGCTAACTATTTGATTGACCAATACAATCAACGTCGTGAAGAGTTTGAACGTCGTGCATTGCGTCGATCTTGGCAAGCTCGAGGTAATAGATTGGGATGGACATTCCCAATGGATGAAGTTAAAGCACAAGTACAGCAAAATGATATGCTTAGACATTTCATTCCTAATACTAATGTATTAACTCCGGCAGAAGCATATCTCTTCAATAAGGAATCTGCACGATTCGCCAAAGAAGAATATGAATCCAAACATGAGAACGCTCGTAAGTTCCATGAAGATAAAATGGCTTGGTGGAAAAGTATGTGGGTTGCATCATATATGGTAACAAACCAAGTTAATGAAGAAGAAGCTTCTAAAGTATATGATGAAGAAGATCCATATGGTTTGATTCATCAATATATCTATGACCCAAGACTCCAAACAGAATCTTCAAGAAAGCTTCGTAAAATGGAAGATTGGGAATATCCTGATTGGGATATGTTAACACAAAAACGTCGTATCGATTTCAATGAAAAAGAATTACGACTCTATAACTGGCGTATGAAGAACCAACGTTTCCGTGATGCGGTTATTCCTGTACGTCCAGCACCTGAATGGTCTGCATTCCAAAGTAGAAATGGCCAACCTATTATGATGAGCACTAACTTCTATCCATGGGCTACAGCATTCAGTAACTATAAAGCAACTGGCGATAAAGAAGTCGATAATAAGAACTTCGAAGCTTGTATTGCTAGAGCAGAAATGCTAGAAAAAGCTCATCGTAGACCTACAGATTTGTCTGAGAATGCTGGGTATTATAAACGTGCTCCATTCCAAGAAGCATTAAGTAGTTATAAACACAAGACTCGTATCGGTCAAGTATCTGACTTACTTGAAGAATATGAAGATGATGAGCAATTCAAAGATATGATGAATAATTATATCTATTTAGAAGAGACTGGCAAGCTAGCTGGATATGATTATAATAAAGATAGAGTCAACTTTGAGAACTCTATTCTAGAACAATTCCTAGCTATCGGTCAAGAATTACCTAAAGGGTCTTGTCTAAAAGATCCTGAATTTGATACTTACAATGGTAAATCTATGGATTCCATTGCTAAGCATCAAGTTGAATTGAATATGCAAGCTAACGATGCAATCAAAGCATATCTATCTCCAGAATTAGGAGGCACATATGATAGTAGCAAGCACATTAGCTGATGATGTAAGACTCAATCTGACAAATAGTAATGTAGACGTAAGAAAGATACATCTAGATGCGATGTATAGGTCATTAGCTTATACTGTACCATTAGAGAGAGCTTTCGATGATCTACAAGGTCCTATGGTTGAGGACTTATTCGATGCAGAAACAATCAAATCAATTAAAATGACAGTTACTAATCCTAAGATCAAATTCTTTAAAGATAAGTTTAGAATCTTAGCAGGAATACTAAACCCACTTGGTTATATATTAGCACATGCCGGTACTAACCGTGTAGTATTCCAACCACAGTTTGATGATTCTTTCGTAGTTAAGATTGGTTTAGATATTGCTGGACGAACTAATAATCCGAATGAGATTGTTAACCAGAAATATCTTAAACCATTCGTATGTAAGTGCTTTGATACCACGGATGATGGTGTTATAGGTACTTTCGAACGTGTAGTTCCTATAGAGAACTTAAACCAATTGTGGTCAGTACGTGAAGATATCTTTGATATTATGCGTGCAATAACTAAAAGATTTATAATTGATGACTTTGGTACTGAGGCCTTTAAGAACTGGGGTGTTCGTAAAGGCTTTGGTCCTGTATTACTAGACTATGCTGATATGTATATTCTAGATAAAGATACGGCATATTGTCGTAAGCCTATAGACTGGCATAGCACTGCAGTATGTGGTGGTGAGCTAGGCTACACTCCTGGATATAATAAGATTATGTGTAAGAAGTGTGGTGGTATAGGTAAAGCCAAACAATATAAAGGCAAAGATAAACTATCTGTTTATGTACCATCTAGGGGGATTGACATGGGTGTAAGATGTACTATTAAAATTGGCGGTAAAACTGTATTCAGTACTGAAGAGGGTTTCACTAACCAAATTAACGAAAGCAAAGAAGAATTTGTGGCTCCACATGAAGTAGTTCTTAATGATTATCGTCAAGCTATTGATGATATGAAAACCGAGACTGAAAAAGTTAGAGAGCACAATGATGAATACTTAAAGACTCTTCTTAAGCAAGAAGAAGAACGTAAAGCACATAAAGCTGAAGAAGAAAAGAAAAAGAATGATGCTAAGGTACGCATCATTGTTACAGCTAATGGTGTAAAAGTAATTCATCCAGAAGAAAAGAAAGAACCAACTATTGAGCGACCAATCAAATTGGTTACTCATGATGGTAAACCAGTAAATGTAGTTGACACTACAAATGGTAAAATCTATGACTTTACTGAGCCTGTAGAATCTAAACACGAGGAAAACACTAAAGTAGTAGAGTCTAAAGAGGTTGAAAACAAGGAGACTAAAGAAGATATGAATTCTAAAATGTTAATGAATATGACAGACATCAAATACTTCAAACAAGTATTACAAGATCGAATCAATGACTTCATGAGTCAAATTGAAACTTATGCAGATAACGAGCTTAAAGACTTAGTTAAGAAATTAACAGCAATCGAAGGTAAGAGCGAAGAAAACAAACCAATGTTGCTTACAGAAATCTTACCTGACTTCTTATGTATAGACCTTGAAAAAGATGGATTCAAAGAATTAGATGGTCCAGTAATGTATACTGTACGTGTAAACTCTTTGAAACTATATGAAACAATCAAAGAAGACATCGAACGTCTTATCAAAGATATTGATGCTGTACGTATTGAACGTGAAGCAGAGGCTCAAGAATCCCGTGTAGTTGGTAATAAAACTGGCAAACACAAAAAAGTAAAATATGGTAATAAGAAGTTTGACGCAAACTTCTAGTTAGGAGGTTTCAATGAATTATGCACCACAGGCTCCAAGTCCATTTATTATAACTAACTCTACTATTATGGTAGATAACTTATTAGCTAGTGGACGACCTTCGAGAGTCATTGCAATTACAGATGAACCTATGGATGGTGGTGGGATATTAACTATCCCAGCCTATCTTCCGCCGTTTGAACTGGTAGCAGAATACTTGGATGCACAAGAACGCTACAATGGTAATGTAGCAGACCAAGTATTTAGAGACCAATATATGGCTTACTTGCAATCTAATAACACTGTCATTTTGAACAGTGCATTGCTTGTAGCCACAGGTTTACTTACAGGTAAGCAAGTATTACTATATTTCCCTAAAGATGAATGGGATAGTTTCAATCTAATCCCTGAAGTCTTAATGGCATTCTTCCATGAGAAGATCCAAAGTAAAGTTCCGATTGAGAATATGAACTTAGGGTATTCTGATGATGCATATGCTATTTATCCTGATATTGGTGCTGGATTTGATGCATTGATTTGGTTACAGCGAAGCAATAATATTTCCTATGAGAACTTTATTGCTTTATTCAGTAGAGCCCAAGCATCTCAAGCATTCATTCAAAATGTCTTATATAACCAACAACCTATGCTTATGGCTAGATATGGTGATAGACTATCTTTTGAAGATGCTAATCGTATTGCTAAAGCAACGTATGAAGCATCACTACGTGGTACAAGGCCATCTATGTTTGTAAGGAGCTAAGATTATGAAACTAATCTTTACAGACACAATCACTTCTAGATTATATGAAGATCTCTTTAAGTTAAAAGAAGATATTCATATAACTAGATTAGAGTCTCTTGAAGGGGTAGCTGAGATTATATATGCATTACGTAATTATGATCCAGCTACAAAAGACTATGATTTTATGTTTGGCGATAGTGTAATGAATCAATCTCAAAAAGCTTTTAAAGAGTTATTTGAGATTGCTACATGTGTCATCAATAACAATACAGCTATCATAGTAGTTGATATGTATAATGACTGGTTATACAATATCGCTGAAGTAATAGGAGACTTCTTTAAAGAAGAATGGGGTATCGAACCAATCTATATCCGAGATGTAACAGACCAAAAGCTGTTACAAGAATATGATTATTTCGAATCAGCGGAAAACTTAGACTTTCCTAGTATCAATCAATCGTCTGGTCTATACGCTCAAATATTACAACAAATAGCGGAGCATAAACCTCTAAGAGGTATGCCATCTACATATGGTGTACAAGTAAGGAGTATGTTTACTAATGAGCTTGTATGATGAGGTATTAGCCAGACGAGACTACGTATCAGATATAAGAATGGTAATCGATAGTAATATCGTGGAGTACGATATTGAGAAAGCCAATCTTAGTATTCTATATAAGTATGGAAAGATTGATGATAAGACATATGATATGGTTTATCATATGGATAGATATAATAGACAATACTTTATGGGGAATTTCATACGAGACAACCATCTCAGTTCTACCTTAGCTGAGGGGATTAAGAAAGCCAAGTTAGCCTTTCTCGAAAAAAATGAAGTTCCCTTAGTATCCCTACTGGAGATACATAACGATGCCATATTTATCATAAATCCTAGTATATTATACCCAGAACTTGATGGCATAACATTCAAGGCAAAGTCTATATACTATGATTACTTAGAGCTAAATAATATGAGCATCTTCTTCACTAGAGATATGCTTATGACATATTTCGAAGTTAAGGGTATGCCTAATAGGGTTGTGGATTTACACATCCCATATCTATTGAAGTCTTTTGATAATATAATCAATATCTATAAGAGAGATAAGCGTAATGCTATTAAACAGCTCCATGGATTATATAATGATTATATTGAACGTAAATTGGATATAGGATATTATAGGCCATTCAATATATTCTCTCAGTATGAGTTTAAAACTAATTGTAGTCAGTTTAATCTAGACTATGTACCTGAGCAATATAAGAATGCAATTGATATCTCATTCAATGAAAGAATCTTAAGAGAGTTTCATTCATTACTTCTTCAAGATATATTATAAGATAAAAGATATGCCCCATATAGGCAATGCCTATATGGGGTATATTATTTTTTTTGTAAAAGTTAATATTTACGATTGTATACTATTATTGTGTATGGTAGATACAGCTAGAGTAATTAGCTGTATCTAAATTTACCCATACACTTATGGGAGCAATCCCATAAGCCATAAGGAGGTGTTCCATATGGCAGGCTGTATTATGAATTACCATAATACTTTGGCCGAGCGTTCAGCTAATATTGGCTGGATGATCAACTATTGTCAAGAAATAATTATAGATTATGTATCTGGTAATAGTTGTGTTACCTTGGCCGAAGCCAAAAATGCTGAAGCTTATTTAAATAAGCACGGCATCACCATAGATATAGACTTAGATAAAGTTAAAGTCTAATGGTGTTATATACATGGGTAAAGATGCTCTTCTTTACCCATGTATTATTTTTTGTAAGAGTTCATTATTATAGTTATATACTATAATTGTGTATGGTAGATACAACTATTCATAGTAGCTGTATCTAAATATAACCATACACTTGTAGGAGCATATCCTACATGCCGAAAGGAGGTGACTCCTATGGCAAACCCAGGTTGCGTAGGAAACTACGCTAATCAATTAGCAGAAAGATCTGCCAATTTAAATTGGCAGATTAGAACTGCTATGGACCTAGTAGCCGACAGATATGCTGGCATAAACAATGTCAGCCATCATGAGGCTATTATGGCCTTTAGATTCCTTGTATCCCAAGGATTCAAATTACCTATAACTGAAAATCACTTATAGGTAA
>ERZ772945.1654-NODE-1654-length-15226-cov-7.636543_pt1 | contig 15226 bp, 19 predicted proteins | sample MGYA00511681_ERZ772945 | MGnify/ENA primary metagenome ERZ772945 (study PRJEB29015, sample SAMEA2737943) | human oral metagenome | biome: human oral; feature: human-associated habitat; material: dental | place: China | collected 2143 ...
AAGACACGTACTATGGCAGTAGCCACATGAAGACGCTTTACAACCGATACTATATTAATGACAGCATGATTAACGGTACTGGCATGAAAACAGGTACGGTTTATAAAGACGGTCGTGTTGTCGTTGATGGCAAGATAGTTGCAACAGGCGCGCGCACAATTCAGAGTAATACGCGTCATCCAGAGTCATCGTATGGCACAGATACAGTTGATGGCCATACGTATTACAAGTTTAATGTGCAAAATAGCTTCGTCTACGATCACTTTGAGGTGTTTGCATGGTTTGACAGCTATGGCAAATTCATTGCCGCAGTGATTAAGGATTGTGGAAATCCAGTGTGGGCAGTAGCAGTCTTTGAATACAAGAACATCCAGGTTTGCGACCTGACGACGAACAAGATTGTTACGATTAAGGAAAACGAGTTCAATAGCAAACGCCATTCGAAAAACATCAATGACTGTAAGCAAATCCAAGTCTGCGACCTGGCGAGCTACAAAATCGTTACGATCAAAGAGAAGGAATTTAATAGCAAGAAGCATTCAAAGAACGTGAATGATTGTAAGAAAATTCAGGTCTGCGAGCTTAGCAGCAGCACGATAGTCACGATCCGCGAAAGCGAATTCGACAGTAAAAAGCATTCAAAGAACTTGTCGGACTGCGAAAAGATGCAAGTCTGTGAACTGAAAACTGGCAACATCATCACTATCAAACAAAGCGAGTTTAGCCAGGAGAAGCACTCAAAAGATTTGTCAGACTGCGAGAATGTGAAGGTTTGCCGCATCAAAGACAAATCAATCGTGACAGTCAAGAAGAGCGATTTGAACGACGAATATACGACTGATATGTCAAAGTGCGAGACGCCGACGACTCCGCCGACAACGCCGAACGAATTGCCGCACACTGGTTTGGGCAGCATGGTCGCTCCGCTGGTTGGACTGGGCAGCTTAGCCGCCGTCGCCACCGCGTACGTCATGAGCCGCCGCCAGCTGCAATAAACAAATCTGTACCAAACGAAATACCCGGGAGATGCTCCCGGGTATTTTTGTTGGGATGATACAGGTGGTAGGTGTATTTCACTTTCCCCCTTTTTTTTATATTCGGTATATTGTTTTTTAACTTGTTCTGCGGGGTGTTGCATTACGGATTAAGTACGGCGACACTTGTTGCAACAGCCTCAAGCGGTTGGCTCGGTGTCCATAGTAGATACGCGGCGGCGCGCGCTGCGGTTTCGCCCCGCCATATGCGCATCGGGTCGCGCCAATCAGTCGTCACAACTTCGCCGCCGTGCGCAATGATAAGTGTATCACGGTGCAGTGTCACGATCGTTAGCGGGTATGTGATGGTAAATTTATGCAGCGTTTCAACCAGTTGCATTAAGGGCATGTTAAATGTCAGAATCTTGGGATAATACAATTCGCGGAATAATTTTTGCAGCTGCGCAAAACTCAGTACGAGCACTGTGCGCGGGCGCGTGGCGATTGCTTCAGCGTCGTTGCACACGAGGTCGACTGCGTCGCGCGTGACGACGAGCGGACCGTCGTATGCGCTGAGGAGATCGCTGTAGACAATAGCAGTTTCGCTATTGCGCCCCGCATCGCCTGCGAGTAGCAGTCCTGTGCTCCAGCTGCTGAGCGCGCGTAGTTCGTTGATAGCACCGCGGGCTAAACTGCCGCTTGGATTACTTGGTGCAAAGATGACATCGGTCATGGCGGGCGGAATTGAGCGTTTCAGCGCGTCTGGCAGTACGACGCGAACTTCCCCTGCTCCGGTGCTTAGCGCGGTTTGGTATGCTTCGGCAACGCCCGCGAAGCCGAGTTTATTGCCGCCAACAATTCCTAGGCGCCCGCGCTGCGCTCGCTGCTCTGGTTTTGCCCATTCAATGTCGGGAAACAGCGGCTTCGCTGGGTTTTGTTTGCGCCAATAATCGTATTCCATTCGTGTCTCTTTTCGTTATTAATTCTTCCTGGCTCAAGCATGTCTTTGTGTACTTATCATACCGTTACTTTCGGTTTTCGTCTAGGCGGCGTATAGTGGAGTTATGACGAATGACATGAAACAGCATGAAGCGATGATAAAACAAAGACTAGAACAAACGCTATCGTCCGGTGAGCTTGTGCAGCTCGCGGCATTCCATGCGCGGCGAATCGCGGAGTTTCAGCATGAGCGGCTGGTCCATCTGTTAGTGACGATGTTCTTCGCGTGCCTGCTGTTTGCAGCGACTTGGCTGTTTTTCGCGGCAGTTCCCGCCGGCTTGCTGCTCTCGGTGCTCACGGGCGTGCTTACGTTAATTCTATTTGTGCTAGAACTGTTTTACATCCGTCATTACTACTATCTGGAAAATGGTACGCAGCGGCTATATCGGCTGACGGTGGCGATTGAAAAGCGGCGTGCAGGCGATAGGAATGATACTGTAGCTATATGAAAAAGCCCGCCCCCGAGAGTGTCCGCGCCAGCCGCTCTGGAGCGGGGGCGAGCTTTTTCGAGAGAGCGGGCGCCCTACTTGTTCATGCGATCGCGTTCAAAAACAAAAAACATGATCGCACAAACTATGAGCGCTATTGCGATGTGCCATAGATGCTGGACCGCTGCGAAAACAGCAGCACCTAGCATCCATGTCAGCACGAAAGCTGTAATAAGCTCACGAACATGACGGCTCATGCGTCACCTCCTTTCATAGCGTCGACCAGGTCTTTGAGAGACCTGAAGCGCGGGTGGATAGGTGCTTGTAGCTGCTTCGAACGTGCAGGGGCGACTAATCGCCCGTAAACACGAGCGAAAAGCTGTTATAATAGTAACAGATATTAGACATATAGTCAATGGTATAAGGATTTATATACCTGCGTTTGTCTAGCGGCGCCTGTATGACGCGTGCTACCCGGATAGCGTTTATATGCCGCATTTATGTTAGATAGTGCATGCCCGAAGCGGTCTATGCAAATTCAACACTCACCGGGCAGTGATCGCTGCCCATTTGTTTGGCGTGAATTGTTGGGTTTTGCACGCGCGGTGCAATTGCGACAGATGCCAGCCAGTAGTCAATCCGCCAGCCAACGTTACGCGCCCGGGCGTTCGCCCAATGCGTCCACCAAGTGTAAGCGTTCGCTTCGTGCGGGTGGGCGGCGCGGAAAACATCAATAAACCCAGCGTCAAGATACGTTTGAAAACCAGCGCGCTCTTCGTTGGTGAATCCATGTTTGCCGGCGTTTGATTTTGGGTTTGCAAGGTCAATGTCGGCGTGTGCTACATTCATATCGCCGCAGTATAAGATGGGTTTAGCCGCGCCATACTGCCCCGTCTCCAATTCTTGCAGATATGCGAGACACGCGGCGTCCCAGCGTTGGCGCAGGCTCAGCCGGCTCAAATCACCTTTGGAATTTGGTGTATAGCACGTTACGAGCCAGAAATCGTCAAATTCTGCGGCGATAATGCGCCCTTCGTCGTTCGGATCACCATAGCGGTCGCCTGTTAGCTGAAATCGCTGGACAATGCCGTTCGGAAAGCCGTCGCGGTAGCAGTGCGCTGGCGTTTTCGAGAAAATCGCTGTGCCTGAATAGCCTTTTTTCGCCGCTGAGTAGAAATGTTCAGTGTATTCAGGCAAATCAACTTCTACTTGGCTCGGCGATGCTTTCGTCTCTTGCAGGCAAACGATGTCGGGGTTGTATGTGCTAATGAACCGCGCGAACTCGCCTTTGTTGATGACGGCGCGGATACCGTTGACATTCCAAGAGAAGAGTTTCATGGACCTAGTATAGCGTATGGGCAGGTTATTTATATAATCGTTTGCTGAGTATTTTAATCAAGCGTACGGATTTCGCGCGAATCCATGTTATCATAGAATCTAATGACCAATCCACTCCCCAAGCTGGTAACGTTCGACGGTGATGCGCGCAGCGGCAAAGGTACGATTGTGAGTTTGGTAAAAGATTACGTGCGCGATGAATTATTTCTGCCTGTTATGCTGATTGATGCAGGGCAAGTCTTTCGCGTGCTCGTAGTGATGATGCAGGAATATGGTGTAGATTTGGACGATCCGGCAGCAATTGATGCATTTCTTGCCGATAAGCGTAACGAAGACGCTTGCGTGCGCCGCGTGAAATTCGTGTATCATCTGCCGCGAGCAGACCGCGATGCGCTGCTCTACACGCCGGAAATCAGCGCGAACAGCGTAAAAATTGGTGCTCGTCCGCGCAGCCAAGCGTTCAAAGATGCGTTGTTGCGCAAATGGCTGCGCGATGCGCGCGAAGAGGGCGTGGAGATTGTATTGCTAGACGGGCGTGCGCTCGGCGAAGTCGGCGAAGAGCTTGCCCGTGCTGGATTATGCGAGCATGTGCTTGATTTGTTTTTCGTGTGCGATCCGGTAGTAAGCGCCCAACGTACCCTTGGTATGATGCCGCGTCCGTACGCCGAGTTAAATGCTGATGACCGCGCTCGTGTTGACGATCAGGCGGCGCAAATCACCGCTCGCAACCGCGCCGATCGTACGCGCTCAGTACAGCCGGTCGTGCCGCCTGCTGGCGCACTCACCTACCCTGTGGGCGAGCTGCCAACGGTGCTCCCGCCGCGCGATCCTTGTCCTGCTGCTATTATTGATCGCAGCATAGAATTACCGCGCGAAACTATGGCGCTGCCGGTTATTAGGTTAGTGGAGACATACTGCCTGCCACCTGCGTCCTGATTCGAATAAAGATATGAAGTAGTTGAGCACTCTGTTTGGCTAACGTGTTCTCTTTCTGCACGCTTGTTTCTAAGCACTATATGCTCTGACGGCGAGCTAGGATCGCTAAAAGTTTCTCTTCTTACTTGAGAGCAGCTGTTGATATAGTTTGGTATACGCGCGCGCGGTTGCTTCGGGCGATAGCTCGCGGAAGACGGACTTCGTGCCAATGCTTAGGCAGTGGCGGGTTGATTTGTTGGCTAATTGGCGCATACCGGCGGCGAGCGCCTTGCAAGACGGCTCAACGAGCAGGCTGTTGTTTGGGTGCAGTCCGACGTCGAGCCGGTCGTCGCAGTACAATACGGGCAACCCGGCGGCGAGCGCTTCTGTAATGACGATAGGCTGGTTGTCGAAGCGGTATGACGCGAGAATGAATATATCGGCATCGCGCAGATGCTGTACGATCTCTTGCTGGCTGCCAACGTGCCCGGTGAACGTAATGCGCGTATCGCCCCGGGCGTGGGCGCGCAGAGCGGCAAGCTCTGCGCCGTCGCCGATAATGACGAGTTCGCTGTCTGGAATATCTGCTTGGCGAAATGCGTCAATAACGACTGCGAGGCGTTTTTCCTTGACGATGCGGCTGACGCTTACAAACCGCAACGCATGCGATGTCCGCTTGCGTCTTGTCTTTGCGATAATCGCCTCAAACGAGCGGCTATAGCCGGTAGGAATGCTAGCATTTGGAATATGCATACTAGCGCCGGCAGCCTGAATGTAGCGCAGCATGTAGCGTGATGGTGTAGTGATGGCGTCAACACTCGTCGCCATGAGTGCTTGCGATCGCCAGTCAAACAACCCGAGCGGCGACTCTTCGCACAATACGGTATGGTCAATTGCAACCAGGGCTTGTGTGCTGCCGCGAATGCGTCGTAGTTTGTATGCGCCTAGCCGGTAGCCAATGCTGCCGAGAAACGCGATAATTGGCGCTGTACTGTGTGCGCCCGCCATGTTGGTGTGAAAGGTATGTATGTGCGGAATGTGCTGTATGCGTGCGATATGCGCCGCTAGCTGCACGGCACCAGTGTCGGTTTGGCTATGAATGATATCAAATTTATGCTCGCGTGAAATTTGCTTAGCGAGCGCACGAGTACTGACAATAATTCGCGTGTGCTTTGGCAGCCCCGGGAAGCGATATGACGGCAGGCGAATCGTTTCAGCGTTTGCGGGTGGCACTAGCTGTACGGCAGGCGCGAGCAGCGTGACGCGGTGCCCTAAACGCACCAGCTCTTCAATTTGCATTTGTACGGAACGACTAACGCCGCTGGAATCAGGAAACATGTCTTCAAGCACGAGCGCAATATGAAGCGTTTGCATACTTGCATTATACAATATGCAGTAGCTTTTTTGCCGCATGCGCTCTATAATACGATGGCATGAAACGATCAACACGACCGCCAAGCTTGAGGCAGATCGCTGCAGCGCTCGGCTGCGAGGAGCGTCAGCGAAACGGAATCTGCTGGTTGGAGTGCAACACGAGCGCTAACAAAGTTGCGGTTGTAGTCCACGGCGTGACGGGTGGTAAAATTGACATGATGCCGCTTGCTAGGCAATATGTGCGTGCCGGTTATGCTGTGTATGCCGTTGATTTGCCGGGACATGGCGGCTCGGAGCTGCCGGAATTGCGGTCGTACGACGATTTAGCGGCGTGGTTGGCGCGTGCGGTTGACGCGATTGGACGGACGCCGGACTTACTGAGTAGCAATTCATATGGTTCGTCTGTCGTGTATCGTTATATGGTTAACGGCTTGTTGCCGCAGAAAACGCGTGTTGTGCTTGCTTGTCCGACGCCTCATACGTCGCATGTCTCGAATGCATTGCAGGTTGTTTCGACACACATGCCAAAAAAAGCGTTTTGGGCCGTGTACAATATCTACCTTGGACAATTGATTCGCGGTGCGGTCGGTATGAATACGTATGATCGCGACACGTGGTCGTGGTTTCTTGAGTCTGAAAAATACAAAAAAGCAACAACGACACTGCGGACATCGACTATATTATCAACGCTACTTTATAACGATAACCCATTTACAGCGTCCCCTTCCCTAGAAGTTCAGCGGCGTGTTACGGTCGTGATGGGAGCAAGAGATAGGGTTGTCTCCGAGAAGGCGCGCAATGCGATGCGCCAGCTTTTACCTGAGGCGAAGATCCGTATCGTACCAAGTGCCGGTCATATTCTGCACTTTGAAGCTTGGCGCGATTTGCTGCCTGACGAGCCGGGTGCGCGCAATATGATATACTAAGGGGTAGTTATGAGAATTGGACTGTTTATCGACGATTATTTACCGTCGGTGCACGGCGTGGCAACGTCGACAGCAACATACAAGCAAGCGCTGGAGGATTTAGGGCACGAGGTGTTTGTTGTCGCGCCGAAAGTCGAAGATTATGACGACTATGACGACCACGTAATTCGTATGCCATCGTCAAAGAATTATGTGTTTGAAAAGCGTGAAATGGCGTATATTTACCCGGGACTTGCAAAACGCCTTGACGAATATGACTTTGATGTCGTACATAGCCAGACGCAGTTTTATTTAGGTGTGTTAGCGCACAGCGTTGCGAAGCGCCAGAATATTCCGCATGTCACGACAATCCATACGCTCTACACCGAGCTCATCGACGATTATCCGTTTATGGTGACGGCGGGGTTGATCGCAGCAACGGTAGCGTTTCCCGTAGTGTTGAGAACGAAGCCGATTATGCCAAAAATGTCGCGCGAGCAGATTCGCGAGCTTGATCGCAGTAAGATCAAAGATATGCTATCGCGTCAAGGCTGGCGTCTGACGGCAGCGTTCGCGAATAAATGCGATGCGTGTTTATCACCGTCGAAACATTTAGCGAAGATTCTAGTCGACGAAGGCGGCTTGACGACGCCGTATTATATTTTCCCGAATAGTATTGATACAAAAAAATATCGTTATGCGCGTGCTATAGACTCACCAATTACAAAAAAGCGCGGTGAAAAATTTATCATTTGCGTGGCGCGGCTTAGCCCAGAGAAGCGGCAAATGGCGCTTGTTGAGGCGATGCCTCACATTACCGATAAGACGATTAAACTCGTACTTGTCGGCGGCGGCCCATACGAACGCGAATTGCGTAAGCGCGTGGCGGAATTAGAGCTAGAAGACCGCGTGATATTTACGGGGATGTGCTCAAGCGCGCAGGTAGCATCGTTGCTTAAGCAGGCAGACGTGTTTGCGCTTGCGTCGTATCATTTCGATAATCAGCCGATGACGTTTTTGGAAGCGGCAGCAGCAGGCTTGCCGATTGTATACTGTGATGAGCGTTTGACCGAAGCGCTTACGCCGAAGAATTCAATTTTGACCGACGGAATTGAAGGTGAAGATTTTGCGCGCGTCTTTACTGACATGCTTAACGACCGCGAAAGGCTTAAGCGCTTGTCAGCAGGCGCGTTGCGTGTCGCGAAAGCGTTTGACTCTGAAACGATGGCGAAAAAACTTGTTGAATTGTATCAGCGCCTGATTGATGCGCGGCGGGAACTTGAGGAATAACTTAAAGTTTCATAAAGCCTGAACGCTTGAGTCTTAAGCGTGTCTTGTTGCCTGCTGTGTTCTTGCCATGTGAATATGGCGCCTGATCTGATCGCGTATAACTTATTGACGCATTCTTAGCGCATCAGCCGCTTTGCCTCGCGGTCTTGGTCGCGGCGTTTGATAGTTTCGCGTTTATCGTAGCGCTTTTTGCCTTTACCGAGCGCAATGACGAGTTTGATAAATCGTCCCCGTGTCAGTAATTTTGTCGGCACGATTGTCATGCCTTGCGTACGGCTTGCGGCGAGCTGGTCAATTTGCCGGCGGCTTGCAAGCAGCTTGCGCGGGCTTGTATCAACCGTGCGCGCTTCGGGCTTGCCGCGCTCGTTGTGGCGTAGGCTGAAACTAGCGTTATTTAGCCATAATTCTCCATTTTTTACTGTAACGAACGCACCTTTTAGCTGTACATGCCCGTCGCGGGCGGCGCGTACCTCCAGACCAGTCAGTGCTAGCCCTGCTACAATTTCGTCGCCCAGCGTGTAATCAAACCGCGCCCGGCGGTTAATGATCGCGGACGAACCAGCGTGTTTTTTGCTGTGCGGGCGCTTCTTGCTCATATTACATCATTATATCATTGCAGCATAATGATATTACACGCTACATATAGTGGATAACGATGTATTTTACACATTATATATAGCGTCATAATGACATGTGCGCTATACTAGAAACAATGAATTATGAGAGCAACCAGGCCCCGCGAGTGTCTAAATGTAGTGCTGAATTTAACGAATGTGATATGTCGCAGCTGCCGTTTTGCGTCAATGAGCTGCCGCAGATTCGCACAACGTACGATCCGGCGGCGCTACAAGAGCTAGCAGTCTCGCTTGATGGCGGCGCGGAACCGCCGCACTTGCGCCAGGTTAATCCGATTCAAGTTAATGAATTTGATGATGCAGGTAAATTGCAGGCATACCTAGATGAATATCGCGTATTTTATAACGGTGGTGGACATACGGTTGTGATTCCGGATAGCAGTGAACTTGAGCGCCGCCCCGACGGTACGTGGCGGATTTTGATCGCTGGACATCGCCGCTGCCGTGCTATGCGTATAGTCGCCGATAAATATGGGTATGCGCTTCGCGAGAGCGATGTGCGCATTGACGTGTATCATAATCTGCCATTTGCCGACGCGGTGAGTTTGCAGGGGCGCGAAAACGAGCATCGTGAAGTCGATCCGGTTGAAGCGGCGAACGATATTGCGCGGCATTATTATTACTTTCAGTATAAGAATGGCGGGCGCGTGCCGACGCAAAAAGAGTTAGTATTGTTAACTGGTTATTCCGCCGACCGTGTGAGCAAAGCGTTACGTTATCATTCTCTGCCCGATGAACTAAAAGATTATTATACGAGCGGACAATTGCCGTTTAATATTGTGGCGCGGTTACGTTCGCTGTACGATGCCGAATACTCGTATCGCACGCAGAAATATTCGCAGCAAGTTGCCGGACACTCTGATGAATTGTCGCGCGACGCATTGCACCAAACCGCAGGCTTTGCGAATGAGCTGGCAGCGCTTAGGTCGAAAGGTTTCGGCGCTGATACGCTGCGCGAAAAATTAAGTGCTAAGCTGAAATCACTTGAAATCGTGCAAGATGAACTATTTATGCTGGAAGAAACGCCAGTTGAATACCGTACGCGTACGCGTCGCCGTCATGTTAATGTAATGGTGCAGCAACTTGGCGCGGAGATTGATACACCGCCCGAAACATGGTCGCCTGCGTTGCGGCAATTTATTGCAAAAGCTGCCATCCGTGCAGTGGAGATTGACCAGGCGGTAATTCAGCGTGCTGAAGATGATGCCCGCGTTGCTGCAGGTAGTATAGTGCAAGCAATGTTCGCATAAAGAGCATATTAGGGTGCAAAAAGAAAAGCCGCCCCAGACAGGAGCGCGGACGGACAGCGTATGTCCGGGGCGGCTCAACTGTGGGGCGCTGCAGGGGCGCACGCGTTAGTCGCTCTCGTTGGCTATGATGGTAGCGTAGCGCCGTGCCAGTGTAAAGCCGGCGACGCTGGCGATAGCGAGACTCATGGTGCCGATAGCGCCGCTCACGGTGCGGCGGGTTGCGGTGACCCGACGATTATTGAACCCAAACGCAAGGGCTTGACCGGATGCGAGCTCAACGAGCCCCATAAGACCGATGGTACCAAACAGGACTGCGCCGACCAACAATTCGGCGTCTGTGAGCGCAAATCTCATCACCGGTGCGGCGACAACCTCGCTCTCCGCTGGGCGCCGGAACGGCGCGCGGTAGCGGGCATTTACCGCATTAATCTTCTCGCCGAAAGGCGAGAAGCTGCTTGGTTCGGCGATAGTTGGCTGGGTCATTTGACCCCATCCCCTTTCTCCGTACGAGACTCCGAGAATTATGCGCGGCTGCGCGTGGAGTCTACGTATGATTATGTCAAGTTTATGTGCATAAGTCAAGAGATGTCTTGCAACTCAGGGATTTTCACATATTAAAAAATAAAGTACACCGAAAATCAATACTGAGCTATGGTATACTATTCCGTATGATTGTCGACGTCCATATTACTGAGAAATCGTTTGGCCCTACGGTGTTGATGGCCGGAGTGAAGTTTAGCGTGGATGACGGCGAGAAAGTCGGGCTCATCGGACGCAATGGCGCAGGAAAAACGACGCTATTTGGTATATTGACAGGCGCGGATAAAGATTTCACGGGTAGCGTGATTTTTCGTCGCGGCAGTGTGGTTGTAGCAACGGCACAGGAGCATCACGATATTGGTGACATAACAGTGTTGGAGTACATCTTGAGCGGGCTGCCGGAGTATGCACGATTGCGGCATATTCTGCATACTTATCCTGAGACGATGGGTAATGACATGGCGAAGATCGAAGAATATACGCAGGCGCTTGATCGGTTTGGACAAAAAGGGTTCTATCAAATTGAGGAGCTGGTAACAGAAGAGTTGAGGAACTTTCAGATGGACGGTGTGGCAGAACGCCCTCTCGCCTCATTGAGCGGTGGCCAGAAGCGGCTGGTTGAGGTCGTGAAAATTATGCACGCGCAAGCGGATTTGGCACTGATTGACGAACCGACCAATCACATGGATTACCTAGCAAAGAAGCAGTTTATCGATTGGATGAAAACATCAAAACAAGCGATGCTGGTTATTACGCATGACCGCGATGTACTGAAAGAAGTTGACCGGATCGTTGAGCTGAAGGACAGCGCGACGGTAAATTACGAGGGCAACTACGATGCATATTTGAAACGCAATGCGTTCGCGACGGGCAACGCGATGAATGAATATGAGACGGTGGCGCGGCGGATTGCGAATCTAAAAGATAAGGTACTGCAGTTTCGGCGCATGAAAGAGCGGGCGCGCGACCCCGATACGATTAAACAATTCAAGCGGCGCGAAAATCAAGCGGCGGCAGAGCTGGCGGAGTTAGAAAAAATCGAAATGCCAACCTTTTGGATTGACCGTGAGCATGTAGCGCAGTTGGATTACAAGGTGGCGAATCGTTACCAAAAATTCAAGGCGCGCAACATCCATTTGCGTATGAAGGATGGTGCGATGCGCTCGCGGCGCAAACTCGTTGAGGCGCGCGATGTGGCGCTTGGATATGGCGATACACTGCTGTTTGAGGGCGTGAATATTGATTTGCGCGAAGGCGAAGCGGTAGAGCTGCGCGGGCGCAACGGCGCGGGTAAGACGACGTTGATTCGGGCGCTGTTGGCGGGAGCAGTGTGTAGCGAGATAACTCCAAACACCGCCGCAAGTGACGCTTCAGAAAAAATCTGGGCTGGCTCTGCGGGTCCCGGATTGTTTTCTGACAGCGTCCGAGCGGCGAGTGATAACCTCGGTGCTACTGGCAGCTTTGGGCAAACTTGCATTGAATCTCTATCAAACATAGCGCCTGTACTTTATGGCGGCACACTTGCTCTTGATCCGCATGCGCGCGTGGGTGTATATGAGCAGGAAATCGCGCCGACGTATCTGAATATGCCGTTACACGATGCGATTGAGCAAATGTATATTGACCGCAAGCTGGCAATTGGCGAGACAAAAATCCGCCAGCTAATGGGCGATTATCTGTTTACTGATGCTGACGGTATGACGCCGCTTGTTCGGTTGAGCGGCGGGCAGAAGGCGCGGTTCCAGATCATTAGTATGCTGGCAAATGATCCGCAGCTGCTAATTCTAGATGAACCAACGAATCATTTGGATTTGCCGAGTATTGAAGAACTAGAGACGGCGCTTGAGCGCTACGCGGGTGCAATACTTTACGTTAGCCACGACGATTATTTCCGCCGAAAGATCGGCGGTGTGGTCGTACAGATTGGCGCAGTGTAGACTGATAGTTCCCCTGTCTTCTTAATCCTATAACTGGCGACGATTGAGTCGCATACAGTTTTTTATCATGAGTAGCATAAGAAAATAGCCCCCGAAACGGCTCAAGCTGAACTTTCGGACAAAAAGCCCGAGAACGCTTAATGAGAGAGCGCTCAATCAGACTTGATGCCGAATCGGCGAGCTATCGGGGGCACTAGTCGCAGTCGCTGGTGGCGAAGCGCAGCAACCCTGCTACGGTCATAATCAATCCTACAATCAGACATGATTGTAGAAATGAAAGTGCCGGCACGATGCTGAGACCGGAGGCATGAAGCGCTCCGGTGAATAGCATGATAACTACCGCCGGAATGGCGATATATGCTACCATGAGAAGCGTGGTGACCGCAATAAACAGAACGATAATAAACGCTCGGTTCATTGTTTTTCCTCTCCAAAGAACGACCTCTCCGCGCGGGATTGCGCGAAAAGCTATTCTATATATCATGTATGGTGTGATTGGTCAAGCGAAAGCTAAGCGAGCAGTCCTTTGCCGCGCAGCGCTGCATCAATTTTAGCGCGGTCAAAGCCGCGGACGATAACGCCGGCAATGTCGGTAACGGGGACGCTGCTGGCACCCCCGCCAACTTTGGCGAGCAGCTCGTCCATTGCGCCCTCGTCGGTTTCAATATCGCGTACGGTAAACGGCACGCCGAGGTGCTCTAAATATTGTTTCTCGGTTTTGCAAAATGCGCACCAGGCGGCGCTGTAAACGATGACGTGTGATTGTGCAGCTTTTGACATTATGACCCCTTTTCGTTAATCATAATCATTATACACACAATATATAGCGTACGCAATAGGCTATCAAGCGCTAGATGTGCTGCTTGGTCAAGTACCAGCCGCCGTCAACAGGCGACTGATAGCAAGTAAGTTTCAAGTCTAAATGGTACTTTTGTAGTTCGCGAATAGCACGCAGAGCGTCGCTGCGGCTGGCGAAGCGCTTTTTCTCGGGCGCTCGGGCGGAATTATTGCGGTAGCGCTGGTGTTTGGGAGTGCGATTACGGCGCGGCATGTTTGTAGTATACGAGGTTCGGGCTTTACAGACAATCTGGTTGCCTGATACAATTAACTGCGTATGAGTAAACTCTCTGGCGATAGCGACAGCCGTGCGGCGGGCGCCACATCCTCTGCGAGCGTGCCGGCGTCGGCGATTATGGCGACAATGGCAGATACGACGTGGCGTATGTTTACGCCGAGCGTTGGTCTGACGCTGGCTGGTGTATGGCTAGATGCGCAGTTCGGTACGAAACCGTGGCTGATGTTTGGTGGCATCATATTAGGGTTTGTTGGCGCGTTTGTACTCGTAAAGCGGCAAATCGCGGGCGGTACGCGGCGAAAGGCGGCGCAGCGATGACAGCGGCTGGATTCGGGCTAGGTACAGCAATAAGCGGCGCAGGTACGATGATTTCTGATGGGGCAGCGTTGGCATTTGGCGCGGCTAGTGGTGCCGTGGCAACGTTTGCGGCGGCTGGTCCGCATATCTCGGTGAAAGCCGATACAGTCGCGACGATTGGCGGATTTGCGGTAACGAATTCGCAGGTGCTCGGCGCGTTTGGGCTGATCGTGCTTGTATGGCTGATGTTTCGGATGCGTTTGGCTGTGCTGGGGCGCAGAAAACATACATTCGCAACACGCTTGATGCAGTGGACGTTTGAAGGACTGTACAGCACGGTTAAGCAGGTAATCCAGGATGAGGCGTGGGCGCGGCGAGTCGCGCCGTTAACGATTACGATATTCTTTTTTGTAGTGGCGCAATATTGGCTGGGGCTATTACCTGTCGTTGGTCCGATCACGGTTGGCGAGCACGGTACTCCCCTGTTGCGTGGTGGCGTAGCGGACTTAAACATGACGTTTGGATTGGCGATTGTGACTATTGTCGCGGCGCAGGTGTATGCGTTTAAGTATATGGGCTTTCGTGGTAATATGGGGCGTTACTTTGTAAACCCGCTGCGTGATCCGATTATGTCGTTTGTCGGTATCTTGGAACTGGTAGCAGAGTTCTCGCGCATGTTGGGTCTGAGTTTCCGCTTGTTTGGCAACGTGCTAGCAGGTGAGGTACTGTTAATCATGATTGCGTATTTGACGCAGGTGATTTCGCCGATGGCGCTTCAACCGTTTTACTTTTTTGAGCTGTTTATTGGTGGCATTCAAGCGTACATTTTCTTTATGTTGTCAACCGTATTTATTTCCCTAGGTCTCGTGCCGCATGGCGACCATGGCGAGCCGTACGCTTCAGTTGATCATTCCCCTGTTGATAGTCCGAAACTAGCGGCGGAGAATGAATCATAAATCGATAACAATAATATAAGGAGAATTATCAATTATGGAAGCATTATCATTTGCTCTCACTTATGCAATTCCGGCAGCGTTTGCCGCGATCGGGTGCGGTATGGTCGGTACGGCTGCGATGAATGCGGCTGGGCGTAATCCAGAAAAAATTAACGATTTGCGCACGATGATGATTCTTGGGATTTCATTTATCGACGCCTTGGCAATTATTGGTTTCGTGGCGGCAATCGTCGGAAAGGTTATGTAAGTAGCAGGGGTCATCGTGATAGAAAGTGTGACACAATTTGCGGCGGTGCACGCGGAAAAAGCGGAT
>ERZ772945.1655-NODE-1655-length-15225-cov-4.223533_pt1 | contig 15225 bp, 11 predicted proteins | sample MGYA00511681_ERZ772945 | MGnify/ENA primary metagenome ERZ772945 (study PRJEB29015, sample SAMEA2737943) | human oral metagenome | biome: human oral; feature: human-associated habitat; material: dental | place: China | collected 2143 ...
GCCGTCACACCCATCGTTCGACGACCGTCGTACGCGCTGCTGACGGCCGTCGAACAGCAATATTTACAGGCTTAGGCAGTTATCGTAACGTTTAAATGTAAAAAACGAATGGGGCAAAAGCCTTAGCCTTTGCCCCATTATCTTGCTATCTTACAGACGTATCGGTTGTGCGTTATCTCCTTTTAATCCTTCAATTCTTTAATTTTTTACTTCTAACCCCGCTCTTTTAATCTTTTAATTCTTTAATTTTTTAATTTTCCCTTTCCCTTTTTCTTTCCTATAAAAGGAATGGATGACAGAGGAATATCGCGCTTAACCACTACCGCCATAAACGCAATAAGGAGCAAAGTATTCACTGCAAGCGATGGAACCGTTGAAAGACGGGCATTGCTCAGCGTCATACCCACGAAAACAGCAGCGGCAAGCAGCACATAAAAACCAATGTCTTTGAGCGGATAGTTAATCGGGTAGTACTTCTGTCCGAAGAAGTAACTGGCTACCATACAAATGCCATAGGCCGCAAAACCAGCCCATGCGCACGCCATATAGCTGAATTGAGGTATGAAAACAACATCAATAATGATGAGCACTAAGCACCCAAGGCCCGAGAAATATGCACCCCAAATGGTACGGTCGGTGAGTTTATACCAGAAGCTTAAGTTAAAATAGATACCGAACATAATCTCTGCTGCCATCACGATTGGGACAACTTTCAGCCCTTCCCAGTAGCTTGGGGCAACCACATGGCGCAATATATCCATGTAGCCTATGACGGCAAGATAGGCCAAAAGCGTAAATACGATGTAGTATTTCATTACTTTAGCATACGTCCCCTTTTTGTCAGCATCCTTGTTTCCAAACACAAAAGGCTCGTAAGCAAAGCGGAAGGCCTGTGTGATAATGACCATAATCATGGCAATTTTAATCGTTGCGCCATATATTCCAAGCTGTGCCATAGCTTGCTTGCTGTCGCCATCGTAGAGGTATGGGAAAAGAAGTGTTGAAGCACTCTGGTTTAATTGTCCTGCCACACCGAGAATAAGCATGGGCCAGGTGTACGAAAGCATTCGGCGACAAAGCTGGCGATCGAAGCCGTATCCTATGCCACGCATCTCCTTTCCCAACAAAAACATCGTAACAATTGATACGAAAAGGTTCACATAAAACACAATAGCCACATCGGGAGTACCATCTGAAGCATAGAGGCCCGGGACGGTAACGCCCATGCCTGGCAACACAAGCAGAAGCAGAGCTACCAGTGTAACATTGATGAGAATGTTGGCAAGCTTGAGGAACATAAACTTCCACGGTCGGTGTTGCTGTCGTAAATAGTCGAACATAATGGCAGTCCATGCATCAATTGCCACGCAAATGGCCATAACTCCAATGTATGAAGAGTGTTCGGCATAGCCCATAGCGGCCGATAAAGGCTTCAGAAATGCAATGACTAACAGCGCAAAACCCAATGCCACAGTGCCCACCATGCGTAACGCTGTAGAATAAACCATACGCGGATTCTCACCTTCTTTGCTTGCAAAACGGAAGAAAGTGGTCTCCATACCAAACGTAAGGAGAATGATTAATATGCCTATATACGAATAGATATTGGTTATAATACCATATTGTCCTCCGTCAGAGAGCCAGGCATAAGCCTCAATGGGTACCAATAAATAGTTGACAAAACGGCCTGCAATGGAGCTAATCCCGTATATTGCAGTGTCTTTTAGAAGTGATTTTAAGTTGGACACGGTTGAAAAGTAAAAAGGTAAAAAGGTAAAAAAGTAAAAGAATCAAACTCCTTTGATGGTATTATCATCTTCTATTCCCTACTTTCTATCTGTGTGATTATTGTCTTGTCGTTTTCTTTAACTTTATTAATGATATTGACAGTAGTGCCAATAATTGTCTTTAAATCATTAGAAAGAGAATCAAATTCCTTTGCTTTAATGATGTCAGCCTCCTTTAAAAGCTCGAGCCAATAAAAGGTTTCGTTGGCTTCTTTCAGTGATAAGTCTTAACTTTTTCACAGCTATGCCATATCTTTAAAAGGCCTGTTGGCCTTTGTTTTACTTTTTTAATTCTTTACTTTTTTACCTTTAAAAGAACATATAGCATATAAATACCGCAGCAATAGCACCGGCAACATCGGCAATTAAGCCGCATGTAACGGCATAACGAGTATATTTTATGCTTACCGAACCAAAGTAAACGGCAAGGATGTAGAATGTCGTGTCGGTGGAACCCTGAAATAAACAGCTCAATCGGCCGACGAAAGAGTCGGCTCCGAATTGCGTCATCTCATCGAGCATCATGCCTCTTGCTCCGCTCCCTGAGAGCGGTTTCATCAACGCTGTGGGCATAGCGTCAACCCATTTAGTGTCTGCACCTATCCAATTAACGAAATATTTTATGCCAGTTATCAGTCCGTCCATTGCACCTGAAGCACGGAAAATAGCGATGGCTACGAGGAAAGCCACGAGATATGGTATAATACGGACGGCTGTTGTAAAGCCATCTTTAGCCCCTTCGGTGAAAGTATCGTACACATTTATCTTCTTCATGATACCGGCAATCATAAAGCCTGTGATGATGGTCATGAGCAAAACGGCTGCAATGGATATGCTTACCGTGTTCATTGCAGCCGCATCAAGCTGCATAAATCCCCAGACAATGCCTGCACATATCGCGCACATACCGCCCAAAGCAAGTATTAATGTGCGGTTCAAAAGGTTGACATGCTGAAATAACGACGTCACAATAACGCCTACCAAAGAGGCTATAAACGTAGCAATAAGAATTGGAATGAATACATCAGTAGGGTGTGCAGCTCCCATCTGCGCGCGGTAATTCATGATGCTTACCGGTATAATGGTCAGGCCGGATGTATTGAGAACAAGGAACATAATCATCGGATTGGTTGCCGTATCCTTTCGTGGATTGAGTTCCTGAAGCTGCGACATAGCCTTCAATCCCAGCGGTGTGGCCGCATTATCCAAGCCTAACATGTTAGCGGCTATGTTCATAAATATCGACCCCATGGCCGGATGGTTCTTCGGAATATCAGGGAAAAGGCGCGTAAAAACAGGAGAAAGCATACGTGCCAACGCATTAATAAGACCGGCTTTTTCGCCTATTTTCATGATGCCCAGCCACAAAGCCAGCACACCCGTAAGGCCAATGGAAATTTCAAAAGCCGATTTTGACGAGGTGAATGTGGAATCCATCATGGCCGGAAACACCGATGTGTCGCCTAAAAACACCAGTTTTATCAATGCAACGACGAAGCCAATTACGAAGAAGGCCACCCAAATATAGTTAAGCACCATGGCTAATGAGATCTTGTTTTAGATGTTATAACATGCAAAGTTAGTAAAAAACACAGAGCTAAAGCCCGCGTAAGCGGCCTTTTTTTCGTTCCGGTTCAATCAAGTTTACGGGCTATCCCTGCACCGAAGAGGGCAAAATCGGCTTTCAACGGGTCTGTAGGGAACGCCTCACGAAGCACATTTGTAAGTCGGATTGCAGCCGACATAGTGGCCGATTTCGACGTGATGAGGCCGAGTTTTATGGCTGTACTCACCACGTGTGTGTCCATAGGAAAGATTAATGTGCGCTTATCCACAAGGCCGTTCCATAGTCCAAGGTCAACGGGGCTGCCGTCACGCACCATCCACCGCATCATCATACACACGCGTTTACAACACGATGTGGTATTTTTAGGCACTAAACCGTCGAGCTTATACATATGATACCATTGGCACAATAGGCTGACAGCCTCAAGCCCCGTGCACGCTTTTGATACACGAATATAATTTTTTAAGCTCCCAAATTCGTTAAAAAGCTTTTGCGTGGCTTGCAGAAAAAGGGTAAAGGCATGATGTGAATGCAATCGATAAAAGCAGCTGTCGTCGTTAGGAAACACTTCTTTGTATCTGCCATTGCATATCCATTGATAGGGCTCGCCATCGCTCAGGTTGAGCAACTGCTGTATTCGGGGCATAAATTGCTTGCGGTTTCCATAGCTCAGAACAGAAGCTGTCCAGGCCATTGCTTCCTGATTCAGCCCGCCTTTCACCTGATGCATGAAATACGAAGGGTCACCATTGATGAACGATGCCGTTTCGTAGGTATCGGCCAGACGATGCAGAAGAGCTGTTTTTTCAGGTGAAAGCAAGTTGTTCATTGGTGTTGATGTAATGGAATAATGCAGAAAAATAAAAGTCCTATTGGTTTATTTCAGTCTGCTGCAAGGCAGCTTCTTCGTGCGAAAACTCAATAAATGCCCCGTGCATTACCCATACAGTGGTAACGAAAGCGAGCGTATCGCTCCACGCCTGGCACATTTCTACACCCTGCAGACCGAAATATCTCGGAAGAATAATGACAAGAGGTATGAAGAAAATGCCTCTGCGGGCGGCGGCAAGCAGATTGGCACGCCACGGTTTACGGCAAGTTTGCATCATCATATTGCTAATCATGATGGTGGCTCCAAAGGGCAGGGTAGCCAGCTGCCAGCGCAAAGCCGTACCCCCTATGGCAATAACCTCGGGGTCGTTACGGAATATGGCAATAATGCCGGGAGTGAAAGCGAATCCCGCTAACGTACAGACAAGCAGAAAGATTGTGCCTAAACGTACCGTAAACCCAAACCCATCTTTAAGCCGTTTATACAGGTGAGCACCGTAGCAAAAGCCGCAAACGGGCTGAAATCCCTGTCCCAGCCCGATGATAACAGCCATGATAAGCATGCAGACACGGTTTACAACCGACATGCCTGCAATAGCAGCGTCGCCAAAATTAGCCGCTGCAAGGTTCAGCAGCATGGTTGAGATGGCTTCCAGTCCCTGCCTTGAGAACGAGGGAGAACCTCCATAAAATATTTCCTTAAAACCGTTGAGGCTGAATTTAAAGCTCGACCAGCGGATAGGAATATTGCCTGCATGGTAAGTCATGGCGAAGAGAATGCAAAAACTTACCACTTGTCCGATGACGGTTGCAAGGGCTGCTCCCGTAATGCCCATGCCGGCGGTGAATATCAACAGCGGGTCTAACACAACGTTTAATAAGGCTCCGGCCACGATGCCTACCATGGCATAGCGTGCGTTTCCCTGCAAACGGAGCTGGTTATTCAATGTTAACGAGCTCATAAAAAAGGGCGCACCGAGGAAGATGATGCCTATATAGTGCTCGGTATAAGGCAGGATAGTGGGGGTGCTGCCCAGAGCAACGGCTATGGGGCGCAGCAGTAGCAGTCCGGCAATACAAACTATACAGCCCGAAAAAAAGCAGGAAAAGAACCCCAGCGACGCCATGTTGCGCGCATTGTCGTGACGTTTTGCACCCAGTTCGCGCGAAATATAGTTGCCGCTTCCGTGCCCAAAGAAGAAACCGATAGCCTGCATCAGGAACATGGCTGTGAAAGTAATGCCGATGGCTGCCGTCGACTGGGTGTTGATATGACCCACAAAAAACGTGTCGGCTATGTTGTAAAGGCTCGTAATGAGCATGCTGATTATGGTGGGTACAGCCATAGTACCGATGACCTTTGGTATCGGACCCCGGGTGAGAAAAGTATAGTTATCTGTCTTCAAAACGCTTGCCTGTTGATAGTTGCAAAATTAAATAAAATAGCGCAAATATCGTTGATGGCCGATGATTTTTCAGTCTGGGTATGGTTTTTCCTGCCTTTTTAAACGCCTTTTCCTTTTGTCGGATGACAAGTTTGCAAGGTCGTTATTTGTAAAAACAATTCTGAATTTTCAAGGTTAAAATCATAGTTGTTTTAGAATAATGGTATGTATGTAAAGCCATATCGATGTGGTTTTGATTAGCCGTGTTGCAGATGTTTTCCCTTCGTTGAGGCCTTTTTTGCCCTTTACGCCACTATTGTGTTGCGTTTACGGCGTAATGGCGTTGCGTTTACGGCGTAATGGCGTTGCGTTTACGGCGTAATCGGCGTGCGTTTACGGCGTAATGGTGAGTTAATTGTGCCGTAAAGGGGCACTGAAAAGAAAGGAAAAGCATAGATTTGGTGCTGCAAAAAATGTTTTTTAGGCCAGCTTCTCACCTGGTTTTATATGCATTTGTGTCTGCCTTTACGCCGTGAAGACGTTGGAAAATGGATGAAAAAGGGGTTTGTTTTTTGTGAAAACACACGTAACTTGTTGTGTGTCAGCAACATGGCAAAGCTGTTCATTTCGGGCGTATTTGCAGCCAACAGGTTACTTACGTGCAAATATCGCAGCCACAGAAGGGCGTTTGTCATATTATTTCATAGTATATTGGTATGAGTATTATCTCTTTTTCGTAGAAATTTTATTCCATCCGTGTGAATCAAATCAAATGAAAGTGTAAAACCCATGCGAAGCCAACTTATTTCGTTAATCTTGCCCTCCCAACCTGAGTGACGAGCCGGTGAGAGCCTGGTTAAGCCATAAGGTGTTGCGAAGACGACAATAGGAACAAGATGTTGTGAGCGATTGGCAACATCAATATTAAACAAGGTGTTGGTGTAAAGACAAAAATTTGCTGACTCCAAGCCTGATAGAGGTCAGCCCAAAGCACTCGGGGTTAACCTTATTAAGCGGTATCCACAAGAGGTTCGCAGCATCGTCGTTGGCTTTTGCCTGTTGGTAAGAGGTAACACGGCATAGGAAAAACAAGTCGAGCGTGTGCACGTCGAAACCCGAATAGGGATAGATGTTCGGCCGGCTGAAGAGGTATTGCACATCGGTAACATCGAGGTTGGTCTCCTCTTTCACCTCACGCGCTATGCCTTGCTCGGCTGTTTCGTCCATGTCGCTGAAGCCGCCGGGCAGGTCGTACGTGCCTTTGGCAGGCTCTTGCTTGCGTACAACGACAAGCAGCTCATGGTGTTCGCTCAGGATAAAGGCCGCTGTGGCTGCGCTTGGATTGAGGTAATAAACAAAGCCGCAATCGGTACAGTGCTTGCTTTTGGCATCGTTGATATTGAAATTACTGCTGCCACACGCAGGGCAATGGGTGAAATGATTTAACGGGTGCATGATGAAAAGAAAAAGGACAAGTCACAATGATGGTGTGACTTGTCTTTATGATTTGTTGTTTTCTGATGTCTTCAGCCGGTTTACAGGCAATAGTTGCCTTGTGTTTATTCAAGATGAGGCCTTAGAGCATGCTGTTAATGGCAGCGTCTAAGTCGCTGATTTGTGCGTCACGCTTTTGTAAAACATTCTGACGATCGATGAGGAAGAAAGTGGGTACCGTCTGAACATTATACTGTGCAGCGTATGAAGAGTTGGCACCATCGGCGTCGTGAACGCATATCCACGGCAGAGCCGCTACGCTTTCCTTCCAGAAATGCTCGTCGGGATCGAGGCTGACCTGATAAATTTCCAGTCCGCGGGCGTGGTATTTATTGTATATTTCGCGCAGCTTCATGATGCGCGCCGTACTGCCTTGCGATGCAAATACGTGGAAATCGAGCAGTACAACCTTGCCTTTCAGGCTCGTTAACTTGCGCACATTACCCTTGTTATCCGGCAAGGCTATTTCGATAATGCCCGACGTATTCACCTTGCTGGTATCGATAGTCTGATTGTTTTCGGCCTGGATAATGCGGATATTCTTTAAGCCTTCAATAGCGATGTTGTGCAAATTTTTGCCACGTTCCGACCCCGGATAATAGGTATCCCAGCTCGTCGCCACTGCCGCGAACACCTGAACATCCTCTTTTTTGCTCCTCGGATCGAAGATAAGGGCCGTCTGGTTGCCCACGTAAACGGTCTGGAACAGCGCATAATAGGCATAGGCACGCATGGGCTCCTTAAAGATGTACTGCATTTTTACCGTGTTTTTGTAGGCGTTAAGCAAATGCTGTATGCTGTCGCCTTCGGCCTGATACGGCACATTCGGATTGCTTGCCAGTGCATTAATCTGGCTCTGGAGGTTCATTTGCATGAGTGCTAATTCCTTAATTTTCGAGCATTCGTTAGAGCCTTGTACGTCGTATTGCGACGACATTGTTGGATAAGAAGCCTTTACGGTGATATGCTCTGTGGAATCAACGGCAATGTTTATAATCTGATTCGCGATGCGAAGACGGTAAAATTCGGGATTCCCGGGAGCGTCTTCATCGAACGAAAACGAACCGTCTTCGCCGAGCTTTACGGAGTCGACGGTAACCGGTCCGTTCAGACTCATGTTCTCAAAATACAGTAAAGAGTCATTTGCATTGCTGATATTTCCTGACAAATGAAACTTTTTTCCCGTACAGGAAGCCAGAAAAAGCACAGCCATCATGATGGCCCATAGAGAGAATAAGCGTGGTATTTTCATTTCAATATGATTTCTTTTGATGATTGCAAAGATACAGTTAATCAGTAAAAAAACAAAAAATATATATGTTTTCTTCTTATCTCTCATTTTTAATAGGTAACTTTGCCCCGATTTCTATATTTAAGATGTAAGTCAAAACAATAATTTTTTAAGATTTAGATGAACGTAATTACAAAATCTGTCCTGTTGCCTGATGGAAGAACCATTACGATTGAGACAGGAAAGGTTGCCAAACAGGCCGACGGTGCAGTGGTTCTTCGTATGAACAACACGGTACTTTTAGCCACTGTTACCGCAGCCAAGGAAGCTGTTCCAGGTACCGATTTCATGCCGGTAACTGTTGATTACAGAGAGAAGTACTATGCAACGGGTCGTTTTCCCGGAGGTTTTACCAAGCGCGAAGGTAAGGCAAGTGACGAAGAAATCCTCACATCGCGTCTTGTCGACCGTGCTCTTCGCCCGTTGTTCCCATCAGATTATCATAGCGAAGTTTTCGTACAGATCATGCTTCTGTCCTCAGACGGCGTTGACCAGCCGGACGCATTGGCCGGCTTTGCCGCTTCTGCCGCAATGGCTTGCTCTACGATTCCTTTCGAACATACAATATCAGAGTGTCGCGTTGCCCGCATAAACGGCGAATATGTCATCAATCCAACCTTTGAACAAATGGAGGAATCGGACCTCGATATCATGGTAGGCTGCACGAAAGATAACCTGATGATGGTTGAAGGTGAGATGAGCGAGGTGTCAGAACAGGACCTTATCGGAGCACTTAAAGCCGCGCAGGAGGCCATCATCCCGATGTGCGAACTGCAGGATGAGCTTGCAAAGGAACTGGGAACAGACAAGAAACGCGAATACAATGACGAAATAAACGACGAGGATTTACGTAAGCAAATCCACGCCGAACTGTATAATCCGGTTTACGAAATCAATCGTAAGGCTCTGCCGAAACAAGAGCGTAACGATGCTTTTGACAAGGTATTGGCCGACTTCTTAGAGAAGTATGACGCTGCCCATACAGAGCTTTCGGAAGAAGAACTCGAAGAAAAGCACGCTGAAGCAGGCCGTTATTACGGCGACGTTATGCGCGACGCCATGCGCCGTTGCATATTGGATGAGGGCGTCCGTATGGACGGAAGGCAGACCGTTGACATCCGTCCTATCTGGTCAGAAGTGTCTCCTCTTCCCATGCCTCACGGCTCAGCTATCTTCCAGCGCGGCGAAACCATGTCGCTTGCAACATGTACCCTCGGTACAAAGATGGACGAAAAGCTCGTTGACGGTGCTGTAAACAGAGGCTATCAAAAGTTCCTTCTCCACTACAATTTCCCGCCATTCTCTACCGGCGAGGCCAAATCGCAGCGCGGTGTAGGCCGTCGTGAGATTGGTCATGGCCACTTAGCATGGCGCGCTTTAAAGGGACAGATTCCCGCAGACTTCCCTTATACCGTTCGCGTTGTGAGCGATATTCTCGAGTCTAACGGTTCTTCTTCAATGGCCAGCGTATGTGGAGGAACGCTCGCTCTGATGGATGCGGGTGTACCTGTCAAAAAGCCGGTATCGGGAATAGCCATGGGATTGATCAAGAATCCGGGAGAAGACAAGTACGCTATCTTAAGCGACATCCTCGGAGATGAGGACCATCTCGGTGACATGGACTTTAAAACCACCGGTACTAAGGACGGGTTGACCGCTACACAAATGGATATTAAGTGTGACGGACTGTCGTTTGATATCATCGAAAAGGCTCTTATGCAGGCCAAGGCAGGTCGTGAACATATCATGAATGAGATGATGAAGACCATCTCTGAGCCTCGCAAGGAGATGAAACCGCAGGTTCCACGCATCGTAAGTATTGACATACCGAAGGAGTTTATCGGTGCTGTCATTGGCCCGGGTGGAAAGATTATCCAGCAAATGCAGGAAGATACGGGTGCCACTATCACCATTGACGAGGCCGACGGTAAGGGTCATGTACAGGTTTCGGCTCCCAACAAGGAGAGCATCGACGCCGCTCTGGCTAAGATAAAAGGCATTGTGGCTCTGCCCGAAGTGGGCGAAACATACGACGGTGTTGTCAAAAGCATCATGCCTTATGGCTGTTTTGTTGAGATTCTTCCAGGCAAGGAGGGATTGCTCCATATCTCTGAGATAGAATGGAGACGCCTCGAAAGCGTAGAGGATGCAGGCATAAAGGAAGGCGACCACATTGATGTGAAGTTGCTTGAAATAGATGGAAAGACCGGCAAATACAAGTTATCACACCGTGTTCTGCTCGAAAAGCCCGAGGGTTATGTAGAGCGTGAGCGTCGCCCAAGGCGTGAAGGTGACCGCCGTCCGCGCCGTGAGGGAGACCGTCCGCGTCGTGACGACCACCGCGAAGAGCGCGGAGAGTATCGCCCCCGTCGTTTTGAGCACCATGAAAATGAACAGCAGGACGAGCCGAAAGACTTCTCAACAGAGCTCGATAACAACAACGATATTGAATAAAACGACAATAGTTGCATCAGCATTGTTGTATGCTGATTAGCAAAAAGAATAGAAAATACCCCGCCAGAACATCTTCTGGCGGGGTATTTTATTTAGTAAACAGGAGGATTTCTTTTAGTAGTCAGGAGAATTTCTTTTGGGAGTCAGGAGTTAAGGAGTTAATGGAGTTAAGACAATACCAACGTGGAGTTAAGACAATACCAACGCACCCAACTAAAATTAAAAACGCACCCAACTAAAATAAAGAATTAAAGGATTGGGAAATTCCTTTATTTTAACGAGCGGGAAACGGTTATTCTCCCCGCTTTAAACGCAGGTTTAGCTGGAACAATGCGGGCAGGAAGATGAGCACTGAGCACAGCAGCCCCATCCACATCAGGCGTTCGTTGCCATGGAAAAGGTCGATAAGCTTGCCGTCGTTCATCTGTGGCATGAGGTTAAACATGATATAAGCCACCGTGTTATTGACGCAATGGAACACAATGCCCGGAATAACCGACCGCGTTCTGTAATACATCCAGCCCAGCATCAGCCCCATCAGCGCACCGTGTACAAACTGCGGGACGTTGCCGTGCACGGCTCCGAATATCAGCGCAGAGGCGATAATGGCCACCCAGTGCCACCGTTTGCCGCTCACGCCCAGCAGTCGCCGCAGCACGGCTCCGCGGAAAACCACCTCCTCGGACACCGCCGTTACAAGCCCGATAGCGATATAACCCAGCGGTTCGCGCATAATATCTTCGAACAGTTGTTCCACAGCCTTGGGCATGGTATATTGTATTTGCTCGATAACCCACTCGGAAGGCAGAATAGAACCCAACGCCGCTGCTGCCACCCAAAACAGTACAAACCACGGCTTACCGCCTATCCAGTGGCGCGAAACGGGCGTCCACCTGCGCCATACAAACCAGCAAATGCTGAATACACCGAAGAGAATGCTCACCGTTGCCAGCATTTTTCCTGTAAGTTGGGGGGCTTCTTTTAAATACAGCAGTGCCGTATGAAGCGAATTTCCCTCCATATAGGCACCAACAAACTGTACAAAATAGATAAAGAACAGTTGTATTAAAAAGAACACAACAACGTAGAAAACGACATCTAAAAGTGCACGAAGGTTTTTATTCATTTGCTTTATCTTGTTCAAAAAGTTTCTTGATTTCGGCCTCATCGCGCCTGAGTTGCGCGGCAAGCATGTCGGCATTGTCGAAGCGTTGCTCCATACGAATACGATGAATAAAAGCTACCGAAAGTTCGCTGCCATAAAGATTACCATCAAAGTTAAACAGATTCACCTCGAGCGTACGCTCATGTCCGTTAAACGTAGGGCGCATACCGATGTTCATCATGCCTTCAAACACCGTTTGAGAAGCCTCTTTACAACCGTTGTTTACAATGCCGGCCTTCACCGCATACACGCCGTTGGCAGGCACCATACAGGCTGAAGCCGACACGTCCATGTTGGCCGTGGGGAACCCTAACTTCCTTCCCTCCTGATGACCGCTCACAACACGCCCCGTCAGCACGTAGGGCCGACCCAGACATCGGGTGGCATGGGCAATGTTGCCACGTCGCAGGGCCGACCTGACGAGAGATGAGCTGACGTGCTCTCCGCCCGGCATAAAGGCCTCGCTTTGGACGACGCGGATGCCCAATTCCTGTCCATAGCGCACGTAATCATTGAAATTTTCAGTGCGCCCGCGGCCGAAACGGTTGTCGTAGCCTGTCACCAGCGTGCGCACGTTGAGCCTGCCGAGCAGCACCTGTTCCATAAAATCGCGGGCCGACAGCCGGGCCATTACCTGGTCAAAATGCAGCACGGCCACTGTGTCGATGCCCGTTTCTTCCAGCAGTTGCAGCTTCTCATCGGTAGTTGTAAGCAATGCAGGCTGATAATTGTCCTGCAGAACCTGCCGCGGATGGCGGTCAAAGGTGATGACCATAGCCTCCCGTCCCTCCGCCATGGCCTGCTCGCGCACCTGGCTGATAAGGAACCGGTGCCCGCGGTGCACGCCGTCGAAGAAGCCTATGGTTGCCACACAGGCCGTTTCGTTTAGCCGTGTGTGGCTGTCAACTTTTATAATATTCATTGCTCGTGCTGTTTGCGCCATGGAATATCAAGCGTGAAGCCCCGTTTACAAGGCAAAGTTACGAAGAAACGCCAACAATAGCAAGGAAACCACCTTACGATTTATCCCTCGCCCAATCGACGGAATGCAAATGTGTCAGCAGGAAGGAATATCTCCACACCGGTCAGAATACTTTTCTTTCATACACGCTTTGATAAGTGTAAAATAAGCTATCATTACAGTTGGTATTCTAAATTCAGACTTATGCATTTCAGTATCTTTTCGTTTTTCAGTGGTAAAGACAGGCGGCGGAGAACTGCTGCCGTAGTGTCTCGGGCAAAGATGGCAGGGACGAAAGGGCAGGGCATCCCTCCCACCTTCTCCTCCGTCCTCCCCTCCGCCTCTCGGAGTGTGGGGCCGTCCACCGCCGCAAACTATCTTACGGCGGTGCGTTCGTTTGTCCGCTTCTGTGGCGGGAGCGACGTGCCGCTGTCGGGCATCGACCGCCTCACGGTAGCCCGCTACGAACGGTGGCTGCACAGCCGCGGAGTGTGCCCCAACACCTCGTCGTGCTACATTCGCTCGCTGCGTGCCATATATAATAAGGTGGCGGCTGCACGGCGGATAAGGAACCGCCATCCCTTCGACGGTGCCTTCACGGGCAATGTGCGCACGGCGAAGCGCAGCCTCACAAGGGCCGAACTCACGAAGCTGCTGCAGACTGATGCTGATTCGGGAGGGGCGGCTGGCCTTGCACGCGACCTGTTTCTCTTCTCATTCTGCGCCATGGGCATGCCGTTTGCCGACATGGTGCATCTGCGCCGCCGCCAGGTCAGAGACGGCACCATTACGTACTGCCGCCGGAAGACGCGCCGTCCCGTCAGCGTGAGGATTGAGTCGAACCTCCGGGCCATCATCAACCGCTATGCCGGCGGCACGTCCGACTATCTTTTCCCCGTTCTGTCAAAAGATGGAAATATGCGAAGCTATTCCTCGGCCCTCGGCTGGTACAACCGTCAGCTGAAGCGGCTGGCCTCGCGGGCCGGCATCGGCACCCCGCTCACGTCGTATACCGCCCGCCACACATGGGCGAGCCTCGCCTACGCCGCCAACGTCAGCCTGCCCGTCATATCGAAGGCCCTCGGCCATACGAGCACGCAGACCACGCTCGTCTATATCGGTGAAATCAACGACAACCGTGTGGCAGATGCAAATAAAAAGTTGCTGGACAGTCTGATAACACTGCCTCTTCGCAAGAGGTGTGCGGCTTTGTGTTATCGGCTGCAAAGATAGGTATTTTAAGAGAATACGGCAAGCATTTTTACCGGAAATATTTCCTAACCGTCTCAATACCAGAGCAAACCGACTGCCGGGTATCCCTTTCTCCATTGGCCATACGGTGCTTTTTCCTTTCCGCCGCACACCTCTTGCGAAGAGGCAGTCACCAATCGGGTGTACCGGCTATGCTGTTTAACATTAATGTTCAACCCTCCTGCGGAGGATGCCGGAAAGGAAGCCTGACGGGTCCTGCTTCCGTGCCTGACGGGTCTTACTCCCGTGCCCAACAAGTCCTATACTTGTTCACAACAAGTCCTATACTTGTGCGCAACAAGTCCTATACTTGTGCGCGAGAAGTCCCATACTTGTCATTCACGCCTCCCGTCCGCCCCTGCAGGAACAAAACTTTTAGCTTATGGCTTTCTATAAAAAAGTATTGAAGAAGATTAACAACAAGTGGTATCCGCAGTCGGTGCTTGCAGGCAAGCCCGTAACGACGGATCAGGTTGCGAAACGAATCGCAGCCGAATCAACGGTAAGTCCGGCCGACGTTGCCGCCGTGCTCACCGCCCTCAGCGGCGTGATGGGCGACTATATGGCACAGGGCCGCTCGGTGAAGCTCGACGGCATCGGCTCGTTCTACTTCACGGCCACATCGTCGAAGAACGGCGTCGAGAAGCCCGAAAAGGTATCTGCCGCCCAGATTACGGGCGTCCGCGTCCGCTTCACGCCCGAAACCCATTTCCGCCGCGCATCGGGCAGCCGCATTGCCACCCGCGCCCTGTCCGACGTGGAGGTTGACTGGGAGGAATGGCGCGCCGTAGACAAGAAGAAACCGGAGAAGAAACCGGAGCCCGGCGTCACGCCCGAACCCTGACCGGCAGTCAGGCTGCCGGAGTGGCAACGGCACGCCGCTGTCCCCGGGCAATCCGCAACATAAAACATTTAACCTGCCCCGCGCAACACGTCTTCCTCGCGTTTTCAGGAAACATGGAGCGGGGCGCAAAAACAACAAACATATGAAGAAAACAGAACAGAAAACGAAACAGGCGTACGTAAGGCCCGCAGTATG
>ERZ772945.1657-NODE-1657-length-15218-cov-5.753809_pt1 | contig 15218 bp, 8 predicted proteins | sample MGYA00511681_ERZ772945 | MGnify/ENA primary metagenome ERZ772945 (study PRJEB29015, sample SAMEA2737943) | human oral metagenome | biome: human oral; feature: human-associated habitat; material: dental | place: China | collected 2143 ...
CGCAGGCACAGGACAACGCGCAGGCCGCAGCCAAGGGCATGCCCGTAACGCGCGCCTCGTTCACCAACGAACTGGCCCTTCAGGGCCTCACCCCCGCCGACCTGCCCTCGCAGAAGATTGACGCACAGGGCATGAGCGGAGCCTGCCTCATTGAGACAACCACCGCGGGCATCGACAACAACGCCCTGCACGCTCCCGCAGCCACGCGCGCCAACATCAAGGCAACATTCACCGCGCCCGACAAGTTCACCACCATCGGCTACCGCGGCGCAACGGCAGCCACCATCACCAACACCCCGTGGTTCTACGACAAGGAGACGAAGGGCGACGGAACGCTTGTCAACGCCGTTCCATGGCGATGGGCACAGCCTTTCGGCAAATTCTACGCCGTATATCCGCGTCCGGCCGACTACACGAAGCTGACGCTCTCGCCCGAAAGCTACACGTCAACGCCCTATGTCGACTTTGAGGTCGACCCCGACGTAACGAAGCAGACCGACTTCATGACGGCCTTCTCGGGCACGGTGCAGTACAGCACGCGCTTCGCCGCTCCGACAACCAACCTCAAGTTCCATCACGCCCTGACGGCCGTGCGCTTCAAGGTAGGCCAGAATCTGTCGTGGAACAAGACCATCACGAAGATTGAGATAGTCGGAGCGAAGAGCAAGGCGCGCTACACGCTTCCCACCACGGCAGGCGCAGCCGGAACGTGGGGCACACCTTCGGCTCCCGCCACCTTTACGCTCAGCGGACTCAGCTTCAGCACCTCCGACGCCGTGAACAACGTTATCGTGGGCAAGGGTACCGACAACGGCACGTTCTACATGCTTCCGCAGACGCTGACGGGCGCAGGCGTTCAGGTAAAGGTTTACTTTAACGGCAGTGCCACTCCCGCCATTACCGCCACGCTCACAGGCACATGGAAGCCCGGCACGACGAAGACCTACGCCCTGTCGCAGAACACGTCCGACTGGAGCTACGTGCTGAACGTCGTCGGCCCCACAACACCCGCAGCCTACAACCAGACTGCAGCCGGCAACTACACCATCCAGAGCTACCGCCAGTCGGGCGGCACACTGCAGCCCGTGAAATGGAAGGTCGTAGGCTATCAGGAGAGCACCGACGGCGGTGCCAACTGGTCGGCACTTAGCGATACCAAGCCCGCATGGCTCGATGCCCTGCCCAAGGCCAATGGCGGCGGTGGAACAACAGCCGAGGGCGGCGCAGCCACCGTGCAGGCAGCCACCCTTGTCGACAAGCTCGCCGAGCGCAACAACGCATTGAAGACCGCCACAGCCAAAGGCTCTGCAGGTAACTATTATGATCTCTCAACTAAAGGCGGAAGCGAAGCCCGCAACACCGCCAACTGCTACGTTATTTCTGCCCCGGGCTACTACAAGATACCTTTGGTTTACGGTAACGCCATCAAGAACGGCTCAACCAACAGCCACGCCTACAAAACTTCCAACACGGGTCCCTATATCTTGAGCACATTCCAGGATCATGCTGGTGCCGCTATCACCGACCCCTGGATAGAAAAGACAAACAGCGGTGCCAACAATGGCGTTGACGGCGCAAAGATTGTATGGGCCGACGAAACAAACCTCGTTCATCTTGCAACCGGTTCTGCTGCCATCACCCACGATGCCAGCGGCGACGGCTTCCTCGAATTTGAGGTAAAGGCAAGCGACATTAAGACTGGCAACGCCGTTGTAGCCGTTACCAAGGGCGGCACCGTAGTTTGGTCATGGCATCTGTGGTTTGCTCCGCAGGATGTACTCAATACCATTGCTTGTACAAATGCTACCAACCATGTTTACAAATTTACTAAGGAAAACCTCGGATGGAAATACGACTCATGGCAAGGTACAAGCTATTCTGTCCCCCGCAAGGTAAAGATCAAAGTTGAACAGGAAATCGCCAACGGTGGCAGTAAGCAGACGGGCTATATTACCATCACGCAGAACCCGGGCAGCGTGCGTCATGGATATGGCGCATTCTTCCAGTGGGGCCGCAAGGACGCCTTCCCTGGCATAGACGCACCTGCTCAGGGTTCCTGGAACGCTTATACTAGTAGTGGCGGCATGTCCTTTCAGAATTTCATCCTGCACCCCGAGACGTTCTACGGCACTTGGAGTGGCTGGGCCACCAACCTCAAGTTCAATCCCTGGTCAATGGACAACACTACATTCGGATTCAACGACAACGCTGTCGTGAAGACCATCTACGACCCCTGTCCCGCAGGCTTCCACATACCCGCCTCAAATGCCTTCACAGGTTTCTCCACCACAGGTGTCAACACCACTTCGCCATCGCAGATTAATGCAAGTGGAGCCTGGAACTATGGCTGGGATTTCAACAACAAGATAACCAATCCTGATGCCACCCTCTATTTCCCTACGGCAAATTATCGCTTTCAACATAACGGTACACTGTATTTTTCTGATGGGGCATATGGAGTATATTGTTCTGCTGCTCCTCATAACGCACTAATTTCTAATTCATGTATGTTCTTCTCCTCGGCGGAAATAAGACCGTTGTGGACCGATAACTATGTCATGGCTGCCGGCTACTCTGTACGCCCCGTAGCCGAATAATATGATAGTTCGGACGGAAATATCTGCGATTGGTTTTGCGGTTCCCGGATAAATAAGAAAGAAGCATTCAGTTCCCCCTCGGCAGACTGCCGAGGGGAGATTTGAAAGCTGCAGATAGAACCGTGAATAAGCTACAAACAGATATTTGTATGTTTTCGCCAGCGTCAATCAAACCGGCAGGCGTACTGAAAAACCGTTGGCTGGTTTGGATGGCACGGCAGGGGAATTATCCCGCAGAAAGCAGAAAAAACAAGGCTCACGCAAGCCCCCGGAATTTCTCACGGGTTGGAAGAAAATTTCCAACGTGTGAGAAATTTACGGGGAACGTGTGAGAAAAATATTTTTCACGTGTGAGAAATTTTGCTGCGACGTGTGAGAATTTTTCGCCCCATGCGTGAGAAATTTTAAAGTCGTACGTATGCGCCTGACCGCCCGCGGCAGGCGGGCTGATTTTGAGGCTCGCCGGGCAGAACGGGCGGGCTGGCTTCACGGTGCGTTCCGTGGCAGAATGATAAAAACACGTAAGTTTACAGCTCCCGAATAAAAGAGAGCTGTATGTTCAAGCCCCGTCAGCAAGCAGCTGGCGGGGCTTTTGTTGTCGCTGGTGCAATTCGCTTGCAGCTGGCGAAGCTGTATGCGATTAGAGGGAAGCCATGGGGTGAAGCAGGAAAAAACAATTAAATACGGTTATCTGTTAAGTTTCAAAGCATGAAACTGTGAGTTTTAAAGTATGGAACTATGAGTTTCAAAGTATGAAACCGTGGGTTCCAAAGTATGAAACTATGGGTTTCATAGGATGAAACTGTGAGTTTCATAGGGTGGAACTATGGGTTTCATAGGATGAAACTGTTAGTTTCATAAGGTGAAACTGTGGGTTTCATAGGGTGGAACTATAGGTTCTATTCTTTGGAATTATTTAGAAATACGGTTCTATTCATACGTGTAACGGTAGGCTTTCTTCATACGCACAACGGTAGATTTCGCGTGTACTCGTACCAAAGGCTTTCAGGCCTTCACCCATTCGTTGGGCGGGCTTACAAAAAGAAAGACGAGGGATTCGGTCAATCATCACAGGCAAAGCAGGGGAAAATTACGACGCCAGGCATGGGAAATGATGCCGATGCCAGTGTTAGCCTGCCGGCTTTCGAACCTGTTTTAAACGTGGCCGGCAGGTTACCGCTCTGTGCCAAAAGCGTAAGGATGCTGCCAAAAAGCGCAGCAAGCGTAAGTAAGGTTTTCTTCATGTTTTGTAATTTTGATGTTGAACAGCGTGCTTGCAAATACATTAAATAAAAGTAAAAATGCAAAACGCGCGGCCTTGTAAAACTGCATAAACGCAGAAAATTCAATATTTTTGCAGAAATCATGTTATTATTCGTTTCACCCAACATTGTATAGTATGCGAAAATATGCTCTTTTTTTTCTTGTTCTTTCATGTCTTGTTTTTCCCTTCGCCGTGCAGGGTCATACCGTATTGAACAATACGGTGGTGTTTGTACGCTTTGCCGACGAGGCCGAAACAGGCCCGGGTGCCGTGTTCCAAACCCATACGGCCGAACATTACGACAGTCTGTTCAATTCAACCCTGCCCGGATATAACAGCGTCATCAATTACTTTACGCAGGCATCCTACGGCAAACTCACCTGGGGAAGCCGCCTTTTCCCTGCCCCTGCCGGCAGCAGGGTAATGTCGTTCCGCTCTCGTATGGAACGCGGATACTATGAAGAGCAAAGCTCTGTCAACCCAACGGGCTACCCTAAAGGCAATGCAACCGTGATGGAGGCGCGCCGGAGCGGACTGGTCAAAGAGGTAGTGAAGTATCTTGATCAGAATATTCCTGCCGGCTATCAGGTTGATGCCAACAACGACGGCATTGTTGACAACCTTACAATAGTGCTTAGCGGCACCTCGGCCACAGGCAATACGCACCTGCTCTGGCCCCAGCGTCAGAACTACATTCTGGGCGGTTCCATTCAGGGCAAGCGCGTAGTGAGCTTCCTGATGGTGTTTGATGAGAGCAACGGCTTCAGGTTAGGGGCGGCCAATCCCAAAATACCGCTGAATACCGGCGTGCTTTGTCACGAAATGTCACACAACTTAGGCACCTACGATCTTTACCATAACGCCAAAGACGGACTTAATCCTGTGGGTGTGTGGGACCTGATGTCGGACATACAACCCGTTGCACAGCACATGACAGCCTATACCAAATGGCGTTACTGTCATTGGCTCGACTCGATACCTTCTATCTCTGCTCCCGGCACCTATACGCTTAATCCCATCGGCGGCAACACCGACGAGAACGTGGCTTATAAGATTCAACCCGTAGGCCGGCGCGAATATTTTGTGATAGAATACCGCAAAAAGGAGGGCTTTGATGCCAGTCTGCCCGAATCGGGACTGATTATTTACCGCATCAATCCCGACCTTACGGGCGGCAATCTGGCCTACAACGGCACCACGCGACTGGACGAACAGTACATTTTCCGTCCCGGCGGCACAACTACTTCAGACGGTAATATCAGCGAGGCTGCGTTCAGTTCCGGCAACGGCCGCACCGCTTTCGGAGGCTCTGCAGCCCGCCGGCCCTTTTACAGCGACGGCACAGAGGCCCATTTTGCCATCGCCAACATATCGGCCGCAGGCCCTGTAATGACCTTCGATTTGCTGGCATCGGCCCACCGTATTGTGCTTAGCCAGACGGCTGTAAACCTCGGAGGCCGGGCCGGCAGCGGGGCAACGGTGCTCGTTTCGTCCGACGGCGCGTGGCAGGCATCGGGTGTTCCGGCATGGCTTACGCTGTCGGCTGCCGAAGGTAACAGCGGCGACACGCAGCTTGTATTGTCTGCACAAACCGACAATACAACGGGTGCGCCCCGTACGGCCGTCGTAACGTTTACCGACAAGGCCCATCCCTCGGTAACGGCTACGCTCAGCATTACGCAGAACGTGAAAACAAACGGGAGCGTTGTGCTGTATGAAGATTGGGAGAATACGTCGAACCCGAACGGCTGGACCGTCCAAAACAGCGACAGTCGCGGCTGGAATTTAACCCGCACGCTGCAAACCAACCGCGGCCTTTACCGCTCATACGAGGGCACCCATGCGGCCACACTTATCGAAGCCTGGGACGATGTGCACGAGGAACAAACGCTTGTTTCGCCCGTCTTTGCAAAGGGAAAGACGCTCGAGTTCTGGTCAAGGACAACGGCTGCCAACAAAAATCCGGCGAACAATCCGCAGTTCTACAATGTGGATGTAAGCAGCGACGGCGGGGCAACATGGACTACACTGTTCAACTGCCTGACCGATTATCCGCTCGATGCCGACGGGAAGTCGCAGAGTGGCAGGTATGTAAAGCTCACCATTGACCTGTCGGGCCACATGTCCGACAACATGCGCATCCGTTTCCACTGCTACGATACGGGCGGCAAAGGGCTGGCATACTTTTGGAATATCGACAATTTGAAGATTGTCGGACTTCCTGCGGGCATCGGCCGACTGTCGGCACCCCATGCTGCCCACGATGCCGTCTACACTACCGACGGCCGCTATGCGGGTCGCGATATACAGCAGTTGCCGGCCGGCGTTTACGTAAGGGGAGGCCGGAAATGGGTTAAAAAATAACATCTGACGGCTGTATGCAATTTGCAAAACAGCCTGCTGGGTGCAGGCGTTGTTGCACGTGTGGTGGCTGCCGCAGCGTTGTTCTATGGTGCCTCTATGACCTCAATCAGATTTAGCACCATGTTTGGCTCTTGCTTTGCATGTTTTTACAACATAATAGGTGCGCAAGGCAAAAACGCAACAGCCTTTAAAACAGCCGCAAACGTCTCCAAATCCAATTCGGAATAAGGCTCCACACGAAAGTTAATATGCACCAACGTGTATCAATAACACAAATATGCTTACGTTTTCTGATTGCTTTCACGATGCTTCGAGCCACCGTTTCGGCCGTCATCAGCATTGGATATTTCTTTTCGCCTGTAAGCAAAGGCGTATCGACAAAGCCGGGACGAATATCGGTAAACCGAATATTGAGCTTCTGAGCATTGGCTAATTGTTCCAGAGCCTGCAAATAAGTGTTTTGCATGGCTTTCGTAGCACTGTAGCTTGGAGCAGGGCCAAGGCCTTTCGTTCCTGCAATAGACGTGATGCAAGCTATATGTCCACCGCCGTTAGCCACAAAATAACGATAAGCCGCGCCCACCATTCTCGTGAACCCCACAGCGTTGGTTTGCATCGTCTTCATTTCCTTGTCGGCCTCCAAAGTAATATTAGTCCAGCCTATGCCTGCTGCGTGAAAATACAGGTCAATGCCACCCATGCGCTCTATAAGCTGCAACAATGAGGTATCGGCATCGTCGGCTGTCATGTCAATTTGTGCTGTGAACACACGCTCGGGTGCATGGTTTTGCAATTCGGCAAGTGGCCCAACACGTCGTGCAGCCATACCAACTGTCCACCCTTGAGCAATCAACAACCGTGCCACCTCGTAACCAATGCCACTGCTGGCACCTATAATAACCGCTCTTTTCATGTTTATACGTCGTTTAAATTTAGCGTGAGTTCAACAAGTTTTAGCCGTTGAAAACATGGGTTTCGTACAAATTTTACCGCTGCTCTATGGCGTATGCGCCTTACTGCCTGCAAAATAGCACCCCTGTCTTCAGTGCATAAAGTTACTGAAATATTTTATACGAAAGCCCGTTCTGCCTGCCTTTTAATGCTCTGCAGTACGAAAATGCCGACCTCCGACCAAGGAACGGTATAGGGTTTACAGCATTACGTCATGGAAAATAAGGCAGAAAGTGACAGAATACCTAATGTAAGGTATTGGCCGATTTACTGATATTTAGGTATTGTTATCTTTTTAGGTGTTTTTTACCTTTGCATTATAATTTAAACTATACGTTTGAGGGGTCTTGTCAACTTTATGAAAACATATTGTTTACAAGCGGTTACAACTATTTGAAAAGACCTCTTCCGTACAAACAATAAACACTTTATGTATATTCAAAGTACAGAAAAAAATATATCATTATTTAAAAAAATAATATTGTTATTACTGAATCAAAAGAGAGAATTTTATCTAACAATTCTATCGTTTTTCTTTACGCTTTCAGTTTCGGCGCAACAAGCTGTTGTTTATGGCACGGTAACCGATTTTCAAACAGGTGAGCCACTTGTAGGAGTTTTGATAAAAGCCGACAGAACAAACGCCCGTACCGTCACCAATAATGAAGGATTTTATCGTCTTGTTTTGTCGGGTAGGCAGCGTGTCCAGTTAAATTTCCAGTGTATAGGATATAAGGAACACACACAAAGTGTTACGTTACAGGACAGCCTGCGTTACGATGTGCAACTTACGTCAGCCGAGCAAGTTCTGAAGGAAGTTACGGTAACGGCTCATAGTGAGATGCGTAAGCTTAAAGAAGCAGCTATGCCTGTCTCTGTCATAGGGCAGCAACAGCTACAGGGAACAGCTTCAAACATGAATGATGTACTCGCACGTACGGTTGGTGTTACGGTTCGAAATACGGGCGGAATGGGCAGTGCTTCGCGCATATCAGTGCGTGGTTTGGAAGGAAAAAGAATGGGAATGTTTGTAGATGAAACCCCATTGTCACAGCTAAATAACTTTATTGCTCTGAACGATATTCCAACAAACATGATTGAACGCATCGAAGTGTATAAAGGTATTGTTCCATATAAGTTTGGTGGTTCTGCATTGGGTGGTGCCGTAAATGTTGTTACAAAGGAGTATCCTCCCGTTTATTTAGACTTTGCTTATGAGGTTGGTTCGTTTAATACACATCAGTTTTCAACGGTGTTTAAGCGTACGAACCGTAAGAGCGGCTTGCAGTTTGGAATAGGTGGCACGTTTTCGTTTTCGAAAAATAATTACGAAATGACATTGGCAAACCTTGATAACCGAACTGTGAAAAGAGACCATGACCTGTTCAATAAGGTTATTGGCGGTATGTCAGTAAAAGCTACTAAATGGTGGTTTGATGAAATAAAGTGGGAGCTTGTTTTCATGAAGACGCACCAAGAGATACAAGGAATTGACCTCGATATTCGTGAAGCGTACAACCGTTCTGTAAACTATGTTACTGAATTATCGCTGAAGCGTAATAATTTCTTTTTAGACGGACTTGATTTTGACTTTGATATTAACTATGTGTTTGGCAAATATGGCATGCACGATAAGGCGATGAATCGTTATGATTGGGACGGAAATAAACTTCCACCTGTTTCTTCTTATGGTGGCGAACAGAACAATTTTCCTTCTGATGGCAATAATAGGTTAAACGAGTTAATATCAAAACTCAATCTGCAATACACGATTGATATGCATCATAGTGTAAACTTCAATGCTTATTTTGATCATAATTCGCTCCATCCTAAAGATACATTGATGGACAAAGCATTAGGTTTTCGTTCTAATTTCCCCAGCAAGATGAATACGCTAACGCTGGGTCTTTCGTACGATTTGACCCTATTCAACGGACGGTTTCAAAATGCTTTTACGTTGAAAAACTTTATTTTCTCGTCCGATTCGCGTAGTATCAACATCTTTTCTGTAACTGAACCTGAGCGTGTAAAAGTGTTCAAATCGTATTTTGGCTTCAGTAACGCCGCACGTTATAAGTTTACACCCGACCTGATGATTAAAGCTTCGTTCAATGCAGAGGTACGAATTCCTTCAAGTGAAGAGCTGATAGGTAATGGCTATTCTATATTAGCTTCTCCTGCGTTAAAGCCTGAACGAACAAAAGGTGTGAACGTAGGCATGCTCTATCGACATTTAAAAGCTGACAACGGACTGATTGAGGTGGAGTTGAATACCTTTTATAACCTGTTGGAAGATATGATACGTTTCACCCCCGATATGATACCGACAATGGCACGATACCGCAATTTTGGTAGTGTGCGCACGCAAGGAATAGAGCTGGAAGCTAAAGGCGATGTATGCCCCGTTCTGTATTTATATGCCAACGGAACCTTTCAAGACCTTAGAGACGTACGAAAGTTAACACCCGGAACAGTGGTTGAAAATCCTACTTATAAAATGCGAATCCCCAATGTTCCTTATCTGCTTGGTAATTTCGGTGCAGAATTTCATAAGGAGAATATCTTTGGTGGGAGCGGACAAAACACACGTTTACTTTTCGATGCTTCGTACATACATCAGTATTTTTACGACTTTGAGGTGAGTCGATATCAAGAACGCAAAATTCCGACATCGTTTACAATGGATGCCGCTGTGGAACATAGCTTCGGCAATGATAAGTGGACGCTTACCCTAAAGGTGAAGAATTTAACCAACCGCCATGTCGTTTCCGAATTGAACCGACCGTTACCAGGGCGTTACATAGGCTTTAAAGTGCGCTATCTTTTCAGATAAATATTAATAAATGTATGATTAAAAATAAAAGAACAATGAAAAAGTTTAAATCAGTTTTATCTATTATCGCCTTAACGGCTTTAATGGTATCATGTGACGGAAACAATGACAATCCCACACCAAACCCTAATCCCAACCCCAGCGGAAAGGAATTTAAAGGCGTTATTTTCGCAACAGGCATTACCAACCCCGAAGGCAATAATGGTAGCGTTTATATGCAGACTCTGAGCGATTTGCTCCCTGGCAACTATGATATTAAGAATGGTATTCCTGTAGGATTTGGCTCTACGCCTATTGTTACTGAAGCAGGCAGCGTATATGCTCTTCCTGATTATATGGGTAATACAAAGGCTGAGGTTACGCGTTATAAAATTAACGCTGACGGTATATGGGCTAAGCAAGGCGTGTTACCTATCCCGGCCAATGCTGCGGCCAGCAATGTGGTAGAACTCAATGCCGAAAAAGCATATCTTAGTTTGCAAGGATTAGGCATCGTAATGGTATTTAACCCTACCACAATGAAAAAGATTGCTGATATTGATCTTAACAGTTTGCATCAGCAAAACACAAATGTGTCGCCCGCTTCAATGATTATCCGTGATGGCAAACTGTTTGTAGGTCTTAACCAAATGAACGCACAGTATATGCCTACACGCAACAATATTGAACTGGCTATGATTGACACGAAGACAGATAAGGTTGAAAAGCATATTGTTAATACCTCATTAGGACTGTGCTTTGCAACACGTCCTATTGACCCAGGTTCTATATTCATGGACGAAAATAAGGATATTTATATCAACTGTATTGGCTCGTTCGGCTTTATTCCGGGCTTGAACGGTGGCATCGTTCGAATTAAAAATGGTTCAACTGATATTGATACTGATTATTGTATTCGTCTTGACCAAACTACAGTTGCAGGGCTGTCAACAACACATGCTGATTTTTTGAGCACCATATTCTATGCTGGTAAGGGAATGGCTTATGCGTATGCCACCTCGTTTGGCCTCGATCCCAACGGAATGAGCAACCCTTATGTCAGTCTTACAAATGTGCCAGTTGTAATTGATTTGAAACAGAAGAGCATGTCGGTTATACAGGGAATGGAAATTTCTAATCCACAAGGAGTTGCTATTGGCAAACATAAGAACCTCATTGTATTTGGAAGTGCAAACAAAAAGGCGGTTGGTTTCTACACCTATAACCCTGAAACCAAAGAGGTTGCAGGGCCTGTTATGCAGGTGAAAGGTAACCCAAGCTTCTTCCATAGCTTTGCGAAATAGTAAAAAAAACAATCGTAACCATGCTCTTTCATGTATGATAGGCATGGTTACGACATTTTTTATAAATGTTGTTTATTGTTTCGGTTTTATCTTTGGAAATCAACAAGGCTCGTAAATATAAAACATTTCTGTTTACAAACGCTATTGTTGGTTACATTCATCAGGTATAAAAAACCGGCATAAGTGACAAAAAGAGACCTAAAATGGGTCTCTTTTTGTCACTTATGCCGGAAATTGTTTATCTATATCAAGTGCATCATCACGCCTGCTTTATACAAATAATTTAAAGGTGCATCATCAAGAAAATATATTCTTTCCGTCTTCCTCTCCTCTCCATGTCGCCTCCCTCTTCTTGTCCCTTCGCCCATTAAATTTTGTCTTTTTGTCTTTCTGTCTTCACCAATCCGTCTTCCTGTCCTCAATTTTCTGTCGTCGCCACTACTTCTTGCGGTCGAAAAGATCGGGAACGCGCGTAATAAGTTTGAACTTATCCTTAAGGAAATCGGCAATTTCGGCACCGTAATTCCGGCCTACCGGTATCTCTTCGTCGCGCCCTGCGAGCTTAATACTCTGGCGGGTATAATGCTCAATTTTGGCCACCGACACCAGATAGCTGCGGTGAACACGTATAAATTCCTTTGCGGGAAGCATTTCATTTATCTTCTTTAAGCTGATTTGGGAGATGAGATTTGAGCCGTCCAGGAGGTGCAGTTTAACGTAATTGTCCATCGATTCAATATAAATAATCGAGTCGATTGATACGTTAACGTTCTTGTATTCCACCTTCAGGGTGATGACACGCTCGGGCCGTTGCGTGAGCTGTACGGTTTTGCGCATTTTAATTCTTTGTGCAACCTTGTCGACAGCCTTGACAAAACGCTGGTAGAAAAAAGGCTTGTGCAGGAAGTCGACCGCGTTAACGTCGTAGCTGTCCAGGGCATATTGTGCGTAGGCCGTGGTGAAAATAAGGCACACCGTGGGCGGTAACTCGCGGGCAATCTCGAGGCCTGTCATGCCGTTCATTTCAATATCGAGGAACACAATGTCGGGTTTCTCTTCTATAATTTTCTGCAACCCTATACGCGGATTGGTGTAAGTTTCGAGGGTTATGCCCCCCATTCGGTCGCAATAGTTCCTGATAATGCTCAGGGCTACCGGCTCGTCGTCTATGGCTATAGAGTGGAACATGATTTAAAAGTAAAAAATAAAAAAGTAAATATTAAGGTAAGCGTCTTCAGACACTTACCTTAATACTCAGCTTTACCGTAAATCCGTCCTTGTCCTGACGGCGGCGGAGGGTGTAGTTATCGGGATAAAGCAGGTCGAGGCGGTGGCGTAAGTTGTCGAGACCGCTGCCTGACGATACCTTAACGGCGTTGTTGATATGCGAGTTGTGCACCGTGAAGTGGAGTACGCGGCGGCGTGCCGTGAGGTCGATGTCGATGCTGCTGTCGTCGGTCGACGATATGCCGTACTTGAAAGCATTCTCTACAAGCGTTATCAAAAGCATGGGAGCGATGCCCATGTGCGGGTCGTCGACCTCGAAATGCTTGTTTACACGTGTGGTGTCGCCGATGCGAAGCAGTTGCAAATCAATGTATTGTTGCAGATAATCCATCTCTTCTTGCAGACTGATGAAATCGCGGTTGGCGTTGTTGTACGTGTATTTCATCATGTTAATAAACTGTTCAAACGCCTCCTCGCGCTTGTCCGAGTCGGTTAATATCAGTCCGTAGAGCGTGTTTAATGTATTGAAAAGGAAGTGCGGATTGATTTGAGCCTTGTACATTGCCAGCTCAGCCTTGTCGCGTTGAGCCTCCATTTCCTCGCGCTGACGGGCCAGACGGCCGGCCTCCTGCAGCATGTTGTTGAAGAAACTATACCCTAAAATGACGAGAAAAAGGAACCAGACGGTAGAGTAGATGTGCGTTGTGCGCGGTGCTTCACCGGGAAATTCGTAGAGGTTCAGCCAGTCGGCCAGTCGCGAAAATGCTGCTGTTACGCCCAGAGCCATGGCCGAAAGCAGCGTTCCGCGCACGTAATGGTGGCGGATAAACAGCCCGGGGATGTTATAACGCGTCAATACAACGAAGCACAAAACGAGGTAACCCATGATAGACACAAGCAGCACGGGACGCGTTTCGGCCCATTTTACCGTGGGCACCAGGAGCGTAAGCACGGGAATGAATACCAGAAAGAAGAACAGACTGGTATAGAGATTCAGTTTCTTTTCAGTCATTTTGCCGAACGTTTATTTTATTTTCCGGCGCAGCTTGTCTTCCGAAGTTGTGTCCTTAAAATAGGTAATGGCCATTTTTCGTGTCGCGGGATTGATGCAAACATCCTCTACACCGTCGAAGGCGGTGGCGTCGTCGGCCAGCGTTTTCAGGTTTTTGCCACGTGGAATATTGAATATAACGTAGCCCACCTTGTCGCTGGTGTAATAGTTTGATGGCGTAAATCCCGCATTGATAAGAAGTTTTTTGATGTCGTTCTTGCTGATGCGGTTGGCGTCGTAGCGGATAAAGAGGTAGCGACGGTCTGTGTGAGGCGCGAGCGAATCGATGCCTTCGTGTCCGCTCAACGCTGCAACGGCCCTGCGTGCAGAGGCACTGTCGGTTAGTTCCATGTGCTGTCCTGTTCCCCTTCTGATGACATCGGTTGTGCTATACGGTGTCATGTTGTAACGTTGCCCCGCAAAAGGTGCCTTAATCGAATCGGGATTGGTTAGCGACGGGTCGTAACTGATGGTAGCTGTACGCCGTTCAAGGTTAAACCAGATGTCGTCGACGCCGCGAATTTCCATTGCGCGCGTCATCACCTTATGTGCGCATTCGTCACACCGCATTCCCTTAATGCAGACGGTTAGCGTGTCTAATGTTACGGCCCGGCTTTGTAATATACCGGTTAGTACAATGATGATGGTGATAGAAATTTTCCTCATGATGATGTCCATTAAGAATGAAATACGATGCAAAGTTACGCAAAAATAACGTTACTACAATGCTGCCGGTACCCCGTGAAAATTCAATTTACCTACTATTTGTGAACCTTCGCGTTGCGTTTACGGCACTATCGCGTTGTGTTTACGGTGTAAAGGCGTTGCCATTACATCGTAAACGGGGGTGCGTTTACGGTGTAAACGGGTTGCCTTTACGGTGTAATTGAGTTGCCATTACGCCGTAAAGCCAACGTAATTACGCCGTAATGGCAGGGTAACAAGGGTGTTGTTATATGACCTGTAAATCAGTGTGTTACAAGTTTACCAAAGCTGATTACGGCACAATGGCCCTTTAAATGGGCCGTAATGCCATATACATTACGGCACAATTGCAAACCGTTTAGCCCGAAATGGTTTTTTAAAGGTAAAAAAGCAAAAAGGTAAAGGGCAGGCTTAAGGAATAAAATGGTACGTAAAAGGGAGAAGAGGGTAGCAGAAAAGGGAACAAAGAGGGGAGGAGGAGGGTGGTTTTGCAGCACGATGATTTTGTTCGGGGAAGGCTTTTACAGAATAATAAAAAAAGGCGGAGGGCTATTCCCTATGACGGGAAAGCTCTCCGCGGTTGACAATAGCAATAAAATGTATTGGTTATCCTGAAACCATCTTCTCCATTTTAAGGACTGTCAATATCGTTATTTCAGCGTAAAGCCGGCCGTTTGCGTGTCACGACTGTTGGGCCCTACCATGATCTGGAACTCGCCCGGCTCGCAAACATACTGCAGTTCGCTGTTATAGAATTTCAGCTTATCGGCTGTAATGGTGAACGTTACATCCCTGGTTTCGCCGGCACGCAGGCTGATTCGGGCAAAGTCCTTAAGCTCTTTTACAGGGCGTGCTATCGATGCGGCCACGTCGCGCAGGTATAATTGCACAACCTCGTCGGCGTCGCGGCTGCCCATATTGGTAACGGGCACGGTAACTTTAA
>ERZ772945.1659-NODE-1659-length-15187-cov-7.163891_pt1 | contig 15187 bp, 15 predicted proteins | sample MGYA00511681_ERZ772945 | MGnify/ENA primary metagenome ERZ772945 (study PRJEB29015, sample SAMEA2737943) | human oral metagenome | biome: human oral; feature: human-associated habitat; material: dental | place: China | collected 2143 ...
TAAATTATATTTCATAAAATTACACCTCCTTTTGATTTTGAATATTATTTTTAATGACTTCTCTTCAATATTTTACACAAAAATTGTATCATAGGTGTATCCTTTTTTCAATTTTTTTACAAAAAAAGCAATTCATCTCCCACTTATAGAAAGCCTACGACTTCTTGCTATCTTTTTGTTAAAATTGAAAATATAAATATAAAAGAGTATGAAAAAATCATTATTTACCTCCATTATTTCGAGAATTCTTAGTTCCAGGATATACATACAAATTTGTATGTCCAGTAATAGATACATATGGATTTACAGGGTGTGTAAATATCTTTGTAAAATTTTTACACACCCAAAATTTTAGATATATTTTAATATTGATTTTATAATTATTATTAAAAATATTATTGTTATTGTCCAAAGAAATATTCCCACGATTACTACCTCTTTTGGTTGTCCTATATTTCCTTCTCCATAAAGGTTTAAAAATTTTTGTGCTTTTAAATACTTTATTTTTCCAGGAAATTTATTTTTAATTTCTTCCTTTGTTAAGTTAAATTTAGCTTCGTTTTCATTATCATAGTTTATATAAAAATAACCTTTATATTTTAATTCTTTTTTACAATCAAGATAAGCATATTTATCTGTTCCAACTTCTCCTATGAGATATTTATCTTCATAATCAGAAATTTTTTTTACAACAATACAGTTATTGTAATTTTCTTTATTTACTATTTTTAAAAAAATTGAACTTGAGTTATTGCCCCATCCAAAATTACTTAATATATAATATTTGTTTATGTACATATAAGTATTTCGAATATATTCTTCTCCTATTATAGTATAAGTGTAAAGAATACCAAACACTAAAATAAACAAAAAAAGATATTTACTGTTTTTTTTTATCATTTTTTACCTCTTTTCTTAGCTGCTCTCTTTTTCATATCTTCATTCGGACTTATAAATCCTATTTTACTGTATATTCTGCTATTATTATACCATATTTCTATATATCCGTACATTCCAGTTCTTAAACTTTCTAAATTTTGGCTCTTTGTCAAGTGTGGGGGTGGAAAAAGTTCAGTAACCTTAAGAGATTCTAAGCTGAGTTTGATAACGCTTCCCCTAACTTAATACATTCCTTTATTCCTGAATCCTTCATTTCTCTTATTAGGTTCTTCAGTTCATAACTGAATATAGTAACATCCTTTATTTCAAATATACTGAAAAATTCTGTCCTAAGATCATAAGCCCTTGAAAATATCTCTGAAAGGTTCTTCAGTTTCTTTAGCCTCTTCTTCTGTAAAGGACTGAACGTACTGTTTGGATTCTTTGCTATCAGTTTCTAATATTTCTTATATTCCTTGTATTTTATTGAGTTATGCTCCAATCTATTCCTGTAGACCAGTCTTCTAAATCACTATCAAAATTGCTTACACTATTTAAATGCATCAAATCATATAATGGTTTTGGAAATTTTATATCTTTTAGAGCATTTTCACCTTGAATAGAAGGTTTCTCATTTTTGAAATAAAGAATTCTCCTCTTTTTATCTATTAATGCATAGCTACCTTCTTGATAATTGATTTTAAGATAATAACGTGGATTATCTACAATATAGTATTTTCCTTTGTAGTAATATTTTTTTTCATCATTAAGAAAACACTGTTGTACAATCTTGTTTTTCAATTCCCAGATACCATAGGGTTTTCCTTTATAATACGAACCTGTAAAATTATCTCCATTTAAAATAACAACATTTTCTTTAATATTACAAGAAAAGGAAGTATTATTTTTAATAAAAAATTTATCTTTTCTACTCATATTGGAAAATAAAAAAATAGGGAATATAAAGAATATAAATATTATTTTTTTCATTTAATCTCCTTTTTATTCAATCTCTCTCTCATTGATTTGTAAGTTCTTTGCATCTAAAATACCTTTCCCAGATAAGAAATCTTCATAAAATATCATAAATCGCCCATTCATTTTTTTAAAAGCATTATTTTTTCTTTCAAAAAAATGCACAATCCCTCCACTATTTATATATTCGATACCATATTCGGTTTTATAAAATCTTTCATTTGTATTTAAGTCTTTTAAATAATATTTATTATTATCTTTATCAAAATCTGAATAAAATTGATAACTATCTTTTAAAAAACAATATTTTCTTCCATTAATAATAGTTTCTCCGTAAAACTTTCCTTCATTATTCAAATGTCCTGTAAAATTTTTTCCTGTTATTTTAAAAACTTTTTCAGTTCCAGTATCACAGTTATAATTTTTACTTTCGATTTTTTTTATTATTTCTTCGTTTGTTAGAGAGAATATATTTATAATCATTAGTAAATATATTGATATTATTTTCATAATTATCCTCCATTTTCTAGAAAACCATTAAAATTTTTTAATTACATTCCAAATGATATCCTAATAAATTATCTACCAGAGTCGTTATATTAGGACTTCTATAAATTTTATATATTCTTTTTAAAATAATTTTCTCTTTTTCTTTTGGTATTGAAATAAATATCCTGTGTTCTGTAGAAGTCTTAATACCTAAAATTAAAGCAATTTTTTCTTTTTTGGTTATTGTTTTAATTTCATCTGATCTTATTTGTTCTAAAATATGCGATAAAGATTCAAAAACTTGCTCTGATGTTTTTACTTCATATTTTAATATTATAATTATTATCTCCATAATAAAAAAGTTTTATTCTTTCTTTAATTTAGAGATTTATTCACTCTTAAAAAATAATTTTTATCTTCTTTAATATTTGAAAAATCACAAAATATTTTTGAAGTTTCGTTATATTTAAATATCAATATAGAAACCAAAAATATAATAAAAATTATTATCACATTTTTTAATTTCATTTCCACACCTTGTTTTAAACCTCTATTTATAAACAGATTCCACTTCTTCTGTTCAGATTATTAAATATATAACTATATCTTAACAGACAAATTTCTTTTTATCCATAACAAAAACCTCCAAATATTACATAGTTGTTTTACCATATACTATATTTTGAGTTTACACAAAATTATGGACACTCTCTTAATATATTTTAAATTTTTCACTCATCCTTTTAAAATTTCTTTCTTGAATATCATTGTATTCTTCAAAAAAGTCTTTTGGTAATTCATCTTTAAATAATTTTAATAATTCTTTATATAATCTTCGTTCTTCTATACTAAGAGAATAAGAGCTTTTTGAAATTATTTTCTTAGAAGTAAATATCGTTACTTCATCTAAAGAAGTAGGACTCATATATGCTCCTCTTTCATTGCTCAGATCTATAGAAGTTAATAAATTTAGAATTATTGAAGAATATTTGTTTTTAGAATCCATTACACTTTTCACGTATTTTTTTTCTTGTTTTTCGCCATTTTCATCAAATGAAAACCAGTGTAATTCTACTTGTTTACTATTTTTTCTTATAATCCATTTTCCATATCCATAATTCATTTTCCAGTATACCTGATTTTTATATTTCACATAAAAAGAATTATAATAATTGTCAATATTTTCTAAAGTAAAACATTTTAAAACTTTTTCTTTTACTAGTGATTCCATAGAATCTATTTTAGATTTTAGTGGAAACAATTTAAAATAAAAAACTAATTCATCTTCATTCTCTTTATTCAAAATATATCCATAGCCTTCAGAAGGTTCTGGTGGTTCTCCTCTAAAAAAATCATAGTAACTCAAGCTATTTAAATACATAGATTGCCAAGAATAGCTCACATTTCCAAATAATAAAAATAATGTTAAAGAAATAATTATTGCTGAAAATTTTTTCATTTTGCACCTTCCTTAATCTCTATTTTTTTCAATCCATTAAAGGTATTATTTACAGGAGAAAAATACATTACTCTCCTATAGTTTAAATCTTCTTGATTTATATTTTGATTTATAAGACCTTTTTCCTTCAATTCTGGAAATCTATTTTTTAATTCATTTGTTAATATATTTTCATTAGTAATTTGTTTATTCCATTGTTTTCCTATACCTGAAGTTGCTAATTCTTCTGCACTAACACATCTTTCAGCATTACAATATTTTTCTAATTGCTTCTCAATAAACTTTTTCTCAGAACTTGCTTTTCTTTCTAGGTTATTAAATTCAGAAAGACTATTTTGGAGTATCCCTAAAAATTTAGACTATTTTTAAGCAATTTCTTTGTTTCCTTTCTTTATTACTTTCTTCGTATTCATTTGGACTTATAAATCCTATTTTACTGTGTATTCTGCTATTATTATACCATATTTCTATATACTTGTACATTCTAGTTCTTAAACTTTCTAAATTTTCAAATTTTTCATTATATACATATTCTTTTTTCAATGTTGCATGGCATGGAATGATTCTATACAGGCATTATCATAAGGATTCCCTTTTCTACTATAAGATATGCTTATGCCTTTTTCTGCACAAAATTTACGATATTCTTTACTCATATACTGGCTTCCTCTATCTGTATGTATTATTAGATTAGTTGTATCCCCTCTTTTATATATCGCCATTTTTAAGGTGTCTATCACTAATTTTATATCCATAAATTTTCCAACCTTATGTGATATTATTCTTCTGCTGTGCAAATCCATTATACTTGATAAATAGCACCATCCGTCCTTTTTTGTCCAAATATATGTTATATCACTTACCCATTTTCTAATGATTTTTTTGTTCTTCCTTCTTCCAGCAATTCTAAAATTAACATTTTAAATTCATCGGTTTTGAGTACACTTCCAAAAATAAAAATTCGATAAACATTTTTACTAGAAAATTAAATTAATTTTAGCTTTCAGTAACTTATGCATATCGAATTTTTTATTATTATTTTATTTAATTAATCAGTCCTCAATGCCTCCATTGGTTCCAATGCAGCAGCTTTTTTAGCTGGATAAACTCCAAATACTAAACCTATCATTGTTGAAACAAATATACATACAAATACTATTACAGGGCTTAATATCGGTGTTGTTTTTATAAAAATTCCTATTAGTAAAGCTAGTAAATATCCGATAATTACTCCAACTATTCCTCCAAAAAATGTTAAAATTACAGCTTCTATCAAAAATTGTATAAGAATATGAATCGTTTTTGCTCCAATCGCTTTTCTTAAACCAACTTCTCTAATTCTCTCTGTAACACTTACAAGCATTATATTCATAACTCCAATTCCGCCTACAAAAAGTGAAATGGCAGCTACTCCACTTATAAAAAGTGAAAGCATATTAAGAATATTATTAAATTCATCTAATCCCTGACTCGTTGAATTCACGCTATAAGTATCAGTTTCACTTCCACGAGTTTTCATTTTTTCTTTTACAATTTCCATTACTCTGCTCATCTCATTAGCATCTGTAGCTTTTACTTGTAATGCAGTAAATTTATCTTGCTCATTTCCTTCCAGATAATTTAAATAATTGTTTGGCAAAAGGCCCATCGAGGGCATCTGATCTCCACCTCCCATGCTGGAATATGGATTTTTAAATACTCCTACAATTGTAACTGTTTCACTATTCTTTCTAAAATTTAATGTCAATTTTTTCCCTATTGGATTTTCATCGGGAAACATTTGATCTGCTGTTGTATTGTCAATTATAACGTATCTTCCATCTTTTCTGTATTCATTTGGTAAGAACTTTCTCCCTTTTACTATCGTATAATTTGACATCTTAAAATAATCTTCTGTCACTCCAGTTCCTGTAAACATTTTATCAGAACCATCGTTTGTAGATAATCTTGCAAAAGTGCTAGATGTAGGCGTTACAGCTTCGACTCCTTCCATATTCTTCAATTCTGCAATATCTTTTTGTGTCAATAAATCCTGCGATTTATAAGTTTGACCTGGTGAAGTATCAATTGACATTTCAAAGTTTGATACTCCCAGTTTATTCAAATCTCCAGTGATATTTTCTTTAACTCCTGCTCCAAGCGATGACATCATTACAACAGAAGATATCCCAATTATTATTCCTAGCATCGTCAAAAAGGAACGCACTTTATAGCTAAATAAATTTGATACTGATAATTTTAATAATTCCATAAAATCCATTTCTACTACACTCCTCTCCTATGCTGAACAATCTCATCTTCTTCTATAACACCATCTTTTAATCTAATAATTCTCTTACAATGTTCTGCCACATCTTCCTCATGCGTAACCATTACAATTGTTGTTCCACTATCATTAAGTTTCTTAAAAATTTCCAAAACTTCTTCTCCAGATTTTGAATCCAAATTTCCAGTCGGCTCATCTGCCAAAAGAATTTTTGGATTATTAATTATCGCTCTTGCAATCGCAACTCTTTGCCTTTGACCTCCAGACATTTCGTTTGGCTTATGATGAATTCTTTCCCCAAGCCCCACACTTTCTAATGCTTCTGTTGCTCTTTTTATACGTTCAGCCTTTTTCACTCCTGCATAAAGTGCTGGAAGAGCCACATTTTCAACTGCTGTCATTTTTGGTAATAAATTAAAAGTTTGAAACACAAAACCTATCTTTTTATTTCTTACTTCAGCAAGTGCATCCCCTTTTATCGTTGAAACATCTTGACCATCTAAAATATAAGTTCCAGATGTAAGACTATCAAGACAGCCCAAAATATTCATAAGCGTTGATTTACCACTTCCAGAAGGTCCCATGAAAGCAACATATTCTCCTTCCTTAACCTCCAGATTCAATCCTTTTAAAACCTTTAATTCTATATTCCCATTTTTATATATTTTCACAATATCGCTTACTTTTATCATATAAATCTTCCTAAATTCAAAATAATTTTAAAAACTATCTTGGTGGTCCTCCAGGTCCTCCTCCTTGTCTTGGTTTATCATCTTTTTTCATTTTTTGTGGATTTTCATCTTTATGTTTTTTTGGATCAGCAATTTTTATCTTTTGACCATCTTTAAGTGTCTCATCCGCAACAGTAATTACTTTTTCTCCCAACGATACTCCAGAAGTTATTTCATAATACGAATCATCATTTAATCCTACTTCTACTTCTCTTTTCAAAACTTTATTACCTTTCCCTACAACAAAAACATAATATTTACCATTTTCATTAATAACAGAACTATATGGTAATTTTGTCACATTTTTACTCTCTTTATAGAAAATCGTTGCTTTTATCGTAACACCTGGCTTCAATCCTTTAGTTTCATTCATTTTGATTTTCACAACTGTATCACTTTCATCAAGTGATGAATTTTTTTTAGCTACTCCAGAAATTTGTGACACGTATCCCTCTAATTTTTCTCCATCAGGTAAAACATCCGATGTAATCTCTACTCTTTGACCTACTTCTACATTTTTTACTTCTGTATCTGACAAACTCACTTCCACTCTCATATTTTGCGAATCTGATACCTTAAATAAAGTTGTCTCTGTATTTACTTTATAGTTTTCATCAGCCGTCATTTCTGTAATAACACCATCTACTGGACTTGTTATCTCATTTTTTATTAATGCCAAATCTTCTTTCAATGTTGCTAATTCTAATTTCGCAGTTTTTAGAGATGTTCTCGCATCCTCAATATTAGCTCTTTGCTCACTGTCAACATTATCTAAATCCAATCTAGAATTTCTCAGAGCCTTTCTCGCATCATCCACATTAACTCTAGTTTCTCCACCAACCTTATACAGTTCTTCAGCATTATGCAAATCCCTTGATTTTTGCTGAATTGCTAAACTTTGGGATTCTTTTTTTCTTCTGAGCGCACTTTGAGCATCAGCTAGATTTCGTTCATATTTTTGTATCTCTAAATTTTTCATTTGTATTCTTCTCAAAGTTTCATTTTTATCAACTGGATAAAACGTTACAACAACATCTCCCTTTTTGACATTATCCCCTTCTTTAAAAAATACTTTACTAACTCTTTGACTTGCCGTCGTATAAACAGACATTATATTGTCTGACACAACTTGCCCTGTTTTTGATACCGATAATGAAATATCTCCAGATTGCACAGTTGTAACTTCATATTCAGATTCATTATCTTTCTTTCCACAAGACACCATCATAATCATCATAGTCAACATTATCAAAATTTTATAAAAATTATTTTTATCTCTAGAATTTTTTCTCCTCGTTTCAATCATCTTGGCTATTCCAGAAATTTGTGTATTCATTTCCACAACATCACCACTTTCTTATTTCTTAAATTTTTTATATTCCAATTTTTACTTATAATATTTTATTTTTTTCGTAAATGCCGCCAATTCATTTTTAGCCGTTTCATAATCAATTACAGCCTTTTTATAATTATTTCGTTTTTCTACATAATTTGAATAAGTATCAACTCCCAATTCATATCTTTTCGCATAAATTTCATACTCTTTCTTCTTAATATTCATCGTATTTTCTGCAGTTAATTCATTCGTCTGATAAGTTGTATAAGTTATCATCTGCTGTCCAACATTTGATACCAATTCATTTTTCTTCTGTTCATACTGTAATTCTAATTTTTCTTTTTCATTTTTCAAATCTTCAATCGTATCATTATATCTTTTAAAAGTTTTAGAAACAGAAAGTCCCGCAACAACCGAATGATCCTTTAATGAATAACCCAAATCTCCTGTTAATTTTGGATATTTATAATCAATATTCTCTTTTTTAATTTGCTCTTCATTAAGTTTCGTATTTAATTCTATTGCTTCTGCTTCTGATAATCTAAGCTCATAAAAGTCTTCTTTTTTCAATTCCTCCCTCTTCAAATCATCCAATTTTTCTTTTTCAGGCAATTTAACATTGTAAATCATAAACTGCTCTCCCAAAATCTTTAATTCTCTACCAAGATTATCATACTTCAACTGCGAATTTTCATACTCTGTTTTTGCCAACTCATAGTCATATTGAGACGCTGTTCCAACCTCATATTTTTTAGTTTGAATCGCATAATCTTTTTTTGTATCATCCACCGTAAGTGCTTCCTGCTCAATCTCCTTCTGTTTATTTTTATAATTTTTATACAAATCAATCAAATCACGGATCTCTCCATTTTTAGTAGTTTCATTTGTAATTTTTTGAATATCACGAGAAATTTGATTTGTTTTTTTATTATAACTATTATCACTATATCCAAAATAATCATTCAAAGTTTTAGAAATTCCAATTTTATTTTCTGTAAGTTCCTTAGTCCTAAAATTATAACTATTTTTATAATAAAAATTTCCATACTTCACATTATTATCCATCGTCAATCCATTAGCCTGACCATGCAACGAATAATTCTCATCTGAATTTACACTGACTTCATTCCAATCACCATTTTTCAAAACTTTTTCTTTAATATCATACTTTTTCATATTTTTCTCATTTATTTTTGTAGTATATGAATTTTTTTCATATTCTGTAATTAAATCATCTACACTGACTGCAAAACTCCTCAGTCCTAAAATAAATGAAACAAATAAAACTTGAAACTTTCTATTTATTTTTACCATTTACTCTCCTTTCTTTTTGGTTACTTATCTTTTCTCAGATTTAAGTTAAAATATTATAACATTTTTGTCTTATTTTACCATTTATTTTTGACAAAATTGTGTTTTTTCTATCACTTATAATTAAAAAAAATAAAGATAGAAATATCTAACCTTTCTATCTCTATTCGTATAAATTTACCAATATATTAAAATTCATCTTTATAAAAAAATATAAATCTAATTTCTTAATAAATAAAAAATTTTAACTTTCTTTTGAATTCCATAAAATTAAAAGAAATTATCTTCTTCTTCACCTTGAACAACTTCAAATCCCTTTTCATAAGAATATCCACAATTCACAACTACCAATTCCTCATAATCATTTACTTTAATCTTTTCAATCTCATTCTTTTTACTTTTCTCCAATTTTCTATATTCAAAATCAGGAATCGTCACTTTAAATTTATTCAATTCTCCCCTAGCTTCTATTTTCCTTATTCGCAATTTTTTCCTGTCGTCTTCTGATAATCCTTTCATTTTTTCTCTTAAAATTTCAATATTTCTATTTATTTCTTCAAAATTCTCTTCGTAAATTATTCTTGGAATCACATCATATGAAGCAATATTTCTAAATATTCTTTGAACTTCAGATTTTGTTTTTTCATACTCAACAACATACTCTTTTAAATATTTTATATTATCCGTCACTTTATTAAAATATTTTGTATCTTTTAAACTTTCATAAGAATAAACACTATTAATCAAATCTAATTTTTGAACTTCAGAAATAATTCCATCAACTTTTAATAGTACACTTTTAGATTTTTCGTGAATTTCTTTATCTATAATAGCTTTCGCTCCTTTAATTCCAGAACATTCTTTTGTAAAAACAAAGCAATTATATCCTTCATCAACTTTTTCCCTATTACGAAAACATCTCCCCATTCTCTGAAAAAGCCCATTCAAATCTGATAATTCTGTAATCAAAATATCAAAATCTAAATCAAGAGAAGCTTCTAAAACTTGAGTTCCAATCCAAACTCCATTTTCTTGAAATCCCTCTTTTTCTCTTTTATTTTTAACATCTTCTCTAAATCTCTTTGGATTCGCAAATTCAGTGATTTCCTTTTCTTTATTTGTCCGATCTCTTTTTATAAATCTACTATGTATCAAATTCAATTCCTCTTTTGGAATATCCAAATTTTCATAAATCTCTTTTGCTTTTTTAACTGTATTACAAATAACCAAAATTTTATTATTTCTATATTTTCCTTTTATAAATTCTGCATTTATACTTTCTTCCATCACTTTTAAACTATGTCTCTTCTTATCATTCGTAAACGGTTCTGTCGTAACAAATTTTACACCTTCTTTTTCAAGCAAATAAGTAACAATCCCAGGAAGAGTCGCAGTCATTATCGCAAATTTCCCTCCAAAATCAGTAATATACTTCAATCCATAAATCAAATAAGCCAACAAATCAGCTGAATACATTTGAATTTCATCAATAACTACCTTAGAATAAGACAATGTCGCTACCTTTAACTCAAATCCTGGAGCTCTAAACACAAAATCAAATAATTGGTCTATTGTACAAATTGTAAGTGGAAGTGAAAATTGCTTCGTTCTATTTATATATTCCGATAATTCTTCATTTTTTAGTAATTTATTTTCTTTAGAATTTTTTTCTGTATAATATTCTCTAAAATCAGAATGAAGCAAACCAATTCTCTTTTCTACATTTTCTCTTACAATATTTTTCACAACCCTGTCATAAATTGCATTAATTGCCACTCTCAAAGGCAATGTAAAAAATCCCTTATTATTTCCTATCCAAAGTAATCCAGCCTCTGTTTTCCCATATCCTGTCTGTGCCACAACTACCACATTCTCATCTTTATGCTGTTTCATAAATTTCTGCAAAGCATTCCAGTCATTTTTAGGATTGTCCTTTCTCAATACATCTTCCAAAAATTTTTCCATCTCAATTTCTAAAAAATCATTTTTTTCTTCAATAGTCGTATACGAACTTGCTGCGTAATCTATTTTATTTAACAATCCTTTTAACATGACGTATTTTTTAAAAATTTTTTGATTTTCTGAATCTGAATATATTTGACTTCCAATTTCATAAAATAAAGAGCTTAATTCTTCTAATTTAACTTTACCATCTTTCCAATTGAAAATTACATTTTTTTTATTTTTATAATTTTTTGTGTTATCCAAATATTTGAAATACATATTTTCTAATTCTCTCAATTCATTTGAAAAATTTATACTAATTTTTTCATTCATAGAATTTATTTCATCTAACACATCACTTTCACTTATTTCCAATAAGTTTCTATCATGATGTAATGCTACAGAATGAGCTAGAATTTTTATTTCATCTTCATTAAAACCATGAAAATCTATTAAAATATCGTCATTAATAAATGCTGTACTCAATATTGCATGAGGAATCTCTTTTTTATCTATTTTTCCAAGCAATTTTTTTTGGAATCTTAAATTCATCTTTCCCAAATCATGATAGATACATGCAAGTAACAATAAATTTTTATCAACATTTATATCTGGATAAATTCTAAAAAGATTCTTAAAATTATTAATCAAATTTTCCGTATGAGCCTTTATTGTTTCACCATTAGATTTAGCTAAAAATTTACTTTTCATACTAATCTCCTAAAAAATATTTGTTTTATAATTCACAAAATACAATTTCTCCATCATCATCCACTGGAACTTCTTTTCTTTTAAATCCTTTTATATTTGAAGAATATAGAACTTCTTCTTTTTTCCATTTTCTTATTGTTTTAGGGTCAGTTTTTGTCCCAACACTATCAACACTATAATTTTTTGTTAATTCATATCTAGTTCCATATATATTTATTCCGCTTTTCTTATCTCCAAAATTTACTAATTTTTTTTTGATAAAATTAATGGGAATATATGCGAATATTTCTTCATCGTTATTTAAATCTTTTTCAAGTTTTATTTCTTTTACATCAACAATTTTGACATTTTCAATCAAAACAATATCTTCCCTTCTGCCAAGACTTGGATACTCCTTTGGATATTTAAATGCTTTCAAAATAGTGTCAATAAACTCTTCTGACTGATCTTCTGGAATAATATGAATTGTCAAATTTACATCTACAAGAAGCTCTACCATTGCAGGTCCTTTAATCACATCATCAGAATTATTAAATTCGTGTCTAGTATACAGATCGTTAACTTTTGAAAAATAATTTCCACAAACACTTATTTTCATTGGTTTATATTCCTTAAAATTACAAAGTGAATGAACCATGCCAATTACTGTAGAATACGGTGGTAAAGGATAACTTTCTTTTAATTGAAAACTTGTTGGAACTCTATAATTTACCATATTTTGATACAACCTCAACTTAATTGCCTTCATAGTTATTCATCAACTTTCTCTATATAATAATTATCAATCTTTTCTTTTAATTGTTTAAAAAATTCAGGGATATTTAGTACATCTATATTTTTCTCTTTTAATTTTACTTCGACTTCTGTATCATTTTCAAATTGTTCTTTCACAATTCCAGATATTGTGTCTTTTTCAATACAATCATAAATTCCATTACACAATTTATCAACTAAAATTTTATTATTTTTAACATCAACTATATTTTCAAAAAATGGATTTTTTATATCATACACTCCACCTATTACAAATAATGGTTTTAGATCTTCCCTTCTACCTTTAATATCTCTATAAAGTAATGAAATTATATCTAAAAGTTTCTTTACTCTTCTTTTTCTCTCTTTTTTATCTATACTAATTTTTTGATTTTCTTTTATTTTTACTTTTTTTCCTTTATCATTCACCACTTCTCTTTCAATTTCTATTTCATCAACTCCAATTCTGTCTAAATCAATTGTAATTGTATATTTATAATATGACTTATGCACCTCAGATTGTGCAATATCATTATATTCTGTTTTCTTTATATTTCCTTTGTTATATCTGTCTGCTAAACCTTTATTTGTTAAAAACTCTAGATCTCCTTTAAATGTTTCTAAAGAAATTGCATGTGATAATCTTACAACAGCTGATCTCGTAATGTTTTTTCCTGTTTTCATATATCCAAAAAAATCTAATTCAGGATAATCACTAATTAACGCTTCATCTTTAAATTGAAAAACACCTTTTTCTTTTGATACTGGTGCTTTTTTCTCTCCAAGCTGATCTATTATATTGTATCTTATTGCTTGTCTCGAAATATAAGTATACTGTTCTCCTTTATTTCTTGATATTTTTTTCAATGTTGCAACATTTCCAATACTTTCTCCATAATTTGCACTTTCAGCTAGAAATATTATTGTCATTGTTAGTCCATTTTTTTCCATTATTATTCATTCCCTTCATTTTGATTTTCTTTATTATCATCATTTAATAATCCCACTAAAAATGCATATCCTAAAGTTTTAAACTCATCTTCATTTTCTAATGCTCTTATAAAAAGTTTGTGAATTCCTTTTCCAATATAAGCATGTGCTGTTATTAAAATATCCATAAACAGATTTACATTATTTGTTCTTAATGCATTTTGCAATCTGTATTGCAATCCTCTTATTTTATTTTCATTATTACTTTTTTCTACATATCTTTTTCTAAAATAATATGCATTATTTTTTATATCAGTTATATTTTTTAAAGTTAAAGTTTCTTCTACTTCTGTTTTTTCCATTCTTCCTAGTCTCCTAATATTTTTAATATTTATTTCTAATAAATCGCATAAATCTTTACTATAAAAATTACATTTATATTTTTTATATGACATTTTTATATAACATATTTTATCTATTGTTGAATATAAATTTCTATTTTCTAAAATTATTTCTATTATTGTTCTATACAAATATTCTACAGTATCCCATTTAGGTTCATTTTTATCATTTAATAAAACATAGTACTTTTCAAAAAATCTATTTAATCTATCAAAATTTTGAAATATAAAAAATAATGTTTTTCTAGATAATATATTAAATCTATAAACTGGATAACTTTTACCTTTTATTTCTTTCCTTTCAAATGTTCGAATTACTTGAACATCTGCTATTTCATATTTTTTATCCTGACTTTGTAATTCAAATTCCTTAAAAATTGTTTTATATAACTTATTTTCACTAAACTTATCTTTCTCAAAAACATTATAAGAAATTGCATTATTTATTTTTTTTAAATTTTCAATATCATTATTAGCATTTACAAAAATACCTTTACCTTTTTGAATATATGTAAATCCTGCTGGTACACATGAATAAATTAAATAAACAAGAGGTGTTACATAAATATCGTTATAAAAATTCCAAACATTAGATAATTTTTTTGAAGGATTAAAAAAATCTCCTAAGAACTGTATAGTCTTTAAATACCTATTATTCTTATCATCCTTTTTTTGAGTAGGTATAGGTAACAGTTCATTAGAAATAAAACATTTCAATTTAAATCCTTCATTATTTTCCTTATTTTCCTTAATATAATTTACTATATCTTTTATAAAATAATCTCTATAAACTTTATAATTATCACCAACATCAATTCCTTTTTTCCGTTTTATCGCTAAATTAGCGATATCTAAGAATGCTATTCCTTCCCAACCATATCTTATTATATTTTTTACATCTTCAATTTCAAAATATTTTTTTTGTTTTCCATTTTTATCATATATCTTTTGTTTACAGCATTTTAATATTTTTTTTATTAAATTAAAATTATTTTTTATTTC